>Ga0114931_10000268_pt1 | contig 61158 bp, 69 predicted proteins | sample 2SBtaG_FD_89579 | JGI IMG/M metagenome (GOLD analysis project Ga0114931, IMG submission 89579) | Deep subsurface microbial communities from Kolumbo volcano to uncover new lineages of life (NeLLi) - 2SBTROV14_V59a metaG | ecosystem: Environmental > Aquatic > Marine > Volcanic | place: Kolumbo... | reverse complement strand
GGGGTAAAGGGGACAAGTTTCGAAATTACCCTGAATTGCATCGAGGCAATCCAGGTCCACCCCTTCAAATCGCTCAGCGCGATTTGAATCCCTGAAGGCTGTCACCCCACTCCTGACACGACCGCGACATGCGGAGTCTAGTTAAAATCCTCTCAATTTTTCATATGAAATCCCGGCCAAGCAATGTCCGGCTATTTCTTGGTTACTCAAAATTCAGAGGATTTTGCTTTTTACCTCATCGCTTTTTTTTCACCTCGCCTTTTTTCACCTCGCCATAGGCGCGGGTCAACGGACGGGGGGAGGTTGAGGTTTGTAGGCAATCGAGTTAGTATTGATGTATGGATAAAGAATTTTTTGATATTGTTGATGAGCATAATAATCCGATAGAGGAAATAGCGCTGAGAAGCGAAGCTCATAGTAAAGGGCTGTGGCATAGAACAGTTCATCTTTATATTTTCAGGGAACGGGATGGGCAATACGAATTTTTAGTACACTTGCGATCGAAAACAAAAGATTTATGCCCAAATCGTTGGGACACTCGTTTTGGTGGTCACGTAAAATCCGGTGAAACGCTTGATGAGGCGATTGTCAACGAAATAAGAGAGGAACTCGGGCTTGATATTCGAAACGCTACCTTACTAAAAGGCGAGACGCGGAAGCATGAGGATTTTCCGAACAATGAATTTGTCACCCCCTTTTACCTTGAAGTTGAGAAACAGCCAGAATTGAATTTTAATGATGGTGAAGTCCAGAAAGTGCAATGGATGACACAACAAGAAATTATTGAGAGCAAGTCGAAAAATCCGGAACAGTGGTCCGGTAGTCTCAAAGGTTTTCAAGCCAGATGTGAAGAAATACGAGGATTAAAAATAAAGGTGTGAAGGGGGGGGGTTCTAGATGGGATTTTGGGAAATTTAAAATAAAAGTTTTTGGCAGGCACTGCCAGTTCTACTTTTGCATTGATCAAAAGTAGCAAAAATCTAGTCCTGTTCGAAGAAATAGGGAAAAGTGTATCTTCGTTCACGAATAAACTGGTCGACACTAAAGATCGACACAGTTTTTATTTCGTTCACTCTCGATTCACTTTTCCACTATTTTTCTCAACGGACAGAGTCTTATTAAATCGATTTTTTTCAACGAACGAAATTGACGAACGAATATTCAGGGAGTAAGTTTGGGGTGAGAATACTTGCCCCGATTTTTTGCCAATCGTGGCAGTTGAGTTTTGGGGGGAATCAGGGTAAAATTGGACTATAAAATAAATAATATGTTTTTCAAATCTTACAAAAAAGGATTAAAACTTACAAAAATTTCAAAAGTACTTGCAGAAAACGATATCCGTAAAACGTTGGAGAATTTCAGAAATGGTGTTGATGACACAAGTAAAGGCGATGCCTTGAAAGAACTTTTTGAAATATCTCAACAAGAAGAGGGTTTAAGAATGTTATTGGGAAAATACAATATTGATTTTAACAAATTTGTTGGATTGTACACCAAGTTAAAATTACATGGTGCAGGTCAATGGATTAAAGGACATTATGTCGCCGCCTCTTCTTTAGTATATGGTGGCTCTTTAGAATATTTGTTAAGGAATACTGAGAATAAAAATTTTGATAGTGTTGCCTTTAGACTAATTAAATGGTTCGAAAATAAAGAATCGGGTCAGATTAAAGATTAGTAATTTGTTTGACACATATACCGTAGAAGGGTAAGTTTGGGGTAAGAATATTTGCCGAGATTTTTGCGAGCAATCCTTTATAGTGGCCCGACTGATTTTTTGGTTGTTATTCTTGCCATGCAGATCAGGGTGTGATCTAATAGATGCATGGCTGGTAACCAAGCATCAGGCAAACAAGGCGAAGAAGAGGTTGTTCAATTAATCCCTTGTCCTAATTGTAATAAAGATTTGATGTTACTACCCCCAGGGTATCCGCTTTTTGATGTGCAATGCACAGGTTGCTCGTTTAGAGCACAGGTAAAAACGAATGCATCAAAACCAAAAAAGGAAATTTTTGGCGCGGGGTGGCAGATTATGGATAAAGTTTTAAAATCAGGATTTCTCACGCCACCACTTATTACAAATTTTAAATGGGTAGAAAAAGGTGAACCAAGGCAAGAAATTAGATTTTATCCATTTATTACAAAAAAGAATTTGAAGAAATATCGTTTATCCGAGCATGCCCGAAGAGCAAATTATTGGATGTTTCGTTATGTTGGTTTAGATAAACTTCCATTTTTCACTTTGTATAAAAAATAATCTTTTAATAAAATACCCGCTTAACATACGTTAAGCACTCTTAGTCATTCTAACTATTCTCTTATTCGCGCGAATAGGAAAATAAGAAATAAAACCCCACATTCGCTCATTCGCACGAATGAGCGAATGAGAAAATAACCTCATGCTTGGGTGGATCATTTTTCCTGGTTTTTTGGTATACTAAAACATATGAAGCTGTATCATGGTTCCAGAAAAAAATTAGATAAACTTGTACCCCAACAAGCTGGTGCTGCTGAAGGTTTGAACGTGCCCGATGGTGAATTGCTAGATGCAATTTACCTTACTCCTGATTTGGGTTTCGCTATTGCATGTGCTGTCCGTCCTGAAGGCGTGACGCATATTAATACTGATCAGACAATTGAATTTGAAAATTCAGAATTATTTAATCCAGAAGAAGAGATTTACATTTACGAGATCGATTCTGAAAAGATACCCAAAGAGAATATTCGGGAAGTTGATGATCAACAAATTGCAGTTGTTGATATTGACGAATTAATACCAGAGGCAACACAGGAACTGAAAGCAGCCGATGTAGAAAAATATTATGAAATACGCGAGTTCCGTGAACAAGCTGATTCAGAAACAGATGATGAATTTTCTGCAGGGGAGCTTGGTAGGAATTCAAGAAAATAACCCCATTGCTGTGGTGGGGGAGAGAAAAGAAAAAAGAGAAGAGAAAATTTAAGCAATCCGTTTTATTGGGCAGTATCAATCGTAAGACAGAGAAAAGGGGACTTATGAGAAGTCCCAAAGTTTTTTGAGTTTGTGTCGGAGTAGCATCACTCCGAGCGGAATGCAGATCGGATAGAGTGAGAGTAGTAATACATCTCTTTGGCTATCCGACAGATTGTACCCGAAGCCGAAAAAGGCTGTGAGGGTGATTGCGCCATACAAAACTACCGGCGAAAGTGCAATTAAGCCAATAAGGCTTTTCTTTTTGTTTTCTGACACGTGGGACTCCTTTTTGTTTTATTGGTTTTTGTTCCATTGGAGATATTATAAAATATTCCTAACTACATTTTTTGTCAATACTTTTAATAAAAAAACCACCCCTTATGATTAACCATCATTAATCGCTCCAAACCTCCCATTCTCTTATTCGCGCGAATAGGAAAATAAGAAATAAAACCCCACATTCGCTCATTCGTACGAATGTATGAATGAGAAAATAACTCTATGCCGGGGCGAGAACTATTTTTCCGTCTTTTTTGCTATACTTGAAATATGAAAACGCGAATACGGCGACCAGAAATTAAGGATGCTAAAGCAATGAGTTTAGTGGTTCGGCAAGCTATCACTAAAGTGAATAGCGCTGATTACACTCCACGGCAAGTGCGTGCGTGGAGTTTACATAATTCAGAAAAACGACTCAAAGAACGTATAGCACAGGGAAGAATTTTTTTTGTTCTCTCAAATTCGAGGTCGATTTTGGGGGTTGCATCTATGCGTGTATCAAAGAAGCATATTACGGCATTGTTCATTGGTCCTAAAGATATCCGTAAAGGATATGGTAAGCGATTATTAAAGTACATGGAGCGATATGCAAAGAAAAAAGGATTATCATATCTATCCGTCAATTCATCAAAAACAGCTTTCCCTTTTTATGAAAAGATGGGTTACAAAATGATTCGTAAATTTTCCCCACGCATACATAATGTAGAAATCCCGTCTGTAATGATGAAAAAGAAATTAAAATAGAGAATCAATTTTATACCAGGGGTGTGTCCAACTTGGGGTGGGGGAGAGAAAAGAAAATGTAAGCAATCCAGTTTACCCCGTCGGTGGTGGTGTCTTTACAAAGCCTTTAAGGGGAATTGATAAAATAATTTTTTTAACATATGCCAGCGGACCAAAGAATCATTGTCTCCAGTTTTTTGTAAACAAAAAAGAGCAGTTTTGTGACATGCTCGGGTCTTGATATTACTCTTTCTTCGGGAAGAACGCACTGAGTTCCAGGAACTCGACATCGACGCCGAGTGTCTGCAGGAATCCCAAGATCTCTTCGTTGCGCTTCCCAGGCGTGCTCACCAGCCGTATGAATGGCTGTTTAGTTGCCTGATAGTCGTAGACTTTGGACTGGATCGCCGTTATGACGAAGTCGGTTTCGTCAGACCTGTCCTTGAAAAAGTCGGCAATTTTATCCGCGTATGGAGTATGGCTATTCTCTTCAAAGCCATACATTTCAAAGTTCGGCATACATACCTCCTGAAAAATTGTTTACACCAAACATCAAAGAATAGATTAAAAAGTCTATATTGTCAATAGAGGTCAGAATATACGTTAACTACCTGAAAATAATATTCCAATATTCTTGAGAATGTTGGAATGTCGTAGTGTGTAGACTATATTTAAGAAATTTATTTTGTTTAATACCAATCATTCTCTTATTCACGCGAATAGGAAAATAAGAAATGAAACACCACATTTACTCATTCGGACTTGTTCCGCAGCAGTCGCTGACGAATGTACGAATGAGAAAATAACCCTATGCCGGAGCGAGAACCGTTTTTCCGTCTTTTTTGCTATACTTTGAATATGAGAAAGGCTAAATTTGTCCCACCAGAAATTGCGGAAGTAGGTTTTGATTTTGACTGGAATAATAAAAAGTTATGGACAATTGATTTACCGGTTGAAGAAATGCCAGTGGATGAGTTAACTTGGCATTTTGATTTACCGTTCTGGAGAGACGGTGAACAATGGTTTGTCGTGAAACCAAAAGATGTATTGCTCAATCCTAATAAGTATCCTGAGCATCGAGATAGGATTCAAAAATGTGATTTGTCTCATCCATTGCATATAATGTGGCATAAGGAGCGCTGGGTTTTTCTCGATGGTATGCATCGGCTTGCGAAGGCTGTGCAAATAGGTATGAAGACTGTTCAAGTTAAAAAATTTCCTCAAGAGAGAATAAACGAAATTATTGAGGGATAATTTTTTGATAAATCAACCCACCCCCCTCACAAAGCCTTTAAGGGGGAATTGATAAAATAATTTTCCCAAGTAAGAAACCCTTGTGGTTAACCATCGTTAACCGCTCCAAACCCCCATTGTCTTATTCGCACGAATGATTCCATGAGAAATCAGGGAGGACGAGTAAAGCGTTTCGTGGCTCGATAAAATCGGCGTACCAAGGGACTTTCTTGAAAAGGTGAAGGTGCAAAGTCAAAAATTTGTAGCTTTTTGGACAATACTTACAGTATCCTTGACAATTGTAAGTTTCTGTTATAAACTTACAATATGGAAAATGATAGCAGTAAAAAAATAAGGGTTAGTGAAGCCGCAAAGATTTTGGGCGTTTCTCCCCAAACATTAAGAAATTGGGAAAAAGCTGGCAGATTAATCTCAAAACGAAGTCCCGGTGGACAGCGGTATTATTTGCGGTCTGAAATCCAACGACTGGCTATTGATTTGCCAAAACTTGCGTGGGCATGGGCTTCAAGCGCCCAAGTTTCGGAAATCCCGAATGAATATTACTGTGAACGGTCAGACTCTTTTACCGGCCGCCTTGAGAAGATGGCCCGATCTTTAGAATTCTTGTCTCATGTCATAACAGAAAGTGAAACTTCGCTACTGGTCGCCATGGCGGGTGAAATAGGAGATAATTCATTTGCGCATAATATCGGAAATTGGCCGGATACTGTTGGAATATTTTTTTCGTACGATGTACAAAAACGCGTGATCGTTCTTGCTGACAGAGGGCAGGGTATTCGTACAACACTTCAGCGTGTACGCCCGGCAATTTCAAGTGACGTGGAAGCGCTGCGCGTTGCTTTCACAAAAATCATTTCAGGCCGTAGCCCTGAAAAACGAGGCAATGGATTAAAGTTGGTAAAAAAAATTGCGGAAGATAATCCAATTGGCTTGATATTCACTTCCGGCATCGCGCAAGCAACGATCCCAACACAGGGAAAAATACGCTTTACCCAGATTGATCAAAATATGAGAGGCGTTGTGGCAGTAATTACTTTTTAAAATTATGCAAACAATTTATCTAAAAAAATTTGGAACCGTGCTTATTTCGCGACCCGCAGGGCTCGAGGCATTCAATGCAATTCGTCCGACGCTTGACGCGAAGGGTTCGGTTGTGATTGATTTTGACGGCGTACTGACTGTGACCCCATCATGGTTTGACGAGTTTTTAACCAAACTTGCGGAATACGTCGGCGGTCGTGTGGAGCTTCTCGCGACAAACAATGCTTCGGTTCGCGCGATGTTGCCGATATTGGCGAAGGATCGTGACGACGCGGCAAGGGCGGCACTACAAAAAGCGCTTATAGAAATGAAATTAAAGAAAAATTAAGCCTTCAAGCAATCCAGTTTACCCCGTCGGTGGTGGTGTCTTTACAAAGCCTTTAAGGGGGAATCGGAAATGAGATAATTCCTGTCCGTTGAGAAAGATAAGTTTAATTTTAAGTAAAATTTACTTTCGATAAGCAAAGAGAAATCCTGGAGAACCTCCGGGATTTTATGTGAAGAGAAAGAGGATTTTATCAAGACCCCGCATGTCTCGGCGGTGTCAGGGGGATGGGGTACGTCTAGGGGAAAGGAGGATAGGCTTCCCGAACTTGTACCCTCCTTACCCCTGACACAAATTTTTGATCGATGTAAAAGGACTGGTTAATTTGATATACTATACATATGAACAATGCAAAAGTGTTAAAACGAGTTGTACTCACTACGGCTATATGTGCTGTAATATTGAATGTTGCAGCAATGATATCTCTTTTACTTACTCATTCCGAACCTGATGAAGTTAGTGCTTTTGTAAAATGGTTTATTGGTATACATAGTTTTCTTTTTGCTTATCTTGTATATCAGTTTGTTTCTGTAGCAATCAAAAAAAGTGTGGGAGTTAAAACGCCAGAACCACAAAGCCTAATTGATTATTATAAGTATATTTTTAAGAATTTTTATCAAAGCATGATGTCGGGGTTAATGTCTTTTATTGCTCTCTCATTTCTGAGTGCTTTCAGTATTCTTGTAGCATTGTTTGTATCTGGATTTATACTTATGTATGTTGATGTACACCAAGGATGGTTAATCCCAGCCCTTATCTATTCATTATATATAGTTGGGCTCTTAATTTTTTTGGGTTTATACGAGAGCAAAAAAATTACAAACGAATCCTGGCGGGCAGTAAAAATAAGATATTTCGGAAAAATGATAGTTTTCTTTGGTGTTATTGTGCTTTTTTATTTGTTTAGTATTAAGTGATGTGTAAGTAGGGCGTAGTTTAAAACCGACGGCTTTATGGTCATTTTCTCAACGGACGGAAAAAGGTTGAGTTTTTTTTGGGGGGGGTATCGAGGATAGTACGGAGCAGAAATACTTCCCGATTTTTGGTATACTGGAGTTATGTCAATTAAGATAAGGCGAGCGACAATTAAAGATTTAAAGCAAATTCAGGAATTGAATCTTGCCTTGTTTAAAAAGGAAGTTAAAGACTACGATCCGACTTTGGATTTAAACTGGACGTTTAGTAAGGCAGGAACGAAGTATTTCAAGGGGCGTATTGAAGACATAGCATTTGGTGGTATATGGGTCGCCTTTGTCGGAGAAGAAATGATCGCGTATCTTTCGGGAGGAATAACAAAAGCGGAAAGTTACCGGAAGCTACCCCGAATGGCAGAACTTGAAAATACTTTTGTCGAGAAAGAATACAGATCCAAGGGCATAGGAAAAAAATTGTATAAGGAATTTGTTGCGTGGTGTAAAAGACACGATGTAAAAAAACTTCGCGTAGTTGCCTCTGCCCAAAATAAACAAGCAATCCGATTCTACAGAAAAAGTGGTTTCAAAAATTATGATCTCATTTTAGAGCAAGAAGTATGAAAAAGAAATTAACAGTCGGAGTGATTTTTGGCGGGCCGGCCGGCGAGCTTACCATGCCGTTCTACGGATTTTTGATCGAAACGAAAAATATAGGTACGGTTTAATTGCATCAAGAATCCACCGCCTGGGCTAAGAACTGTCGTCTCAGCCCTTTTTTATTACAAATAAAAAACCCTTTGGCGAACCAAAGGGTTTATTGGAATTATGGTTGAAAATGAAATTCTTTGATGATAATTTCATTTTCAATGTTTTGTGTAGGTGCCTCTCCGTTGAAGAGCCACAGATTAAATCTCATTCTTTCCCCACCGGGTGGCGGGATAGAGGCACCTGTATAGGTCCATTCATGAATGATATCACCGACTTTGGGTGTATCATCGTGTCCGTTCCAACTGCGAAAAAATACAGTGTCAGCATGCCAGATAAACTGATGAGTGGATTGAGCCACCGTCGGCATTTCATAGTAATTGATATTGCCACTGACATTCCAGGGTTGAATTACGCATTGGGCGTTGAATGGATGGGACAGCAATTGTGACCATTCCATATCAATTTCGCGCGAAGTGGTCTCATAAACGAAACCGGCGAAGACAGCATTGTAGTTCAGTGAATCGATCCGTGAATCGATTTTGAATGTATAGGTGCCATATCCCAGTGAATGGTCCAGAACCACTTCCGCACAATACCATTTTCCATTACGTAGATTAAATTTCAAGTGTAGACGGTTGGTACTATCGAGCCAGACATTGGCTGGGTCATTGGAAAAGTAATTAGGTCCCGGTCCGGCCAGATCGGCATTTTTTATCCGCCAACGGTAACCGCTCCAATTGATATACTTATCAGCAGAAGGGGCGGGGTATTCATCCCAGGCTAAGACGCCCGAATCAGATGAAGGATGGATGTCCATGATAGAGCCGGTGACATATGTGCTATCTACAAGCAATGCAACCATGCGGTTCCAAGGATGGGTGGTGTTTGACCAGCTTCCGTTGCTTTGGATATAAGTATACGGATTGTTGATGAACGGTTGGATATACCAGCGGTCGGTCTTGGCCCAAAGTACGACTTTGGTTTTTGCCGTATCCAAGTTATTGGCGGTTCCTTTTATGGTTGCATCTCCGGGTTGGAGATTGGTGATTGAAATAGTGGGAGTCAGATTGGGATCGCCGACGATACCCGGCTGGTTATCTGGACTGACCGCATTTTTTTCACTACTATCACTACTACAAGAAATTGGTATGGTCAAAAATATTACGACCAAAGTCAATAAAACAGATAGTTTTTTCACGAAACACCTCCATGATGTTAAAGTTGCATTTTTATATTTTCTTTATTTTTCATAAAAACTTATCATATTTTAGCTATTTTTGTCAACCACGTTTAGAAATTTTTATTTCTCTTTAATTAATATCACTATAATTATTGTAATAATATTTATTTACTAGCTTAATAAATTTACTAACGTGGTCAAATAAAAAACCTAGGTTATGAAAACCTAGGTTTGTTAAAAATTAGAGAGCGATTTTAGGGTTTGATGTCGATCGCGCCGCGACCTTTAGAGGATTTGGCCAGTACGTAGTAATCATGTCCTTGAAGGTCTACGAAGTGAACGCCGCTACTCGTACAGCAGAGGACGTATTGACCGTCATTGGTGACCGCGAAGTCATAACATTTGTAACCGATGATACGAACCGGATTCCATTCGCCAACTCGCATGAAGTAAATGCCGCTTGAGGTTTTGTAGGCGACATACTTTCGGTTCGCTGATATGCGGAATCGGGTAACATTGTCATCAACGAGTTTCGTCAGTTTCACGTGACCCGAATCGGGCAGGAGGATCTGGTAAAGACCAGCACCATTGATTTTGAACAGCGCAGTGCTGTCCGACGACCACACCGTCATCATGTACTCATCAAAACCGGCACGGAACCAACCATAGATGTTTTGGCGCTTTGAACCGTTAGGGTTGCAACGATCGATACGGCAACTGATACCCCAGTTGTGGTACATAAATAATATTTTATTACCACTGGGCCTGTAGGCCGGGCTGTTGTCATAACATCCGCTGGTGATACGACCGTACCAGTTTGTGGAGATCACGTTTTTGTACAGGCCACCACAGTAGACACCCCAGACGAGTTCGTTGCTGTTTGGTGACCACGAGAAATCCATAGAGCGGTTGCCTTTGAATCCGCGGAACCACGTCCCATCCGACGTGACAATGGAGACCGCATACTTGTCGCCGGAGAAGGCCAGATATTTACCATCAGGCGACCAGCGAATTTCTCCTTGGTAGGATATATACGACTCAATCCAGTCGTCATACTGTTTTGAAAGCGTATCAGTGACGATACCGTCGGTATTCGAGAGCAGAATAAGACTTCTAACGGTGTAGGCGAACGGAATATCCGGCGCCGGATCAAATGAGGCGGCGAATTGGTTTTCCGTCCCAAGTATGGCGACATAATTGCTATCGACCGGGAAGAATCCGGCAAGCGTGAGCCGGAGATTATATGTCCCCGGAGAAATGTCGTTGAAGACATGCGGCGTAGTGAATCCGGTAGCTTCACCGTTGATGGCGATGTTTGCTCCAGTCGGCACACTACTGATGGCAAGCGATGTCGGTTTAGCCTCGAGCGTCAGATCGAGTGAAACCGTTTGCTCCGCGACAACCGTTATTGTCGTGTCGATGTCGTAGTAACCGGCTTTGCGCAGCGTCAGCCGATGATTGCCTGGAACTAGCTTGAGATTGATTGGAGTCATGCTTCCGCTCGGCAATCCGTCGACATCGATGCTTGCACCTTTTGGTGTACTCGAGATATTGACCGTACCGGTGATCAGAACCATTTTGAATACAACATCGACCGTATCAAAAGCCTTGAGTGTCAGCGTTTTGGATTGCGATTGGTATCCCTGAAGCTCTGCACGGAATGAGTGTTTGCCAGGCGGGAGTGAATCGAAGATGGGTGACTGCATCGGTGCGTTCTCACTGTCGATGTAGATATCGGCGTTGTCAGGTGTGCTGGTCACATGTACCCACGTCAGCAAGGTATCAAGTTTTACCGAGACCGTTATGGTGTCGTTGGTGAGTATCTCGATTGTTGTGTCGAGCCTTTTGTAGCCGGGTTTCTGCAACTCAAATGTATACGGGTTCGCAAGTAGTTCGGTTAGGACACACGGTGTGTAGCCAAGAGTATCATGGTGGGACATAACCACCGCGGCACTATCTGGCGTGGTAATGAATTGCACTGCGCCTTTCCCCTGACTGAGATATTTGTGGTATTCTATCTCCTTTCCGGCCACTACGGTAACCGTGTCGACTGATGGATTAAAACCTTTCAACTCCATCCGCACTTCGTAGCTACCCGCCTGAATATCCCGTACGGTATCGGGCGTCGTTCCACTAAGATAGAGGGAGTCGACGGTATACGTTGCCCCGCTTGGGTATGAACTGAAGATGATTGATCCGGTTGTAACCGGCTTTGTGATGTCGTCATCCTTACTGCAGGTGACGAGGGATAGGGCGACAACGAAAGCCGCCAGCAAAAAAACAATGATGCGCTTCATGAGGCACCTCCTTATGATATTTTAAATATCGGTTTCTATTTTAGATTCAGCCTATTTTGCCATGTTGAGTGGATTTTGTCAAACACAAACAAACGTATTTTTTTTGAACTTTATTTACTCGTTTTCAGTTAATGGATTATCTTATCCGAATAGAGCGTATACGTCAAATACTCTCGTGAGATGCCTTGCTTCGATTTTTTAGAAAGAAATCTGTTCTCTTCTGAAAAATCTATGTAGAAGAACTTCTAAAAGTTTGCTATACTTACACAATGAAGGGGAAGTTACACACATCAATCTCGCTTTCTGGGAAATCAGCTCTTATCACTGGCTGTGGCAAAGGTATCGGCAAAGCAATGGCAGACACGTTTTCCGATGCTGGCGCAAAACTTATTTTGATTGATAAAGATAATTCCGCACTTGAGAATTTCAAAAAAACACAGAATGCTGTTACGCATTCCGTTGATATTTCAAATGAAAAAGAGATCCGCGCTCTATGGGAAAAGATTGACGAGGCCCCCAATATTATTGTTAATAATGCGGGAATTTATCCCTTTGAGGATTTTTTGCAATTATCCGCTGAAGATCTTGAAAAGACTTTGGCAATTAATTTAAAATCGATTATATGGATGTGCCAGGAATTTGTAAAGCGCCGAAAGAAAAAAGGCGGCGTAATCATTAATGTCTCGTCGATCGAAGCAATTTTACCGTTTAAGGAGGATCTCATTCCTTACAGTGTAAGCAAATCAGGGGTAATAGCACTCACTCGATCGCTGGCCCGAGATTACGGTCGCAGGGGGTTCAGGGCAAATGTGATTTTACCTGGAGCTATTAAGACCCCCGGAACAAAGAAATTAAGAAAAGACGCAGTTTCAAAATTACGCTTTAAATTGCTGAGGACGGGGTATGATTTTAGCGAACGGCTTGCGATGGGGCGCTGGGGTGAACCTGAGGAAGTAGCTCATGTTGCCTTGTTCTTAGCTAGCGATCTTTCAAGCTATGTACAGGGTGCCCTTATTCCTGTTGATGGTGGTTTTTTATCAATGTAATTATATCGCGGGGGCGGAGTTTTGGGCAGCTCGATTTTTGATATACTAGAAACATGAAATATTTATTTATATGTAAAGGGAATGTCGGTCGTAGTCAGATGGCTGAAGCTTTTTAATTCGCTAATTGGCGATCAGATCGCATGGAGTGCCGGTACGCTCGCATTTACACCAGCCAAATATGGCAATTCAACTCAAGATATTGTAGAGGTAATGCAGAAAAAAGGAATCGACGTCTCAGATGCAAAAGTAAAGATTGTTATAGAAGAAATGGTTGATACAAGTGAAGCAGAATAAGAAAACGAAGAAAATCATCTGGAGACACCTGGTCTCTCGTCTGTTGCGTGGAAACCCCGCAATCAAGAAGATCATTTTGTTCGAGACCTATGATGAACTTTTCAAAAAGCTTCGTTCCGTACTTCCGCAAGGTGTGTTATCCGCGCATCCGGTGGAAAAGAATGTTTGAGTAAAAAGATCGTGTAGAAGGGCGTGACCTTATTTTTTTTTGGTATAGTATATATATGAAAGTCTATCCGAAAACCAAATTAGGGAAATGGTCTTTCTGGCTTATTATTGCCACACCGTTTCTTTTCTTTGTTGGGACTCAATTTGCGGGCATATTATATGAATCCGTTGATTCCGGCGGATCAATCTTAGATGATATTGCCGTTCGACCCATGGTCTCGATTACCATGCTTCTCGGGGTTGCGGCAGGAATAGCAGCATTCATCATAGGCGTTGTGGCAATAAGAAAACATGAAGAGCGCGCTTTTCTCGCCTATCTTTCGACGCTCCTTGGCGGCATACTGCTTTTGTTCGCGATAGGTCAAATGATAGTGCCAGACTGATCAGCCGCTTCCAGTCTCGTTGGCATAGCCACAAAAGCAGAAATAGCCCCTCGTTCACAGTCTACGCTTCTGGACTTTCGAGGCAATGCAACATCTTGCACGTCTCATAAACCGATTTTGGTAAGCGTCGACCGAAAGGAAATCGTTTCTGATATCAATCCGGGGGACTGGTACAATTCCTAAAACATTTTTTGGTATACTTAAGTCATGAGTGTACAAATCAGAAGAGCTACGTCTAAAGACCTCAAGCAAATCCAGCAACTGAACCTTGCTTTGTTTAAAAAAGAAATAAAAGATTTTGATCCGAGTTTAGATTTGAATTGGACATTCGGGAAAGAAGGCGCGAAGCATTTTAGGTGGCGCATTAAGGACAAAAAATTTGGCAGAGTGTCAAGATTTTGAGCAATGAGTAGCGAGAAATGCATAATATCTATTCTGCATTTTATTGTTGTAAAATAAAAATACGTCGAAGCCCGTAACGCTTCGACGCATTTTAGTAATTACCCCTTATCCTACAATTCGTCATCATCGAAGGTGACTTTGATTTTCCGAGTCATCGGAAGATCAATAAGTGCTCCGTTTGAAGGGAGGGTTTGTTTGACAGTGACCGAACGCTCTCCGCGCTTGCGTGCTTCTTCGATGATTTTGATTGTGTCCTTTTGAGTGGCTTTATCAATATCAGCGGCCATACCTTTTTTCCCAACGGCAAAAAGGAGCGGCCAAAGAAGAAACGACGCAGGACCCATCATGATCGTAAGTGCACCACATCCGACAGTAGCCACGAGTCCAGGGACTACATTGTTGGTAGATTTTTCAATCCGTGCCATGTTGTCACCCGATTTCGACAACAGTTGTCAGTGCAGCCTGTTCACCATTAGCAAACCATCCACGTTCTCTCACGCCGCCAATGCTCCCAACACGGATTCTGCGTTCACCCGGCTGGCGATTTGCAAGCCAGGTACATGCAATATCACGGTTGTGAGCTGAAAGCGACCGCATGGTTTTATTCCGTGCGACGGCAAGTTGCGTCTTCAACGCATGATGGGCAACGCTGATCACGGCAAGCGGTTTCCGTTTAGCCGCCACGGCAAGCGGTTCCCGTGGAGTGAAAAATGACGGGTAGGAGTAAGGGTAGCCCAACGATATCTGATGATCGTCAAGCAAAGCAAGGGATCTGCTTCTGGGAAGCATGATTACTCCTTTGTTTGAGGTTAAGGGGGGTTAAAGGACTACTTTTACCCTAGCAAAGTTTTCGATGTTGTCAAACGAGGTGACTGAAATTAGTGCGACGGAAATTTTTTTTGCTATACTAAAATTATGGATGAGATGAATCAAGACGTGAAGGTGTGAATTGGATTAGTATTTTTGCAGTAAAATAGTTTATCTCATAGCCTTGCCTTATCCAGTAAAGAATGGGATGATGGTGAGTGCACGAAAAGTAAGAAATTTTTTTTGAATAAACTTCATGCTTCACCTTAAACATGTTTTAGCAAAACGATTGCGTCAGAATGGCATTTCAGGAAAAGTTTCTGCCGCACAAATAGTTAACGCCGCGCAAGAGGTGCTGCTTGATATTTTTCACAAGACCTCGCATCTCGCATGGCAGCAGCATATATAAAGGACAAAACGCTGACAATCAAGGTTGAAAGCCCAGCTGTCGGCCAAGAAATCAGATTTCACGAAATGGAAATCGTCAAAAGAATACTTAAAAAACTCCCACAAAGCACAGTCCAACATATTCGGTTTACTGTGTAATTTTTCATGATTTGCCCCAGAACGACCCGCTGTAGGTGTGGTTTTGAGTTAAGGTGTGTAGAGGTAGAAAAAGCCCTTATTTTTTAGCTAAGGTTAGCGATAATTTTTCGAGGTTTTCCACTTGTTTTACCGGCGATTTTGATGTAAAATAAACATACGTTTCAGTAGAATTTTGCTAGCCAAGAACTCTTTTTCAATGACTCTCAGAACGTACCTTATCCTCTTCGCACTAGCTACGGTCGTTGCCTGGGTCGGCTGGATTTCTATAGTTATTCAGGTGGATCCTTCGGCTGCTGATGGTATTATGTTCTTTGCCTTTTATGTAAGCTTTTTCGTAGCCTTGTTTGGCTTGTTTTCTCTTATCGGATTTTTTTTCCGTGTTTGGTTTTCATCGAAAGAGCGTATGTTCCAGCACCTTGGCGAATCATCGCGTCAGGGAGCATTACTTTCCGGATTTTTGTGCATTCTGCTGTATCTAGAGTCCCGCGGGTATCTGTATTGGTGGAACATTCTTCTGCTATTGGCCGCAATAATTATTATTGAATTTTTCTTTTTAAGTTCAGAACAAAAAGATACGCATGGAAAATCTCATTGAGCAATTACGAAATTTAGTATACGAAACTGAGGCTCGTTTTCAGGCGTCGCAAAACGATGAGCAGCGAGAACAGTTGAGGCAGGAAATCCTTGGGCGAAAAGGAAAGCTTGCTGAATTGCTTTCGCATTTGCCACAGGTGTCAGAAGAACAGCGAGGAAACGTCGGTAAAGTTGCAAACGAGGCCAAAGAACGCATTGAGCGGATTCTCAATAAAGAAAGCGCGACCCGCGTCGTCACTACCGAGCAAGCAAAACTTGCTTCCAGTTGGACGAAAAGCGAGCGTCAGCCATTAGGCGGGAGCCATCCAATCACTCAGTTTATGGATATGGTGCAGGACGTATTTCATGGTATGGGTTTTGATATTGTTGATAGCGGAGAGTTAGAAGACGAAAAGCATAATTTCGATTTGTTGAATATACCCGAGGATCATCCTGTCCGTGATGAGTGGGATACGTTTTTTGTAAACCGCAAAGGTAAACAGGATACCGTGTTACGTACACACACCTCTCCCATGCAAATACGTTCCATGAAAAATCGGAAGCCACCAGTTCGCATTATCGTTCCTGGGCGCGTGTTCCGTCGTGAAGCATCTGATATGTCGCATAGCGCAGTTTTTTATCAGTGTGAGGGATTTATTATTGATAGGCGTATCACCCTCGCTGACTTAATGGGTACATTAAGTCAGTTGCTGAAAAAAATCTACGGAGCAAAAACAGAGATTCGTTTCCGGCCGCACCACTACGCGTTTGTGGAACCGGGCATGGATGTCGATATGAAACACCAATTTTCCAAAGATGAAGAACCACGCTGGCTCGAGATGCTCGGGTCGGGCATGATACATCCAACCGTCTTGAAGAACATGGGGGTTGATCCAGAGGTGTATTCAGGTTTTGCATTCGGTTTGGGCATCGATCGTTTGGCGATGTTGTATTGGGGGATTGATGATATCCGAAATTTTTATTCTGGCGACCTCACATTTTTAGCGCAATTTAAATAATATGAAAGTTTCATTTTCCTGGTTGCAAAGCTATTTTCCACGTCCACTTGAACCCGAAAAAGTGGCGCATATGTTAACCCGCCTTGGATTAGAGGTAGAGGCAATTGAAAAACCGCAGACTTTCGGCAAGACTTTTGTTGTGGGTAAAGTTCTCAAATCCGAAAAACATCCGAACGCGGATAGACTGAAAGTATGCGAGGTGCAAATCAGCAAAAAAGAAAAACGGACTGTCGTGTGCGGAGCGCCGAATGTTGCAGCCGGACAGACTGTTGCCGTTGTGCTCCCTGGAAGCGTGCTTCCAAATGGACAGAAAATTGAAGAGGCAGAAATCCGTGGGCAAAAATCCAGCGGTATGATCTGTGCTGAAGATGAACTTGGGTTGGGGGATAACCATGAAGGAATTTTGGTGCTTGATGAGTCGCTTAAGGTCGGGACAAAACTTGATAAGGCGAACTTACAAGACACTATTCTTGATTTCGAGGTGACGCCGAATCGACCTGATTGGCTTTCTGTGTATGGCGTCGCTCGTGAAGTTGCTGTTGCGACACGGCAGAAGCTTGCTCCGATTAAAACGACTGTTAAGGAATCAGCTCCGCCACTTTCCCGTACCCGTTCGGTTCAGGTACAGAAAGGTGCTGCTATTCAATACCACCTTCGGGAAGTATATGGATTTTCAGATGTGACGACGCCTGATTGGATGGCATCCCGCTTGCAGTCTCTTGGCGTATCTTCGGATACCATCCTTGTTGATGTGACAAATTATGTGTTGTATGAACTCGGCCAGCCGCTTCACGCGTTCGATGCAGATAAAATTAAGGGAAAACAAATCCGCGCTCGATTCGCAAAAGCCAAAGAACGCATTATTTTGTTGGATGGCAAAACGTATCCTTTGGTCCCAGAGGACATTGTTATCGCCGATGCGTCTGGCCCGATTGCACTTGCAGGCATTATGGGCGGGCAGTCGACGGCGGTGACCAAAGACACGAAACGGATATTAATTGAAAGCGCGATTTTTCCAAGTAAAAATATTCGGCACACTTCACGTCGACTCGGCCTCCGTACGGACGCGGCGAGCCGCTTCGAAAAAGGTGTAACTCCTGATTTGCCAAAACGCGCGCTTGCTCATGCAGTTCATTTTCTACAGGTTAATGGACAAGCAAAAGTTTCACGAGGACAAGTGTCGTATGCCCAAAGAACCAGTCCGCAAAAGCCATTGACGGTTTCCTTGAAGCGAATGAATACGTTGCTGGGAACACGCATTCCGATGGCACAGGCGAAACAAATACTTTCCCGACTTTCATTTATTGTAAAAAGCAAGGGACCTGATAGCTTGGTGGTAGCCCCCCCAGCATTTCGTGTTGATGTTTTTGGCGAGGCGGATGTTGCAGAGGAGTTGGCACGCGTATATGGATATGATCGACTGCGAAAGACAATGCCGCAGGTTCGTATGCGGCCGAGCAATACAGACGATATGCTGTGCATCATCGCTGAAATGAAATCTGCACTTGTTCAACTTGGATATACTGAGTTACTTCTCCCTTCTTTTTACGGCGAAGAAAAACTCCTGCATGCAACGTTACCAAAAGAAGAACATCGTACTATAGCCAACCCATTGGATTCCCAGCAGCACTATTTGCGAAGTGATGTACTTCCAGGAATGATTGAGGTGGTTAACCTTGCTCGAAAATCCACGCCAACCGTGAAGGTATTTGAAATCGGACAGGTTTTTTGGAAAAATATGAAACCGCCGGCACACGAATGGCGAATTGGTTTATGTGTCAGTATTCAGGATGGCGGCGAATTTATTGAAATTCAGCAGGATTTTGCGCGTGTAATGTCCCTTGTGTTGCATCGCCCGTCGCGCGATATTCATATTGGGAAAGGCGCACATCTGCGTGACATCAAAGTAGATACCACGCCGGTCGGGTTATTGGCATTGCGTCCACTGAAAAAAGGGATGACAGTCGCATGCATTGAGTGCTCGGTCGCAGAATTACTGGCGCTGCGGAAGCCGCAAACATATGTTCCGTCAAGTAAATTTCCGAGCGTGAATCGGGATATTTCTGTTGTGGTTCCGGCAAACATAGATACATTCACTATTGAGCGTCAGCTGTATGCCTCATCAGCTCTTTTGGAATCCGCAGAATTATTCGATGTCCACCCACAATCTGATGCGACTGTTTCATATGCGTACCATTTACATTTTTCTCATCGAGAACGGACCCTGGCTTCACATGAGGTTGATATGGAAATGCTTTCTATAGAACGGGCACTCCAACAGAAAGGGGGAATTGTTCGCACATGACAACACCACTTGCAGCAGCATTTTTTCTTTTTGGCATTGTAGCTCTTTGGATCGGTGGCGAAGGTATTGTCCGTTCAGTGATGAGTTATGCCCGGGTGTTTAAGGTCGGAGCGTTTGTCCTTAGTCTGACGCTACTCGCAGCCGCAACAAGTGCACCAGAACTGTTCTTTAATCTTTTCGCCGCAGTTCAGGGTAAAGGAGGAATCGGTATCGGAAATATTCTGGGATCAAATATTACAAATTTTGCGTTAATATTTGCCATCGCTACATTATTTATTCCGCTTAAAAAACGAGACGAGGAAGCAGTATGGGCGTATCCCGCGCTGTTCGGCGTTAGCTTGTTTTTCTTTCTTGTTGGTTTAGATGGTGTCATCAACCGATTTGAAGGGGTTATGCTGATTGTGTTATTTGGAGTATGGATGTTTTTGGCCGCGAAAGGTGAACATAAAAAACGACTTCTAGAACGCATTGGTGATGCATTACCTGAACATCGTAATCCTTCTCAGATTGCATTGATAACAACATTATTTCTTGCGAGTATCGTTTTACTTGCGGGCGCGGAATTGCTTGTTCGAAGTATTGAACATTTTTCCGCTGCGTGGAATTTTTCACCATTTTTACTTGCAGCATTTTTTGTCGCGCTTGGGACATCATTGCCAGAGCTTGCGACGGTCCTTGTAGCGGTTTTCAAGAAGCGAGATGACATTCGGTCTGGAACCATTTTTGGGAGTAACATTTTTAATTTAACCTTGGTTGTTGGAGTCACCGCGTTGATTCATCCTATAAAATTTTCTCAAACAAATTTTCTCTTTTTCGCACTTCTCGTCATTGTTACGACAATGCTCGTAGCTCCTATTATTTTCAATTTTCGATTTCAGTCGCGTTTATGGAGTATGCTTCTTCTCGCATCATACGCATTTTTCATAATTTATATAACAACACACTTAATAGCTTAAGTAACGAAACACTTGTATGCCAGCAAAAAAAACTGTAAAGAAAGCAAAGTCGAAACCACAAAAGTCCGAATATGGCGCGAAACAAATTACCGTCCTTGAAGGGCTTGAACCGGTTCGAAAGCGGCCTGGGATGTATATCGGCAACACCTCGACAGAAGGTTTGCATCATCTCATTTGGGAAGTTGTCGATAACTCAATTGATGAAGCGATGGCGGGCTATGCCTCCGCGGTTGAGGTGCTGTTCAATTCCGACGGTACTGTTACCGTTGTGGATAATGGTCGCGGTATTCCTGTTGAAAAACATCATCAGACAAAAAAATCGACTCTCGAAACCGTCCTTACCGTATTGCATGCAGGAGGAAAATTCGGTGAGGGTGGCTATAAAGTCTCTGGAGGTTTGCACGGTGTCGGTGTTTCTGTCGTGAACGCGTTATCAGAATACCTTCGAGCCGAAGTAAAGCGTGACGGAAAACTGTGGGTGCAGGAGTTCGAGCGTGGAAAATCAAAAGGAAAAATAAAAGCCGTAGCGAATGCTCGCGGAACCGGCACTACGATTACTTTCAAACCGGATAAGCAGATTTTTTCCACGACAGAATTCAGCCGCGATATTATTTTCGATCACCTCCGGCAGCAAGCATATTTGACGAAGGGCGTAAAAATTACAGTCATTGATCAGCGGAAGTCGAAAAAATATGCATTCCATTACTCGTTTTATTTTGAGGGTGGAATTAAATCCTATATCAAACACTTGAATCATAATAAGGAACCGAAACACGAATATATTTTCTACACCGATAAAACCGAGCAAGATATGCGGGTTGAAATTGCACTGCAGTATTCTGATTCCTACAAAGAAAATATATTCACATTTGCAAATAATATTTTCACGGTTGAGGGCGGCATGCACATGGTTGGATTTAGAACTGCGCTCACACGCACCCTTAACAGCTATGCCCGCAGGAAAAATATCTTAAAAGAAAAAGACGAAAACTTGAGCGGCGAAGACGTGCGTGAAGGTTTAACTGCTGTAATAAGCGTGAAAATAAAAGAACCACAATTTGAAGGGCAGACCAAGGCCAAACTTGGAAACACAGAAGCGAAAAGCATTGTCGATCAGGTGATGAGCGAACAGTTTGAAATATTTTTAGAAGAACACCCGAGAGATGCGGACGCAATTCTTTCGAAGTGTATTATTGCCCAGCGTGCCCGAGTTGCAGCCCGTGCCGCTCGCGATACTGTGTTACGAAAAGGCGCTCTTGACGGATTAACGCTCCCGGGAAAGCTCGCTGATTGCTCGTCTAAAAATCCCAAAGATTCTGAAATCTTTATTGTTGAGGGAGATTCTGCGGGTGGAAGCGCGAAGCAGGGGAGAGACAGAAACTTTCAGGCTATCTTGCCGCTCCGGGGAAAAATTTTAAACGTCGAACGTGCCCGTATAGATAAAATGCTTGCAAATAATGAAGTGAAGTCTTTAATCATTGCACTTGGTACAAACATCGGCGAGCAGTTCCATTACGACGACCTGCGTTATGACCGTATTGTTATTATGACTGATGCTGACGTTGACGGTGCACACATCCGAACTTTATTGCTGACATTGTTTTACAGATATTTTCCAGAATTAGTTGAAAAGGGTCATATTTATATCGCACAGCCTCCGCTATATAAAATTTCATACGGAAAAGATTTTGAGTATGTTTATACTGATTCCGAGCTTGAGTCAGTAAAAAAGAAATATGAAAAATTGGCGACAGAGCGCAAAGCGAAGCGCCCGGCAAAGCAGCAGAAAAAGAAAGAACAATCCGAAGAAGCAGAAGAAGGACAAGAGCAGGAGGAGGCACAGGGCAGTTCGGGTATCTCTATTCAGCGGTATAAAGGTCTTGGTGAAATGAATCCGGGCCAGTTGTGGGAGACCACTATGAATCCCGAGACACGTAAAATGAAGCAGGTCGCGGTCGAGGATGCTGAACGTGCCGATGACGTCTTTTCCGTGCTTATGGGATCGGATGTACCATCCCGTAAGAAATTCATCCAAACCCACGCGCAAACGGTTAAAAACTTGGATATTTAAAAGACTTGACAATAATAGCTCCGGGTCGTATAGTGCTACTAGACGACCCACCAGGGGTCTGTTTTGAAGACTTACAAAATTATGGCTAACCTTTTTACCTACATCAAACAGTCTAAGGACGAACTCAAGAAAGTTATCTGGCCAAGCCGGAAAGAAGTGGTCCGGAATACAATTTTAGTTATCGGCATTTCACTCTTTGTTGCACTTTTTTTGGGTTTATTAGATATCCTTCTTAATTACGGTTTGAAACAAATCCTTTAATTTTTTTACGCTTTTATGCCAAAACAAACAGCTAGGCAGGGCCGTAAATGGTATGTCCTGCACACCTACTCAGGATATGAGGAAAACGTTGCGCGAAATCTTCGTCAGCGTATTGAGTCAATGGATATGTCCGACAAAATCTTTAATGTGCTGATCCCGACTGAAAATAAGATTAAGATCAGAAATGGAAAACGGCGGACGGTCACTGAGAAAATTTTTCCCGGCTACGTGCTTGTTGAAATGATCGTGACCGACGATTCGTGGTATGTTGTGCGCAATACGCCGAACGTCACGGGATTTGTCGGTTCGGGCACTACCCCGACACCGATTTCAGAAAATGAAGTCAAAGAGATTCAGAAGCGCATGGGCGTTGTCGAACCGAAGTACAAGATTGATGTCAACGTGAACGCGCCGGTGAAGATTGTTGATGGGCCGTTCCGCGATTACGAAGGAAAGGTTTCTGATGTCGATGAAGCGCATGGTAAGGTGAAGGTGCTGGTGTCTATGTTCGGACGCGAAACACCGGTTGAACTTGATTTCTTGCAAATTAAGAAGATTTAATCCATGGCACAAAAGAAATACTATCGTAAGCTTGTCCGCGACCGTATTCCTGAGATCATAGAAAAAAATGATGAAGAGGCATACACGAAGACATTAACCGTTACCCAGTTTCAGAAAGAGCTAAAACGAAAATTACTTGAAGAAGTCAAGGAAGCGCAAAAAGCAAAATCGAAAACTGACATTCTTGAAGAACTTGCGGACATCCTCGAATGCATTGACGCATTGACGGAAAGCTACGGTATGCCGAGGTACGCACTTGAACGCATCCAGCGTGAAAAGCGAGCTAAACGAGGAGGATTTAAGAAACGAATTTATTTACTTGCGACATCTCGATAACCATTATGGCAAAGAAACCAGTCAAAGCAATTGTAAAATTGCAAATCCCAGGGGGGAAGGCAACTCCAGCGCCACCAGTCGGAACCGCTCTTGGGCCGCATGGTATTAATATTGCTGACTTTACTAAGCAGTTTAATGATAAGACTCGCGATCGCATGGGTGAAATTACCCCGGTCGAAATGACGATCTACGAAGATCGGACATTCAGTTTTATCTTAAAAACCCCTCCAGCATCAGAATTACTCAAGAAGGCTGCCGGTATCCAAAAAGGTTCCGGAAAACCGTTAGTAGAAAAAGTAGGGAAAGTCACGCGCGCGCAAGTCAAGGCCATTGCAGAAAAAAAGATGCCGGATTTAAACGCGAACGACATCGACGCAGCGATGAAAATTATTGAAGGTACGGCGCGTCAAATGGGTTTAACCGTTGAAGGTTAATTCTTAAAAATTATGGCATCAAAACGTTTGAGTATCATCAAGCAGGTATATCTTGGTGTATTGAGCGTTGTGTTACTCGCGATGATGTTAGTGTCATCGGGATATTTAGTATATACCGGATTGTATGCATATGTTTTTACCGGCGATACCGTGTCAAAAGGATTTCCGCCTTCGGCATACATTATGGAACCGAAAAGTCCGACAGATACTATTTCCTGCGCAGACGGATGCCAGCTGACTGAAACGCAGAAAATGCAGGTACGCGAATGGATTACCTCGTTTGAACAATGGCAATCTACATCGCAGAGTCGAGTAGATCGGAATGGACTGGTAACCGCACTTTCATTCTTTATCGTTTCCATCCCGCTGTTTATCGTTCACGTGAAGATGCTTAGGAAAGAGCAGAAGAAATATGAAGAAGAGCAAGGCGAGACCTCTATTATTCTGCATTCGTATGATTACGTGGTGGCGTTTGGCACATTGGTGGCTGCAGTCATCTGTTTGGCTATGCTCATAAACGTTTCTCTGAGAACGTGGGTGATTACCGATACCACATCAATGCGCAGCACCTCTGTGTCTCTTGCTCCCCCCTTTAAGGATCCGACGATTACTTCAATAGAAAATTGTGCTGATGCCTGTGGGTTCTCCCAAGAGGAAAAAGATGCGATTACCCAATATAATGACGAGGAGGCAAACGCTGAAAAGCAGTCGAGTGCCCCATCTTCGTGGCAGGGCAGGTTTTCGGGTACTATTGGCGGGTTGCTTGTCACTATTCCTTTTTTCCTCTATCATTGGATGATTATTAGAAAGAAGCGAAATTCATAATTTATTCAAAGTGGGAGCAGCCGTCGTCTGGCCGCGTTTGACCACACAACAGATAAACATATGTTTCAGACATCAAAGCGGAAAAAGTCCGCAGATGCTCTCGTCGACAAGTCGAAGGTATATCCTCTTGCCGAAGCAATTGAATTGGTAAAGAAAACCTCAACCACCACGTTTGACAGCGGTATTGAATTGCATATTCGTCTTGGTATAGACCCTAAAAAAGCTGATCAGACGGTTCGTGGGACTATCGCGTTACCTCACGGAACTGGCAAGCAAAAAAAGATTGTGGTATTTGCCGAAGGCAAAGAAGCTGAAGCCGCAGAAAAAGCAGGCGCAGTTCGTGTTGGCGGTCAGGAATTAATTAAAGAAATTGCCCAGACAAAAAAGTTTCCAGGGGACGTCGCTGTAGCGACTCCAGATATGATGCGTCACGTATCGGGTATAGCAAAAATTCTTGGGCCAAAAGGCTTAATGCCAAACCCAAAAAATGAAACTGTTACCAAGGACGTTGCAAAAGCCGTAAAGGAGCTTTCCGCGGGAAAAATTCCTTTCCGGAATGATGCGACCGCAAACGTGCATATGCTTGTTGGCCGGGCATCGTTTGATGCTGCGAAGTTGCAAGAAAATATTACAGCCGCACTCGATGCAGTAAAGCGCGCGAAACCTTCAAGTTCTAAAGGAACGTACCTCATCTCGACATATGTGACGTCAAGCATGGGGCCAAGCGTTAAGTTTACCCTCTAACGTATGTCGTTCATGAGACCACGAACAATTGCCATCGCCGCAGTTACTGTCGACGGAAAGATCGCACGCTCGAATCACGAATTGGTGCGATGGACAAGTAAAGAAGATAAGCAGTTTTTTCGAGACGAAACTGCACGGATCGGCGTTATGGTGTTGGGAAATTCAACCTACGAAACTTTTCCTGCGCCTTTACCAAACCGTCTTCATATAGTAATGACCCGCACCCTTAAAGGGAAAAAGCCTATTGAAGGTCAGGTTGAGTTTACCGATAAACAACCCGGCCAAATTCTCGAGGATTTAGGGAAAAGAGGATTTAAAGAAGTAGCAATCGCTGGCGGGAGCCGAGTGTATACTGAATTTGTGAAAGCCGGTTTACTTGATGAATTGTGGCTGACAGTCGAGCCACAAGCTTTTGGTGAAGGTGTAGGACTGTTTTCAGAAAGCGTGAACTGTTCGCTCCATCTTAAACAAGAACGACTCCTCAACACAGATTCATGTCTGCTACAATATGAGGTGACTTACCCGTCCTAATTTTAATGACTATGGCACAAGGCAAACGAGAAGGATATCTTTCATGGGATGAAACGTTTATGCTCATGGCGGAGCTTATTTCGCAGCGATCAAAAGATCCATCAACACAGGCGGGAGCAGTTATTGTTGATGAAAACAAAATTATTGTTGGTCTCGGATATAACGGCTTCCCTCGTGGCATAAAAGACGAGGAGTTGCCATGGGAACGCAAAGGAGATTTTTTGGACACGAAGTATGCATATGTTGTTCATGCCGAAGAAAACGCTATCTATAATGCCAACAAAGATACTGACGGCTGTACTATATATACGACTTTGTTTCCTTGTAACGAATGTGCAAAAACCCTTATTCAGAATGGCGTGAAAGAAATAGTCTATTCAAGTGATAAATATCACGACGAGGAGATCTGGGTTGCTTCACGAAAAATGCTTGATAAGGCAGGAGTGAAATACCGCCAATGTATCCCCGAACACTCTCTTACATTAACTCAAAAGTCATGATAATCGGACTCGTAGGGCTTGGTGGATCAGGAAAAGGCACGATCACCGCGTATGTAACAAAAAAGTACGGCGCAAAGACGGTAAAGTTTTCTCAGCCCCTCCGCGATATTATCCACCGGATGTACAAACAAGAAACACGGGATGATATGGCAGATCTCGCGGAGTTTTTACGCCGGCACTATGGCAACGACATCTTGGTTCAGACCCTGATGAAAGATCTAGAAAAGATGGATATAGATATTGTTGTATTTGATGGCATTCGCTACGCAGATGAATTTAATGCTCTAAAGAAAAGAAAAGATTTTGTCCTATGGAGCGTAGATGCTGAGATAAAAACCCGTTTCGACCGCATCCATATTCGTGGCGAGAACGCAGATGACAGCACGCTAACTTTCGATGCATTTAAGCAGCAGCATGAACTTCCGACAGAGAAACCGATCCCGGGCATCATGAAGCAAGCAGACTTTGCGCTGGACAACAACGGAACACTCGATGAGCTTTACAGCCAAGTTGACTCATTAGTCGAAAAATCTAGAGATGCAATTAAGGATTAAAAAATTACGCAAGGACGCCATAGTGCCGAAATACGCGCACGTAGGAGACGCCGCGTTGGATGTATATTCCTGTGAAGATAAAACGCTTGCGCCCGGTGAGCGGTATGTATTTACGCTCGGATTTGCGACAGAATTTCCAGTCGGGTATGTCTGCCATGTGTGGGATCGATCGGGTCTTGCTGCAAAAAAAGGTTTGCACACGCTCGCTGGAGTTATTGACGCGACATATCGGGATGAGTATGGGGTGGTGATGTTAAACACCTCAGATGAGCCGGTTGAAATCAAAAAAGGTGATCGAATAGCGCAGCTTGTGTTTCAGCGGATTGCAGAAGCGGAAATTCAAGAAGTTTCTGAATTGAACGGATTAGACCGTAAAGGAGGATTCGGCTCAACAGGCACTTGACTGGCTCAGAATAATTTTGTATACTGCCTCCCGTCATAAACCGATAGGAGATTTATTCATGGAAGTGAAAACTGTTGAGCAAACGGTTAATGTTGAGACATTCGATCATTGCCCTCAATGCGCGTTTGGGCACATCTTTACCCGAATCGAAGATGGGAAGAAAATTTCAGTCTGCGACAAGTGCAACTGGAGCCAAACGGTCTCAGCTCAAGCGTAGTCTGAAATTACTCTTTTGCCTGTGCCTTGCGGATTTTTGCCGTCTGGCACAGGTTTTTTTGATAACTCCTTTCAGGTAGGGTATACTGACAATACTTTATATTAGGCATCCCCATGAAACAATATCTTGATTTATTGCAATATATATTAGATCACGGAATCGATAAATCCGACCGCACCGGCATAGGCACGCGGAGTGTTTTTGGCTATCAAACGCGTTTCGATCTCTCAAAGGGTTTTCCATTGCTCACCACAAAGAAGGTGAATAGTAAATCAATAATTTATGAACTCCTGTGGTTTTTGAAAGGGGATACTAACATCCGTTATCTCGTTGATAATGGGGTGCATATTTGGGACGAATGGCCGTATCAGGGGTGGCTAAAAAGTCAGAATCTCGAGGAAAAATATCCAATGTATTCAGACGCATGGAAAAAGAAGAAAAAAGAATTTATAGAACAGATTAAGAGTGATGATGCCTTTGCTAAAGAATGGGGTGACTTAGGTCCAGTCTATGGGAAGCAATGGACAGCGTGGGAAGCCTCAGATGGAACAAAAATTAACCAGATTGCCATTGCGCAGGACATGTTGCGCAACAAGCCAGATTCACGCCGAATTATTGTTTCTGGATGGAATATTGGTGATTTAGAAAAACAGGTGCAAAGCAAGATTGCCGCCCCTCCGCCGTGCCACACCGTTTTCCAATTTAATGTCGCCAACAATAAATTATCCTGCCAGTTATATCAGAGATCCGCAGATAGTTTTTTAGGTGTACCTTTTAATATTGCTTCATATGCCTTGTTGACGATGATGATGGCGCAAGCGACCGGGTTTGAGCCCGGGGACTTTGTTCACACGTTTGGGGATTTGCATATCTACCGTAATCATTTCGATCAAGTGAAAGAGCAGTTGAGTCGAATCCCGAAGGCCTTACCTACCATGATAATTAATCCAGAAGTAAAAGATGTTTTCGATTTTACATTTGAAGATTTTGAGTTGCAGAATTATGATTCGTATCCGGCAATTAAAGCCCCTATTGCTGTATAGCGTATGAAGATAGCTATTGGGTCAGACAATCCGGTAAAAATTCAAGCGACGCGAAACGCATTCCGTGACCGTATGAGTGGTGATTTGGAATTCGTTCATAAAAAATATCCATCCGAAGTTCCTGACCAGCCCTTTGATGATGATATTCAGACGGGAGCGCGTAACCGTGCAATTGCAGTGCGGGACGGGCTTGATGCCGATTATGGCGTTGGGCTTGAAGGTGGGATAACATCTCATCAAGGAAAATATTTCGCGTATGCGTGGTGTGCTATTGCTGATCGAAAAGGAAATATAACCTTTGGCCATTCTTTTGGCGTTCCTATACCAGATGTGCTTATGCATAAAATATTAAAAGAAGGCAAAGAACTGGGGGATGCTCTTGATGAACTGCTTGAAGAAGAAAACACGGGACAAAAAGACGGATTTTTTGGGTTCGCAACCGGAAATAGAGTCACAAGAGAAAGTGGCTATTATGCTATGATATGCGCAGCACTCGCCCCGATTATTTTATCTGATTATTATGACTAAAAGCAGAAAACCACGCGGACATTTTTTTGTGTTGGATGGCCCCGATGGTTCAGACAAGACAACACAGACTGAACTTTTGGCACGAGCACTGCGCAAGAAAAAAAAGAAAGTGCTTGTGGTAGACTTTCCCCAGTACGACTCTTCATTTTTTGGCGCAATGGTTGGCGCCTACCTCAGAGGAGAGTTTGGTGACGTGTTTAAAATTAGCCCCTATCTTTCATCCTTGCTGTATGCGCTTGATCGCTGGAGCGCACGAGTCAAGATTCAAAAAGCGTTGAATGACGGCAAGATTGTTCTCGCTAACCGCTACACGTCTTCGAATATTATTCATCAGGGGGCTAAATTTAAAACGAAGCGAGAGCGTGATGATTTTTTCGCGTGGCTTGATATTGCCGAATTTACCGCTTTACAAATCCCGCGCCCCGATAAAGTTATTTTCTTAGACGTGCCGCCCGAGGTCTCCTGGAAACTCATAGAGAACAGAAAACGTGGGACTTATGCAACGGGAAGCAAGCGGGACAAACATGAAGCAAGTAAAGCGCATCTGCGGAAAGCGTATTATGTTGCGAGGGGATATGCGAGCTTGCGTCGCGACTGGGTGGTTGTTTCATGTTCTGTAAAGGGGAAGTTATTGACACCAGAGCAAGTTCATGATGCTTTGTATACGAAGATAAAAAAATTTTTATAATTAGCTTGAGATGATACGCCACTCGTTTCACGCTAGCCGCCACCCAGTACGGTCGTTTTGTGCCGTTGAGGGGGACGCCGTAGACGTTCCGTAGCTGGAAACCTCTTAATCCTCACCTAGGAGGTCCTCATGTTCTTTGGATGGCTTCTTTCCTTTTTTTGGAAAGAAGACCCCGGGGACGATCATCCCTGGGGCGGCGAGCAGTTCATGCTTTAGCCGTTCGATGCGTATCGAGTAATTGAGAGTAACGAACTCCTCACCTTACTTGAAAAACGCAGCCGTGTATTGGCAACAATGCACGGCTTTTTTGTTTTAAACACAGACATTTGTCGGTTCGTTAATTAATAATAATTCTCGCATTTCGTTTGGAGTTTTGCCATTTAAGCTGCACTGTTTAAGGTTATTGTATTCATTGTTTCAGATTTTGGTTTTGTTTTCTCAATCTTTCAGTGTTTTAAATTTGTTTTTCTCGTAAAAATCTCTTGATTGGTTCTGTGGCTTCTTTCCACCTTGCCATTCTTCGTCGGTTTGCCCGGATCAATTAAATAATGAATACTATTGTGTTTTTGGCATATTTATACACATATGCCCCACCTTAACGATTTGAGGCAAAAACCGCCAAATGTGTGTGTAGATTACCTTTTTTACTTGACAGCAAGCACGCCACTCGGTACTATGAAACCAGTAGAAATAAAAGTAATTTAAGACACAGAGCACCTAACAGTTCGCGCATACCCAATGGGAGGTATTTTTTGGTGCGTGAAAAAAAGAAATTTGACAATTTAACCACAGCATAAGGAGTTGTTCATGAAGAGAGTAGTAATAATTGCGTGTCTGAGCACGTTCATGGTAACCGGTATCGGCATGAACGCCAACACGCAACTCTGGGATGTTGCAAAGGATTCTGCGACCGCAGAAGTTTCCTCAGTGACCCCCGGCTCACAGCTGCCGGACGAATGGCACACCTGGACCCCAAACGAAGGACAGTTCCGCTTGTATGTCAATTTTGATAATACGAGCGGTAACCAACTGCCACGTATCGACATTCTGGGGCATTTCGGTTCATGGCCGTTTACCATGCAGTATTTGAACGATACAGTCTATGTGTATGTCGTTCCGCCCGGGTATACACTTACCAAACGAGTATCCATAACACAACTTCCGGAGGATTTTCCGCTTGTTGTATGGGCAGGAACAGAACGTGGGACATACTGGTTTTCGGCAGACGAGAACGATGTAACCATTAAGGCGGTTACTCCAGCATCGTTTCTTGTTATTGAGACCGTGCACGCATTGCCCGAGGATGCCATTTTGGTTCAGCTTCCGGTATCAGGTCCGCGCAGTTATAAACTGATTAAAGACTTGATAGAAGGTGTCGGAAACAACGCCGAAATCGTTCAACTAGATGAGGGGTTTTACAAGGGGATGTGGTTGTGGATCCGCAAGACGCAGGTGATGCGCTATAAGGTGAACGAAAATAAGCTTGGAACTCTTGTTTGTCTTCGCGGTGCTGATCCTGAAAAAGTCAAGGCAATCGAATCACTTGTCCTGCGATAGAACGGAGCGTGTCAAAATGAACCTCACCAAAAAAGAGATACGTATCATCGAGCGTTCCCGAAAACGAACCTGGAAAATATTCAAGCTTGTCACAGCAGTCTTTGCCTGCATTGGTGTGATCATAACTGTAATTTTTTTCTCTATGGTTACACGTACCATCCAGGAACGGAGAGCGTATCGAGAACAGATACACGCAATTCAAACAGCAACAGGAGATGTATCACTACCGGACAATGTGTCGGAAGTGCTCCCATTCCCTACGCCAGACAGTCTGGTGCGGACCCATCTCCGCCTCTATCAGCAGACGGTAGATTCACTTGGGCTTACCGATCAGACCCTCGGTTTTAACCTTCGCATATCAGAATTTCCAATCGGTATTCCAGGATACCGACGGTATGAAAGCCAGTTGGATGTATTTACCGAATGCGGTTGTGAGCACGATGATATGTTTGATTTCCTTCGCCTGGAAATCAAACCTCACTGCAATACAGTAAGCGTTATTTCCTCACAGGGACCGATATCGCTTGCTGAGTATGGAACCCTTAACCGCCATTCATCAGGCATCAAGAGGAGGTGATCTTGATATGATGAAGAAAGTAGTCACCATTTTGCTGGTAGTTCTCATTGTGGCCGCCGTCGTTGTGCAGCCCGCCGCTGCACGGCCTACGTCCTGTGAGAACTTCGCCAACAATGTCGTAGTCGGTTCAGCCAGTTCAGTCTGGGACGGGCTCCACTGTGCCGCTAACCATTTAACGACATTTCTCGAATTGGTCGGTATCTTGTAGCTATCCTGGGCGACAGGATACACCAAGGAAGGGGCCCCGCTCAAACAGCGGGGCGCCCTCTATATACAAGAACATGTCGGAAGGAGGTATCCCAGGTGAAAACCGACATCAACCGAATGCGCATGAAGCAAAGCTATCAGCCGAATATGCTGAAAGCTCAGTTGATTGTGTTGCTACTGGTTGGTGCATTGGTCGGCGGGTATCATCTTTCTGATCAAGGCACTCTAACCAGTACTGAAGAGCAATCCCGCACACTCGATTCACGCGTGTTTGTGCAGGATACCAATGGTGTGGACCATGATACGACGCGCTCAGCGATCCGCTCACTCCCACACCTGAACCCATACGCCCGCAACCATGACGGATTTCTCGGTTTTATACGACTGGAGCCAAAAATGACACTCCCTGAACCGGTTGTAATACCGCAACCTGTGTACACTGATGAGACCGATATCGATGACATTCCGGATCTCGGTATAGCATCCTATGCGCTTGAGGAGGGGAATGACACCGGTGTTTTCTTGCCTGAGTTAGTTGACATACCCCCACATCAGTTTGTTGATGAGAGTGCAAAGCAGGATACAACCCTCTTTTCACGGCCGGTCATGGTCATTCACAAAATACAGCCGGATGTGCCACCTGTGGCCGAGATGAATGAAAAAGAGGGATATGTTGAGATCCTTATGCTAGTTGATAAACAGGGTAATCCGGGTAATTTTTTCTGCCGTACGCCAACCGATGAGGACGTTGCGGGCCCCGTTCTTGAGCTCACGGTTGTCTTGAAGAATAATTCTCATGCGACGCTGCAGTTTTTCATCAATGATCATGATAACACGCTACGCTATGTTATCATCGAAGAACGGCCTAAGGATTACTACTTTGCCGATTACCTACTGAAAGTTCTTCCTCAGTGGCGATTTGCACCAGCCATAAAAGACGGCCAGCCCGTCGAAAGTTTTGTGCTCGTGCAATATCATTTTTGCAGATCAGATGATGAAAATTGTAAGGAGTTTTTCCTGAAAACATACTCGCCGTAGTTCTTTATAACAGCCCCGATTCCATATGGAATCGGGGTTTACTTTTTATGATTATTTCGGGTAGACTAAGTGCATGAACGGATATGAAACCGTTATCGGTCTTGAAATCCATGTTCAGCTCAAAACCGAAACAAAAATGTTTTGCAGCTGTAGTAACCAGCCCGATAGCTACGAACCTAATTCAGCAGTCTGCCCGGTATGCATGGGGCATCCTGGGGTGCTTCCGGTTACAAATCAGCAGGCGATAGTGTATGCCCTGCGTCTTGCAGCAAGTCTCGGATTCACAATCAATCGACAAAGTAAATTTGATCGCAAGCATTATTTTTACCCCGATCTGCCAAAAGGATATCAAATTTCCCAGTACGATGAGCCGCTTGCAACCGAGGGCGAGCTTCTATACACAGTCGAAGGCGAAAGAAAAAAAATCCGTTTTGAAAGGCTTCACGTCGAAGAGGATGCAGCAAAATTGATTCATGTTCCGGAGAGCGCATCGAGTCTGGTTGATTTTAATCGTGCTGGGACGCCTTTAGTTGAAATGGTCACGAAGCCTGATTTTGAAAGCCCGGAGTCTGCGCGTGCGTTTTTGCAGGAACTTCGTTTGATCGTCCGTGCGCTTGGCGTATCCGAGGCCGACATGGAAAAAGGTCAATTACGTTGCGACGCAAACATCTCATTACGGCCAACCCCAGAAACATTTGCAAAATTACAACAATTTCCAGATTTCGAACACGAACAGCGTATGTTATGGCCAAAAACTGAGATTAAAAATATGAATTCTTTCCGTTCGATTGAACGTGCATTGCGTTATGAAGTTGAACGGCAAACAAAACTTTGGGAAGAAGGTAAACCGCCAAAAATTGAAACCACGCGCGGATGGGATGAAGCAAAAGGCGAAACGTTAGAACAGCGCTCAAAAGAAAGCTCCGCGGATTATCGATATTTAGTGGAGCCAGATCTTCCGCGTTTAACAATCTCAGAACAATGGCTGAATGAGGTTATAGCAGAAATTCCTGAACTACCACAAAATCGAAGAGACCGGTTTGATGAACAGTATCATATCGATTCAGCAATTCGGGACGTACTCATTTCAGATAGCCAGGCAGCAGATTTTTTTGAGGATGTCGTTTCAGAAGTTCATGCTTGGTTGGTGGCTCGGGATTCGGAAAAGAGCATTTCTCAGAATGATTATGATCAGCTGAGCAGCTTGTCAGCTTCTTGGATTGTAACGAAGCTGTTTGAAGCATTGCGGGTAAAAGAAAAAACGCTTGCAAACATGAAATTATCAGCTGAAAATTTTGCCGAAACGATGCTCTTGTTGCATACCAAAAAGATTAATAGCTCGACAGCTTCTTCTCTGTTGAGTCAGATGGTCGAAAGTGGTGAAGACCCCTCTAACCTAGTTGAGAGCCAGGGGCTTGAGCAAGTAAGTAATGAAGAAGAATTGATAGAAATTGCCCAAGAGGTTCTAGATGAGTTTCCGACACAGGTAGAAGAATATAAGAAAGGCAAAATCGCATTGTTGCAATTTTTTGTGGGTAAAATAATGCAGAAGTCCAAAGGGCGTGCGGCTCCTGAATTGGCAAAGAAAATTCTTGAAACTTTGTTGCGATAGCTGTGGATAAGACATTTTTTGTTGCTCGTCCGAATTACGGTTCCGCGCATTGTTCCCTATGGCGGGGCATACGTCGGATCGGCAGCACGCGTGTATCAGTATGATGAGTTCAGGCGACGGTTGTTTGGCTCAGATATGTTCAAACGATTGCAGCAAAAAGACGACCGTGCCGAAGAGGGATTTTCCTGGTATCTCTCGACGTTCAAAAAGTTCCCGTCAGTACCTCATGCGGGCTGCGGATTCGGTATGTCCCGGATATTTCAGTATCTCTTGGCAGAAAAAGATATTACAAAAGTCGTCGTGCTCCCTTCAAACCGTGCGCGGATATACTAGTTACCTCACCACACTTCTTTTTACTAGTGCGGCAAAGGCTAGAATAACAAAAGCTATCCCAGCAAACAAGACGCTGTAAGTGATAAAAATAGTCATGTAGTAGAGTGGCCATGAGAACCAGTGAACGAGCTGTTCGGTGAATCCAAGATGAAATAGGCTATCAAGGCCGGCGATAAAGGCAAACAGCACGGCAAGTCCAATAATCCCGATTGTTGTATGAGAGAGGTCAATGCGAGATGGTGCTGCGTGGCTTGCTAAGGTAATCATGAAGAAGGTGAACAGATAGGTTTTCCAATCGGTGAATGAAATGTGTGCGAAGAAGTGGCGGATCGCGTCCCAGTAAACATTTAAAGCGTCCCGTGCAAGCAGTGAGCCTGAGGCTATGGTGGAATTAAAATGTCCTGCAAGTTGCTGGTAAGCATCAGGAAGCAGTAAGCGCATAAGCAGCCAAATAACAAGTGAAGTGCCGAACAGCGGCGCGGTGGAAATAATAATATTTGAAATAGGATTTCTAGTCTTGCGGTGGGAGACGTAGCCGAGAGTTTCTCCTGATGGCGCGAATAATTTTACTTCATACACACGTGTAAAGGTGATGAGACATCCGATAAGGTGGCTGAGTTCGTGAATGATAACGCCGGGCCACATAGTCGCTAAATACCATCCACGCCCAAGAATCCGCATCACCAGCCGGTCAGTTGCCTGAGAAAGTCCATATAGCACCAGAAGGGCGATTGAAAGCGGAAGAAATATCAATAGTATAGCCATATGTGTCAGTATACCGAAGCTGGAGTTTTCCACAACGGGGTTGGTTTGACGTTATACAAGAGAGGTATACAATTTTTTTATCCACAAAAAAATCGTTCACCTATAGCATATGGAGGTGTTGTGGATCTGCGTTCTTTTCCCGAAGGTTTTGTTGTTGGTGCTCGGGCTGCCATGATTATTGTTTCCAAAGAAGAATTCGAAGGGAACATCGTGGTTTTAAGGAATAGTGAAGTCACCATTCGCACCGACGACGACATCCCATTTACCATGCCACTGGATCACGTACGACTGATCCCCAGGTAAATTTAAAACCCTCAACCGCAAAGACTCTTCCTGGCATCAGGAAGGGTTTTTTAAAAAGGTGCGCGCCAATCTTTTTGCTTCTCTTGCTGTATGTATCCAGTGAATGTCGGGATTTCGTTTAAACCAGGTTCGCTGGCGTTTTGCGTATCTTTGTATCTCTTTTTGCAATTCTGACCGCAAACTTTCGCGTGAAATTTTTCCTTGCAAGAAACGTGAAACATATCGGTATTCAAGCCCAAGCTCTTCTAGTCGTTTCCAGGAAACGCCTGATGCATGCAAGCGCTTTACTTCCGCAATCATGCCTTTGCGTAATCTGGAATTAAGGCGCTTGGCGATTTGTTTTTTGAGCCTTGAGATTCCCGGGTCTACTCCTATCCAGAGTGTGTGGTATGGAGATGTTGTTTTTTGGGGAAGCCGAGGGAGGAAGCCGGCTTTTTCAATTTCAATAGCACGAATAAGGCGAACCGGATTTTGTTTATCAATAGTTTTTGCACGAGCTGGATTTAGTTTTTTTAAGATTCCATACAGCTCGGCAGCAGATTTTTTTGATAATTTTTTCCGCAATTTTTTATTTGGTTTAACAGTAGCGATGGGAAGGTCGTAGATAAGTGTGTCGATCCAAAAACCAGTGCCCCCACATATAATTGGCGTGTTGCCATGCTTATAGATAGTTTGTAGTGAGCGTTTGGCGTCTCGGACAAAATGCGCCACAGTATATTGCCTGGAAGGAGAGGTAACGTCCAGCAGATAATGTTTGGTTTGCTTTTGTTCAGCCTCCGTGACTTTTCCGCTACCAATGTCCATACCTCGGTACACCTGCCGAGAATCCGCAGAAATGATCTCTCCATTGAATTGATGGGCCAACGATATAGCAAGGTCTGATTTTCCCGAAGCTGTTGGTCCAACAATAGCTATAATATTTTGTTTTTTGGTTGACGAAAGCATATATCAATGGTAAGGTATTTCTTCATTCTTTGACAACCTAAACGCTAAACCCAAGGAGGGTGACCATGAAGCGATTAAGGCTCTATTTGCGCCTTAAACTTTTTTCGCGAAGGCATCCAATTTGGTTTTTCGCGATAGTAGCTACGCCGTTCGTGACGTTATACCTGTTTCTGGACACGTTTTCATGGGGGATTCAAGTAAATAATTTTATCTCCTTAATGGCGTCAATCGAAGTCGGCGCGGGTAGGCTTGTAGATCAGAAGTATACGTTTTGGGATATTGTGTGGCGTCTGTATGCAGCGCATGCCGCAAACATTGCTCTTGATTTATTTATCGTACGCACCGTACTTTTAAGCCGTCGTGCCCGCCAGTTTTTTCACATTTTGAGCGTCGTTGGGAAAGAAGTTCTTGCCCAAATAGTTTTTTACATGAAGGTTTTTTTTGATCTTGTAAAAAAGATGTTCAGCAAGAAGGCGACAAAACAACTGCCGCACAACGAAGTTGTGCGGATGCCAAAGCGAAAACCAAACCTCGTTGTCCGTTTTTGGAATCATCTTGATGATGTACGGAAAGATCCTACGAAAGCTGGATTGTGGACTGTTTTTGGGTTGTGTTTATTACCTAGACTTCCTACGCCAGTTTGTGGGGTTGGTTTCGCTGTGTTTTTGGTGAAATACAACAAGATGGGATGGCGGGGTTGGCTCGTCATTTTTGCGGGCATTACCTGTCACCTTGGATGGGTTTTGCCGAGTGCGTATGGCGTTATCTCGTTCTTTGCATAGGCCGCTTTGCTCTTCATGGGTAGACGGCCTTTTCTTATAATTTTTTTGATTTTTCCGCGATGAGCGAAAGAACGTCTCCTATAAATTTTTTCTTTGCAACCAGGCGGAGTTTCTCTGTCCCACGCACTCGGACGTGCAGTTTTGCCGATTTTGTTTCTTTGTCTCCGACAACAAGCATATAAGGGATTTTGAGTTTCGAGGCATGACGAATTTTATATCCGACTGTTTCGTTGGCATCCATAAGCTCGGTTCGAATACCAGCTTCGACAAATTCCTTAGCGAGTTTTTTTGAGAATGCAATATGCGCTTTGCCGACTGGGATCACCGCAACTTGGGTTGGCGAAAGCCAAAGAGGAAATTCACCGGCATAAAATTCAATGAGGAAAGCAATTGTGCGTTCGAATGCGCCTATTGATGAGCGATGTATCACCACCACGCGATCATCTTTGCCTTTTGCATTTTTAAAGGTGAGATTGAACCGCTGCGGCATGACAAAATCATACTGTACAGTGAAAGCAGACTCTTCTTGACCGTTTACTTTTTTCATCTGGATGTCGATTTTCGGTCCGTAAAATGCGGCTTCACCTTTAGCTTCGTAAAATGGAGCCTTTAATTCTTTAAGTACAGAGCGGAGAACGCCCTCTGCGTGATCCCACGCTTTGTCGTCTTTGTAATATTTCTTTGTATCTTTTCGGTCGCCAAGCGATAAACGGTAACGGTAGTCTTTCCCTTTTTTAAGACCCAATGTTTTGTTCATAAAATCAATAAGCCTCAAGACCTCTTTTATTTCTTTGGTAGTTTGTGCTTTCGTACAAAAGATGTGCGCGTCAGAAAGGGTGAATTCGCGTACACGCATGAGGCCTGAAAGCTCCCCGCTTTTTTCATAGCGGAATTGATATGAAAGTTCTGCATAGCGGATCGGTAGCTCCCGGTAGCTGTGCGGTTCAGAGTTATAGAGCATGAAGTGGTGCGGACAAGTCATTGGCCTTAAAATTAACTCGTCGTCGTCAACTTTCATGATCGGGTACATCGTATCCTTGTAATACGGATAGTGGCCGGATTGTTTGTAGAGGTCTATTTTTGCAAGCGGGGGAGTGACTACGTGCTGGTAGCCGCGTTTTATTTCTTCATCTACCACAAATCGCTCAAGCTCGCGTCTGATTGTTGTGCCTTTTGCCGTTAAGAGCGGGAGCCCTTTTCCAACTGTGTCAGAAAAGACAAACAGACCGAGTTGCTGCCCTAAGGTTCGGTGGTCGCGTTTTCTCGCTTCCTCCTGCATCGCGAGGTATTCTTTGAGCTCCTTTTTTGTTTCAAACGCGACTCCATAGATGCGCTGGAGCATAGGATTTTTTTCGTCGCCACGCCAGTAAGCGCCGGCAACGTGTGTCAATGCAAATGCCTCTGCAGGAATCCCTTTCGTTTTTTCTACGTGGCCGCCACGACACAGGTCAACAAAGTTGCCAGTTTTGTAAGTGGTTATTTCTGTGGAAGGGTGCGATGCTAATGCACCCGACCCTTGGATTTCATCAAAGACCGTTGTGCCATGTTCAACCAAGTCAGCAATAAGTTCAAGTTTAAACGGTTGGTTAGCGAACAGTTTTTTCGCCTCGGCCGGCGTGTGGACGCTCCGAGTAAATCCTTGGTTCTGCGCAATTTTCTTTTTCATCCGTTTTTGTAATTTCGGAAGATCATTCGGAGTAAGCGCGCGGGGAAGCAAAAAGTCATAATAAAAACCATTTTCAATCACCGGCCCGACGCCTAGTTGCGCGTCAGGAAACATCTCAAGGACAGATGCAGCCAAAAGATGGGCGAGTGAGTGGCGGATGTGAGATAGTTTTTCTGTCATATGTGTATAAGTAAATAATCCCAAAAGTCTTTGCTTTGGGACCCGTTAGTTGCGGGCGGTTCCACCCAAGTTTTTTCCAAGGAAGTCCATGGAAAACGCTTTATTTATTGTGCAGAGAAACTTAGGGAATGGCCTGAACGGCTTGTGAGCAGTTCAAAACGCGTGGTAGACGTTTCAATCGTTTCAAAGCGAATACAGCATATCAAAATGAGAGCCACGCGTCAATTAATGATGATAGTCAGGTGGTTCTCGTTGAAAGGAGTTTTTTTGATCCAGAAGGGAGAAAGCTCAGCTTTTATTGACGTGATGCCTTGCTCTTTGTCTGCGATATCTTGTAATTGTTCGGGTGTCTTATTTGCTAGTGAGACCGCAGAAAAAAGAGACGAGCTATTTTTGAGTTGTGCTTGTGCTTCCGCGTGGATGCGTAATTGTGCAATCCCGGTGTCTGTTGAAGCGTGTTCGATGGTGATATCAAGTGAGCTTAGGTCAATCTGTGTAATTTCTTCACTCTCAGTGAGAACCAGACCAAGTTTCTCGTACAGCAAAGAGTATAATTCTTCTGATGGAATATCGACTGCAAGGTATCGCCCTCGTACTGAGTAGGTGAGTTCGTTTGCGGTGTCGCCAGCTGCAACATTAGCCTGAGACAAGAGGAGCTCTGATCGAAGGACATATTGCTCAATATTTTGGTCTGGAGCTGTGAAAGATGTTTTTGCTTCCTCATCGAGCTGTTTAAGTGCCTCACTTTTTGCTTTATCGATATCAGCTTGCGAGACGACGGAAATAGTCCGCAGTCCACCGGTAAAGGCTTTTTTATTTGTTCCATATATTTTATTTTGGAGTCCTTGCCATAATCCAGGAATTGTAAAGTTCGTTCCTTCCGCGATATCCCCTTGGCCACCCTCTTCATCAGCAATAACATGTACGTCTACTGTTCCTCCTGCTGGAACGTCGACCCGTTCAGTTGATCTAAATTGAATTCCCTCTGGCGTCAAAAAGCGTGTGGTCGCTTGCAGTGGCTGATTTTGCGTCCAATCGTTTGTTATGGTGATGGTTCCTCCTGCTTTTCCTGAAGTTTGTGTGGTTGAAGTAAGGCTGTTGTCAGTGTAGGTTGTGGAAATGGTTTGCTGTTCGAAAGATCCTTGGATTTGCTCATCGGTAGGGTTTGGGCTAATCGAGGTAACGAATGTGGCCTGAACAGGATAAGTCGTTCGCGTGATGATCACTCGTGTCTTCATTGACGTAAAATAAATAATGGCGCTCGTGAGTAGGACACTGACCCCGATAAATATCCAGACGAGATGTGTGACCCGTCGGGTTGTACGTGTGCTGCTATAGGGGGATTGGGATGTTTTTTTCTTTTTTGGCATGGGGTTATTTCACGTGGATATGCTCCTCGCCGATAATATCGGCAAGTTGGGTTTTTAATTCCGGAGTTAATTCTATTTTATAGGGAGTTTGAATAGTTGTCTTCCCCGATTTTTTTTCGGCAGCAAATCGCACCGGAAGCTTGCCGGCGTGCCGTTTCAAAAGCTGCTGCAGTCCAGAAAATCGTTCTTTAGCAATGCCTTTTGGGATATCAAGTATGACCTCATCAGATATATCCGGAATCAGTTCGGCGTGATCGGCAATAAGTTTCTCTTCGCCGTTTTTGTCAGATTTTTTTCCTTTTACAAGCAGGATATTTCCTTCTTGCCAAAGTGTTGGGTAGGTCTGAAGGGTGCGTGGAAAAACAATAACTTCTATTGATGCAGTCTGATCTTCGCACTTTACGAATAACATTGGGTCCATGGTTTTTGTTAAAATGCGTTTTGCCTGTGCCACAACGCACACAATCTGAATTCGCCTGCCGGTGTTCATTTCTTTGTCCTGCAAAATATCAGCAATAGGGGTAACTTGCTTACTGAGTTTTTTTGTCAGACGAGTGATAGGATGTTCAGTAATATACATGCCCAGCAATTCTTTCTCCCAAGCAAGACGTTGTTTCTGTGTAGCCACTTCAGCTGAAGCCAGAGTAACTTTTGGCTTGCTTGCGTCACCCCCGATGGCCCCGAACAGGTTGGTCTGCTTGCTCTCTCGCTCTTCTTGCTGTGTTCGTACGAATTTTAGGAGGTTTTCCATATTTTTTAAAATTTGGTTCCGTTCTGCGAACTTATCGAGCGCACCGGATGCCGCTAGGCTTTCTAGAGATTTTTTGTTTAGATCTTTTGAGTGGGTCCGTAAAAGAAAATCCTCAAGCGATTTGTAGGGTCCATTTTTTTTGCGTTCTTGTACAATGGCCTTCACAATGTTTTCCCCTACATTTTTTATGGCCAGCAATCCGAAACGAATTTTGTGTGTTGGTTGTTTGGTGTTTTGATCAAAGACTGCAGTAAACGTGGTGTAGCTTTCATTAATATCCGGAGGAAGAACAGTGATGCTCATTTGACGAGCTTCTTCTATTTCGATTGCTGTGCGGTCCATGTTGTGCTGATCAGATGTCATGAGAGCCGCCATGAATTCATCGGGGTAATGGGTTTTAAGATAGGCAGTTTGATAAGCGATAATAGCGTAGCAGGTCGCATGCGCGCGGTTGAACCCGTAGCGGGCAAACGGTTCAATAAACTTCCAAATCGCGGTTGCCGTATCTTTATCAAGTCCGTGTTTCACCATGCCAGCGATCAGCTTGTCCCGCTGTTCGTCAAGCAGGGATTTGATTTTTTTACCAACCGCTTTTCGGAGTACATCTGCCTGCCCGAAGGTAAAGCCGGCAAGGTCGCGAGCTATCTGCATCACTTGTTCTTGATAGACAACGATGCCGTAGGTTTTTTTAAGAATATGTTCAAGTTGCGGGTGCAAATAGCTTATTTTTTTGCGTCCGTGTTTTGCGGCAATAAAATCAGGTATAAATTCCATTGGACCCGGCCGATACAGCGCCACCATTGCGATGATATCTTCGAGTTGTGTTGGTTTGAGCTCTTTGAGATACCGGCGCATGCCAGAAGATTCAAGCTGAAAGACCCCAACGCTTTGTCCGCGCTGAAGAAGTTCAAACGTTTTGTTATCGTCAAATGGGATTGATTCAATCTGAATGTCCTCGTTACGTGCTTTTTTAATAATTTCGAGCGTTTGTTCAATGATCGTAAGATTTTTCAAGCCCAGAAAATCCATTTTTAATAAGCCCAAATCTTCAATCGGATGTAACGAATACTGACTGATAATCGTCTGGTCGCTTGTCGAGGCGTATTGAGACGGGACCGAAACATCCAGGGGATCTTTTGTGATGACTACACCACAGGCGTGCGTAGAGGTATGCCGGGCGACACCTTCGAGCTTGAGAGCCATCTCGAGGAGTTTTTTCCCCTCCGGGTCTTGCATAACTTCTTTGAGTTCAGGCACGGATAAAATCGCATCGGGCAGGGTTGTAAACATCGGGATGAGTTTTGCGATGCGGTCGCAATAGGAATACGGAAGACCGAGCACGCGCCCAACGTCTCGAACAGCCGCACGAGCCGCCATAGTTCCAAAGGTAATAATTTGGGCGACATGATCTTTGCCGTAGCGTTCTTCAACGTAGTGAATGACTTCATCGCGACGTGTGTCAGCAAAATCCAAATCAATATCAGGCATGGAGATACGTTCGGGGTTTAAGAAGCGTTCGAACAAAAGTTCATAACGAATTGGATCTACATTCGTAATATTCAGAAGGTATGAGACAATACTCCCCGCCGCGCTTCCGCGTCCTGGGCCTACAACAATTCCTTGCTGTTTTGCCCAATTTACAAAGTCATGGACAATCAGGAAGTAGGACGCAAAACCTGTTTGTTTAATGGTATCAAGCTCAAAACGCAATCGTTCTTTGATGCTACTGTTCTGTGAGAAATCGGGGTATCGAACACCTATATTGCTTCGGCATAATTCCTCTAGCTTATGGTCGGCGGTAACTCCTTCGGGAAGCGGAAAATGCGGCAAGATGGGGGTGCCGAACGAAAGAGAAACGGAGCAACGTTCCGCAATGCGTTGGGTATTTTCTATTGCCTCAGGATGCCCGGGGAAGCTGGCAAGCATTTCATCTTCATCTTTCATGGAAAGATCCTGCCCCATCAAGGACAGGCGTTCGGTTTCAGCTTGTTTATGTTTTGTTTGGATACAGAGCAAAATATCTTGGGCTTCCGCATCCTCTTTTGCAATATAGTGAACGTCATTCGTTGCGACGACAGGAATATTTTTTTCTTTTCCTATACGGAACAAAAATTCATTAAGTCGTTTCTGATCCGGACTATCAATCGGTTGTACCTCTAAGAAGAAATTATCCCCCCCAAAGATCTTCTGGAATTTCTCAATAATCTTCAGAGCCCTTGACTCACCGAAATTTAAAAAGTTTTGTGAAACTTCACCATTGATGCAAGCTGACATCGCAATTAGTCCCTCGTGATATTTTTCTAGTAGGTCCCAATCGACACGCGGCTTATAATAAAAACCTTCGAGGTTCGCTCGGGTGATGAGTTTAATAAGATTGTGGTAACCGGTATCATTTTCAGCGAGCAGGACAAGATGATATGGTTTGGTGTCTTCTCCAGCCTCTTTATCGAAACGCGTTCGCCGTGCGACGTATGTTTCAACGCCAAGGATAGGTTTAATCCCAGCCTTCTTGGCTTTTTGATAAAATTCAATTAGTCCATACAAATTTCCATGGTCGGTCAGCGCAAGAGACTTCATGTGTAATGCTTGCGCGCGATCAACAAGGTCGTCAATTTTTGGTAGACCGTCGAGTAAACTGTAATGTGAGTGGACGTGTAGATGGGTGAAGGCCATAAGAAAGCAATTCACGCATGATTATGCGTGTAGATAAATTTGCGCGGAGGTTGTACCTCCCGCAATACTGCGCTCATACCGGTTATGAGTTAGACTTGAGGTTTTTTCGTGAGCGTTTTTTTTCGTTTTTCGTTTTTACGAGATCGATGAGTTTATTTATTCCTGTCAGAACCAGTGGAAGTACAGCACTTACATTTTTCAGTTTTTCTTCGACCGCGTCAAAAAGCTTTTCGGCCCGCTTAACTTTTTCTTTTATACTTTCAACGAGTGCTGAAATTTCATCCATGATCTTAAGGGCTCGTTTAATGGTTGAGGTGATTACAAAAAGCAGCCAGCACAGGAACGCGGTAAATGCGGCTATAGAAATCGCTAGCACTAAGTTCAAAATGTCTTTACTTGTCTCAAACATAACGCCTTCAGTATACCATATGAATATCAGCCGGTGAAGGCTTTACCGCGGGGGCGTTTTCCCTGTACACTAGATTTATGGCAGAAGTAAGCGATATATGGATAAAACTGAATTATTGGTATTTAAACAACCGTCGGGATTTGACGCGCTGGTGGGCCATTGTACTGCTTGGGCTTGATTTAATCCTCGTAGCTTTTGTCGTCACAAACGGAATTTCAGCGCTTATCGGCCACTCTGTAACCGATAAATGGATTTCGGAAATCGGATCTTCACGAATGGTCAGCGCAGAAGCCACCACACGTAATACCCCGAAAGATATCGAGATCGCCTCTCTTGAAAGCGTGGCCGACGGCAAGGGGCAATTCATTTATTTGGCTACACTTCAGAATCCAAATACTTTTTGGTCCGTTAAGTCGGTGACCCTGGAGGTTTCTGGCGAGTCGGGTACGACTGATTCGCGGCAGACTCTTATTCCGGCGGGTGAGACGCGCGTTGTCCTTTTTGGGGGATCCGCTGGCGCGAACGCTCAGTTGAATATGACAGACATGAAGTGGGAGCGTACACCAAAATCAAAACTCCCCGAAATTTTATTAGACTTCACTCAGGCTCAGCATAATTTTGTCACCGCTCAAAGTACTAGTGGCAATTTACGAGCGATAAGCCAGGTTACTACAACAGTGACTAATAACTCTCTTTATACTATTAAGAGTATAAAGGTGGTGGTTGTCGCACGCAATGGAAATAATTTAGTTAGCGCAAAGCAGTTTTTTGTTGAAAATCTCGAGCAACGCGAATCACGTGATTTGGTATTTCAGTTCCCAAACGCGATCGGCCAATTTTCTTCAATTACTTTTTATCCGGAGGTAGACATATTGAATTCAAAGAATCTTGAAATATAGGCATGCTACGTCGGCTCACACTTTTTTTTAAGGCAAATGACTGGGTGCTCACATTAAGCATCCTTCTTTTATTGCTCGTCGGGCTTTCTGCTTTGTATGGATCTGGCCAAAATTCAACCGAGGGATATCAAAATTTTGTTCGGCAGGGAATTTTCGCCATCATTGGATTAGCGGTATATCTTTTTTTCGCTCATATTGATTTTCGACGGCTACGCTCGTTTGGCGGAATCATATATATTTCTGCTTTGCTGCTATTGGCAGCTGTTTTGATTTTTGGAACAACCATTAACAACACCACTGGCTGGTTCCGCATTGGGACGCTAGGTTTCCAGCCGATTGAATTAGTAAAAGTGTTGTGGATTTTGGCCATGGCGGCGTATTTAGTTTACCGCGGGCAGCGCATGAGCGAATGGAAAAATATCGCTATCTTAGGCGCTCTTATGCTGGGTATTGTTGTGCTGACCATGCTGCAACCAGACTTAGGATCTGCATTAGTCGTCATCGGTACAACGCTTGTACTCATGCTTATCACGAATATTAAGATGACGAGGATTTTGTTTATTGCCTTGTTGATCGTTATTGTTTTTACTGCGAGCTGGTTTTGGCTCCTTCGTGATTATCAGAAAGAACGGATTCAGGTTTTATTCAACCCTTCTCTCGATCCGTTGGGGCAGGGATATCATGTTACGCAGTCGATTATCGCAATTGGTTCCGGTGGATGGTTCGGAAGAGGCTTGGGGTATGGCTCGCAAAGCCAGTTACAGTTTTTGCCCGAACAGCAGACAGATTTTATTTTTGCCGTGATCGCCGAAGAGCTTGGGTTCGCTGGGGCCGGGTTGGTGGTATGTCTTTTTGGACTCCTCATCTATCGCTGTATTCGCATAGCCATGAGATCCAAGGATCCTTTTGGGACTTTTGTGGTGTATGGAATTATGCTCATGATTTTCTTTCATGTTTTGATAAATATCGGCATGAATGTGGGGCTTTTTCCGGTTGCCGGCATTCCGCTACCTCTTGTGAGTGCTGGCGGAAGTTCGTTATTGTCCATGATGATGGCGTTGGGCATCGTTCAAAGCGTTGGCATTCAGGTGAGGCTTTCGGAGTCAACACCTCGGGCTTGACGTCAAGGGGCGCTCATTGTATAGTGAGATCGTAACGGATCAATATATTGATCAACACCATATGAACTCTTCCGTGTACTTTGACCGCTATGGATATCCCGCTCGGGTGTTCCGGTGCCCTCTCTGCGATCATCGATATGACCTCTTGAAGGCTCGGATGCTGCGCCAGAATGACGATGCGCAGCTTTGGCATCTTATGTGCACCAACTGCAGATATGCAGCCATGTTTGTTATTGTGTTTACTGAAGTGGGAATTAATTCATTGGGCGTCATTACCGACTTATCAAGCGAAGAGGGAATGCGGTTTCAGAGTCAGTTACCGGTAACAGCCGAAGACTGCCTCGCACTTCATGAGATCATGGAACACCACCCGGAATCCTTGCTCGAGGTGCAATGAAGATTTAGTAGTTAAGTAATTACCTATGGCACTCGTCCTGGACGCGAAGAAGCGTACACATTTTCAGAAACAAAACAGATCACTTCGTTCAGAGGGAAGTATTCCCGCTGTCGTGTATGGCAAAGTAAAAGAAAACCTGCATATTCAGCTGGATGAAGGAGAATTTAGAAAGATATACCAAAAAGCCGGAGAATCCACTTTGGTGGATCTGCGGTTGGAAAAAGAACAGCCCATAAAGGTTATTATTCAGGACATGCAATGGGATCCCGTCAAACATAATCCGCTGCATGTCGATTTTTTGGCAATTGACATGAACAAGAAACTCACCGCAGAGGCGGATTTGCAGTTTGTAGGAGAATCCAAGGCCGTCAAAGAGCTTGGCGGTATTTTAGTGAAAAATCATGATTCACTTGGGATCGAGTGTTTGCCGGGGGATTTGGTACATGAAATTGAAGTGAATCTTTCCCTTCTAGCCACTTTTGATGATCGTGTGACGATCGGCGACTTGAAATTACCCCAAGGAGTGGTTTGCACCGAAAATCCAGAAGAGGTTGTTGTTTTTGTTGAGGAGCCTCGATCAGAAAAGGAACTTGAGGAATTAGATACACAGGTTGATACCGAAGTGAAAGATGTAGAAGTCGAAGAGAAAGGCAAGCAAGAAGAAGAGGGTGAAGAGGCGACTGCTGGTGAGGAACAAAAGAAAGAGGAACCAAAAGAAGAGAAAAAATAACCGTACGACACTATGCCAGTAAGCGATAATCCGAGAGATTATACCTGGGGAAAAAGAAAACGGAATCTCTCTCTATGGATTGGCGGAGGGGCGCTTCTCATTATTGCACTCGTTGTGGCCGGATATTTCTTGTTTCAGTCGAATACTCCGCCTGTGGTTAATAACAACACGAATCAGGATCAGACGTCATTAGTGGAAAACAAGCGTGCACTTGATGGGGTTGAAGTAGATCCGGCGCAAGCCAATTTATTCCCATGGGCGGTTATGGTAGAAAATCTTGCGACTACACGCCCGCAATCAGGATTCAATAAAGCTGGCGTTGTGTATGAGGCGTTAGCCGAAGGCGGCATTACTCGCTTCTTGCTTATTTTCGCAACCGGAGAAAATACTGGTGATATCGGACCGGTACGCTCAGCGCGCCCTTATTTTGTCGACTGGGCGAGCGAGTACAATCCCATGTATGTGCACGTCGGAGGTAGCAGCCAGGGCTTGCAAGAAATTAAAACCCTCGGACTACGGGATTTTGATCAGTTTTACAACAGTAAATATTTTTTCTTTAAAGAAGGAAAACTTCCGCCGCACCATATGTTTACCAATTCGCGAATGCTGAATTTTGCTGCACGCGACAAGAAATATCCGACAGAGGGGGATTACAAATCCTGGAAATTTAAGGCTGATACCCCGTTAGCTGACCGTCCGACAGAAGAGAAAAAGATTAATATTGATTTTTCAACGTTTAGCTATGAGGTTGAATACACCTATGACAGGGAATCCAATACGTATAAGCGGGCTCAGGGCGGGGTAGCATTTACTGATGCAGCGGACAATAATAACCAGGTAGCGCCAAAAAATGTCATTATTCAGTTTGTTGCTATTTCTAATTACGATGTACAGAGACTTAACATCCAAACTACAGGTTCTGGGAAAGCTATTGTATTTCATGACGGGCAAGCCACCGAGGGTACTTGGAAAAAAGACAGCTCTACCGCTCGGACAAGATTTTACGACAGTACCGGACAAGAGGTTGCAGTAAATGCTGGACAGACTTGGGTTGAGGTTATAGAAAAAGATCGTCAAAACTACACGTATAATTAAGCGTTATGCCAAAGAAACAAAAACAAAACATGAACAAAAAAAGGGGGGGACAAAAAAAACAAAAAACACCTCAAAAAGATTTAGCGCCCAAAGCAAAGCCCGCGGAAGCTGCTTCTTCGGCGCCTGTTTTGAGTGAAAAAATGAAAAAATCAAAGCACAGTTTATGGCGACATCTTGACCCGTGGGTGATTGGATCGGTGGTTTTTGCTTTTGGCATTTTTTTTGCACTGTTTCTTGTTTGGGGGTATCAATTTACTATTGCGGGATCGCATAGTTTTATAAGCACAACAGTGGCAGGGTTACAGTCGGGTGGGGATAATGACCAAGGATTGCTTCCCCAAAACTCTGATGACGGAAAGGTGGAAACATTTGACGGTACCCGGGTACTGCCCAACAAAACCCACCATCCCGTTGCAGTGATGTTTGATAATCATGTTGACGCACGACCACAGTCAGGAATCCAGTCGGCCTCTATTGTGTATGAAACACTCGTCGAGGGGAGCATCACCCGATTCATGGGGATTTTTGATTACGGGAAGCAAGACAAAATCGGACCGATTCGTTCCGCTCGTCCATATTTCACACAATGGGTTGATCCGCTTGATGCGGCGTATATGCATGCCGGCGGAAGCCCAGAGGCGTTACAGAAGATAAATGAATATTCAATAAAGAATGTATATCAGGGACAGTATTACTGGCGTGATCCAGGCCGTCCGCGCCCGCATAATTTGTATACGAGCTCTGATTTGATGATTCGCGACATCGCAGACAACAATTGGCAGGCGTCCACGACGATTCGCAGGTGGAAGTTTTCAGACACACCAGAGAAGGGGACGCATAGTGATGGGGATAAGATCCACTTGCATTTTTCTGGAAATTCGATTGGCTCTCTCGTTGATTGGGAGTATGTTCCCGACACAATGATGTATAAACGTTTTCAGGCGGGCGTAGCTCACGAAGATGCCCAAACCGGAGCACAAATAACCGCGAAGACAATCGTTGTCCAAATCATTCCACCCATCGTAGCGATCGGAGATCACGGACGATTGACTCTTAATGTGCTTGGTTCGGGGGTTGCGCATATCGTATTTGAGGGTAAACATATTGAAGGAACCTGGAAAAAAGATGTTGTGTCGAGTCGGACGGTTTTTTATGATGATAACGGGCAAGAGGTTGTTTTCCCACGTGGAAATATATTTGTTGAGGTGATTCCGTCAGACCGCGAGGTAACATTCGAATAACATGGTTAAGTTTGTTGTTATAGATCTCGATGATACGCTTATCGGACTAGATTTGCGCGTGAGTTCGCGCAACAAGAAAGCAATCAAACGAGCAATAAAAAAAGGAATCCAGGTGACCTTAGCAACTGGACGCACTTTTCAAACCGCAGAACCCTTTGCAAAAAAACTCGGCATTAAGCTCCCGGTTATTTGCTATAACGGTGCGTTGGTTCGAAACACACACAAAGTTCATGTAGAAAAAATGCTTCCGGAATACTTTGTTCCCGATCTTGTCGCATTTGCAAAACGGAACCACGTGCAGATTGCATTTTACGTTTCGCATCACTCCGTAATTTTTTTCAACAGGCCACTGGATGCGTTTGCGAAAGAGTATCTTGATAAAATAGAACAAGTGTCAGAAATAACGCTGGTGAATTTCTCAAAGTATTCGCTTCCACGTACTCCGATTAAGGCAATGATGATTTCAACTGACAAAAAAACGCGACAGCTTGAAAAAAAGGCTAAGAAAAAGTGGAAAGATAAAATGTATATTACCATAACGCGGCCGAACCTCTTAGAGTTTTTGAATCCTGATATCACCAAGGCTACAGCAGTGCAGTATATAGCAAAAATGATACATGTGCCGCTTTCTCAAACAATGGCAATTGGCGATGGCATGAACGATATTCCGATGCTTCAAAAAGTGAGGTATTCCGTCGCCGTCAAAAATGCACCTGCAGCAGTTGAAGAGCGGGCGAAATATGTCGTGTCCTCGTGGGAGAAAGACGGCGTTGCTGAGGCGATTGAATGGGCGATTAAGCATAACGCGCGAAAATAAAAAAGGGAAGCGAGCGAGTCGCTTCCCCGAAGAGAAAAATGAACAGAGCTATTCAGTAACCGGTTGTGAGAGCCACCACCAGTTACCTTTGAAATACTCCCAGCACATTGTGCCAGATACTTTTCCGGCAAATTGCGGGAGTACAAACGAAATTGTGACGGTCGCATGATATGGCAAGTCGACATTCCAAAAGGATTCGACCAGTTCTGCCTCGCCGTGGACCGACGTGTATTCGATTTGGCCGTTTCCGAAATCCCACCTAAGTTCTAAGTCCTCAGGGAGACTTTCGGTCAACCGTTTTCGGAAGGCCGCCAGCGTAAAGGTGCCGGCGTGCGGATTCCCCAGATTGATCGTCACCGACATGTTGCCGTACTCAATGAGCCACGGCCGGCATGTTTTATATATTAGGTTATCGGTGTAGACGGTGTCTACAATGTAGACGTTCTGAAAGACTGTATCGACGACATACGTCGTGTCGTAGACGGTTACTATCTCATAGACGACTGTTGTATCGACGACATGCGTTGTGTCGTGCACAAAGTTTGTGTCGATAATGACTGTCGTGTCATACACAACCGTCGAGTCATGCTGTGTAACCGTGTCGATAATGACTGTCGTATCATACACGTAGCTAGTGTCGTAGACAAAGGTCGTGTCGCGTTCGATGATCGTCACCGTATCAGGCGGCAGAACGACCGTATCAGGCGGCAGCGTGATTGTATCCGGAGGAATAAACGCGCTATCGATCGGAATCGCAACTAACGTTGCAGTTGCGGTCGTGTCCCGGCCGGCATTGTCAACAACACGGAAGGAAAATTCGTACGTCCCTACTTTTTGCGGAACGAATGTCACCGAACTTGCGTTCGAGAGAAATTGTCCTTCGTAGTACCATGCAACCGTTTTGAGCGGAAGCACGGCTCCATCGACTTGCGCAAAGAGTCCTGCGCCATATCCAACCGGAATTGTGTCCGGACTGACCGTGGTAACAACCTCGAGTGGATCGAGAGGCGAGGAACCCGTAAGTTCCAATTTCTGGTCGCAGCCCATGATAAGCAGAACCGCGGCAAGAATCATCAAGAAAATCGTAGTGTTTTTCATGAGTTATTTCTCCCACAGTTTTGAAATGGTGATTGCGACTTGGAACCGACTATAGTCCCATGAGACTCGGTCGAAACCGAATGTGTCTTCTTCGGCCGGCGTCCACATTCCTGAGAATGCAACGTGAGTAAATGGGTACCACACGGCTCCAAACAGTGGACCCGATGACTTCTTCGTGTATCGACCGTAGGTGGTCGATCGTTCTTGCAGGCGCTGCCATCCAGCGACGAAATCGATCGGATAATCCCACGAGGGATGATACCGAGCATTTCCCGAAACCAGCGTGTAGTTGACATCGAGTTGTTCATCGGCAAACGTTTTCTCCTTCGTGAAAATCGAATTACCGAAGGTCGCTTCAAATGACAAGGTTTGGTTACCGAGTCGGCCGGCGATTACAGGAACGATATTCCCATAGACGTGCGACGAAACGCCGATTTTGATTTCGGCGAGTGAGAAGAAGAATGCCGAGATGTTTGTAACTTCGGACTGTTGTTGGTTTCCTATTTCAGCCCGGAGTTCTCGCCCGAGACTATCCAGAGCTGATTGCGTAGTATACGCCGTTGGTTCGTAGATACGGATTTCAACCTTTCGGTATTGTCCGCCTTTCAGCGAAGACTCTCGAGGTCGCACCGCTTCAAGTTGTTGTGGGTCGACACCGAGTGAATCTACGAGAATTCCCACAACCACATTGTACCGAGACGTTGCTGTCGCGGCATTCAGCTGGTCGTGGTGAAGCGCAAATCGGGTAGCATCAGCCCATGCAGTAATTTCTGCACGGAGTTTAGGGTTTGCGTTGAGCTGTTTGGCCACGAATGTGAGAACTGTCATGTTCGTTTTCACGAACTGACCGTCGGACATTCCCTTAGCCAGAGCAAAGTCTTGAAGAACATACGTATCTTCCTGACTTTGAGCCATGACTGTTGAGACGCTCATAATGAGCGCCACGAGTACTGCTATGATTCGCAATGTTACCTCCTGTTGCGGTTGGGTTAGATTGTTGTCAAAGATCTTGCCTGTATTTCACGCTTTCGACTTTCTCAAATTCGGAACGGGCAGTATACCTCACCCTAGCGAAGTAATCAAGGAAAGGAGGGGCGCAAGCATGTGTTGCAAGCACCCCTTTTATAGCTCCAGGCAGGTTAGTTGAGGAACGTGAATGAGTGGATTCGTCCGAGCGCGATTATCTTGCCGTCGTCGGGTAAATGCTCGAAGACGATTTTAACTCGTCGCGACATTTCTTCATCTGGCGTAAGTTCCATTATTGCCTTGTTTGGCATCACTTCGAGGATTCGGTATTCTGTTGAATCGACGAAGAATGTCCGCATCGGCGTTAGCATGACCGTGGAATCAGAACTGACACCAAGCGGTGTGACAGCCTGCAGAGTGAATACCACTGTGCAAAGCTTCACGGGCTTGGGTTCCGCAAACCACTTGGTGTACGAATACACCGAACCGGTAATCACGACGATAGCCAGTAGTGCAAATAAAATTCCTTTTTTCATTGCGCGATCCTTTCTCTATAGGTTATGTACGAACTGTTTATTTCCTCTTTCAGCACATGAGAGAAGAGAGTTTCTTACGTGCTGGAAGAGGAAGATGAACAATCGCTCATCGAAAGTTTAAGTTTTTTATATCATCACCTCAGAGTGCAGCATAGTTACCATCTAGGGTGATTGGGTCTTCTGTATGTGTAACAGAAGACCCGTATTTCACACGATAACTCATTAGCTGATGAGTCGGTCGATTTCATCGAGGCTTGCACGACGGTCCCGTGTTTCAATTCAAATCTTTGTCTTGAGATTCGAGATTTTCACATCGAGGTCATCGCGCTCTTTGAGCATGCGTTTCAGTTGCGCGATTTGCTCGGCAAGTGAATCGGTCGGCGCTGGTGGAATTGTGGCCGTTTCAGACTGCTATATGCGTCGAAGAATTCCCAAGAGCAGCCGAAGAAGCGCGAGTATCGCTGTCAACAGCAGGAGTGCCAATACCGGCCTGAGGCCGATTTTGAGCAATTTGACGAACCAGTCAGCGAAGAAGCTTCCGCTTTCATCGGTGGTCGTCGGTGTAACAACCAGCGCAGTCGATTCTTCTGGAGCAGGTTGTTGCGAATACGCGCAGCACCTTCCGAACCTTGGTTGAAAATTTGACCCTTTACGACATAGGTCGTGTCAGGGAAAACTGGGTCTGGACGTACCGTATGACGTTCGTATCCACATCCATTTTCTGAAGTGTGGATACGATCGAGGTCTGGTCGGATTGGCTCCGACCGTCGACCAGGTGGTCGCCGCATGCCTTAAACGCAAACGGCAGCAGCAGCAGGATCCCGGTAATGATCAGAATTCGCACCGCTTTTTTCATTACTGCCTCCTTCTCCTATGTGTGAATTCGTACATGTTTATTTTCGTGTGATACGTTGTAATGATCTTTTTTATCTCAGTTGACCACGTTCGTGATCCTCCGAGAAAAAGAGAGGAGCCAGGCATATACGTTTTTTAAAACGTTTTCTGCGAAGCTCCTCAATCTATTGCTAAACTCCTTTTTGAGGAGCAAATTTTTCGGCAGCGTGGATAAAGTTGATTCCTCTATCCTGGAGAAGAGTTGAACTTCTCATCCCGTATTATTTTGGGCGCGTCCTCGCGTTGTGCTGCCGTAGCTTTTGATCTTGTGAAAGATCTGATCTGGGGGTGATGGATCCGTGTTTTGTTCCGAAGAACACACGGGTCGGATTTTACACGTACGAGGTCTCTAGTCAGACCAGAAATAACGCACGATCATAAAATTTTTTGCATCGCCCTCCAAGTCAGATCCTTCTTTGTATTGTTAAAGGGGTTTGGGGACAGCTTTGTCACATGGACTACGCCGTCCCCGGTTTCTTTTAACGCGTTAGGCGTCGAAAGAAATATGGAGGCGAATATGTACGAACTTGTGCCCGAAGGCTATTCGTCATGTTCAAATTTCTCGTCCAGGTTTTAGCCAGAAATTCCGGCCGTAAACTTGGTTTGAAATTTGCTCTCTCCTCCATGTTTCTTTCCGCCTAATGAAAATGGGCGTTATGTCGTGTATGATCTCAAGGGAGGTGGATAGAGACCATACAGGACATATCGCCCATACAGTGGTTGCTCTGCGAATATCATTCAGGGAGTTTCCCTGTAACGTCTCTCTCCTCGCATAGTTTTTTAATGTAACGGACTAGTATATACCCCCTAAATACATATGTCAAGGGGTCTTTTGGCTAGTTTTAGACGTTTTGGCTAATTTTAGCTGAAAAAAGGATATTAATATATGGTTTTTGACAGCCACTCGGTGTGTGATAAGGTGATATGAAAATCGTAATTTGCCAACTAAAGGAGGTGAAAACAGTGGCTGCCAATAAAAAACGAAAGCCGAGGCGACAGCGAATCGGATATGTCCGCAAGATATTCAGCCGGCCGATGTTCGAGGAAATTGCGAGAACGCAATTATACTTCGATGAATTCAATGATGTGATGCCCGGGTAGCGGCTTGCGAAATATGGACACAAAGGCCAGACCCGCAGGGATAATCGGACCCGGTATTTTGATCATGTGAAAGCGGTTGCCTTGATCATCATGATCGAGTTTAAAGTATTCATCGGGTTCATCATTGTCACGGCTCTGCTTCATGACATTCGTGAAGATTCTCACATCTTGTCATGGTGGGATGTCGAGAAAATATTCGGCAAAGATGTGTATCGCGGCTTGCGCATTATTACCAAGGAGCGGGGGAAAGACTATTATTTCGGCATTAAGTCGGTGGTTCCTCGCGACTGGTGGATAATGCTCATCAAGTTTGCGGATCGGCTGCACAACATCAGGAACATCCTTTTTCCGCGCCCTGGAATTTTTCCCAGGCGCTTTATTTTTTTGTTATTGCAACGAAACGAATTTTCCCAGCGGTATTAAGGATAAAGCGAAAGTTGTATTCTTGCTGTGCTTCAAGCCGGTAAGCGAGCCAGTGCTCTTGGGTGGGTGAAATCTCGATAATTCCTGCCGGAATTTTCTTTTCAAAAATTTGGGTGACGAGTGCATCGACGTATTCGAGACCGTTTTTTCCGCCATAGAGCGCTTCAACCGGTTCGTACGGAACATTTTCCAGCTCATGTTTTTCTAAGTAGGGAGGATTTGAAACAACAAGATTTGGTGCGTCAGTTTTTTTAAGTGGCTCAAGCAAAGAGCCATGCCTCAAGCGGATACGACTTGCCATTTTATGAAGCCGCACATTTTGCTTCGCGACCTCAAGCGCTCGTTTGCTTTTATCTATCGCTATTACGCGAGAATACGGAAAATACTTTGCAAGTGTTATTGCGATGCATCCTGAACCCGTGCCAACGTCGACAAACAGATGTTTTCCGTCGCGGCTATAGGTGCCAAGTGTCCAATCGATTATCCCTTCAGTTTCGGGGCGGGGGATAAGCACGTTTTTATTTACAATAAAATCAAGCCCGTAAAATCCTTTAGTGCCGGTGACATAGGCGAATGGCATTCCGCGTAGTCGTTTTCGCACAATTAACTTAAACCGTTTTACTGCTGGCGCGGTAATAACGTTGTTCGGGTGCGCTATGAGATAGGCATCAGTGGCCCCAAGAGAAAACGAAAGCAGGTCGCGCGCTTCGCGCATGTCGATATTATGCTTTGAAAGCTCGGCGCAAGCCCAGTCTAAAGCTAAGCTAATTGTTTGTTGTGTTTTCCTCCCCATGGCATTTAGGCAGTTTTTTGGGCGGCCATTTTTAGCTCAGAAACTATTTCGTCAATGTGGCCGTCCATAATTGAGCTTAGTCCGTGAAAATTTTGTTTGATGCGGTGGTCAGTGACACGGTCTTGAGGGAAATTATATGTGCGGATTTTTTCGCTTCTATCGCCGGTGCCAATCTGTCCTTTGCGTAGCGCGGATTTTTTTTCCCGGCGTTTTTCTTCTTCGAGTGCAAAGACACGCGACCGCAGAATTTCGAGCGCTTTTTCTTTGTTCTGTTTTTGCGAGCGCTCATTTTGGCAATATACCATAATTCCGGTGGGGAGGTGGGTTGCGCGGATTGCAGAGTAGGTGGTGTTTACCGACTGCCCTCCATGGCCGGTTGAGGTCGTAGTTTCTATTTTTATATCCTCGGGTTTGATCGCAATGTCTTCTTCTTCAACAATAGGTATAACGGCGACAGTTACTGTTGATGTGTGGACTCGTCCACTTTTTTCGGTTTCAGGAACGCGTTGGACGCGTTGGACGCCTGATTCAAATTTTAAATCAGCATAGACGTCGGTACCATGGATTTCAAAAATGACTTCTTTGTATCCGCCAATGCCGGTTCTATTTGAAGAAACAGAATTTGCTTTCCATCCTTTTTCCTCTGCGTAGCGGACATACATGCGATAGAGTTCTGCGGCAAAAAGTCCAGCTTCGTCTCCGCCTGCGCCCGCGCGAATTTCAATAATCACGTCTCGTCCATCAGCGGGGTCGGGAGGAATTAATGCAGTGGTTAGTTCTTGCTTTTTTTCTTCAAGAGCACGTTGTTTGTCCGCCTGCTCGGCCTTGGCGATCTCTTGTAATTCTTTGTCGTCGCCAGACAACACATTAGTAATGTCTGCGAGATCTTTTTTTAGTTGATCCACCTCATTCATGAGGGAGAGGATGTTATCGATCCGTTGCAATTCTTTTCCGATGCGTGAGAGTTCATTCTGTTTCTGTGTAACAGAAGGATCGCTCAAGTTTTTTTCCAGCTCAGCCTTTTTTTCTTCAAGAGTTTTGCGGCTTTCAGCCATATGCAAAATCCACCCGTTTTAAACAGGTGGCATCAATAGTAAAACGTTATTTTGCGTCCTTTTTCTTTGCCTCTCTATCGAGTTTTTTCCCGAGTTTTTTCTCAGCTTTGGATTTTCCGGAATCAGCTTTGGATTTGCTTTTCTCAAGCATGCGTTTGAAGCGTTCGACGCGTCCTTGTGCATCAACCACAACGCCCTTGCCTCCGGTATAGGCCGGGTGCGACATGGAGCTGATTTCGACATGCATTTCATCTACTGTGGACCCCACGACAAATTCGGCACCATCTGAGGAGATGATTTTCGCTTTCGGGTTGTATTTTGGGTGAATTCCTTTTTTCATAACGTCAATACTATAGCGGAAAGCCCACTATACCGCAAGGGGTGCCATCCGTCAAGGATCGCGACTTGCCAAATCTGGGTGGTTTTGGTACTATCGAGATTGCGAATTTATCTCACATACGCAAAAGGCGCGAAGTCCTTGAAAGCAGCAGCTTTTTCGCTTCACAAAGTAGGTTTTGCGTAGAGGCTAATATAAAGGAAAACATATGGAAGTTACACTTCTCGACATGCTGAAAAGCGGTGTCCACTTCGGGCATCAGACAGAACGCTGGCATCCAAAGATGAAACAGTACATTTTTGGTTCTCGCGCCGGGGTCCACATTATCGACCTCGAAAAGACCTTGGCAAAACTTGCTGAAGCCCAGGATTTTGTAAAGAAACTCTCAAGCGAAGGCAAAACCGTGTTGTTTGTCGCAACAAAGCGCCAGGCAAAAGATATCATAAAGAAATATGCTGATGACTGCGGCATGCCATATTTAGTTGAACGCTGGATCGGCGGATTTTTAACGAATTTCGGAATCGTCTCAAAGAACATGCAGCGCTTGCGGAAACTGAAAGCGGATTTCAAGAGCGGCGAAATGGCAAAATACAAGAAGCATGAACAGATGGAATTCCAAGCAGAAATTGACCGTTTGCAGTTTTTGGTTGGTGGTGTTGAAAATATGGAAACATCTCCTGACGCACTCTTCATTGTTGATATTAAAAAAGAAAGCACCGCTGTCGCTGAAGCAAAGAAGAAAGGAATCCCAGTTATTGCTCTCGTTGATACCAACACAAATCCTCAAGATATTGATTATCCTATCCCGTCAAACGATGACGCGACAAAAGCAATTGATTTAATGTGTGCGGTGATTGCTGATGCGGTAAAAGAGGGTCGCAAAATAAAGCCAGCGCCAAAGGAAGAGTTGAAAACTGCAAAGAAAGAACCTGAAGCAAAGCCAAAAGAAGAGGTCAAGAAAGAAAAATAATTTTTACTTTACAGAACTTATGGGAAATACAACACAAAACATTCAGAAGCTTCGCAAATCAATGGGTGTCGGCATCATGGATGCAAAAAAATCACTGCAGGATGCGGGTGGTGATATGAAAAAAGCCGAAGGTTTACTGAAGGCTAAGGGCGCAAAATCTGCAGAGAAGCGCGCAGACCGCGAAACTCACGAGGGCTGGATTGGTGAATACGTCCACGCAAATGGCAAAGAGGCCGGGCTGGTCGCTTTGGCATGTGAAACAGATTTCGTTGCTCGCACAGACGATTTTAAATCCCTTGCGCACGACTTGGCTTTACATGCAGTTGCCATGCGTCCGAAATATTTAAAACCAGAAGATGTTCCGGCCGAGGTGCTAGCCGAAGAAGAGGTTGCATGGAAAAAGCAGCTCGAGGATGAAAAGAAACCAGCAAATATCATTGAGAACATTCTCAAAGGCAAGCGCGAGAAATATTACGCGGAAGTATGTTTTATCAAACAGGCTTACGTAAAAGATGATGAGCAGACTATTGAAGAGGTGGTAACCGCAGCAATTACGAAGCTCGGAGAAAATATTCAGATTATCGGCTTTACTCTATTGGCGCTTTAATTAAAAAAGCTCATGCAGCTTTTCTTCAACATTTTAGATATTGCGAGTTATGTCATCGGAGGCATCGCAGTGATCGGCATCCTGTATATTTTAGTGAAGAAATTCGGAGTTGTTGCCTCGATCGATATTGATAGTATACCTAAGCACCAGCAGGGGGCTGTTCGACAACAGCTTGCGGCACAGCGCCTGAAACGCAAATTTGAAAAAGCCGGCGGATTTATGAATCGAATCTTGCGACCAGCGCTTAGCAAAGTCTACCAGGTAAGCAAAAACATCCTGCAGCGGCTGATAAAAATCGAACAGCGGACAAGTCTTTCAATCGCGAAGCGCCGATCTGAAAAGAAAGGTTCAAAAGAAGAAATTACCCAATTGCAGGAACGCGCTGAAAAAGCGGCTGAAGCAGAGGATTTTTCCGATGCTGAGCAAAAGTATATTGAAATGATCAGCTTGAATCCGCGGTCTGTGGAGGCGTACAAAAATCTCGGGGATTTGTATATGGAAATGAAGGAATACAAAAGTGCGCTTGAGACGTATACGTACATAATTTCTTTAGAAAAGAAGCAAGATAAAGAATCTTCAAGTGATATAGGTGCTGGGAGCGCGCTTGCAGATCATTACGCCCATCTTGCGCGAGCGAGCATCGGGCTTGAGGATTGGCATCGCGCACGCACCAACATTGATGAGGCGCTGAAGTTTGAGCCGAACAATCCGAAGTATCTTGATTTGCTGTTCACAACCAGCATCCAATTAAAAGATACAGCGCGCGCCGATGAGGCCTTAACACGTTTAAAAGAGGTAAATCCCGAGAACAAGAAACTCGAAGAATTTATAGATCAGCTTGCACGGCTTGAGAAGTAGGTGACATCCGGACCCCTTTTTGACATACTAAGCGTGCTTTGATATTTTTCCTAGTTCGTTTTAGGCCGTTGTAGCTCAGTTGGGTCGAGTACCTTAAATACATTAAGTCGAGACGGACAGGAGTGAGAACAAGCGTAAGCGCAGAACGAACGTCCGACGAGTTGCCGGTGGCAACTCGACGCT
>Ga0114931_10000267_pt1 | contig 61179 bp, 50 predicted proteins | sample 2SBtaG_FD_89579 | JGI IMG/M metagenome (GOLD analysis project Ga0114931, IMG submission 89579) | Deep subsurface microbial communities from Kolumbo volcano to uncover new lineages of life (NeLLi) - 2SBTROV14_V59a metaG | ecosystem: Environmental > Aquatic > Marine > Volcanic | place: Kolumbo... | reverse complement strand
GTTCCCGTTGGCCAGCGTGCGCAGACGCCCGCCGCTCGGGCGATCAAACTGCCCCAGGTCGCTCGGCGCCGCCGGGTCGAAGACGTCGATCAAATGCACGCCCGCGGTGCCGTCCGCCACGAACGCGAAGTTGCCGCTGACCGACACGTCACTCGCGCCCGGCAGGGCGGTATACGTACCCAACAACACAGGGGCGGTGGGGTCGGCGATGTCGAGAATGACCAGGCCGTTTCCCGTGTCGGCGATGTAGGCACGCAAACGAGCGTCGTCGATCCACATGCCCGACGCGGTGCCCGGCGTTGTGTACGACCCGAGCTCGTGGAACAAACTGGACGAGTCGATGATGCGCAGCCTGGCCATGCTGAGCACGTAGAGACGCGAAGGTACGGCATGGATCCGCGTGATCGGGGAGGCCTCGCTCAGAAAACAGGTCGCCAACGGCGCGGCCGGTGGTCGCCCGCCCACCCCGGCCTCGCGCGCCACCGGGTAAAACGCCGGCCCGGATTCGGTAATTCAACGGGCATTCTCCGCGGCGAGCCGGTCCGGTATGGTAACCGGTGCAGTAACCGACACCGCCGGTACGACGCTGGCCTGCGCCAACGTGGTGGTTGTAGGCACGCCACGGGGCACGATGACTCCTCGCGATGGACGATACCGGATATCAGGCGTAGTTCCCGGGTACTACCCGGTCAGGGCCCTCATGATGGGTTACCGTTCCATACCGCCATCCACTACTTCGAGGGCGACCAGACCTACAGCGAGAAGCGCGGTCACGTCTTCGCACTCACGCCACGTTCGCCGACATCAAGCCCGAGAACTAGCGAGGCGCTCGTCATCTCCGGAGGCTGCGCGCCCGGGTACATCCGCCTGGGCAAGCGCGTGCTCGAGATCGCGCGTCACTTCTTCGACAGGAACAAGCCGGTGGCGTCTGTGTACACAGCGCGCAGGTGCTGGCCGCCGCCGGCGTCATCAAGGGTCGGACGGTGTCGGCGTACCCGGCCGTGGGCCCCGAGGTCCGCGTGGCGGGCGACGAGTACGCAGACACCCTGGTCAACGAGGCGGTTAGCGACGGCAACCTGGTATCGTCGCCGGAGTGGCCCGGGCACCCGGCGTGTCTCATGCAGTTCCTGGTCGTCCTGGGGACGAAGATCTCCGGCTGAGGCAACGGAGGCGGTCCCTCTCGGCGGTCGAGCGCCGCGCTGCCGGAGTTAAGCAGGTTGACAGTTGCCGATATATTAGTTGCACGCCATACTCAGAATGGGTAATTGATCGAGGGGAACAATCTCCAGAGCAATTGCAACGACTGATCCTTGCTTCATCCTTCGAGGTTCGTCGCTTGAGATACCTGTTCCTCGCTGCGTTGCTTCTGTGGTTCCCGCGACCAGCCTCCGCACAAAACCCACTGGCGTCGCCCGCGATGGACGTATCCCTCGTCGAACGGTGGCGGATACCTGGCGGCATCGACGGGCAATCTTTCGGTCGTATCGTGTCGGTCGCGGGTGGCGATAGTGGGCGCGTCTTCCTCCTCGACGGGGAGTTCTCGCGTGTTTACGTCGTCGACGACGGCACCGGCAAGCTGATCGATTCGTTCGGAAAGGAGGGCGAGGGTCCGGGCGATCTGCGGCATGCTCAGTATGCATTCGTCGCCGGGCCGGATCGCCTCGACATCGTCAGCCTGATGCCGCCATCGATTCAAAGTCTCACTTTCGTCGGCGACTACCTGGACAGCCGGCGGCTCGGATTTAGTGGGCATTTTGTGCTCGTTTGGCTCTCGCGGGCTACCCGCATGGGAGATGGCTACGTCGTCAGCGGAACGAGCGCCGACGCGGGTATGAATCAAGACCTCTTCATCGGCGCCGCCACGGACGACATGGTGCTGTCCTCGACGTTCGTTTCACGGACGGTTGCCAAACACGGCACGATGCGCTTGCAGGATCTCACATTTGACCAACCCCGGTGGGACACGGATGGCAGCAACCTATTCATCTCGTCGGCGTACCCGGAGTATCGCATCGACGTGTATTCCTTCGACGGGTCCTTACAGCGCCGCCTGCGCCGCAGCTACAAGCACCTCCCACGAAGCGACGGCGAGATCCAGTACTTGAAGGATTCCTTTCGCGAGGCGCGCAACAAGACGGGGGGCACGATCGATACCTCGGTCGATCCGTTCTACCGCGACATCGACGACCTCTACGTCCTCCCCGACGGGAACCTCCTGGTGCTGACGAGCCGCAGGGCCCGTGCGACAGCCGGCGCGTCGCTTGGCGAGTTTGACGTGTTAGACGCCGCCACCGGCGCGCTCAAACGACGCGTCCGCTTCCTGGGAGAAGGCAACGCGCTGTTCGATAACTACGTCGTTTGCGGGTGGAGACTCTTCGTCGTGACCGACATGAAGCCGCCGACCTGGCACGCGGGCCGGGACCGCGACCGTGACGTTCCCTACATGAGTGTGATCTGCTACGAGCTGCGCGATACACCGTAGGCGGCGACGCGATCGACCGACGGCTCCGTCTCCGCGGGCATCCTCCCAGCGCGTCCAAAGAAGCAGCGAACACTACCCGTGCGCCGATTCCGGGCACCGGCACCACCTCACGCGATGTCCCTTGCGGCCATCTCGTGCGACCCGCTACGATGGACGGGCCCTGCAATCGTGAGAACCGATCGACCCATCGGACCCCGAGGTAGGGTGTCGCGTGATCGGCAAAATCATCTCCCACTACCGGATCATCGACAAGATCGGCCAGGGCGGCATGGGCGTGGTCTACAAGACCGAGGATCCCCACTTGCAACGCGCAGTCGCCCTGAAGCTCCCCCCCCCACCTGCTCGGCCACACACCGGTACGCGCGCGCTTCCTCCAGGAGGCGCGCGAAAGCCCCGGGGTCTTGCATACCCCGGGGCCCCGCAGAATGTCGCGCAATCGTCGTCTAGAAATCGCCGGGAACGCGTTTGCCACTCGTATGGCGGCGACGCGTGAGCACTTTGGGGCGCGCCGGATCCGTCACGACCGTGCGGCCGAGCGCCACATGCCGGTTGATTTCCCAGTCTGACAGGTGCGCGTTGTGAAAGAAAAAATGGTACTCGGTACGGTCTTTGGAATCCTTGTCCACATCCTCATAGACCCACAGTTCGCTCAGGTCGGTATTGCGCACGCGCCGGGCGGGATGCCCCCACGATGCGAGAACGGCAACCAGGTCCATGCCGCGTACCACTTCGCCGCGTTTCACATATTCGTTGAACTCGCCGGTTGGATTGGCGGCAAGGTAGTCCGCGCGCAGCGCGCGAAGATAACTGGCAGGCTTGTCGTCGACCATGCGCAACTGGGATGCACAAGCCGGCACGAGCAGGAGCAGCAACGCGATGAACAGAGGCAAAGCGAACGGAAGCAGTCCGCGTGGGGTACGGATCATGGCAGCCTCCTCGTTTTGGCACCGCCCGCCCGCCACAGGAACCTGGCCGACCGTGCCGTACATAATCCCCGGCCCGAACATTACGATCGCTCGTATGTTCACTTTATGGTATACCCGACTTGCGGGTCCTGTCAACCCTGCGAATCGTTCGAATCCGGGACGTACGCCAGAATCATTGCCAATTCTTCCCGCCTGCCGATATAATACAAGCCGCTTTTTTACTCGCACTTATCGAGGAGGCCCCCTGTGACATCACTCTTGCGCCGGATGCTGCCCGTTGTTCTGCTCTTGGGGAGCACATCTGTGTTCGCTGCCCACACCGACGACTGGATAACTACTTACGAACGCTCCAATTATCTGCGCACGCCGCGCTACAAAGAAACCGTCGCCTACTGCAAGCGCCTCGCCAGTGCCTCCCCGTGGATCCACTACACATCATTTGGAGTTTCTCCGCAGGGGCGTGATCTGCCCCTTTTGATTCTCGACAAGAACGGCAACTTTACCCCGGAGGCGGTGCGACAGACCGGCAACGCCGTCGTCTTGATCCAGGCGGGAATCCACTCGGGGGAGATCGACGGCAAAGATGCCGGCTTGATGCTCGCGCGCGACATCGCGATCCACAAGAAATATGCGTCGCTGCTCGATCACGTCACCGTGCTCTTCAATCCCATCTTCAACGTCGACGGGCACGAACGCTTCAGCAAGTACAACCGCATCAATCAAAATGGTCCCGAGGAGATGGGCTGGCGCGTGACCGCGCAAAACCTCAACCTCAACCGCGACTACCTCAAAGCCGATGCGCCTGAAATGCAGGCCTGGCTTCGCCTCTATACCCGCTGGCTGCCCGAATTCTTTGTGGACTGTCACGTAACAGACGGCGCCGACTATCAGTACACGGTTACGTACGCTCTCGAAATATTTGGGAATATGGACCCGGAACTCACGCGCTGGACAAGAGACGAATACCTCGCTCCACTGAAGCGCCAAATGAAGCAGAGTGGATTCCCGATTATTCGCTACAACGCGTACCGGCGCCGGCATGATCCAAAGAGCGGACTGGTCAGCTGGGCGGCCGGCCCGCGGTTTTCCGAGGGCTACACGGCCATCCAGAACCGCCCGGGACTGTTGATCGAAACCCACATGCTCAAACCCTACCGCAAACGGGTCACCGGCACGTACGAGATGCTCCGCCACACGCTCGAGCTGGTCGGAACAACGCGCGACGACTTGCGTCGCGCGTGCCGTGATGCGGACGCGCGCTGCGCCTCCGGAGCGCTGGTGGGTACAAATTTCCCCCTCTCGTTCCGCCTCGGCCCCGACAGCGTCATGGTGGACTTTCTCGGTGTGAAATACGATGTGGTCAAGAGCGACTTGACCGGCGGTCGGTGGTTCCAGTATCACCCCGACCGACCCGTAACGTGGAGAATTCCCTACTTCAATACGCAGGTACCCGCGATAACAGCCACATTGCCCGAAGCATACCTGGTACCGCCGGAGTGGACACGCGTGATCGATCGTCTTCAGCTGCACGGCGTGGCGGTCGATCGACTGCGCACGCCCGTGACGCTTGCGGTGTCCACCGTGCGGTTTTCCGGGGCCCGGTGGGCACAACACCCGTGGGAAGGAAGGCACCGCATGTCGTTTACCGCACGCGACACGGTGGAAACGCGGACCTATCCGGCGGGCACGGCGCTTATCGATATGCATCAGCGCGCGGCGCGGGTTGCCGCCCACATCCTCGAACCAAACGCCCCGGACAGTTATGTGGCGTGGGGATTCTTCGACACCATATTTGAGCAGAAAGAATACGTCGAAAGCTACGTGATGGAGCGCCTCGCGCGTAAGATGCTTGCCCAAAACCCGAACTTGCGCGACGATTTTCACACGGCGATCGCATCGGACTCTGCGCTCGCGGCGAATCCCGGCGCCATCATCAACTGGTTCTACCGGCGCTCCCCGTGGTGGGATGCGCGAATCGGTGCCTACCCGGTGGGCCGCATACGCGATCGCGCGCAGGTCAGGCATCTGCTTTCGGCCGTGCAATAACGGACGGCAGCGCGACGCCACCAGATTTCCGCTTCCCGAAGCGGGTGCAGGCTGCCGCGCAGGGATGGAAACGGGGAGATTGGTGCCTGTCCCGTGCGCGGGCCGGCCACCCGGGGCATGCCGATGCGGGCGCATCCACGACCTGGGAGCGGCTTCACCGCCGCGGCATCATGCGCCATACCACATCGCCGGCAACGATGGTGGCTACGGCATGCGCCTTGAGAATTTCGTGCGCCGGGATGGCAAACAGGTTGCGGTCGAGTACGGTAATATCGGCCCGCATCCCCGCGCGCAGCATGCCCGTCTGCTGTTCCGAGAACGAAGCGTACGCCGCTCCGCGCGTAAACGCATCGATCGCCTCGCGCAACGTCAGTTTTTGCGCACTTCGCCAGCCCCCCGGTGGCCACCCGCGCTCGTCCTCGCGCGTAACCGCCGCGTAGATTCCCCGCACCGGGTCGACGCTTTCCACGGGAAAATCCGAACCGAAGGCCAGCCTTGCGCCGCTGTCGAGAAGCGATCTCCATGCGTACGCACCCGCCAGGCGCGCTTTGCCCACACGATCGGCCGCCCAGTACATATCGGACGTGGCGTGCGTGGGCTGCATCGACGCAATGACACCCAACCGCGCAAAGCGGGGCAGGTCGTTGCGCGTGAGCACCTGGCAATGTTCGATGCGAAACCGGCGGTCCGTGCCCCGGTGGTCGAGCGCGTGCTCGTACGCATCGAGCACGATGCGATTGGCGCGGTCTCCAATGGCATGTGTGCAGCACTGGAACCCGGCCGCATACGCGCGTCGGGCGAGCCGATCGATATACGCCGGAGAGTTCACCAGCAGCCCGGAATTCCTGGGATCGTCCGTATATGGCTGCAGCAGCGCCGCCCCGCGCGAGCCCAGGGCACCGTCGGCGTACACTTTTACCGCATGCACGGACACACGCCCCCCGGCTACCGTGCCCGGTACGCGCGCAAACCATGTATTGACGAGCGTAGAATCGTCGGAATCGAGCATCGCGTAGATGTGCAATGGAAGCGGGTGCGCCCTGGCGAGTCGTTCCAGCGAGTGGATTTCGCGTGCCGACGTGCCGGCGTCGTGAACACCGACAAGGCCAAAACAGTTGCAGTGCGCGATCGCCGCGCCGAGCCAGGCATCAAGTTGGTCGTCACTCGGGGCGGGAATATGCGCGGCAATCAACTCGGTGGCGCGGTCTATGAATATACCGGTGGGCTCTCCGCGCGCATCGCGCACAATGCGCCCCCCGGGTGGATCCGCCGTATGGCGCGTGATGTGACACAAATCCATCGCGGTGCGGTTGACCCACACGGCGTGCCCGCCAATCCGCTTCAAGTATACGGGGTTGTCGCCCGTGCCCTCGAGGTCACGCCATGTCGGAAACGCCTTGACGGGCCAGTCGTTCTGATCCCACCCTCTTCCCCGGATCCATCGTCGGCCGGCGGCGCGCTGCTGCGCGACGGCCACCATCCAGACAACTTCGTCCTTCGAGCGCGTGCCCCCCAGGTTGAGCGTTGCCAGCATTCGCCCGAGATTCACAAGGTGTCCGTGGGCATCGACGAGCCCCGGCAGCACCAGCCCACCGACCGCGTTGATGACGCGTGTCGATGCGCCCCGCCACGGTCCCGCCTCTTCGGACATCCCCACCCACGCGATTCGATCCCCCACGATAGCCACCGCCCCCGGGGTTAAGATACCGTCGGGAGTGTATACGGCGCCACCGGTGATCAACGCGTCGGCGGTCCGGGCGGTCCCTGCACGCGTGGCCCCCTCCCGGGCAACCACCGGAGAGCACGTACCCACGACCGCAATCGCGACAAGAAGCCAACGAAAACCCGTTCGTGACATGATGAAGTCCCTCCATTCAAGGCGCATTGTGGAACCACACCGAGAGCGATGCGACGATACGCAGCTCATTGAAATCGGCAACGGGGTCGCCGAATACGCGGCGCCACGCCGCGCGCACGGTCAGGGCCGCTCGCCGGCCCGCCATGGATTTGAACGCCGCGTCGAATCCCACCGGGTAGAGCGCGTTGCGAAAGCTTCCCACCCACTGTTGGCGGTACGCCGCCGCGGCATCGAGCACCACATACATGCCCTGGTTGCCCAGGGGCAGTACCCAGCCCGGGCGCGCCTCGAGGTCGAGCACATCGAGACTGCTGATGTGCGCGTAGGACACGTCGGCGCCCACGCGCAACGACCCGCCGGCGGCGTACCGCGCAGCGCCGAGTTGCAAGCGCGCCGTGGACGACCCTTCGACCCGCGTCACGTCTCCTCCGACGAGCAACTCCACCGCACCGTCGCGAATCCCGCGTTGCGCACCGGCCTGTGAAAGACGAACCCCGCCCGATCCAGCCCGCGCGGTGGCGTGCGATCCGGATACAAACGACATGGCCCCGGCGAGCCAGACCACCCCGGCGAGGATCCCCGCGCGCATTGCCCCCCCCGGACGGAGTCTACTGTGTCCACGCATTGCGCAATACCTCCTCGGCCGGCTCTCCCGCCGGGCTGTAGCCGGTGGGTTCGTGCGCCACCCCGGTAACCCGCCAGTTCCACCAGCATAAACCGTCAAGCCAGTTGTGACCGGCGAGTGCTTCGAGCGCCGCCCAGTACAGGTCGGCCTGCTCGCCCGGATCAGGAGTTCCACCCGGTTCGAACGCGAAGGGGTTTTCCCCCGCGCCGTCGAGTATCCGATAGCCGATTTCGGTCAACAGGATCGCGTGACCGGTTCTTTGCGACAATTGCGACAGGCGCGCGATCCAGGGTTGCCATCCGGCAAGCAGTTCGATCCGCCCCGGATTCTTGCGCCCGGCCACGGGCGCGTAAAAATCCACCCCGGTTCGATCCACCGCATCCCAGAACGGAACCAGCGCCGCCTCGTCCCACGACGCGGCGTACGTCACCACCCCGTCGAATTCCTGGCGAACTTCGGCGATCAGGGCACGCCACATCGATTCGTTTTCGATCGTGCCGGCCAGCTCGGTTCCCACCACGAACACCGACGCACCGGCGCTTTGCGCCCAGCGCGCCAGAGGCAGGACAAACGCCCGGTACGCGGCAAACCATCCGCGGATATCCCGGGGGTGGATCGTGCCCCGCCACGTGCCGTCGTCGAGGTCAACATGCGGTTTGACAATCAGGTCGAGGCCCCGGGCGCGAACCGCCGCGGCGACTGCGCCCAGAGACGCAATCGAAGGAGTCCGCGCCGGGTCGGCGGCCGGCATCGCGTTGGTCGCATCGCTCTGATACGCGGTGATCACCACCACCACCGCGTGAGCCCCCAGTCCGTCGATCACAGAGACGGACTGCGCCGCCCCCGCAGATGCGTACCCGTCCGGTGTCCAGTCGGCGAGAACCACCGCTCGTGTCGGATAGTCCCCGGTGGACGCCGCCCGCTCCGGGTTTCTCTCACACGCCGCAACACAGGCAATCCCCGCCGCGACAACAAACACACGGACGGCAACACGCAGCGCCCCGTTACGATGTGGCACACACTCCTCCGTAGGTCAGACCGCAGTCGTGCGACGAAACACACCCGCGCGCAAAACAAAATGGCCCGGCGCACCCACCCGGGTTCCACCGGACCATTATGCCACAATCTCCACGCCCCCCGGGCTTACATCGACTCGATCTCGCGCAAGCGATGCAGTCGCCCTTCGGCGTCCACCCGCAATGGCGGCTCCTGGTCGCCATCCTTCCAGAGGGTCAGCATCGCCTCGTATGCCCGCGTCGCGTCCGCCGTTCGCCCGAGTCCTTCATACGCCTTGCCAGGGAGGTAATAGGCGATCGGGATAACTCCCGCGTTGGCAAACGCTATCGGCGTTTTCTTCACAACCGACTCGAGAAGAACGACAACGCCGGAGAAATTTCCCTCTTTTATCTGGCAGAAACCTGTCGCCACGCGCATGCCCGCTTCGGGCCAACCCGCCGTACCGGCCACCTGCTCGATTTGCGAGGCCGCCTCGGCACACCGTCCGTTTGTCGCCAGTACGATTATCCGGTACATCGTCCGCTGCTGCCGGGACGCATTCCCGCAGTGCTCGTCCCACACGGCGTTAGCGCGCGTGGAATCGCCGGCTACGCACCACGCCGCAGCCAGCATCTGCCAGGTTTCCGCTTCGAGATTGGCATCGGGCATCCGCATCACTTCCCGCGCGGCACGCGCGACGGCTTCCGGATCCTGGGTCTGCCAGTACTGCACGAACGCGCGCTGCAGAATGATCGGAGCAATCGCCGACGTATCGCCGTGGGATGAGACACGCGCGATCGCGGAATCGGCAATCGCCAGTGCATCGCGGTAGCGACCTTCATACGGATACACAGAAAACCCCAGCGCTTGCATCGCTCCCAGACGTACGGCCGGGATTTTTGCCCGCGTTGCTTTCTTCAGCGCAACGACCGCCGCGGGAACATCTCCCGCGGCGAGCGCGACCTGCGCCGACGTCATGTCGAGCCCGGGCCATTCGGGATCGATCGCACGCACGCTGTCGACGAGTGTTCTCGCCCGCTGCACGCGGCCGAGCGACACCTCCGCGCCGGCCAGCGCCTGCACGGCTTCCATCGACTTGCGTACGTCGAGCCAGCGACGGGCCATCTTGTCGGCGGCCCTCGGGTGTCCGGTGCTCGTCTCCAACCACGTCATGTGTTGCAGCGCGCGCTCGAACCGGGGATCGACACGGAGAACGCGCTCGAAATACACGCGCGCCGAATCGTATACGCCCGTAGCGACTCGTCGATGTGCTCCACGTTGCCGCGCCCCATCGTCTTGAGAAGATCGAACATACGCGATCGGGTTACCACCGAAAGAAGCTTCGGCTGTTCCAGGGCGGTAATCAACATACCCGAAAGCCCGTCGAGCACCGGGTCCCCGGTCGTATTATCAAAATCGCTCACGGCGATCGGAACACGGGCATTGCTGGCGGCGTTGTCGACGCGCAGCGCGCGATACGTCACGAATGCGACGAGGACAACGGCGGCGACCGCCGTGGCCCAACCCACGTCGCGCCGTCGACGCGATGCCGTCGCCACGACCGGGCGCGCTCCGGTTATGCGATCGAGCTCGCCGGCGACCGCGCCGACGAACTCGTCGAGCGACGGAAAGCGGTCCGTCGGATCCTTTTGCAGTGCGCGCGCTACAACTTCGACGACTCGGGCCGGAACCCCGGGACGCGCCTCCACCAGGTCACGGGGCGGCTGGTTGATAATCGAGTATACTACGGCCTGCTCGTAATCACCGCGGAACGGGAGTTCGCCGGCGAGCATTTCGTAGAGGACGACACCGACCGACCAGATGTCGGTCCGCTGATCTACCCGCTCGCCCCGTGCCTGCTCCGGAGACATATATGCCGATGTGCTCCCCGAGATGAATTGTTCGTCGGGACGCATCTGTTCTTCGCGCCGCACGAGGCCGAAGTCCATAATGACGGCCTGCCCCGCCGGATTGATCATGATATTCGCACTCTTGATGTCGCGGTGCACGATGTCGCGGGAGTGCGCTTCGCGCAACCCCTCGGCAATTTCCGTGGCAACGCGCAAGGCCTTCGCAATGCCGATTTCGCCAGAAAGCACACGATCGCGCAACGTAGACCCCTCTACGTATTCCGTCGCGATGAACGTTCGGCCTTCGAGTTCATCAATTCCGTAAATCGTGCAGATGTTGGGATGATTGATTGACGCGATGGTGCGGGCCTCGTTGATGAGGCGCTGCCGTTCCTCGGGGTTGTCCACGAGCGCCGGCGCGAGGAATTTCAGCGCGACGGTTCGATGCAGGCGCGTGTCTTCTGCGCGGTACACCACGCCCATTCCGCCCTCACCGAGCTTTTCGACAATACGGTAGCGTCCGATGGTCGGACCGATCATGCCGGTCTCCATCTTCTGGGTCAGGTCAATCTGAAGGAGTATACGCAACCAGCGGGGGGTTGGTTACAACGCAACGCGTTCAACGGGCACGTTTGACCACCACGATCGTCAGGTCGTCGAGCTGCTCCGTGCGACCCTCATGGGCGTTTACCGCCTCCAGGATGTGGTCGATAATCGAGGAGGGGGCGTCGTCGCGGTGCGCCACGATCAGGTCACGTAACCGTTCTTCACCGAAGGGGTGGTCGAATTCATTGGTCGCATCGGGAATACCATCGGAGTAAATCACAAGAACGTCACCAGGTGCCATGTCGACCCGATTTTCTTCATAGGGAAAATCATCGAGAACGCCCAGGGCGATACCCCCTGTTTCGAGTCGCTTAAAATCATCGCCGTGAAGCAACATCGGATACTCGTGGCCAGCGTTGCAATAGGACATCCGGTGACTACTGGTGTCGAGCGTGCCGTAAAACAGAGTGGCGAATTTTTCCGGGTCCGTGCTCCGGTGCAGCAGCCGATTCGAGCGGACGATGATGTCCGCGACGGGGGAGTCGATTACCGTCTGCCCCCGTAGCGTGGCCTGCAAATTTGCCATCAGCAGAGACGCTGGCAGGCCCTTGCCGGTCACGTCTCCGAGGCAACACGCTACGCGATCTCCATCGACGTGGATAAAATCGTAGTAGTCACCGCCGACAAGCTGGGCGGGGGTACTCTTTGCCGCTACCGTGTATTCCGCAAACTCGGGGAGCGTACTTGGCAAGAGGTCTTGCTGGATCTGTGCCGCCAGGCGCACCTGCTCACGCATGCTCGTGAGCGCTTTTTCTTCTTCGTAAAGCCGCGCGTTCTCAATAATCTGCGCGGATTGCCCCGCGATGATCGCCAGAAGGCGTTGATCTTCGTCGATGAATCCGCCCGCGCCTTTTTTGTTATACGTGGTGATCACGCCGATGAGTTCCGACTTCACCATCAGGGGAACGCACAGAATGGACCGGATGGTATCATCCCATTTCAGACCCCGGAACCGATCGTCTTCGGCCGGCGAGTTCGTCAAGAGCGGTTTCTTGTACAGATGCATCCACCCGAGGAGATTCTCGTTGAGATGATATTGGGGGTGCTCGGTAGAGCTCGTCATGGCCCGGACAAGCGTTTTCATCGGCTGGCCGGCGTTGTGGTCGACGAGCGTCACTACGGACTGTTCCGCGAGAACGGCTCGCATCGATCGGTCGACGATCTTCTGGATAATGTCCGCGGAATCCACCGAAGCGCCAATGGCCCGCGAGAGGTCATTGAGGATCGATAGCTCTTCGACGGCCCGCTTGAGCTGGTGGTTCTCTTCCTGCAGCGCTTCGATGGAGAGGCCGTCGGGCGCGTTCGCACCAACGTTTCCGCGTTGAAATCGATTCAGAAAGCCCTTTTTTGACATGCGTAACCGGTGATACTGTGGATACGTAGACGGCTTGTTCCATCTCCCCGATCCGAGTGTCGCGAAGAACGGACGGGAACGCAATGAAATTCGCGCCAGCCGCGCGTTCAATTCCATGCAGATACGCACAACTCGTTTTGATATTCATACCTGTGACGGCATTTCCTATGAGGATATTACGCCGCGAATCCAGCGCTACCTCGATCTGAACCGCGTTTTCGACGGCGTGTGCATTCTCACGCTCGCCTCGGACGAGTGCGCGCTGACGCTCAGCGAGGACTCCGAAGAGGAAGACGATCACGACCTCATCCGCCTCGCGCGCGATCATCTCACCGGCCCGGCCGGGGGCGCCCGCGACAAAACGGGCGACCAGATAGACGAGATGTCCGACGCCGGGTTCGTCGCATCGGTCCCGGCCGTCACGTTGAGCGTCCCGGTATCCCGGGGGATGCTTGCCGGCGGGTCGTGGGAACGGATCCTGCTTGTCGATCCCCATGGGCCCGCCACGCGTTCTGTCGACGTGACGCTGCTGGGACGGTAGACTTCGCGCAGAACATTTCATGACCTGTGTACTCAGCTGTCATTCAAGCAGTAAGAAAACCAGACACCGCCTCCCGTCTATGAAACGAACGCCGATCACCGTCGCATCTGCCGTGCTTCCTGGCGCGTTGGCCGCCATCGCCCCCCCCGCAATTGCCGGCATGTGCGGCTGGGTTCTCGTTCTCGTGGCTCCGGGGCTCGCGCTCGCGCGCCCCACCGGACTTGGCCCGGGAGCAGTTCCTCGGCTCCTGGCCGTCACGGCCCTCTCGCCCATTGCGATCGCCGTACTCAGCGGGGCGTTGCTGATGCTCGGAGCATCCCCCGATCAGATCGCTCATGCTCTCTTCGGCATCGGGGCAATTTGCGTTCTGTTCGCCATCCGCCCCGCCAACCCGGGACGAAACATCAGAGGCGGGCAATCTGTCCCGGTCGCCGCCAGCCCGCGTGACTACACGCTGTGGATCCTGCTGTCGTTCACGGCGTTGCTCGTGGTCCTCACCGGTTTGCTCCCGCAGATATCGACGGCGTGGAGATCGCGCTCCGATGCGTGGTTTCACGCTGCCGTCGTGCTTGAAATCCGACACAGCGGGGTTCCGCCGACCGACCCGTACTTCGCCGGCATCGCATTGCAGTACATGTGGCTCTACCACGCGCTCGTACTTGCTGTCGCCGCCACTACACATCTGGACGCATTCCGGAGCATGGCGCTACTGAACGTGTACGCCCTCGTGGCCCTGATCCTGTCGGTATTTGAAACTTCGCTGTGCCTGAGCCGCTCCCGGAACCGCGCGCTGGGTTCCGCTCTGATGGTTCCGCTGGGTATGAGCGCGCTGTTCTGGCTCGCGCTCCCGCTCCGGGCAGCGCGCGCTCTGACCGGAGAAGTACGCGGGATTGCCGAGCTGTCTCGACAATTCCAGATCTTACCCCTCGACTTCGGCCGCGCGGGGCGCTTTGTCAGTGTGTTCTTCAACCCCGAGTTTTTCCTCGATAAGTTTATGGTGGCAACTGCGTTTTCCCTCGCTCTGGCCGCCTTCGCGCTGGCGTGGCTGGCCCTCGCAAAGGCATACCACCGCCGCGGGATTTCGAGTGCGGTGCTGATGTTTTCTGCCGTCGTCGGGGCACTCGCCTTTCATCCCGTGGTGGGTTGTGCAGCAATCGCCATGGCCGTCGGTGCGGCCACGTTAAGTCTCGTCGTACCGCGGTTTCGCACCCGATTACACGTGCGCACCGTACTCGCGCCCGCGATCGCGGCGCTTGCCGCCGTCGTCGCCATGGCTCCATACCTTGCTCCGCTATTTCTGCATCGCGACGCCGCCACAACGTCGCCGCTTGCCGTGACGCCCCACAAACTCATCGGAATGCTGATTGCGTGCGCCGCCGTCCTTGCGCTGGCCTATGGAAAACGCCGGGAATTGTTTGCGTCCGATGACCCGGCCGTAAAGGGATTCCTGGCCGGATCGGTTGCCGTCATCACCGTATCGATCGTAATGAATCTCCCCGGGAGCAATGCCCTCGATAAGCCCCCGTACTTTGCGTACTATCCCATCGCACTCATCGCGGGCTGGACGTTCGCAGACTGGTGGCGCGGCCCCCGGCGCCACCCGGCCGCAGTGGTCGCCGTGGTGGTCTTACTCTGGCTCCCCATAAACGGACTCGAGATCGCCGCCGCGTGGTTTGGCAAGACTCCCACCGTCGCCGTCGCGGGCGATACCGAACTTTCGCGCAAGGTACGAAAGCAAACGCCCGATAACGCCGTGTTTATCGCCGCGGACAACGATGTGGTACTCCTCGTCGACGGACCGCGCCGGTACCTGTTTGGCCGCCGAGCATACGCGTATCAGTGGGGGTACGACGCCGACACGATGGCACGCCGTTGCCACGCCACATCGCAGATTGTGCGAGGGCAAGACCCCGACGCGTGCACCCTCGGTGTAATCGCCCGCTTCGATGCGCCACTTTTTGCCCTGTTGCGCGGGTCCGACGCACGGAGCCGACTCGATTCCCTCGTGCGATTCGCGCCCGGGGTGTTTCATCAAGCGTTCCTGTGGACCGGTGGCATCGTGGTCGCGATAGACCACGATGCGGCCGCCCGCCTGCTCCCCGCGGCTGCACCATCACCACCGCTGTCCCAATTGCGTCGCGAGCTCGGTTACTGACGTCCTCACGGGCCGGATTGCCATGAAACGAAAACTATTCATCGGCATCGCGATCAGCGGGTTGTTCCTGTACCTCGCTCTTCGGGGTATGAGCGCGAACGCCTTTGCCCATTCGTTTTCCCGGGTGGCGTGGGGGTGGCTCGTACCGGCCGTAGCGTTTACGATACTCGGTCACATGACCCGCGCATGGCGCTGGCAGTTCATGATGAATCCCGTGCGCCACGTGGGGTACGGTGCGTTGTGGTCGTCGACGGCCATTGCGTTCATGGTCAACAATTTGCTCCCTGCGCGTATGGGAGAGTTCGTACGCGCGTGGTCGATCGGACGGTCGTCCGCAGTGAGCAAATCCGCCGCGTTTGCCACCATCGTTTACGAACGAATCGTCGACGTGTTCGTCCTCATTGCGTTGCTCTGGTACTGCCTCCACCACGTGGCTGGTCCGGACTGGGTGGGGCGCAGCACGGTGATTCTCGTCGTGTTCAATGTGAGCCTTTTCGTCGTGCTCATTGCGATGCTCCGGTACCGGGATTCGAGTGTTCGCTGGGTGCGCCGCATCTGCACTCCGTTGCCCCGGCACATCGGCGATCGCGTCGCCTCGTGGGCGGACGGGTTTGTCAGCGGCCTGGGCGTTGCCACGCAATTACGCCCGGTTCCCGCCATTTTGATTCTTTCCGTGTTTGTGTGGGGATTCGCCGTGCTCGGGGTTGCGTGCAGTTTACGCGCGATGCATCTTTCGCTCCCTCCGATGGCCAGCGTATTTCTTCTGGTCGTCATTTCGCTCGGGTCCATGATACCATCGGCTCCGGCGTACCTCGGCACGCTCCAGTACGCGTCGGTGATTTCGCTGGCCGTCTGGTCGATCCATCGCGGTGAGGCACTCGCGTTTTCGACGGTGTACCACGCCACGCAGTTCTTCCCGATTACGATCATCGGGCTGTACTACGCGGGGCGCGAGGGCCTCGCGATGGGTGATCTGGCGCGCCTCGGCGGAAATCCCTCCGGCGCCGCGGACGCCGAGCGCAGCGCGGGAAACGCCGGAGGCCCGGATGCCGACAACGACACGGGCCGGCCGACGAACTCCCGTCCTCGTAAATAACCTGTTCCCCGTGGACGGGCCGCGTTTGCGCGGTATATTTCGATGCCGCAGGCAGCAGGGGGGCCAACGCAACGAATCCTCGGACACATAGTGGCCCGGGAATGCGACAAAGCCCCGCGCGAACGCACGGAGCTTTGATCGGCTCTGGAATATCGTGGAGGCGGCACCCGGATTCGAACCGGGGATAACGGATTTGCAATCCGTCGCCTTAGCCACTTGGCTATGCCGCCCCGTGTTGTGTGGTACTTCGCCGGGCAAAAAAAATGGAGCGGGAAACGGGATTCGAACCCGCGACATCTACCTTGGCAAGGTAGAGCTCTACCACTGAGCTATTCCCGCTCAAACTGTTCTGGTGCGCCCGATTATAGCGGGCACGGCTCTCGTGTCAACCGCGATGCCCCCCACCGGAAGCCGGCTTGCTGCGGTCACGGCGAACCGCGCATGGCACAATCCAGGCGTCCCGATACACACTCGCACGACAGCGCTTGAGGAGGTCCTCCGCGCATGAACGCGACGTACAGTCGCCGGCGCGTACCTTGTACAGGCCGTCAACGAACTGTACGTACGCCGTCAAACCCAATCGTTTCTCGGCCGCCGCGCGCGCGCGCTCCGCTACCGTGCGGTTCGCTGTTGCGAACAACTGCACCCGAAAGCCCGGCACAGTATCGACCGGCGCTACCACCGGGGGCGCCGGCACAGGCGGCGCAGAGTCTTCCACATAGAGCGTATCCGACGCGATGGGGGTTTCGTCTACGTCAGGCGATTCTACCGTACTATCTGCCCCGGCGGGGGGAAACGTACCCTCCGACCGCACGTCGTAGCCGGATTGTCGTTCCGGTGATGACACCGGAACCACCTTTCGCGGCGCACACCCGGCCAGGAGTGTCGCAACGGCGGCTCCGACAACGCATATTCCGCCGATGTACTTCATGGTGGCGACAGACTACCACTGTGTCCGGCGCATACCAACAGGAATCGAAGCGCGAACACAATCGGCAACACGCCCGGCAGGTCTGGCCGCACCAATGATCGCCCACCGCCGGGTCCGCTTCACCACGCCGGTGCCGGCGATCGAAGCAACTCGCCATGTTCAGCTATTTCGGCCTTTGCCCGCGACCACGCGGTAGTAGAGTGATTCGAGTGTGTCGGTAACGCGATCCCAGTGGAACACCGTCCGGGAGCGTTCCCGTGCCACGCCACCCAGCGTTTCCCGAAGTTTGTCATCGGCGCACATCCTCTCCAGACCACGGCGAAGATCCTTCTCATCGCCACAGGAAAAATAAAGCGCCGCATCGCCCGCCACCTCGTGGTTTTCGGGGATATCGGACAGCAACAACGCCCGGCCGTGTGCCATCGCTTCACACACCGTAATCGGCAACCCCTCCACCCGGCTGGCCAGGACATACACGCGTGCACTGGCGTAAATTGTTTCCAGGTCTGTGCCGAAAACGTCGCCGGTAAACACAACGCGATCATTGGCGAGGGACTTGAGGTAATCCGTATAGACCGTTCGGGGCGTTTCACTTCCCACCACGCAGAGTTTCCGTTTTCCCGGCATACCGGTGAACGCGCGAATGAGGGTATCGATCTGGCGATCCCGTATGATACGCCCCACCGCGAGCACGTATTCATTCGCCGTCAGTCCCCAGCGCGCAAGGCTCCCCGTCCCGCGAACCGGCGGCACGGAGGCACCATTGGGGATCCACTCCGCGCGTTGTCCATATGTATCGGCCACATATGCTTGCATGATTTTCGACACCACGACCAGCGCGTCGCTTCTACGTGCCGCGATGCGTTCGCCGCGGCGCAAGAATGCCACCGCCCATTTTCCCCATTTTTCCTGGCGCCAATCGAGCGCATGGAAGGTGGAGACTACCGGAATGCCGGACAGGCGGGGGATACCGGCGAAAGCCGCCGGACCGATGCCGTGAAAGTGCACGATTTGCGCGCGGCGCGTCAGGGCGCAATGCAGGGCACACCACGCCGCGTGGGTGGGCGTGTCGAGGTGTTTGGTGTGGATGCTCGGAACATACACGAGGCGCACACCCCGGTACATCCGCGCCCCGTCCGTTCCCCGCTCCACACCCCCACTGCCGGATGCGCGGTAGCGCGATCGGCAATAGACCGTAACGCGATGCCCCCGGGCGGCCAGGCGTACCGCCACATTCTCCACATGGGTTTCCACCCCACCATAGCGTGCCGGTATTCCCCGTTGCCCGATAAAGGAGATTCGCAGTGGCGACTGTCCCGTGCGGCGGGTCACCGTCGTGCCTCCACCGCTCCGGCGTATATGGATTCCACCGCATCGATGTGACGCCGTTCGCCAAAGTAGGCCAACGCTTGTTCGCGGGCGGCCGCCACACGCGCTCGCTCCCGACGCGGATTTCCGACCACTTCGGTCAACTTACGTACAAGATCATCGACATTTCCGTTTTCAAAAATGCTCCCCGCGACCACGCGGGCCATCTCCGGCAGGCCCCCCATATTGGAAACGATCACCGGTACGCCTGCCGCACTTGCCTCGAGCACCGCATAGGGCGCGTTTTCAGGGCTTCTCGTGGGCAGGACGCTTGCGCAGGAATCGCGAACGATCGCCTCGAGCGCCCCACGCTCGAGATGACCGGTAAAATGCACACGGCCCCGCGCGCACGTGCGCGCCCGCTCTTCGAGGCGGCCGCGCAGCGGGCCCTCTCCGCACACAATCAACTCAAGATCATCCACGCGCGCAATGGCCTCGATCAGTGTCTCCACCCCTTTTTCTGCACTCAGACGCCCGGCATATACCACATAGTCACCCGTACGGGTCTCCGGGGTCTTGCCGCCGGCGCACGCACCGGCATCGCGAAGCATTTCGCGACGGGGAATGAATGGCGGCACGTACACAACGCGTCTCCCGGGAAATCCCGCATCGATAAATCGGTCGCGCAGCGACCGGCTCGGGGCCACAAAACGAAACACGCCGTTGTAGGCCCCGCGCGCGCGCTGCCAGTAGGCTTCAAACGTGAGCAGTGCCCCGCCGGCGAACGTGCCGCGTCCGCAACGTTGCAGAGTCGCATGGTAAAAACGACCGCCCCGACAACGGTAGCAGTACGCCCCGGCGGTAAACAACGAGTAGTTCGGACAAATCAGTTTGTAATCGTGCAGCGTCATCACGGTCGGGACGTCATAGGCCCGAAGCACATCGAGAATGGCAGGCGTAATCTGGTGGTAAATATTGTGCAAATGGGCCACGTCGGGCCGGATAGTGCGAATCAATGCCCGAAGCCGATCGGCGGCCTGGGAATTGTGCACAAAGCGTGTCGCCGTGTTCCAGCGCTCGCGCCATCCGCGGGCGTCATAATCTTGCTGCGGCACAAAAAATTCATCCCATTTCGAGCGCAGATTTCGCGGGTGGCTCATCGCGAAAGGCACGACAGTGTGCCCACGCCGCTCAAGGGCGGAAGAGAGGGCAAAGTAGTATCGCTCGGTTCCACCTTTCGGAAAGAAAAACTTGTTGACCTGGAGAACTACCACAGAAACCAGAATTAGAATCAGGTATTTCGGTTCATATGCGCCCGCAACTTTTCTCTCGCGATCCAACCAAAGGCCCGCGGCAGGCTTTTCTTCAATCCAGATCGCGCCGTGCAGATCATCCAGCATTTCTCGCAGCCGTCGATATCTCTACGCACTGCCTCGGCGGTTTGCGACTCCCATAGCGCGTCGAAACTGGTTTCACGCAGGTTGCCCATGGGGGAGGGGACAGTCAGGCACGGGTACACCACTCCTTCGGGCGCAAGGTAGAAAAATTCGTGGGCGGCACGACACTTCAACATCCGCCGGCCATCCCGGTTGAACATAAGCGTGCCATTTTCAAAATACGCGCGCAACCAGCGCTTGGGATGATAGCTCATCAGTTCGCGCCTCATCACATATCCCAGCGAGTCGTAGAGCCCCCCCTGCTCCACAGACTGATTCACCCGCGTCGAGAAATAAATTTCGGAATTCTGCGCCACGGCCGTCGTGAATTCCACGCCGAGTTCGCGCGAGAGGTCGTAGACTTTTCGCATCTCTCCGACATTATCAGTCATCGCCGTAAATCCGATGCGCACATTGGTGTACTCACGCTCACGCAACCCGCGCAGCGTATTCATTGCTTTCTCAAATGCATTGGGGATGCCCCGGATCCGATCGTGCACCTCCCCGATTCCATCGAGTGACACACCAATGCCAATGCCGGGGATTTCCGTGCGCAACGAATCCATCGCCTTGAGTATCGCGGCGGTACGAAATCCATTCGTTGATATAACAATTCGCGCCTCGGGACACTTCTGGTGTATCACGCGCACGATATCAATGATATCCGAACGCATGAACGCTTCCCCACCCGAAATATTGATATCCCGGAGGCTTGACGGCATCTGCGCGTAGTGTTCCGCCGACAGGAACTCCTGCGGTTTGAGCTGCCAGATGTTACACATTTCACAACGTGCATCGCAGCGGTACGTGACGGCGATTATTGCATCCGTTGGATATTCCACTGCCCCGCCGGGAGCCGTCGCATGGATGGAGTTGGAAGGGGTCATGTTACCGCCAGATCCCGAAAGAGGCGCGCGTACTGCCGCACCATCCTCTCTACAGTATATCGTTGTTCCACATATGCCCGCGCCGCGGCACCCATGCGTTGCGCGCGTGGCCGGTCGCCGAAGCATTCCACCATCGCGCGGGCAAGCTCTCCGGCATGCGCTGGCGCAATGAGCCACCCCGTACGTCCCGGGATCACAAGGTCGCGGAGAGAACCAACTGCGCTCGCGATTACAGGCAGGCCCGATGCCATCGCTTCCATCACCGAGAGCGGAAGGGTTTCCACTACGTCGCGCGACGGAAGAATCAATACATCGGCCGCGTGAAGCAATCGAGCCACATCGTCGCGCACGCCCAGAAAGTGAACCGCGTTCCGTAATCCCTGGCGCCGCACAGATTCTTCGAGTGCTGCGCGCCCCGGACCGCCTCCTGCAAACAGGACCTTTACACCTGGGAAGCACTCGATTACCGAGCCCACCGCTTCGAGCGCCACCGTGTGCGCCTTCTCCGGTCGCATTGCCGCGACCATCAACGCCACCGGCGACGTGGCATCGATCCCTTCTTCAGCCCGCACCAACTGCCGTATTGCGTCCGTCGCCGGAATGAACGCATTCGTATCGACGCCATTCTCAATGATCGTCACCCGCCCGGCGTCGATCGATTCTCTCTCGCAAAGATACCGCGCGTGCGCCGGAGATAATGCAACAACCCGCTCGGTAAAATCCAGAAGCCACCGATCAGTCCACCGCAAACTGCTGCGCCGCCCCACGAGCCCGGTGGCGTGACTCGCCACTACACAGGCCCCTGTCTTGCCACACAGACGCGCCACACGTCCAGCAAACATCGCATTGTGGTGATCGAGGCAGTAGACGACGTGCGGGCGATAGCCTTCGAGGAAACGTACAAAACGAATCAAGGCCGCGGGGTCGCCCCGAAAATGCTCGAGACGTTCCATACCGGCCGCGCCGGCGCGAAACATATCCCGACCGATGGCGCCTGCCCGGCGCAGACAACATACCGCCGTTTCGATATCGTCGGGAAGCCTCTCTACAAGAGACGCGGCGACACGCTCGGCGCCGCCCACCTCAAGGGTGGAGGCTACAATGGCCACTCGAACAGTCACATTCGCAGATACGAGGAAATTAGTCCTCCGTCGTCCCGGAACCCACGGGAACGATTTCGATGGGCCGCCCGTTGTCGCGGATCGACGCGTCGGCAGCCTCTAGAACCCGAACCACATCAAGCCCCGCACCGCCTGCACTGCGTCCGCCTTCCTTGCCCGCGATGCAGTCGAGGAAGTGCTGGCAGGCCACTTTTAAAGGTTCGGAGTCATCCAGACGCGGGATGTAAATATCACCAAATCGGTACGACAGGTGGAATTCCCCAAACGTATCGTAGTGCGGCATCACGCTGACACCTTTGTCATAGATCCGAATTTTTTCCAGCGGGCTGACATCATCGTACACGAGCATTTTTTTACTACCCACGACGATGGTGCGGCGAATCTTATTCGGATTCAGCCAGCTCACCTGCACATGGGCCATCACGCCTCTGCCATACCGCAGCGTAAGAAACGCAACATCCTCCACATCGTCCCGGATATATCCGTGGGCCTGCGTGGCAACCGATTCCGGCATACCTCCCAGAATGTAGTTGAGTATCGATACGTCATGGGGCGCAAGATCCCAAACAACATTTATGTGTTCCTGGAAGATTCCAAGATTTACACGCGTGGAGCTGATGTAGAAGATATCGCCGAGTTCGCCCGCATCGATCAGCCCCTTAATTTTGTTAACCGCTGCCGTATACACAAACGTGTGCCCCACCATCAACGTGAGGCCGCTCCTCTTCGCCGCGGCAACAAGATCCGATACTTCTTCGACGCTCAACGCGAGGGGTTTCTCCACGAACACGTGTTTGCCCGCCTGCAGCGCCGCCAGGGCAATATCGCGGTGTGTCTGTGGCGGTGTTGCGACCACTACGGCGTCCACGTCGTCACGGCGGAGAATATCGTGGAAATCCTCGGACGTGTCGATTTGCGCATACAATGATTTCATGTGCTCGAGTCGTTTGCTCGAAAGATCCGAGCACATCACCACGTTCGATCCGTTCAACTGGGAAAAATTACGAATCAGGTTCGGCCCCCAGTAGCCACACCCGATAACGCCGATGCGAAGCAAGGTTGGGTTACCTCCGGAATACAACCGCGCAGTAATACAAATCAGTATCCGCCATACCCGAACAGCATTACGGGCAAAGTACGGAATACGATTTTCAGGTCGAGCGCGAGCGACCAGTTGTCGATATAATAGAGATCGAGCATCACCATCTCGTCGAACGGCACGGTGCTTCTGCCGCTAACCTGCCAGAGCCCCGTCAGCCCGGGCCGCACGACCAGACGCGCCTTGTGCCATTCTTTGTAATATGAATACTCGTAGGTCAATGGGGGGCGTGGTCCCACGAGGGACATCTCCCCTTTGAGCACGTTTATGAACTGCGGAAGTTCGTCGAGGCTTGTGCGGCGCAGGAACTGCCCAATCGACGTGACGCGGGGATCGTGCGGTATTTTGTAGACCGGCCGGCCCGCCTCGTCTCTGAGCTCCATTACCTTGCCCTTGATGAAGTTCTCGGCAAAATCCCGGTGCCGGTTGTCCGTCGAATCCACCGTCATGGTACGGAACTTGTAGAATCGAAATGGCCGACCATCCTTTCCCACACGCTCCTGAACGAACAGAACGGGACCCTCGGAAGTGAGCTTGATGAGCGCGGCAATCAAGGCGTAAAACGGAAGACCAAAAACGAGTATGCTCAGGGAAAACACCAGATCGATCATTCGCTTAAAATAACGTGTGGCGTCCGACGCAGGTGTATACGTCCCCACCAAAGCACCACCGGGTACTCCGTTGGCGAACAGGGGAATCACCTTTCCATCAGAAAAACGATAAGCGGCGGAGTGCTTCTTCACAGTTGCTTATCCTCGCGTTGTGGGTTGCTCTATACCGAAGTTTTGCATTTCGCCAGTGCCGAAACCACGTATTCCACCTGACCGTCCGTCAATTCCGGAAAGACCGGAAGCGACACAAGTTCGCGCGATAACGATTCGCTGTTCTTCAGGGAACCGTCGCCGGGATCGAGTTCCCTGTATGCCGGTTGCCAGTGCGCCGGTTTCACAATGTGACGTCCAAAGCCTATGCCCGCGTCGGTCAGTACCTTGAGCACTTCGTCTCGCCGACGATGACGTGCAGCCAGTATGTGATACACCGGAACTGAATCGGGCGCGGACGACTGAAAAACAAATCCAGCGCCGGCGAGCCCGTCCCGGTAACGCATGGCGATCGCGCGCCGCCTCGCATTCCACGAATCCAGGTGCCCAAGCTTTACCGAAAGCACCGCAGCCTGGATACAGTCCAGGCGTTCATTGAATCCCACGGCCGCATATTCGTTGGACCTGCGCTGTGCGTGGTGTCTCAACGACCGCACCGTGGCGGCCAACTCGCCATCCGCTGTCGTAACCGCCCCGCCATCACCAATCGCACCGAGGTTTTTCGTCGGATAAAACGAAAACGCCGCGGCACGGCCCAGATTTCCGGTCCGACGGCCTCCGCACATCGCCCCGTGCGCCTGGCACGCGTCCTCGACGACAGCGATACCGCGCCGATCAGCAATGTCAGCGATTGCCTCCATTTCGCAGGGTTGTCCGTAGAGATGAACGGGAATCACAGCCCTTGTCCGGGGCCCAATTACCCGTTCGAAGGCTTCCGGGGAGAGACACCAGGTGCCGTTGTCCACATCGGCCAGGACCGGTGTGGCGCCAGTGTACCGAATGGCTTCGATGGTCGCAATGAACGTATTCGGAACGGTGACCACTTCGTCACCGGGCCCCACGCCCAGCGCGAGCAACGTGAGATGTAACGCCGCCGTACCGGATCCCACACCCACAGCGTGAGGCACCTCGCAATACGCGGCGAACTCGTCCTCGAAGCGCGCAAGCGCGCTGCCGAGCACAAACTCACTCGAGTCAATCGTCCGGCCGATGGCCGCGTCTATCCGCGACCGCAGGCCCCGGTGCTGAAGACCGAGGTCCAAGAACGGCACAATCTGTTTCTGCCCCATTCTACTGACACCCTGCGATTTCGCGCAAAGCTCTCACCCCTGACGCGAGGTCTTCAGTGTAACACGAATGCATGGGATTCTCCAGCGGATAAATGGGTTCCGGCGACGGGTAGATCACGTCGCGTGTTCCGTCCCGACAGACTGAAAAAGATGGATCAGTCTGTTTCTTGCGCTCTCCTCCCCGTAGATCGCTTCGACCCGCTCGCGCGCCGCGCGCGCGAGGTCCAACCCCGCGGCGGGATCGCTCAGAAGACGGTCAATGCATTCCGCCAGTTCGGCACCGTCCCGCCCGCAGCTATAATGCGTCCCCGCCTCGAACGGCATACCCGCGATCGCCACCGGGGTACACACCACCGGCACGCCCGCGGCCATGGCTTCGAGAATACGAATGCGCAGCCCGCCCCCGTAACGCAGGGGCACGGCGAGACATGCCGCGCGGTCGAACCACGGGCGCACATCGTCCACGCGGCCAATAACATGAACGCAATCGCGTGAACCAAACGACTCGACACATTTTGGTAATTGCCCGCCTACGAAACGGACCGTCAGATCGTGGTCCTCAAGATGAGGGTATACTTCGCGCACAAAAAAAACTGCCGCGTCGCGATTAAAACCGGCTGACATGGCGCCAAAAAACAGCACCTCGCGGGACGTTCGCCGCTGGAGCGTGGCCGCTTCCATGGGCAATCCGAACGGCAGGAGGTCCACACGCGTGGCCGGAGCGAGTGTACGAACCGCTTGCGCGTCGCGCTCGGTCAACGTGAATACCCGGTGAACCCGTCGGTATGCATTCGTTTCTTCGCGGCGTTCCACCATCCAGCGCCGTGTCCGCTGTATTTTTCTGCCCAGTGATTTCTCAAGCAGCGCTTCCCGCTGGTTTACCAGCTGGTCGATGTCGTGTGTCAGTAAAATGACTTTCTCCGGAGGAAACACGTCGAGGAGGGGGTAGAGCTGCCAGTACTCCAGCAGGATCAGGTCGAACGGTTTACGGGCCAGTTCCCGCGCGGCTTTCCTCGTGGCGCCCGGGCAATCGTAGAGCGATTTGAGTGACCGCCTGAATGCAAGTGAACGCAAACCGTAGACCAACCGGTACCACACACGGTGCACCATCGATCGACGACTGGGCGCCCGTACCGTTACCACGCGTACTCCCATCGCTTCGAGCGAAGTGACCCCATCCAAATCCGACGTCTCGGTGATTCGAGCAAGCACCGTTATGTCAAAGTGATCGCGCAGCGCGTGCAACAACCACGCTGTAACTACCCGAGTGCCCTGATTCGGGGGCCAGGGCACAATGGGTTTGACCATCAGGAGTTTCGGCTGCGATGCATTCACGACTTTCCCCCCGCGCCGAGCGCATCGCGGTAAACCGACACCGTGCGGTCCACCTGCTGTTCGAGTGAAAATAACCTTTTGAAACGCCGTCGCCCTTCCCTGCCAAAGCGCGCGCACCGGGACGGATCCGAAATAAGGTCGGCAAGGGCACGCGCAATGGCAGAAACGTCCTCGGCGTCGACGAGCAGTCCGGTTACGCCCTCGGACACCTGCTCGGGAATGCCGGCCACCGTCGATGCCACCACGGCGCACTCCGCCGCCATGGCTTCCAGAATGACGTATGGCATTCCTTCCACTCGCGAAGGCAACGCAAGCACATCGCAGCCGGCGAGAATGTCCGCCACGCGGTTGGGATTGATGGCGCCAAGAAAATGAATGCGCCCGCTGGGCGCCAGATGCTCCGTGAGTGCCTCGCAGCGCGCGCGGTCGGGCCCGTCGCCGGCCACCACAAGGCGCCATCGGCCGTCCGTGATGTGCGCGAGCGCCTCGATTACCCGAGCGAGCCCTTTATGTTCCAGAATATTGCCCACAAACGCCACAACCACCTCGTCGTCTTGCCATCCGCGGTCCGCGCGCATCCGCGCACGCGGTACGCCGTCGGCCCCGTACGGGTCGGAGACGCCGTTGGGTATCACGACGATCCGATTGGCGCGCACCCGATGCCAATCGACGAGCGGGGCAACATTGGCGTGGCACACCGTGATCACCCGGCGAACGAACGCGTAACCGGTACGGCGTACCATCGCCCGCTTCCAGAGTGGTTTGACCATCGGAAGGTGGTCGGTCGCCACCACGGCACGCGCGCCGGACAAACGGGCCAGCGGCGCCAGTAGCCCCATTTGCGCGTCATACGGCCCGGGCACATTCAGGTGCACCAGGTCCGGCCGCAATGCACGGAACGCCTTTGCGATGGGGGCACAGCGAAATGGATGAAAGGGCAGACCCATGGCCACCGTGCGGACAAGCATACCCCGCCCTCGCAGCTGCTCGTACCACCCGGCCAGGTCTTTTTCTTCGCTTCCCGGCTCCCGTGCCAGTACCGCGACATCGATCCCGCGCGCAATCAACCCCACCCCGATCCGTTCCACATAACGTTCCGCGCCCCCGAGAAAGGCCGCGTCGACGGTGAACGTCACATGCATCAGTGCCCCCCTCCGCCCATACCAATGTGCACGGTGGCGCATTGCTGGCCGGAATAGTGGTCGTGGTCGCACAAGAAATCGGCCAGTGTAAAATTCGGTACGCACGAAGCCGCGGTGACAGCTACCTCCATACGGTACACACCCGGTTGCATTCCGTCCGGGATTACAACGGGGAACGACTCGGCAACCGGTGGCCCGATCGGCCAGACACTTCGCGGTAATCGCCCGCGAAATGGACGATGGTCTATGCGAAACCGTTTTCGCAACGCGCCGGATCGCTCCCGGAATCGCCGCCATATCTTGCCACCGGGAAAACGGCACGTGGTGGGGATACTTTCATGATCGAAACGGATGTGAATTTCATCGGGCAAGCGTTCTCTCGACGCAACGCTACGATCATAAACGATCGATACCGTGATCGTGTCGCCGGCGTTGGGCCGTGGCGGCATCTCGACAAGTCCCGTTACACGAAACGCCCCATCGGGCGCACGAACGTTGCAGTTGGATGCGGACACCGCGCGCTCAAACGGCCACGCATCCGGGCCCCAGTTGGAACGTACGCTGCCGGCCGGATCGTAGAGCATCACCGTTACATCATCGCGTTCGTAGAGCGTTCGAAAACAGCCCGGCAACGAGCGCAATCTGTTCACTGCGCGGCTATACTCCGCGTTATCCCAACGAGTGAGCCAACCGTCCGATCGTGTTGGCGTGCGTCCGTTGAGCACGACAATTGCAACGTTAAAGCGATCGCATGCGGTACTTGCATGTTCGACCCCCACCCACGGGGAAAGAATACATTCGGCCGCATCCAGCCGATCCGAAGCCAGGATATCAAACGGATTGCCATGTTGCCCGTACACCCCCAGCATCGGATTGGCCACGCGCGCAGACAGCGCGTACGACGTACACGGATCCGATGCAACCACCCCACCACGCGGTAATCCGCGAATAACGCGCGCAACATCTTCCAGACGAGCGGAGGGGTCGTCGCCCTGCGGAATGTTTCCGAGTGCGCGTACAGTAGGAGAGACAAATATGAGCGCCCAGAGCGCCGACGCCGCTACGACCCACACACGGCGCGGCAGCGAGCGACGGCGCGCACGTACCAGAGCCCGCGCCACTTGCCCGGTGATCATCGGGTAGGCCGGAACCGCCAGCAGAACACGAAATACCATGTAACTTCCCGCCGAATACAACCATGTGGTGATCGGCGGAACAAAACAAATCACCAGCGGCACGGCCATGACAGCGGCCTGGCGACCCGCCGCGCTGTCGCGGCGCGATGAAGCCGCGACCAGAGGCGCGAGTACCAGTCCGCCGAGGAACATCATTCCGAATTCGCGCAGGTTCTCGGCCGGACTGACCACGAATTGCGAGTGATCGATCCACAAGACTCCCTGCGTGTGCGCATGAATCCAGTTGACTTCGTGGGCACCCATTGCTCGTGTCATCACCCCGGGCAACACGCACGCCACGAGCAGGATGCCGATGACCGCCGCATCTCGCCGCGTCATTCCGAAAACCGGAGAAAACAACGCCAGGGTTACGGCGAGCACGCCCGCGTGCATCGCGACGCCCGCGTGCACCAACGACCCGCCGGCTCCGGCCATCGCGAGGAATACGAACGCGCTCCGTCGGTGCACCCTGCAGATTCCACCGACATGCCTGGCCGCGCCGAACACGCCGACGATCGTTGTCGTGAGAATCCACAGCCACAATACAGACAAATTCTGTCCGTAGAGAACCGAACCCGCGAAACGGTAGCCCGCTCCGCCGTACGACATCGCGAACAGCACACCGCAGAGAAATAGCTCCCAGCCGTTCCGGACAAACAGCGCACAATACGCCAGAAACGCTCCCACGAAACATGGAAATACGATGAATGGCAGAAACTCCCACAGGCGCCAGGGTGTGGCGCCGGACACCCGGCACACAGCGGCCAGAAGACCGTGGAGAGTCCCCTTTCGCGGATCCTCGGGAAGCGGCCGCCCATGTTTGCCCGGAGCAAGGACCTCCCCTGCCCGCAAATTCCCCGATTGTTCCATACGCAGGATCGTGCCCACGTGGTCGTATCCATCGCCCGACACCCCGGGCGCTGTCGCACTCACGGCCCCGATGCCGGCGACGAGCACGAAGGCAACCGGGACAACCACGCCCGTGGGCGAATGTTTCCCCGGGGCGGGGGCGCCCGGCGATCGTACGCGCGTCGCCACGGAGCTCTTTGCCAGCACGGCCGCAGCGCCAACTTCCATAAAGCCAACCACGACAGACAGACTCGCGGTGAACAGCGATATACACGCGATCAGAACGGAGGCGGCCGCAAGGCCGGCAACCAGCGCGAGCGCGGGACGCCCGGCCGGGTGCACCGCCTCAAAGACCGGCCGGGGAACGAGAAGCGAGCCCGGAACCCAGACCAGCGCGGTGAAGACCGCCAGCGTGGACAACCCGTCTGGAATAACTCGTAGCAGCCCGGCAGCACCCAACGCGACAACTACCAGAGCGGCGGCCGGAATGACGTTAATGCGGCGTTTCAAACCCAACCGAAGCGTTTTTTAACAAGAAACAACAGGTTACGAAATCCATCGCGCCATTTCTGCAGCTTGACCTCGCCCACGCGCGGATGGTAGTTCACATGGTACTCGCCGAATCGGATTTCCCGGCACCGAATGGCTTCAATTTTTATTTCCTCGGACAGCGGCATGCCGTCGCTGGTCAGGTTGAGATTCGCGTATGCACTCGATCGGAAAATCCACATACCCGACTGCGAATCCTTTACGGCATTGCCAAACAGAACCGCCATGGCGACGGTCAGTACATTGTTGCCCACTTTGTTCGAGAGGTTCATCGCCTCCGGGTTTTTGAGCGGAAATCGGGACGCCGATATAAAATCGAACTCCGCATCGACAAGGTGGTCGACGAGCTCGGGAATCTGCTCGGCCGGGTACGTTCCGTCACCATCGAGTGTTACCGTGACGTCCGATGTGACCGCGGGAAGCCCTGCCTTGTACGCCGCGCCATACCCTCTGCGTTTCTCTCTGACTACGCGTGCCCCCAGAGACTGCGCCACTTCTGCCGTGCGGTCGGTACAGTTGTTGTCAACGACGATAATTTCATCCACGCACTCCGGTAGCGTGCCGATAGTATAGCGTACACCCTCCTGTTCGTTGTAACACGGAATTACCACGCCGATGCTCAAACCGCGGTGCATTTCTACCTCCAACCCGGGTACTCAGGGACACACAAATTTCAGCAAGCGATTCATCGCCGGCAATGGTACGGACGCGAAGAGTTCGCGCTCGCCGGGCCCCACTACGCGCATTAAACGAAACGACACGAGGAGGACGGGGACGGACAGCGCCACCGCCCCGGCCAGCGGAACGGGGCCCCGGGCAATTCCTGCCAGCGGACCAAGAGCCAGAACCGGCACTGATGCAACGAAGCACCGGATGATAAAGCGGCCGGGGATCCGAACCCGCATGCCTTGACGCCGCACGGCGGCGTAGTAGACAAACGGTGAAACCAGCATTGCCACGGCGACGGGGACGATCGCACCCGGCAACCCAAAGCGGGGTATCAGGACGAGGTCGAGCCCCACGTTGATCACCGTGAGCAGGCCGTAGATTAACAGGTTTACCATCGGTTTTTCCAGAACGAGGAGCGCGATCGACAACGGATTAGAAAAAAATGAAATGGTGAATACCGCGAAGAATATCTGTGCGGGAATCGCGGCTGGAGCCATCTGACTCGAATACAACAGTGGAATCGCGCGCCCCCCGAATGCGATACCCGCAACGCACAATGGCGCACTCAGAAGAAAAAGGGCCCGGTAATATCGTTCGACGGCATGAACAACCGCACCGGTATCTCGCGCATGCACAGTGGCCAGACCGGCCATCACGAGGGGCCACAGCGTGCCGGGAATGAATTCGAGAATCATCTGGGGCACCCGGTACGCGAGGTCGAAGTACGCCGTCGCCACCGGCCCGCGAAAATGGGCAAGAAAAAGTGTTTCGGATTGCCTCCATACCACCATATTGAGCAACGCCATCGCGGTCACCGGTGCCGCGTAGCGAAGCAAACGCACCGATGTCAGCCGCTCGGGGTTTTCCTTCTGCGCGTCCACCCGTAGCGCCGCGGACAACCCCGGCAGCAGAACGAGCGTGCCCGTAGCGAAGCCAATCGCGCCCGCGATGATCACACCAACCACACCAGCGCCAGCGCGCACAACCACAATTACCGCGGCAAAATATGCGGCGTGCGTGACAACCGCCGCCACGGCCTGGCGCCGCACCTCGAGCGCCGCGTACAGAAACTGGGAGATTACGGTGAAGAGTAATTCGAACGCGGCCAGTCCCACGGCCACCGCCAGAATGCGGCCCATTCCTGGCGTCGGAAATGCGCCGGCCAGCGCGCCGCGCGCCGAGAGCACTCCCAGCGAGGCGGCCAACCACAGTGCCATCACCGCGGCGATCGAACCAATCGCGAGTTTGCGCGCGTCCGCCGCGCTTCCCCGGACGCGCACGAGGGGAAGAAACTTGAGAATCGCTTTTGAAGCGCCGGCCCCACAAAGCAACAGCGCAATCATTGTCACAGTGCGTGCAACGCTGAGCACACCATAATCGTGGTCGCCAAGCCCGCGCACGACGACCACACTGCTCCCCAGCCCGAGCGCGAAGCGCACCACGCGCGATGCCATCATCCAGCCAGCGGCAGTTCCCATCTTGTTCAGCGTTGTGGTCACTGCGAATCCGCCTCGATAGCGCCCGCGAGCCAGTTTTTTACGTCGAGAATGGAACGAGGAAGCCGCTCCGCCGAGGCCGTCGTGAGAAACACTCCCGGGGAGTAGCTGTCGTCCGGATCATAGCCGTGCATTCCGGCAATCGCCACCGCACCCATGAAACTCGGCGCCACCATGACACCCGGGTTGGCCAGAACAATCCAATCCCCGTACTCCCGACCGGGGAAAAAACAACCGCAACGGCGCAACTCATCGTCGGTCAGCAATCGTCCTTGCCCGGCAAAGGCGTCTTCCGCCGCACGCGCTACCGATTGGTCGCCCCAGATTCGCACCATTGTGGAGTCGAAGAACGCGACGTAATCCCCACCAAGTCGGAACCCGCGGCGAGCGAGCCCACCGATCACATCCACCGAGCGCGTCACCGGCGTCATTCCATGGTCGCTAAACACATGGACAAATATGTTTCGGCCCGCCCTGCCGGCAGCCGTTTGAAGACGTCCGATGAATCGTTCGTAGCACCGTAATTTATCGTTCACCGCCGCGTCGTGGATACCCACGCGGTGCATCAACGCATCCAGTTCTGCAGTGTAAAAAAACAGCACACTGGTATTCCGGTCTTCCGCACGGCGTACCGCATCTTCCATGTTTTCCGCTTCGGGAGTTCGATACGTCCACAGGGCATACGGCACGTGACGCTCCACCAACCAGTCGAATATCGTCTCCTCGCCGAGCCCACCGGGTTCGTACGGATCCTGGTGTTGCGCCACGTCGAAACGGCTGAGAAGATGCAGCGGAATTTCGTACAAGTCGTAATACCCTTTAATCAAACCGCGCCGATCGATCCAGCGTCGCACGAAGCGCCGCGCGCGCCACTCCACGGGATGGGGTACCCTGGGCAACCCGCGCAAAAAGCGAAATGGTGATTGATCCCCCGCGCGACGGTACATCGTCCAGCATCCGTGGCGGGACGGGGCCGTACCCGACAAAAGGGAAGGAATCGCCGCAGAACTGTATCCAAGAACCGTCGCGAGCGATACGCGCCGCACGCCGGCGTAATCGAGAAAACCGTGGCAGCGCGCCACCTCCCAGCCCAGCGCATCGATCAAAATGATGGCGTGTAATGGCTGCATTTCCAATTATCCGATCCTTCGACGCACCCGGCGGGCACGTTCGGTCACATATCCATCGCCCGATCCAAGGACTCGGGTCAGACGCACCACATACCGCGTTAAATGCGCTGTCAGTCGATGGTGCGGCAGAAACTCGCCGCAGAGCACGACCAGCCGCAACGCCGACACGGGTGAAAACGCGGCAAATCGGGCGCTCCGGGCCAGCGCGGTAAAACGGCGTGCTCCGTAACGGCGACTCATCGCCGAAAATTCGCGCGCATTCGCAACCCATCGGCCCGCCCCGCATCGTTTCCTCACCAGCTCGGGCATCTCAGCCGACGCCGGGCCGAGTGTCCCCCGGGCGATGTCCAACCAGACGTCGCGCGCCCGATCCAAAATGTCCTTCGGTGGACGCAGCGCTTCGGTGTCGGCACCGCCCTGGTACGCGTGCCTGGCCCGCCGGGTGGATTCGGCGAACGCCGATCCGATCGGGCAAGAGACTCCCGAACCCAGCATTTGATCCATGGCACGGTCGCGCTCCTGGCGCCCGGGGGTCCACTGTCCGCGTAGGATGAGTATCGCGTCCACGAGGCTCTCCGCAAGCTTGAGTTCGCAATAGCGCAGCCACGTCGCTCCCGTCACGTCCTCCCGGTCATCGGATGACGAAGATTCCACAGCGGCAGCCGGCCCCTCAGGATTCGTTTCTGTGTTGCTCGCGGTATCGCGCCGGTCGCCCCCAGGGCGATTCCCCTCCGTGCTTGCGCCCCCTTGCAGGGGATATCCATCACCCCGCCGGGAACCCACGAACTCGGCGACCCGGTTTTCTATCAGGTAGAGCGCCTCGCCGGCTGGCATCGGCGCCGGCGTCCGATCCTGCATACCCGCGAGCACTTTGTCGTCGCCCCAAACAACACGCCCGCACGCGCGCAGCACTCGCGTTCCCGGCCGGTCGACGAAATCGGCGAGTTCGTCGGCCGATACCACAGCCGAGGATATCCCCCCCGCGAGACGGACACCCCCGAGGACTACCGGACAGGATATGTCTTCGATCGCCCTGCGAACAGAAGCCGTCGCGCTACCCGTCCGGACGATGACGTAGAGATCGAGGTCGGAGAGAATGGTGATCGAATTGTCGCGGCCACATAGCCACGCGGGCTCTCTTGTGGCGGCACTTCCGGTAACCACCACCGCCTGCACGCACCCCTCACCCGCCACGCGGACGAGATCGCGGGCAAACCAACGCGCCTGTGCGAGCAAGGCTTTCGTAGCAATTTCGTTGCTCAAAGTACCCGTGTGCCCGGTGCATCCGACAGGATCAAATCCGTTCGTAGATGAATTCGGGGATATAATATCTCTTTCGATTCAACGCGATTCCGAGCGTTTTTCCGCCCACATTGCTCAGCATCTCGAGTGCCCGCTGCGCTACTTCGTACTTCGTGTGCCCGGCTCGCAACACCATCACCACGCCATCGGCCCGCGCGGCAAGTTGCGGCGTTTCCGGAGAAATTATCACCGGCGGTGTATCGATAACTACCGTATCCCATCCAGCGACACATTCTTCCAGCACACGCGGCACCCCCGTATCCATGTGCAGTTGTAAGTCGGCGGGATCGCTGCGTCCAACCGGAACCGCATCAATCCCCATAGCGTCGACGTGCAGAACAACCGTCGATAACACACATTTTCCGGCCACACACTCGACGAATCCCGGGACGTCCCCGAACCCAAATCTTCGTGCCAGAGACGGCCGGCGCGCATTTCCCTCGACAAACAAAACGCGTTCCCCACCGCCCGCCGCGAGCAGCCGGGCATACCCGAGCGCCAGTGTGGTAGTGCCCTCGCCGTGACTCGCACTCGTAAACATAATCGATCGGTGGGCCGGCTTGTTCAAAATTGTTTCCACCGAATTGCGCAATATGCCCAGTTCCCGCACCAGTCCTTCCGGGAGCGCCTCGACCGATGCGCCCATAGCCCCCAAACGGTTGGTAAGCACCGCGGGTGCCTCACGAGCCACCGTGCGGGCATCGTGGTCAGAAGATCTCTCTGCGCCGCCCGCCGTGCGGCCACGCAAGCGCTCTGCTTCTGCGCGACGTAATGCATCAAACATCTTGCTCACTGGATGGTGCCTCCGTGCGAATCGGGTGTACCGTTCGCGGTGGATATCATTTGACCGGCCAGTTCATTCGCAGCGGCATCCACATGCACACTATCAATTGCCCTGCGCCGATCGGCATAACCATGGAGCAAAACCCGGTCGCAGAGCAAGTTGATCAGACGTGGAATCCCGGCAGTACGAGATCGAATTGCCCGGATCGCCTCTTCGGTGAATATAACCGCCCCGTTCTCGAGTCCCGCCACGGCCAGCCGATAGCGCACATATTCGGTTACTCCATCGGTGTCGAGCGGCTCTATAGTCAGCACCCCCGGCATTCTCTGGCGCAATTGCCTCATATCCTCCCTCTGCAATACCGACGACAGCTCGGGTTGTCCGGCCAGGACAATCTGCAGCAGCTTCTGCTGGTTGGTTTCCAGATTGGATAGCATGCGAAGTTCTTCCAGTACGTCGGGAGAGAGATTCTGCGCCTCGTCGATGATCAGAACCGGATTGCGGTTATCCGCGAACTGTTCGATAAGATATCGATTCAACGTCCCGAGCAGGGCCACCTTTGAGGCATCGGCTACCGTGACACCAAAATCTGTAAGAATCAGATACAGCATCTCCCGAAAATCTACACGCGTGTTCACGACATAGCTCACATCCAGACAGGGCGAGAACGTTTGCGTGAATGCGCGAATCACCGTGGTTTTACCGATCCCTACTTCCCCCGTAAGCGCGAGAAACCCCTTCTTCTGGAACACGCCATAGGCAAGGTACGCCAGCGCTTTCCGGTGCGATTCGCTGCGGAACAAAAAGCGGGGATCGGGCGTGGTACCGAAGGGGTTCTCTTTCAGCTTGTAAAATGATTCGTACATAACCCTACGGCGCTTCCTTCTTGCGCGGGACCATCTCGGATATCGTCGTCAGCACGGGTACCCCGAGAAATGCTTCCGCTTCGGCGCCATTTCCAATTGAATGGTCCACGTTTTCGAGGAAAAACGCGATCCCAAGGGCCACAATGATTGCCAGAAACGGACCAAGCATCAGCCGCATGTAATCGCTGCGTTTGCGGCTCGTCGGCTGGCTCGCGTGCGAAAGTATATCGACGTTCCAATCCGGCTGTCCGGCCATTGCGATTTCCGCTTCACTTTGGCGGTTGAGCAGCAGTTCGTGCTTCTTCTCCAGCTTTGCAATCATCGCATCAATCTCGGCGAGCTTGCGTTCTTTGTCCGGTATGGAATGTAATTGCGTTCGCGCATTTTCCAGATCGGTTTGCACTGCTCGACGCCGCGCCTGGAGACTCTCGAGCGTGGCCGCGGACGCGCGATACGACCCATCCACCTCCTCCTCAAGGTCTTTGTGCAGCAATCGAATCTGTTCCGCTACAGCTACCACCTCGGGGTGTCTCGCGGTATATTTCTGCGCCAGTTCTTCCTTCTGCATATGCAGGGACTGCAAAGAGTATTTGATTCTCTGGAGCGAGCTGGACTGCAACGCATCCTGCGAATTGATGAGTGCAAGGTCGCGCTCAATTTTGGCACCGCTTTTCTTGCGCAATGCGCGGAGGGTACGCACCTGCACACTCTGTTTGATTATGGAACTATTGATGGACACCAGTTGGTTCTCGAGAACACCGATTCGATTGAGAAGAAACTGACTGGTCTCGCGAGTACCGTAAAATTTTTCCTTGTTCATAAACTGCTGGCGGCGTCCACGCCACTCGTCGAGGTCGGCACGGACATCGGTCAATTCCGACGCGAAAAAATCGGACAATGCTGGCGGCGTCTTAATCTCGCGATAGTAATTGCGAAACGCCAGCGTCATTACCTCGCAGCCAAGCTGACATACCGCGGGATTCAGATCGACATAGCTGATATAGAACGCATTCGACTCGCCAATCACATCGGCTCGCACTTCACCGCTATTAAATACCCACTCGGCAGGATAACCGCGCGTACGCACCGAATCAGCGAACAATTGTGACGCGCGATGGAACACGGCTTCGGATAGAATCACCTGGATATGCGAACTCACCTCTTCTTCCCATCCCAGATAGCGTACATAGCCTGTGAGTACGCTAGTCTGCTCGCCGCGTCGAATCATGACCTTTGACGCGGACTCATAGAGATTTGGGCGGCGCGCGTTGAGGAAATACACAAGAAACGTTGCCAGTCCCACGACGGAGAGAATGACCCACTTGCGCTTAAACACGACGTTGAGAAAGTCGCGAAGCGTTGTTTCCTGCCGTAATTCAGTTGGAGTCGACATATTCACCTGGAGCTGTTCGTTTTGAAATAGTCAAAGCTCGCCGAAATGTTACGAATGTTCCACACCGTGAATGCGGCGTCAATCGGTGGCGATATGATGTGATCGACCGCCGTCATGAATTCCGTGACGGAGTACAGAGGCTTTTTCGGTACGTACACGATGTCAAAATTGCGCAGACGGATGTCGTCCTGCATGCGAGCCGCGGTCATAACAGCCTTCGCGTTCACCTCCACTCCCACAATCCGATCGAGCCCCTCCCTGCGTATCAGCACAACGTGTCCCCCGCTCGCTTCTTTTTTCAGTCCACCGGCCATCGCAAGCGATTGCACCACGGATAACTCGTCGTCAAACAAATATACGCCTGGTCGTTTAACCTGTCCGAGCACGTAGACCTTCTGGCGCGCCATCTTGCGCACGATCACGGATATCGACGGATCCTTGAGGATTTCGACGAAACGGCCGGTGAGCACCGAATCGAGCTTCATGGGGGTAAACCCGGCAGCCACCTGATCGCCGATATACGGCAATGAAATTTTTCCGTCGCGGCGCACCGGGATCGCCAGCGTGGTCAGATCTTTGTGGAACAAGAACACGACGTCGATTACGTCGGCAATTCCGATCACATATTCGGGCACCTTAATTCTTTGGGGCAAAGAACGTGTGTCCCGTGAAAACTGGTCGACATCATCGCGCGAATATATGCCGCGCTCGAGGTCCGTCTTGCCGATCGCGTTGGTCCCACAACCGGTAAGGAACACGGGAAAGCACGCGCAACAAAACGCAACTACGTAGCCCACCGCTGTCCGATTCATCTCACACCTCTTCGACGGGCAGGGCGCTCTGACCCAGCGCGGATACCGCGCGAAATCTGCAACACGTTGCATCACAAAGCATTATAAACTTCAATTACAACCGTGGCGCCATCAAACGCAAGTGCGCGCAAACAACATGCCAGAAACAAACGCGTTATGCCGCCTCAATAGGCCCCGCGACGGGCGATCACGGCGGGGATCGTTCGGGCGAATATCGCGATATCGGTCCGCAGTCCGCGCGTTCGCAGATACTCCATATCCAGGCGCATCCATTCCTCGAATCCGATCTGACTTCGCCCCGAAATCTGCCACAAGCACGTGATGCCGGGTTTCACTTCAAGCCGTCGATGATGCCATGGACGATACCGGCAAACCTCGGACGGCAACGGTGGTCGTGGCCCGACAATGCTCATTTCTCCACCGATTACGTTAAGAATTTGCGGAATCTCGTCGAGACTCGAACGGCGAAGGAAACTCCCAACCGGTGTCACACGGGGGTCGGCCCGCATTTTGAACACCGGGCCTGCCTGCTCATTCTTCGCCCGCAATTGCGCCAGGCGTCGATCCGCATCGTCGTACATCGATCGAAATTTGATGAACCGAAACGGCCGCCCGCAACGTCCGACGCGATCCTGCCTGTAAAAAACCGGCCCCTTCGAATCGAGTTTGATCATCAACGCGACGAGTGGGAAAATCGACACAAGGAGCACGAACAGAATGCTTCCCACGATCACGTCGAACATTCGTTTGGCCACGCGATAGCCCGGCGGATCGAGGCGCTGAAACACGTACTCCGGCGGCGCACCTACGCCGGGCATGCCGGAAGCGGAATCCCGCCCCGACGGAAATTCAGTATGGGTGTTGGTCATCGGTCGGCATACCACTCCGCCGCGGTGCTCAAATAAAAACGCCGCACACGCGGAACCCCCGCGGCGGCGTGCGGATCCCGAGTGACTGAATCAAGCAAGGGTGTCAATCTGCGCGTCGCGGGACGCGGCTGCAATCGTCAAGCTTTTACCAGTCGCTCGGGTGCTGACCTCCTGTGCAGTGGACCGAAGTATAGCATGCACTCCGGGCGCCGTCAATCGGCTCCGGGAAGCTCCTCCACCCGCCCCATCTCTCCGATCCGTTTCCGGGCAATCTGGCCCGCGGCGGCAATCAGCCCGAACTGCAGCCAAATGAGGAACGGATAAATATCGTCGCGCTGGTGATCGGTACGGAGCTGCCCGAGCGCGGAAATAACGAACCACACCATGAGCAGCTTAAGGACATTACCCAGATTGGTTCCCTCTATGCCGCGTCGGGAATTGAGTCGGAGTTCCCCGAACAATCTCCACAGGATCCACAAAAAGGCCGCCAGGCCGAGTATGCCAAGCGTATACAGGTAGAAAATGTATCCGTTATGGGGCCAGAGCTGGTACGAGAGCCCCGTGCCGATGTCGTAATAGGGACCATGCCCCATGAAAAAATGGTGAAAACTCTTTTTCAGCGCGGGAACCCAGGTGTGCTCACGATTATGAGGAACCACCCCCTCAAAGCGCGTGCCCAGCAACCTCTGGATCACCGACGTCGAATAGGTGTGACTCGTGAGAAAATTCTCAGAAACCCCGATGGCAACGACCACCAGAAGAGCGGCAACACCGATGCGCCACGGCGACACCTGGCGACGCAGCAGGTATGCCAACACCATTAGCCCCACCGCCAGACCGATGAACGCCCCCCGGTTACCGGAAGAGAGCATCGCCAGAAGCGTGAGCACCGACACCCCTGCCCAGGATAACTTCGTGAGCGGGTTGCGGGCGCGGAAGAACAGGTACACCATAACCGGAAGTGTGTTCGAGGCGTAGTCAGACAGGAGTGCATGTGACCCCACGGCCCCACCCACGCGTACCCCCTTAATACGAAACGCCAGGCGGCCCTGTCCCTGCAAGTGTGGCAGGTTGATCCACCCGGGAATAATTGTTCTGCCGGGGAAAAACGCTTCGATCAACGCGGTGACCATGACCAGAGCGGCGGATGCACACACCACATAAAACAGGTGCATGAGTTTGTCTTCGCTGTCGACAAATCTCACAATGAGATAGAAGTAGGCCAGGCAGGCAATCTGGCGCCAGATAACACGCAAACTGTTCAGCAGGTGAAACGTGGTACTCACGCTGAACAGGCTGACCACGTACGAAAACATGAACAGTGCGATGGGCCAGTCGCAGCGCGTTGGCGTCCACATCGGTGTTTTCGCCGCCGACGCGCGTACCGCCCAGATTAGCGGGATCAATGTCATCAACACGTCGTTCGTACTGCCGATCGAAATTCCACTCGGAAACGGAAACAACGCGGTAAACAAAAGCACCGACCAGATCATCCCGAATCGGAACATCATCGCAACCAGGCCGAGCGCGACCGAGAGCTTGACGACGCGGCGTTCGGGACTGACCACCTGCTGGGCGGCAACATACGCCCCGACAACAATGAGGACCACCAGGGGAGCCCAGCGCAACGCCAGTTTCACGGGGGTAGCCAATCGAAACGGACGGCGTTTCGGCCCCGGTGACGCCAGTCGCCGCCCGCCCTGTGGTTGCGATGAGTTCATTTGTTGTTACCGATTTTGCGCCGCGGAAGCCAGAAGCCACGATTGCAGTCGTCGTGTTATCTCGGGGTGGCTCCGGGTAACGTCCACCGCGTCGCTTCCGGTCCGATCGGTCCGGAACAGGCGGCAGGGTCCCCCACGACGGCATTCGAGTTTCCACGAAGACGTTACAATCGCCCGGTCTGGCCCGTTACGAATAATACCGAAGCGCGGTGCGGACTCGGTCATGCTTTCGCACACGTCGGGGGGGCGCGCCGTTCCACCAGCCGGAGCCAGCGCAAGCTTCAGCACCGCCGAAAGCAATGTGGCGAGATAGATCGGCTGGTCGACTGCGGAGCACTCCTGCCCCGCTCCGATGCGCAAGGGCACGCGCACAGCCGTTTCGGGGAACCGAACACCGCGAGGAACCCGGTCGAGGTCGGTCAAACCGTGGTCAGAGGTTAAGATGTAAATTGGGTGCCGCGAACGTGTCGCGGCAACCACGCTTTCCACCGCCCGCCCTACGTCCAGGACAACGGCGTGCATCGCCTCGCGTGCATGCGCTCGAATCTGGCGCCCACGCGCCGTCGGCACTTTCGAACCGTTGAGCGCGTTAAGCATCGACCGGACAGCCAACCCGCCGCTGTATGGCCCGGTCCAACCAACCCGGCGGAGCGCGTCGGCACTCGGTGTCCAGTCACCGACGAGGTCACCGAAGCGCACGAACAACAAATAGGGGTGGCCGTTCGACGTATTCGCTGCGTCAATCGCCGCTTGCGCCACCGCGGAAGCCACGGGCATACCGTCCGGACGGCGCGGTGCCACACTGTGCCGCCCCATCGCCACGAGCAAACGAATCGCCACGTACTCGTACGGGGTTCGGTCGAATCGCTCCACGCGGTCCAGGCCGTCATCGGCACGTAGCCGATCTTTGCGCTCGTTGGTTGCCAGCACAGCCATCGTGTGGTAGCCGGCCCGGTGGTACGAATTGAGAACGGAACGATCACCCGATTGCCCGGCGGCCGGCGGCGCCCACAGGATGGCGCGGAGGGATACGTCGGGATCGTCGCTCGGCGCATAGGTTTTCGCAAAAGTGGCTGTGCGCCCCCCCATCCCACCGATCGAGGCAAATACCGCGTTCGAATCGGCCCACTGGAATTCGCGCGCCCCCAGACCACTGACGTCGAATACCACGACCGGCCGCAACGCCGTCGCCGGTTCGTCCGGCTTCGAGACGTGCTGCGTCCAGCCCCAGCCCACCGCAGCGAAACCCACTACGGCGGCCGCAGCAATAATCGCCGGCCGCAGCCGGGGCCGTCTTACCGCGCGTCGCTCCAGGATCGAGTAGCCATGCCAGACCACCAGAATGACCAGTGCTTCGGCGACAATCAGTGAAACGAGCAGAGACAAATCGGGGGTCTCGGAAACCGGGGGGAACGCATCGCGCAGGAGCAGGAGACCGATGAGCGTGCCACCGATCAGGGCGACTGCGGCGCGAGCCGCTACGCGGCCGGCACAGACAGCCCGAAGAAGCGCATCCACAACCAGCCCGACGATTCCGACGCCAACACCCAGAACGGCGTATGCCAGGAGCAGGTCAAAAAGAGGCGGGAATGCACCGCCGCGCCCGGCAACGACGCGACCGAGCGTCTCGACCGCGAGCAGAGTAAAGGCCCCAAATACCCCCAAAACCACCAGGAATGCGCGGCAGGCCTTTACCTGGCCGTCGTCCGGCGGGGGACTGAATGAATGTGAGGTACGACGTGAACTCATTATTTCGGGCATCCAGGGGTTACCCGGCTACCCAAGCAAGCGCCGTTCCGTCTTGCTAGCGCAGAAGCAGGCACAGCAACGGCATCATGATTTCGTGATGACCGGTGATCGCGTGGGCCTCGCAGGCGCCGCCAAATGGCCGCGAGAGGACGTTTTCGCGGACGCGATACTGCGGGAGCATATCGAAGCTGGCGGCCAGAACCCCGGTGGGCTGCCGGCCCAGGTTGTACTGGATCGATACGGCTTTGAGAAATACCTCGGGGAGAATGACCGCCGAGCCAAATACAACCGCGACACCCCTGTCGAACATCCGGCCCGCACGGGCGGTGAAAATGCGAAAGTCGCGCATTGTGGCCTCACCCACCGCGGCAGGCTGCAAGCCCGGGTGCTGGTGCGTGATATCGGTTCCGAATGCAACGTGGACCGTCGCGGGAATTCCCCTGCGATGGGCGGCGGCGAACAGGCTGACCTCGGCGTGCGGCGCCCCGCACGCGATGATGTAGTCACCCACCGCCTCGCCGAATCCCAGCCGCTCCGCATCGGCGCGGGCAACCGCCGCGTTAAAGTGGTCGGCGGTTTCCGATGACATTCCGAAACGCCCGCGTGGAAGCTCGCGGGCCACATCTTCAGATGTATTCCCAAAGAACGCCAGCTCGAGATCATGAATCACCGACGAGCCGGTACTCGCAACACATGTGATGTACCCCTCGTCGATCAGCCATCCGAGACACCGTGACAGCCCGGTCTTGATCGTATGCGCGCCGATCATCCACACAATTTCACGGCCGGCATCCCGCGCGGTGCGTAGTGCCCCGGCCACCCGACGCAGCGATCGCGCCGCGAGAATGTCCGGAAACACGGCCAGCAGCGCTTGCGAATTCACCCCGGCCCCGTCGAGCACGGCGGGGTCGAGAACATCGGATACCGATATTTTTGATTCGCGATCCGCGATGGAGATCGGCCGTACCGCGGAAAGATCAACTTGTTCAAATCGACTCGACATCGGCTTACCTGGACAGCTTGTAATCTTTCAGCACAGCGGATACGTGGCCGATAACCATCTTGCTCCTCATCAGCACGGGAATCTTATTGGTATCATCCGTTACCCACACTGTCAATCGGCCCTTCTGCGAAAACAACCCTGGCCCGCGCAGGATGGGTTCCACCACAAGGCAGTCAAACGTGCCGGCCTCCACGGTAACTCGTTCCCGGCGATGCACCCTGATGACGAGCGGATAGTTGCGGCCGTCGGTGTGATTGGGCACCGCGATGGATTGCCCTACTTCCAGAGGCAAGGTACGAACGTAATACAGCGCCGAAAGTACATCCTGCGTCCGCGGGGCGATCGGCACGCTCTTGTTTGCATACATGGCAACATGCTTCTTCTGGTCGAACCGGACCACCTCGTCCTTGCGATATTTTCCCTCGCGGATGTGTTTCTCATAACGCCGGCTGTATAATTCGGTGGTGTCCATGTACGACTCATAGCGATCCCGGACTTTGTAGATTTTCGAAAAAAACGAGCTGGTACGCGAGTTCGACACAATGCGATAACACCATGCGCTGTCTATTTCCGCCAGATTACGCACTTCCAGAGTGGCCTTGCCAGCCTTAATCAAACCGTATTGTATGGAATACCTCAGTTTTTCCCCGACACCAAAAGGCACCGCATCCCGGCCGGATACGTGCAGCGTGTCGGGAACCGATTCTCCGGCATAGAGGCTGTCGTAAAAATCGGGGATGGAATCCGTGCCGACCTTCCGTGGTTCCGTCCCTCCAGCATCCATTGCTGCGAGGGCAATTGTCGCCACGATTCCGGTAAGGGCAATGGCGCAACGCCGGGGCGAGATTTGAACTTTCATCGGTCCAGCGCCTTTCCTGAAGATGACATGTCAAGAAATTCCCGGTACGCCGCTTCGGTTTTATACACCATACTGTGATAATCGTACCGCGCCGATTGTTCCCGCGCACGCTCTACGCATCCGGTAGCGAGCCGTCTGTCGGAGAGCAGGCGCAGGATATTCGCGGCGAGCGCCGACGTGTTGGCCGGCGGGCTGAGTAACCCTGTCATTTCGTCCTCGATGAGGTCGGGAATTCCTCCCGTACGAGTTGCCGCAACCGGCACTCCCGCCGTGTGTGCGTCCATTATCGACGTACAGAGTCCTTCGAGCCGTGACGATATAACAAACACGTCAAAGACACCAAAAAACCGCTCGGCGTCGGTTCGATTCCCCGTGAATACCACCGATCCGGCAATCCCGAGCCGCCGCGCGTGTTTCTTCAGCGCTTCCCGTAGTTCCCCGTCGCCCACGATCATGAAGTGTGCACCAGGGAAGGACGCGATCACGCCTTGCGCCGCGTCGAGCAGATCGTGTTGCGCTTTATGTGGTGCGAGGGCAGCGATCGTTCCAACCACCGGTGTATCTTCGGCTATTCCGAATTCACGGCGAATCGCACGTCCATCACCGATGTGTTCGAGACGCGATCGATCTATTCCGCTCGGAACAAGCCGGATCCTTCCGGGATCCACGCGCGCACGTTCCAGGACCCTTTGCACGCCGGTGGATATGGCGAGTACCGCGTCTACGCCCTGCTTGTACTTGAACGCAGCAACAGGTCCACGTCCCACGGCAAAGTCCACGCGACGGCTCACCACGCGCAGCGGGCGCATCGGGAGTGCAACGCACGCGAGCAGCATGGCGCTGTGCGCGTGCGACGCATGCGCGTGCACAACATGGTAGTGTCCGCGTCGTATCACACGGCGCAAAGCAAACGCCGTAGGCAGATCTACGCCACCATGAAAACCGACGGGGTACACATGAAATCCGGCACCACGAGCACGTTCCGCGATTGCACTGCCCGCAGGCGCCGCAAGTTCCACGACGTGACCGCGTTGTCGCAACCCCTCCATCAAGAGTTGACATTGCGCTTCACCGCCACGCCATGACGACTCGGAATCAAGCATGAGGACACGAATTGATTCACAAGTCATCCTCCCGCCCCCACTCCTTCAATTGCAGCGAGGAGCTCGCCGGCCAGCACCCGCGGGACAAATCGCTTCTGGACCGCGCGTAGTGCTCGGCGGCCCATCTCATCCCGGCCAGGGGCATCGTCGGCGAGTCGCGCGAGCGCCTCGGCAAGCGCGTCGGCATTTCCGGATGGAACCAGGACCACGTTATCGTCTCCGGTGAAATATTCGCGCATCGCCGGCGTGTCCGCGGTAACCACCGGCCGGCCAACGCCCATGCACTGGTATACTTTGTTGGGAACAACGCGGCGAACCTTCGCGCTCGTTCCAAATATACCGAGACAGACGTGCGCACGCGCAATTCGCAACGGCAGTTCTTCGGGCGCGACACGCGGTGTGAACGTTATGTTGTCCGCGCACAGGTCGCTCGCCGCGCATTTCGCCGCGTCAAACGTTTGCCCGCCGCCGATCATCTCAAATTGCATATTTGTCGCCCCGCACAATACCGCCGCCGCGCGAACTATCGTGACGGCGCCGTGCAGCGGCACATAGCTTCCATAAAACAGTACGCGAAACGGGCCATCCGCCGGAGGCGGCGCCGGACGAAACAGAGAATCGTCGTAGCCGACGGGTACGACGCGCACGCGCTGTCCAGGCACCGCAAAAGACCGGAAGTGCGCCGCATGAGTTTCGGTGTCGGCCAGAACCAATTCCGGCAATGACAGCGAGAGCCTGTCGATGGCGCGACTCGTATACGCGCCCGTCGAATACAACCCCGCGTCGGCGCGATCCACAACTTTTGTCTCGTATTTCGAGACGAGAGGGTCAAATACGACGGTTGTGCCCTGAAACGCCCCAATAGCCGCACCCAGCAGAACATCCTTATGGCAAAACTCAGGAACCAGGATCGCGTCGCATCGTTCGCCGGCGCGCGCATATTGGCCGAGCAACCGCACCCAGCGCGACAGCGTGTGACGTTTTGGGCGCGTACGCATCTCGATAACGCGCACCCCATTCTGCCGCAGCCCGGTCACCAGCACGCGGCTGCGCGGGTACCACTCGTCATAGCCCCCAATGACGGTTATGACTCGCGTTCTTGATCTCGCCATTGCAATTCCCATGCTTTTGCGTACTTGAGAAACACGCTGTAGACCGACAACAGACACAGCACAAGGCCCTGCCAACCGTCCCGGAACCCGGCCTGGAGCAGATACATGCGAACAAATCGCAGGGGCGGCCTTGTCAGCATTCGCAGCGCCGCCATGCGTCCCCCGCGTTCGACAAAATCGCGCGCTCCGCGCGAACTGTATTCGTTAATCTTCTTTATGTGGTGCGTTACATCGCGATACGGATGATGCTCGAGCGGGTTGCGCAACGCGCCCGATTTCCCCACAACATGGACTTCTTCATGTACCTGCGCATCGTCGTAACGCCCGTGCGCACGCTCGAAGAGGCGTAAGACGCGGTCGCGCTGCCAACCGCATCCCCGAATGGTACGACCGAGGTAATCGCTGCGCCTCCGAATCCAGTACCCTCGGCACGTTGGCTGCAGCTCCTCGATTTCTGCGCGCAGTGCGCGTGTCAGTATTTCGTCGGCGTCGAGGATAAGCACCCACTCGTAGCGAACGCGTTGCAGCGCCCAGTTTTTCTGGTCGGCCGCGCTGACAAACGGCCGCTGGTACACCAGTGATGAGCGCTCGCGCGCGAGGGCGACCGTGTCGTCTCCGCTGAACGAATCCACCACGATGCATTCTCCGAAGCCATGCGCGCTGTCGAGGCACTTCTCAATTCGCCCGGCCTCGTCACGGCACGTAACGATTACCGAGATTTTTCCGATGTTCATTTGATCTTCCCGCTGCCGAACAGCGCGTGTTCCACGTCGCCCACAGAGAAATCCATGCACGGAGCACCGAAGGGGCAGGTCAGCAATCGACATGGCGAACACGACAGTCCTTTCCACAAAACCACGTCGTTTTCCCCACCCATGTGCCATTCCCTCGGGTCGGTCGCGCCGAACAACGTAACGGTCGGGGTACCTACGCAGACGGCCAGGTGCTTGAGGCCAGAATCGATGGTAATCACTCCCCGCAGTAGCGCGAGAAGCCCGGGCACCCCCGACAATGGTGTCTGCGGCGCCATGTACACCCCTGTCCCGGACTCTGTACACACCCTCCTCACGCCCGTTTCCTCCCCGGGTCCCCAGAGCACCACCACCGTCCAGCCGGCTTTGACCAAACGTCGCGCCAGTTCGCTCCAGCGGTCCGCGGCCCATCCTTTCGCCGGGTACGCCCGCCCGGGATTCACTCCCAGCACGCGCCCGGAAGCCACGGCATCGACGGGCACTCCGGCCGCGCGCATTGCACGCGCCGCCTCATTCCGCGCCGCCACCGAAACGGACAGGTGGGGCAGCGTTGGCAGCTCGCACCGCGCGCCATCCGCGGAAGTAGAGGACGCCACACCGGCGACCCGTGCGAGCCCCACAGCCGATGCCGACGATGTTTGCGGAACCACCACGCCCGCGCGCCGGCACTCCCTTGGCTCGGCGTGATGGTATAACCGGCCACGTCCTCGCAGCTGATAGCCAACGCGGCGCGGCGCACCGAGAACACACGATACCAGCGCAGTTCGCCACGACCCGTGAAAATCGAGTACGGCTTCTGGTTGCAACGTGCGAATATTCTTAATCCAGTGCACGTACGCCGCTACACGTGCGGGCCCGGAAACTCGCGGCGGCGAATCGATCAGTTGATCCACGCAGTCGAACTGGGCGAGCAGTGGGTGGTACACACGGTCTACCACATACGCAACGCGGCGGCCGCTTCGCTGGATTTCCTGGAGTGCGGCGAGAGTCGCAACGGCGTCGCCAAGCTGTCGCAGACGGATGGCAACCACCCACGCGCCGGAGCGCGGATTCGCGGCACGTGCTCGTTCGCGACCCAACTCATCCATTGCAATCCCCTGCGCTGTGGCCTTCATCCCCGTGCCGTTGGCGCCCGGCATCGTCGCCAGCAAGCACGTCGCGCAGCACCTCGAGTACCGACTTCGCGTCCAGAGTAGCCAGGCAGGCTGTAGTACCCAGCGGACATACATGCCGGTGGCACGGGCGGCACGGCATCGGAAGGAACGCCGCACGGTACGGTCCATACGCGTCATACGGAAACCAGATGTCGGGGTCCGCGCTGCCAAACACACCCACCGTCGGCGTCCCTACCGCGACCGACGTATGCATTACGCCGCCATCGCATGCCACCAGCGCTTCGAGTTGGGAAATGATCGCCGCCACCTCGACGATGGGCCGCACACCGAGAGCAGACGCCCGCCCGCCGCGCGCATGGTTCGCTTCGAGAACGGCCGCGGTATGTCGCTCCTCGCCCGGGCCAGTGAACAATACCACGTGCCCTCCAAGTTGCGTTTCCACGAGCCGCGATAACTCGGCAAAATTCGACGTGGGCCAGCGCTTTACCGACCACTTTCCTCCGGGATGAAGACCAACCACCGGCTCACTTCCCCGAATCCCGGAGAGCAGTTTTTTGCCGAGGTCGCGCCGGCGCGGGTCGACGAAAAGACGCGGGCGGTTGGGCTCGACACCAGCAACCCCCAGGGCCGCCGCGGTGGTCAGATGCACCCGTGTGGCAGCACGCACCCCCGCATCACACCGGGGGGCGTGCGTATACATCCTCCGCCGCCACCCCCGCGTACGTCCGATGCGCACCGGCGCCCCCGTAGCGCGGGTGATCCACATGCTGCGTGGATTGCCAAAGAGGTCGACTACCGCGCGGTATCGGCGACGGCGCAAGGCACGCATCAAACGCAATGATTCGACGACCGATGCGTCGCGCGCAAGCGAATAGACACGGGAGAACCGCGGGTCCCCATCGAGCAAGTCGCTTGCCGGCGGGCGGGTGAGATAGTCGATTTCCACCTGGGGCCAGCGTGCGTGTAGCGCGTCGACGAGCGGCAGGGAAAGAATCACGTCACCGAGATAATCGAGCCTCGTAACGAGCACGCGGTCATCGGGCGCGAGCACGATCTGCGCGGGAAAATCAACCACCGTCAGGTTCATTCCCGCGGAGCCGCGCGATGATTCTGCGTGACGCATGGCGCTTCGGATCCCCGGCGATCACGGTTTCAATTCCGAGTTCCCGGGCCGTGTTACGCTCGGGGACGGATTCGACCGTGTAGTCCGTACCCTTGACGTGTAAGGCGGGTCGAAGCACGCGCAGCAGGCTCTCGACGGTATCGTCGTTGAAGATCAGCACCGCGGTCACCATCCGCAATGACGAGACCACGGCAGCGCGATCGGCGGCACAGATCACCGGGCGTCCCGGTCCCTTGAGACGGCGCGCAGAATCGTCCCCGTTCACGGCGACGGCCATGGCGTCGCCATGCTCCGCCGCATCTGTAAGGTAGCGAACGTGTCCGACGTGGAGCGGGTCGAAACACCCGTTGGCCAGCACAAGCCGCGTCACACCGGCCTTCGCGAGAAAATCGGCCATGTCCCCGGCACTCGTGAATACAGGAGCCCGTTGCGCGACCGTCATAACTCTACACTTCTTGCGCAGCCATGCGCGCGTTGATTTCCGCGATCGACGCCGTTGCCGTCCCGCGTTTCATCACGACAACGCCGGCCGCATACGTAGCCATGCGGGCGGCCTCCACCAGCGACGCACCGCAGGCCAGAGACAGGGCGACTACCGCACTGACCGTATCTCCCGCACCAGTCACGTCGGTAGCCTCGTTACTGCCCGCAATGTCGATGGGGTGGGTGACGCCATCGGGTTCGCACACGAGCATGCCCCGGCTGCCTCTGGTAACAATGAATCCATCGATGCCCGTCGCTTCGCGCAGTCCACGCGCGACCTCCTCCAGGGGTGGTTCTTCGCGGGCATCCGCACCGAGAACATCCAGGGCCTCCACTTCATTCGGGGTGGCCACCGTTGCGCCGCGAAATGCGGGCAACGCGAAGCGGCTGTCGATCACTACGGGCACGCCGCGACCTCGCGCGCCCTCGACGATCACCCCGGCCAGATCCCCGCTGACCAGTCCCATCCCGTAATCCGACACCAGAACGGCATCACACGAACGCAGGGCGTCATCGAGCGCCGCCCGCAATACTGCCCCCCGCTCCACACCGGACGCATGCCGATGCGAGCGATCCACGCGTGCCACCTGTTGTTTTTGCGCGTTCATCTCCCCCGCCAGAATGCGCAACTTGGTGGACGTGGCGGCCGTCGATTCGGTAATGAGACCATCGGTATGCACGCCACACCGGTCGAGCAATACGCGCAATGCCCTCCCCTCTTCGTCGTCACCCAGCACGCCAACCGCCACCGCCGTTGCGCCGAGAGCCGCGATATTTTGCGCCGCGTTGGCCGCCCCACCGGGATAATCCGCCGTGCGATCGTAGTCCACTACGACGATCGGCGCCTCCCGCGAAACGCGACTCGAATTTCCGATCATGTAACGGTCGAGCAGAAAATCGCCGACTACGGCAATTCGCAAGGCGGAGAAATGTTCGGGGCGCAGGGATGGATCGCTGGACATTTATGACGTCTCCGGGAGCAGAACCGACGGGATTCTAGCGGGTTGTATGGCGGTGCGCGACCTATTTTTCGCCGGTTCATCCCGCTCGCCGACGGGATCAGCTGTGGGCACCCGCTTCACGCCGGGCGGCAACCACCCGCGAGAGCGGGGGATGACAGGCGATCTCGCACGGTCGTCAGAACGCGGGACACGTCGATTCCCGCGAAACATTCGAGGTGCGTGGGGCAGGTTCGGCGGAAGCACGGACTGCACGCAACGGGCTCGCGCACGATATCCACCGACGGCCCCCTCGGTGCCGTCCAGATCGGTGACGTGGACCCGAACAATACAACGGTGGGAACCCCGAGCGTGGCGGACACGTGGACCGCCCCCGAATCGTTCGCCACGACGGCTCGTGCCCCCTGGAGCAATGCAAAGAACGCACCGATCGACGTACCGCCGGCCACGGAAAATACTCCGCGCAGTCCGCTTGCCATCGATTCGCAGCGTGCGCGATCGGCCTCCGACCCCGCCAGAACCACGGGAAGATCCGACGAGAGTTTTCGGGCGAGTTCCTTGAATCGATCGGCGGGCCAAGTTTTCGCCGGTCCGTATGTCGCTCCTGGAACGATTACTACGTACGTGCCACCGGCCACCGGCGCATTTGACACAATGCGAGCACCGGGAACGTTCGAATCGTCGTGCGCGCCGCCGGCTCCGCGCGCCGCATGAGTCCCGTCGCCGAATCCAGGAACACCGGCGCGCGCGAGTGCCACGCCTGCCGCCCGGCCGTCTTTTTCATGCACGATCAACGACGGTTCGTGGCCCGTGCGAAACCGTCCGCCGGCACGTTCGACGGCTCGCCGGCCGAGTCGCATATAATTGTTGCGAACGTGCTCCGTGCGCAACCCGCGTGCGTCAAGGGCGTCGTGCAGCAGCGCGCGTCGCGCATCCGTAGCATAGCCCACGCGATTGCGTGCGCCGCCAAAGAACGACCCGAGCGCGGCGGAAAAAGATGGAGGTAAAACGACGGTTGCGTCGCACGCGAGCGCGTCGAGCGTGCGAGCGAGGCGAAAAATACGGCGAGCGCGAGCGCCACCCGCGCCAACTACAAGTTCCGCCACACCGTCCACCCCCGCGTACACGCGCGCTACGTATTCGCGGGCAATTATCGACGTGCGCACCTCGGACGCCGCAAGAGCCCCGACCAGCGGAAGACTCATCACAGCATCGCCAATCCAGTTTGGTGCTACAACGGCCAGTCGCATCATGGGATGGGTATCTTTCATCCGGCCAGGCCAAACTGGAGATTGTAGAGGCGTCGATACACCCCGCCTCGCTCCATCAGTTCGGTGTGGGTACCGTGCTCGCGCAAATAACCGTCCTCGAGCACAAGGATACGATCGGCGTTTTGCACCGTCGAGAGTCGATGCGCGATAACAAATGTGGTTCGTCCAGCAAGCAATCTGTCGATCGCTCCCTGTACGAGAATCTCGCTCTCGGTATCGAGGGCACTCGTGGCTTCGTCAAATATCAGAATTTCCGGATCGCGGAGCAACGCGCGTGCAATCGCCAGCCGCTGGCGCTGGCCACCCGAGAGCTGCGCGCCGCTTTCCCCGATTTCCGTGTCGTAGCCGTTCGGCATCGCCATTATGAAATCGTGGGCGTTGGCAGCACGCGCCGCCCGCTCCACGGCATCGAGGTCCACTTTGCGCAATCCGTAGGCGATGTTGTTGGCGACGCTGTCGTGGAACAGGATGGTTTCCTGGGTGACAATACCCATGAGCGACCGCAAAGAACGCAATTGCAAATGCGCTGTATCCACCCCGTCGAAGCAAATCCGTCCACGCGTTGGCACGTAGAAGCGCGGCACGAGATCGACCAGCGTAGTCTTCCCTGCACCGCTGGGCCCAACAATGGCCACTACCTGTCCGGGTCGCACGACAAACGATACATCGCGCAAAACCGGATTTCCCGGCACATATTCAAACTGCAGTCCTTCAAAGGATATCTCTCGTTCGAATCGCGCGGGGATACCCGGAGCGTCGAGGGGCTCACCCGGCGTATCGAAAAGTAAAAATACGCGTTGCGCAGCCGCCAGGCTTTGTTGCACCGTATTGTTCAACCTGGAGAGGTTCTTCAACGGCGTTACCACGTACATCATCGCGCCTACGAACAACACGAGGTTTTCGGCGGACATTCCACCCCTCAATACGAGCCCCCCTCCGTATCCGAGAATCGCAACGAACGACATTGCGCCGAGCAGTTCCGAGGTCGGGGATGAAAGCGCAGCCCAGAGTCTCATGCGGATGTTTTGCTTCATGTAGTGAAGGCTGAAATTCTCGAACCGGGTCTGTTCATGACGGGCCGTATTGAAGGCCTTGACAACGCGTACGCCGTGAATCGATTCGTCAAGACTCGCCGTCATGTCGGCCATGCCCTCCTGCGCACGATGCGTGCGTTTTCGAAGCTGTCGTCCGATACGGCCAACGAAAAAAATATTCAACGGAATGATTACCAGAGTGAGAACGGTCAGCTTCCAGCTCAGCATCAAGGTGATAACAAGGGCGATCAGCGTCATTAAGACATTGCGAACTACGCTGGCCCCCATCCCGATGACCGCGCCCCGCAACATGGTTACGTCACTCGTAATCCGGGAAATCACGTGCCCGGACTGCTCGCGGTCAAAGTACGACATCGGCATGCGCTGCACGTGTGCGAACACGTCGCAGCGTATGCGGAACAGAACTTTCTGCTCGAGATACTCGGTGAGGTAGGTCTGCGCGTAACCGAACAGGTTCTTGAGGACAAACAATACGATGAAGACAACACAGAACCGCATAAGGCGATCGTGCGGCGCCCCCCGATACATGATCCCCGACAACCGCGCGAGCACCACACCGCGGGCGCGTTCCACCGACGCCGGCAACGGAATGCCCCCCGAAAGCCCCGCGCCGGACCGGGCGGGCGCAGCGCGTTGCCCGGATGGCCCGGCGGGCGCGCCCGTTCGTCCCACACGCGAGTTCGACGGAGCACGATCCGAAGCGGGTGTCGGTTGCAACGCGGCGGAATCACGCCGCACCGTCGCTTCTTCCGGCCCGACCGCGGACTGAGACCGCGACGGCGAGTCGAAAACGATTCGCATAAACGGCGGAATCAGGGTGAGCGACACCCCGCTAAGCGAGGCAAACACGACGATGATTCCGAACAGAACGACAATGCGTTTCCAGTACGGAAATACGTAGTGCAATAAACGACGGTACGTGTCCATTGGGATTCCGCGCGGCCGGCACCGCACGGGGGGGACGGTCGCTCAGCGGTTGGCGAACTGCATCAACGTGTCGATCTTCGAGTACACCTCGTCGAGCGACAATCTCTGCCCCTTGACCCCCTGGATGATCTGCACCCAGGGAGTTCCTTCGGGAAACCAGTTCGGCGTGTCGTGGCGGGTGAAGAACCCGATTGTCGGGAGCTTCATGTTCACCGCGAAATGAAAATAATCCGTATTTCCCGCCAACACTAAATCGGCCCGGGACAGCAGCGCAAGGGCTTCCTTGACGTTGCCGGGGTCGAGATCCACCTGTTCGCAGCGCAACAGCGATCGGAATCGCCCCAGGCCACGCGAATCGAGGTTGTTGGACAGAACCAGCGTGCGGGCTCCGTACTGCTCCGCCACCCGATCGGTCATCCATGCGAGTGATTTTTCCACCAGCCGGTGGCGCCCCTTTCCGATACCCGGGTCGACGGCGAGCAATTTGACGTGTTTTTCCGGTTTATGGAAGTGAATCATCTGGCTGGCCCAGCGCGCGTCCTGCTCGGGCACGCACCAGCCGCGAATCGAATCTCCCGGGGAAAGACCGAGCGCCGTGAGAAATCCCGTGGCACGCGGTGCCTCATACCCGGCACCCGCCGCCGGGCGAATCTCGCAGTTGATGAACGGGTACGAGTATTGCCCGGAGAATCCCACGCGCAGCGGCGCCCGGGACATCAACGCAACGAACGATCGCGCAAAGCTGAACTCGCGGCCGAGAAGAAAAACCACATTGAAACCGCGAGACTTCAATCGCCGAATCAACGAAAAATACGTGGTAGACGTAGGTTTGAGGTGCTCGGGTTCGTAGCTGATCATTTCGTTGATCTGCTGCATGGTCCGTATCAGTTCCCCGTTGCCTTCGCGTACGAGTACGCTCACCCGCATGCCGGGAAACCGGTACTTGAGATGGTTGATCACCGGGGCAAAGAACAGCAGCTCGGACAAATCCCCCGAATCCACCACGAGCACCCGGGCGGCATCGCTGATGTCGCCGGGCACGGAGAATGACTCCTGACGCACCATCCGCCCGAGCAGCGGGGTGATCAGTCCCATCATCGCCTCTTTACGAGGGGTCAGTGGTATCGCGGTCAAATTTCTGCCTCTGGTTAGCGCCAGGTCACCGGATTGCAAGGTACGGGCCAGCACACCGATTCACGGCGCAGCCGGCGCGCCCGCCGATTCCTTCCACACGATAGCTCGATCAAGCGCATCGCTCGCGCGTTTCAGTGGAAAGAACGACAGATCTTCTTTGATGGCATCGGGTATCTCGTCAAGGTCGCGCCGATTCGGCTCGGGCAGAAGAATAGTCCGGATTCCCGCCCGGTGCGCGGCGATTACCTTGTCTTTGAGTCCTCCGATGGCGAGAACACGCCCGGTAAGCGTAATTTCACCGGTCATCGCCACATCGTTTCGTGCCGGGCGATCAAAGAGCAGCGAGGTAATCGCCGTTGCGAGCGCCACGCCAGCGCTCGGGCCGTCCTTGGGCACTGCCCCTGCGGGCACATGAATATGGATGTCATGCGTCACAAAAAACTCGGGATCCGGCGCTTTGGCAAGATAATTGGCCCGCACGTAGCTCAGCGCTGCCTCCGCGCTCTCTCGCATCACCCCACCAAGCTGCCCGGTGAGCTTGAGATTCCCATGGCCGGGCATTTTGAGAGCCTCGATGAACAAAATTTCTCCACCCGCCATGGTTTTGGCCATCCCGGTGACGACACCCACGGTGGGCCTCTTGGCCGCGATTTCTCTAAAATACTCGACCTGACCGAGGTAACGACTTATCGTTTTTGGTGTTATCTTAAGAGCGCGCCGGTTGCCCGATGCGATTCTTCGTGCGACTTTTCGGCAGATCGCTCCGAGTTTCCGTTCGAGTTCGCGCACGCCAGCTTCCCGCGTGTACCCGCGGATCAGTTGCCGAAGCCCATCGTCGGTGACCGTCAGGAGATTCCCGGGCACACCGTTGTCGAGCATCTGGCGCGGCAACAGATAGCGCCTGGCGATTTCCACTTTATCCATGGTGATGTACCCGGGAATGTCAATGACTTCCATGCGATCGAGCAAGGGGCGCGGGATCGTGTCGAGTACGTTGGCCGTCAACACAAACATCACCTTCGAAAGATCGAACGGGATGTTCAGGTAGTGATCTTCGAAGGTGTCGTTTTGCGCCGGGTCGAGAACTTCAAGGAGGGCCGAGGCGGGATCGCCCCGGAAATCGCTGCCGAGTTTGTCGATTTCGTCGAGCATGAAAACGGGGTTGCTGCTACCCGCCGTACGCATGCCCTGAATTACCCGACCGGGCAGAGCACCGATATACGTTCTGCGATGCCCGCGAATTTCCGCTTCGTCGCGCATACCGCCGAGCGAAATGCGGACGAATTTGCGTCCCATCGCACGGGCAATCGACTTGCCCAGCGAGGTCTTACCCACCCCGGGCGGTCCGGCGAAGCAAATGATCGACCCCTTGGTGTCCGACTTGAGTTTCTTGACCGAAAGGAACTCCAAAATTCGTTCCTTGACTCGTTCCAGACCGTAGTGATCCTCTTCCAGGATTCTCTCCGCGTGTTCGATATCAAGATTTTCCTCGGTCGCTTCCACCCACGGCAAATCGAGAATCCAATCGATGTACGTTTTCGCCACCGTATACTCGGCCGCGCCCGGCGACATTTTTTCGAGTCGGTCCAGTTCTTTCAGTGTGACCTCGCGCGCCTTCTCGGTCAGTTTTGCGTCGTGGATGCGCTCGCGAAGCTCATCGGCTTCGATTGTCCGATCATCCTCCTCACCCAGTTCGCGTCGGATCGCCTTGAGTTGTTGCCGCAAGTAGTACTCGCGCTGTTCGCGATCCATTTCTTTTTTTACGTCGGCTTGCAGCTTGCGCCCGAGTTTGACCACTTCGAGTTCGTCCGCCAGGTAGCGCGAGAGCAGCTCGAGGCGCCGCGGTACATTGAGTTCCTCGAGTAACTTTTGCTTGCGTTCGAGATCGATCGACAGATTCGTCACCACCACGTCTGCAAGTCGTCCCCCCTCGGGAATGCCACCGATGATGATCTTCAGTTCGTCCGCCAGGTTTTCGTCGGCATCCACAATCTGGGAAAACGATCGAATAACGGCCTGCTTGTAGGCTTTGAGCCCGTCCGGATCTTCTGCCTCGTCTTCGACCACCTCCACCCGACCGCGAAGAAAAGGCGCTACCTGCGTTACTTCCTTGAGGCGAACACGCGAAATACCCTGAGCCAGAAGTCTCATTTCTCCGCTCGGAAAACGAATCATCTTCTGAATGTGGATCACAGTCCCCATCCGGTACACGTCGTCGGGCCCGGGGTGCTCCGTGTCCGGATTGGCCTGCGTAAACGCCCCGATCATCTTGTGACCGGCGAGGGCCTCGTCAGCGAGGCGCAGCAGGTTGGGGTCGCGCAAAATCAGGGGGACAAGCATCAGGGGAAACACTACGGCGTCATTGACGGGCAGGATGGACAGTTCCGACGGGACATCGGATGCGCGGAGGATCATTTCGTCGAAATCTAGCGTATTGCCGATGGTCAAGGGGTTCCTCCACGATTACTCGACGTCAATTTTACGTCGTGTGGGTCGGTCGAAATGTTTTTTCAGACGCACTTCGAGTAATCCATTGGAATAATGGGTGGACACACTGTCGGCCACGACCTCAACCGGGATCCCGATCAAGCGCTGAAACGGCCCGGCCTGGATTTCCAGGGAATGAAACTGTTTGCGTCCTGCCGGCAGCAGGTCCTTGCGAACGCCGCCGATACGCAAAATATTTCCATCGGTAAATACGCTGATGTCGCGCCGTGACATCCCCGAAATATCCATGACCACGACGAATTCGGTATCGGTCTCGAACACATCCATTGGTGGTTCCCAACCGAAGTTCGTTTTCATCTTGATCTGATGCTTGACCGGAGTGTGCTCGGACATCAACATTTCGAGCAGTTCCCGAATATTCTCGATGTCGTCCGTTCGCAGCGCGCCCGCGGCCTTTTGAACTCTGTCAATCATGTTGTGCTCCCACGTTCCATGGCAATACTCGACCGTATCGCAGACAGCCGATTTACCGAGCCGGTACGGGATGGCCCCGGGCGAGTCACCCCCGCGCACCAGGGCATGACTGGTTTGATGCTAACCTGCTTACCTTGCGTGCATTACGTCGTCTCCACCACACGATAGGCGCCCCCCCGACGCATGTCAAGAAAAGGCATGGCGAAAGAAACCCAGGCGGGAGATAGCCACTGCTCCCACACGCGTCAAAAAAAGACCCCGGAGGGCAACGCCGAAACGCTGTCCCCTCCGGGATCCCATTGTCCTGGCAGGTCTGACCGGTTTGTGTATCCGTTTGACCGAGGACACGAAACCGACCTGCGCAGAACCACACGTACACGAAGCGGTGAGCCCACCCACCGTCCGCCGCGTACACTCAACAAGAACGAATCCGAACCACCGGCGTATGAACGATGGCCCCCCTGGTCACCGTTCGGCGGACCGGCGCGCGCCGTCTACTTGTGCCGCCACAGACCGCGACGAAACGCGGGCCGGGGATCTTGCGGAACCGTAGGATGGCGACGAAGCAGATCGTCCGGGGTAAGCGCTACATTCTTGACCACGTGGCGATCCACGTTCCACGATACAAGGGTGTTCTTCTCGAATGCGAACGTATACACCGTCCAGTCTCCAGACCCATCATCCCGTTCTGTGTAGGCCCAGTATTCCACTGGCTTGCTCTTTTTATTTGTTGTCTTAATTCGCGTCGCTGGCATTCCCCACGACGCATACACCTCCCCAAAACCCATGCCACGGGCTACCTCGCCGACTTGTATCAGCGGAACCCAACGCCCCCCCGGATGATCCCGTGCATAGTCCTTCCTTAATTCGAGCACACTGGGGGTTGTGTCGATGCTTTTCGGGACAATCGCGCAGCCGCTCCATAGGGTAGCCGCAACGGTCGTCGCAGCAATCGCCGTGAAACGTCGCAATGTCATGTTGTTCCTCCTGGTGTCCATTCATTCCCCGGGGCAGGCACGAACCGAACACTTCCACCCGCTGGCGCGGGTGTATGAAAACCGGCGCTCGCTGCCCGTACTGACGCGCCAATTCGTGCGCCGCGGTACGAAGCACGATTCGTCCCAACGTCGCCGGGGCGACGGCAGAAATCAGCGGGTCAGACGAAACAGTTCAACACCCGGAAATTCAACGAGTTGCTGTTTGGGGTACGTGTCGGCGAGGTGTTCGAGCAGATATCCGTCCGGGTCATCCACCCAGGCACGCGCACGAATATACCAGAGCGTATTGCACGTTGCGACAACGCGGGAAATTTGCTCGTCCCGGTGGCCACTGCCAAAATACATCATCAGGTTCATACCGGATGGCGCATAGTACCGCGCCACGTGGAATACCGTTGGGGCGAGTACGCAGGGGTCTGTGCTGCCGTGATCGCGAATATAGGCAACGGCGTCCCGTACATCTTCCCGCGCGTAGCGCGGCGTAAAATACAAATGGAAGAGCGATACCGCAAATATCGTGGCGAGCGCCCCCCCGAAGACCCAGCGAAACGGCTTGCGCAATCGTTCCAGTCCGAGAGACACGAGGACAAGCCACGCGGGCAGGGCAACAAGGACATAACGCACGTTAAACGCCTTGGCATTTTGCCAGCCAAGCGCGAGCGTTCCCGCGATGGGGAGCAGGAGATACACGCCCAGCTCAAACAGACGATGGCGGCGGCGCGCATCCCGTATCCCCAGCAATGCGAGCGCGCCAAACACGAGCGCCACCAGCCCGATGGCCAGCGCGTGATCCCTGCAAACATCGCGCGGCGATTCCGTGTGCAGTTCGCGAAGCGATGGCCCGAGCGTAAGGCCAGCGCTGAATGTGTACAGAGCATACGGTATGGCAAGGGGTGTGAACGTGGTCGCGCCACGCAAGCGCTCGGTGGTATCGATCTGTCCCGGAACCACCGGAGTAACCAGACGCGACACGTCGATATATGTCGTTACGCGGTAAATCCACGGCGAGGTCAACACCACAACAACGAGAATCACTGCCACCCAGCGGACTATCCCTCTTCGAGCGAACCGCTCCCTGACCAGCCAGATCAACGTATGTGCGGCAAAGAGAAACGCCGCAGAAAAATTCGACAGCAAAGCGGCGGCAATCGCGAGCACATAGCAGACAAACCGGCTTGCCATATGCGTTGTTTCCCGATTGCGGTGCACATCATGAAATCGCTCGAACGCCACGTTGGCGAGCACACCAAAACACAAAACGAACGCGTAGTTGCGCAGTTCCTGCGAATAATATACGTGCAGGGGGCTCAACGC
>Ga0114931_10000266_pt1 | contig 61305 bp, 61 predicted proteins | sample 2SBtaG_FD_89579 | JGI IMG/M metagenome (GOLD analysis project Ga0114931, IMG submission 89579) | Deep subsurface microbial communities from Kolumbo volcano to uncover new lineages of life (NeLLi) - 2SBTROV14_V59a metaG | ecosystem: Environmental > Aquatic > Marine > Volcanic | place: Kolumbo... | reverse complement strand
CCTATACTTCACCTTGCGGTTTTGCAGAGAGCTGTGTTTTTGGTAAACAGTCGGTTTGCATCTTTAGCTGCGGGCTATATTGCTATAGCCAGGCCTTATCCCGAAGTTACGGCCGCTGTTTTGCCGAGTTCCTTAACCTAGTTTCTCTCGTACACCTTGGCACGCTTATGCCCACCCACCTGTGTCGGTTTACGGTACGGTTTCCATACGCTGAACCTAGAGGATTTTCTTGGCACCGCAGTCCCGATCCTTGCTCTGACTTTCATCAAAGCTTGCGATCACGCCGAGGCTTATGATTCCCGGATTTACCTAAGAATCACCCCTTCGTGCCCGAAGTCTCAATCCAAGAGACTCGATCAGTTGAACGATGCGTCCCCCCATCGGAAACGTATGGAAGTGCAGGAATATTAACCTACTGTCCATCGACTACGCCTTTCGGCCTCGCCTTAGGACCGACTAACCCAGGGACGATTCGCGTTGCCCTGGAAACCTTGGGTTTACGGTGAACGGGATTCTCACCCGTTTTTTTGCTACTTATGCCGACATTCTCTCTTCTGTACGCTCCACGGTGACTCACGTCTTCCGCTTCAACGCTGAACAGAATGCTCCCTTACCGATGAAGTGTCCCGAAGGACACTCACATCTCGCGACTTCGGTACTACATTTGAGTCCCGGTAAGTTTTCGGCGCCGGATAACTTGATCAGTGAGCTGTTACGCTATCTTTAAAGGATGGCTGCTTCTAAGCCAACCTCCTGACTGTATAAGTCGTCCGACCACCTTTTGCACTTAATGTAGATTTTGGGACCTTAGTCTGCGATCTGGGCTGTTTCCCTTTTGTCCGATGGAGCTTAGCCCCCATGGACTGACTATTAGGAACGCGATTGTGGTATTCGGAGTTTGGTTGGGGTACGTAAGCTTGCGCCCCGGACCCCATTCAGTGCTCTACCCCCACAATGCTATGAACTAACGCTAGTCCTAAAACTATTTCAGGGAGAACCAGCTATTACCCAGTTCGATTGGAATTTCTCCGCTAACCTCAACTCATCCCCTCGTGTTGCACGGCGAGTGGGTTCGGTCCTCCACGTAGTTTTACCTACGCTTCAACCTGGTCAAGGTTAGATCACTGGGTTTCGGGTTATGCATACGCCACAAACGCCCTGTTAAGGCTCGCTTTCACTCCGGCTTCGTCCCCGCAGGGACTTAACCAAGCGACGTATGGCATACTCGTCGGCTCATTCTTCAATAGGAACGCCGTGACGGACATAAATGCCCGCTCCGACTCCTTGTAAGCGCACGGTTTCAGATACTATTTCATTGCCCTCCCGGGCTGCTTTTCAACTTTCCATCACTGTACTGGTTCACTATCGGTCAGGAAGAGTATTTAGCCTTGGCACATCGTCGTGCCTGCTTCCTACGAGGTTTCTCGGGCCTCGTAGTACTTTGGATCTGGAACAAGTGTCTATTCTTATTTTCGTCTACAGGACTATCACCGTCTTTGGTTTTGCTTTCCAGCAAATTCAACTAACAAGAATAAATCGCTTTGTGTCTTATGGGAGACACACGCTCCGTCCACAACCCCCACACACTGAAAGCCCACACTCGCATGCTCATCGTCCGCACAACCGAAGTTGAACTTCTAATGAGAAATAAGTGTGTAGGTTTAGGCTGCTCCCGTTTCGCTCGCCGCTACTAAGGGAATGCTACAGACTTTTTATCTCGCCGCGACCATAAATGATCATGGGAGATAAAAAGTCTGAAATGTTTTGTTTCTTTTCCTCTGGGTACTGAGATGTTTCACTTCCCCAGGTTCCTCTCTATGCCCTATGTATTCAGACATAGATACTTGTGCTTCACACAAGTGGGTTTCCCCATTCGGATATCTTCGGATTATCGGTTGCTTGCCACCTCCCCGAAGCTTTTCGCAGGCTGCCACGTCCTTCATCAGCTCTTCACTGCCTAGTCATCCACCGTACGCCCTTTCGTGCTTCAGCCATCTAGATGATCGAAATCATTCAGATGGCACACTATTTTACGTTTCTTGCTGCTTACTTTTTACTTACTAATCTAACGATCTAATTTTAGTGGTTATTTTCTGTGAAAATTGCCTTGCACATATAACAATTCAATTTAAATAAATTGAATTCTATATACAATTCATTTCATTTTATACACGCGTCTTCTATTGTCGAAGTTACAGGCCTGGATTTCGATACGCGACACCCGGAGCGTGACACTTGTGTGAACGACACCGGCGGCGAAAGTTCTGCGAAACCAGACAGAGATGAATACCGATCCAGAGATCGATATTCGTCTCCATCCGTCTTCTTATGTTCGAGGTAAAAAAAGGACTTGGCGACACGGCCAAGTCTTGCTCCATATTTCCGGAGACCGTGACTTAACCGAGCGGTTGGGAATTCATCTTTGATGAGTAGCTCATTTAATCATTGGTTCTCCAGAGGTCCATCGGAAGCTCTAAGGGGTAAGCCCTGAAGCCGATCGTGGACATGGATTGAAGTGACAAAATAATAGTAGATGCTAGAAACCTTGTCAAGTGGTTAGAAAAGCCCATAATAGGGGCATGAGACGATATATAATATTGGCTGTGGGCAAACCAAAAGAGCCCTGGCAAAAACAAGCTATTTTGGAATATAAAAAACGATTAACCGCCTTTGCAAAACTCGAGATACAAGCGTTCCCAGAAGGACATGGAGGAGCTAAAAAGCCTGATGTACACAAAACAAGAACAGTAGAAAGTAAGTCACTCCTCGCTTCCCTCCCGGAAGATAGTTTGGTTATTGCTTTGGACGAAACAGGTAAAAATCTCTCCTCTGAAGCCTTCGCAAAGCACATAGAAAAAGAAGGTGAGACTGGACGCTCAATAACCTTCTTACTTGGTGGCTCCTGGGGCTTATCAGAAGGCATACGCAAACGCGCCGACCTTGTGCTATCGTTTGGAAAGGAAACACTTCCACATATCCTCGCTCGCATCGTTCTCTTGGAACAAATCTACCGAGCAGAGACTATTTTAAAAGGTAAGCTTTATCATAAATAAAAACGTGTATGCCTCCCGAACAATTTCACCCCACCCCATCTCCCGAGCCTGAAGAACTTCCTCGAGAAGTCACCCGTTTTGATCTCAAACTCCCCGACCTTGAAGGTCGTAAGAAAGAAAGTCGTAAGAAAAAAGTAGAGCCGCCGCCTATTCCGCTCGAAGCTCTGGGCATAGAAGAAATCACCGATGCCGTTGAAACCGTAAAGCCTGAAGGACCGCCACCAATTCCTGAAGCGGCAAAACGCAAAGGTCCACCACCCATTCCAAAAGCCGTACGCGAAGCTAGTATCGAAGCCGCACGCAAGCAGATGGAGAACATCCAAGAGCAAGATGTGGTTTCAGCATTTGAAGTTCGGGGGTTTCAAGGCTTAGAAGTCGCGGCAACGTTAGAAAAGAAAAAGGAACGTCTTGGCTCACCAGAAAATCATAATGAAGACAATATTCTCATCGACCCTGAAACCGGACTTGTCGGTGTGCTTGATGGTCTCGGAGGAGAGGGTGAAGCAGGAGCGGGAGCAAGAGCGAGTAAAGCCGCCGAGCTCGTCATTCCGGAAGCCTATAAACAAGCAAAAGAAGAGATCTCAAAGATCGATGCTACCGAGGTTCAAAAACGCCTCGTCGAACAACAGCTGACAAAATCAGGAAATCCTGAATCACGAAAAGAAATAACGATCCTCACGGAGCAGCTCATTGAACTTGATCCACGCATGGCCAAAGAAGCGCTCGCGCTCATTGAGTCCATTCGTGGAGCAAACGATGCTGTTAAAGACTCCGGCGGAAAGACGACAGCGCTCATTTCAAAAATGCACGAGACACCAGATGGTCGACGTTTTGCCCTGATCGCAAATGTCGGTGATTGCGTCGCCTACAAACAACGAGCCTCCGGAGAAATCCTCCAAATTACAGAAGAAGATTCTGCGCTCAATAGCTTGAAGCGTGCCGGGGTTCTTGATGAAGATCTATTAGGTCGCATGAAACAAGATAAAACAAAAAACTTTCCTATTCCTCTCACCTTAAAAGTCATACGCATGATGGGAGGCGACGAACAACAACTAAAACAATTCGAAAGTAAAGGAGTGAAGTCCTTACCGCTTTCTTTTAAAACGCTGAAGCGTGCCATGGTAGCTGGTCTTGGCGGAGAAGTCTTCGAACCATCTCTGACGGTACGCGAGTTGCGAAAAGGCGAGTCACTCTTTTTCGTCACCGACGGAGAGAGCGACGTGGTGGAAGACCCCATCACAGGCGAAGTCGATACGGAACAAGTATTAAAAGACATGGCAACCGAACGCTTACAAAGCTTTTTTGATCCGCAAGGAAATGTCGATATGAATCGACTCAAAAAGCACGTCATGTCGCTCCCCTTAACTGAACGATTAAACAATATGCGATCGGCGGCAGCAAAAAGAGAGACGAAAGATGATGACGTAGGAATCACAGCCATTACAGCCATGTAAATCAAAAAGCCCTTCGTGTAGAACGAGGGGCTCTTGAGAAGAAGAGCGAGGCCGCTGAAGCGCGGCTTACACCTTAGATCTAAAGGAAGAATTCCTCATGGATTTTGGGACATTAATATCGATTCGAACCGTTTCGATATTCGAGTACTGAAGCCATTTCCAAGCACCCTTAAAGCGCATGCGATGATAATCATCTGGCCGAAGAGCGAGGAAACGGTAAGGAAACCAGAGCCCTCTCGCCGTGGGCAGTGACACCATGTGTAAGGTTCCAGGGATTTCACTCCCGTTCCCTAGTGTGAGTGTTACAGGTTTCTCATGAAAGACCTGCGGGCTGAATTTACTCGTCGCCTTGAAGCGAACAAGCACCTCCTCCCCTTGCTTGCAGGCGATCACGTCGAGCAAGCTTGTAATAGTTCGATTGTATAGCTGCCAGTTCATATCCAGTACTTGTGCCATGGATGTTTCGTAGCCTATTTTGAGGGTTTTGTCAACCCCTAAACCATACCAAGACAGATGAAATGACGGGATCTAAACTCATCAAAAAGCAAAAAGAGCTCGGAAGAATCCCAAGCTCTCTGCAGAGACGTGTCACTCACCGAGCGCACAGAAAATCGTTTCATCATTAGGAAGCTCTTGCGAGTATCCTGACATATGCAATGTGATCATTGTACACCGCAAAAGGTTCGGCGATGAAACGGAAGACAGACGTGCATGATGCACACCCCCATCTAATTCGAGATACGCTTGATAATAGCGTCCGACGGTATCTGATGCCCTGAGCGCATAGGTGCGCCCAAGACCTTCTCCGTGTAGTTGAACCTTCAGGTAGTGCAACCAATTTCGTGGTAGGGGCTGGCTCACTTCAAACTTGATACTCGCCGAATAGATACTCAAGCTAGAAAGAGTAACTCCGGCTCGTACGATGTGGCGAACATGATTTCCACTTTCTTTATATTGCTGTTCGTTCACGTATTCCTCCAATCTCTCCGAAAAGATTTTCTATACCAAAGCATACCTCCTGTCAACAATCCCTAAAGGAAAATGGTATTGTGCTATACTGAAGGGAGAAGAATAAACGTACATTTATGCCAAAAAAAGTGGTTCGAAAAAGAAAAAAAAGCATTCCAAAGACTGACGTAGAGGTCGTGATCAAAAACGGACTCGGCGTACACTGGTATACATTGATCTGGTTGATTGTCATCACTGTCCTCCTCTCAACCATGACCATGGTGTACGCTGCTTGGTCGCTCGCTCAACGAGCTCCAGAGTCACGTCTCGCAAAAGAGACAATCCAAGCCAACCAGCAGATGGAAAGTATCGACCGACGTCTCCGACTTGTGGAAGGCTCTCTGCAACGCATAGAAAATCTCATGGAAGCGAATGCACGTGCGGCAGCGACACGAAGTACAACAACGAGTTCGGGACAATAAAAATTACTCCCCTAAAACGCCCCTTAAGAAAAAACGGCCTAAGCCGTTTTTTCTTATAGCAGGTTCACAGCCAATTTCATCTTTCACCGATACATCGACGCTATCATTCTCTGTACATATGGTGGGCGAGGAGAGACTCGAACTCTCACGGGTTGCCCCACCAGCTCCTAAGGCTGGCGTGTCTACCAGTTCCACCACTCGCCCATCATCTGAACAGAGAAATATCCATGACCAGAAGTGCATGCGCAGACTAACCCGCTTCAACCGTTTGATCAAGTCTAGAAACTCGCATTCGCTAAAATAAATTGAAATGACTTACTCACGATCACAACAGAATGTATCGTGCCAATAGATATATTGTCTGGCAATTCATAGGTCTGCACACCTCGTGCCGTTTTCAATGGAGCAATCTCAAACCCCTCATTCATCACTGCTTCCGCCTTTTGTGGAGCGGTATGTGAACTAAGATAGACCGAGGTTGTTGGAGCAAGCAAAACGGAGAAATCCTCAGAGAACACAAGAACAGACTTCTCATGATCTTCGACCACACGCACGGAGCCCGACGCCGGATGTAAGAGACCACCCATAAAATCCCCAAAGCGACTCGTGTCTCCCGTTTTCATATAGCTGATACTTTTTTGTACTTCTTGCGCCTGCCCTTCCTTACTCATCTCATCCGTCGAAATATTCTCCATCATGGCATGTATGCCCTTCATTTTCTCTTCATCTGTCATAACCGTTAACTGTTCTGCCGTCGGAGTTTTACCCATCATGTAGGGTGGGATCACGCGCTCCGCTCGCCCCAAACAACCTCCTCCGAAAAGCGTGAGAACGAGAAAACTAAAAGCAATCTTTTCTCTCATATAGTCCCAAGCTTAACATGGAAGCCACGGTTGACAAAAAGCGATTATCCCGCTAAGACCGAACTAAACCTACCCTATAAATATATGAAAAAAACACTGATTTCAGCGTTCGTAACAGCCTTTGCTTTTGTCCCTTTTCTTAGTCTTGGACAAGTCGCTCATGCTGGCGCGCCCCTCACATCTAATACAACCTTCCGTACAGTAACGAACTCCACCGTGTATTGGTATGCCAATGGTATGCGCTACCCTTTCCCGAATGAGGCTACGTATTTCACTTGGTTCGACTCATTTAATAATGTTCGTGTCGTCGATGATTCCTATTTGCAGGTGTATCCACTTGCACAAGAAAATATCACTTACCGCCCCGGAGCCAAGCTCGTGAAAAGCACCACCGGTAACAAGATCTATGCCGTAGCTCGATATGGCATCCTTCGACAGGTTGTGTCTGATTCAATCGCTGCGCAACTTTACGGATATGATTGGAATACAAAAGTGCAAAGTATCCCGGACGCTTTCTTTTCAAATTACCGTATTGGAACCCCGATCTATTCAACCTATGACTACAATGTCAATAATGAATACAATGGCGTAACGTATCCGACTGACTCGCTCAAACAAGGTTCGGTTTCAAACTATAATACCTACAATATAAATAACGACGGAACTACCGGCAGCCTGAGCCTAGGGGCAGACCGAACGAATATCAGTTCAGGACAGGAAGTGAGGTTAACCGCCTATTATAATAGCAACTTGCCTTACAATGGCTATATCGAGATTAAAAATGTGCGCGATAGTTCACTGGTTCGTACTTGTTACAATACAAGCACTTGCACCGTAACAGCCCTCCCTGAAAGAAGTGTCGAAGGAACAAGCGTGCAATATATCGCTACCGTAAAAGATGGAAACGGGAGCTTTATAACGAATCATTACAGCCCAACCATTTACATTGACACAAATACGTATGCAACGGGAGAGGCTTCACTCAGTATCGCAAATCGATCAAGTGCCTATAATACCGAAACCATCACCTTTACAGCATCCATAAATCGTTCTGGGTACACAAATACGAATACAACCCTTCGTGTGTATGACGCATCCAATGGATCTCTCGTACACACCTGTTCACAGAATACGTATTGTAGCTTTACACAGACATTCGGAACGAGCATTGGAAAAACCTGGTACCTCCGAGCAACGAATGCGAATGGAGAGAGTGTCGACTCAAGTTACTTAACCTTCAATACGCTTGGTAATAGTTCAACGAATAATGGCACACTGACGCTTACCGCCGATAAAACAAATATCACAAGTGGACAAGCGGTTTATCTCTACGCGAGGTATCAATATAGCGGTACAAATGTGAGCCGCATTGAGATCAAAGAAGGACGCAGTGGTAATACCGTAAAAACTTGCTATAACACCACCTGTGCCGTGACCGTCTATCCGTATCAGTCCGGCTATACTTCAACACAATATTATGCAACGGCTTATGCGAGTAATGGAACGCAACTCGATACGGTATATAGTCCAACTATCTACTTCAATGGAACCACAACAACCTATACACCAACACCGACATACTACGGAACAAGTACTGTGAACGATCTTCGCCTTAATATGAGTAGCACATTGATTCATAGCGGCGATCTCGTACAAATCACAGCAAATGCTTATGGTCATTGGAATTACACAGGAAGTCACATCGATATCCTAGATACAAGAACCGGGAATATCGTAGGCACCTGCTATAACCAAGGCTGGTGTACAACGAGCGTTCACGTTTACCGAAATAGTGGTGAAGCAACCATGCGTTATGAAGCGCGCTTCTACGAAACGAACGGGAGCTACCGCATGGATGAAATTGGGACACCAATTTATTTCATCATAAACTAAGAACCACAAATAAAAAACGAGAGCTACCGGCTCTCGTTTTTTTGTTTCTTCTTATTCTACTTTGCTCGCTCCACGTATTCTCCTGTCTCCGTATTGATGACGATTTGTTCCCCTTCCTTGATAAACATGGGCGCGCGTATTGAAATCCCCCCTTCCAAAACCACTTCTTTTGTCAGATTCCCGCCACTCGCAGTATTCCCCGCAACCACCTCTGGCGCTTCAACCACTTTAAACGTCATCTTTCTCGGAAGCTCAACCGCAATGGGCTTACCATCATACAATGAAACCATGACTTCCATCCCTTCTTTCATAAAACGCGCTTCCTCGCCAACCTGGTCCTCCGGCAAAGCGACCTGTTCATAGGTATCATTATCCATGAAGGTATACCCTGTTTGATCTTTGTAAATAAATTGCATCCTACGATGATCGACATTTACGATTTCAATCGTTTCAGCCACCTTGTAGGTTCGTTCAAGCGTTTTTCCTGTCTGAAGATTCTTAATTCTAGAACGGACAAAGGCAGAGCCTTTCCCCGGATTTACATGTTGAAATTCCGTAACGAGCCAAAGACCCGCTTCATCTTTTAAAACAATACCTTTCTTGATCTCATTCGGTGATGCCATAGTGATATACAAAATGTTTAACGACCAAAGTCTGATAAATTATAGGCCATTCGTCAAGTGAGTGATTTTATCTGTTTCCGCGAGAAGCATCACAAGACGATCCACGCCAAAGGCCAGTCCGCTGACTTTGCCAAGCTGCGTAAGCGCCTGAAGCAACTCCTCATCCATCGCCCAAGTCTGTTTTCCGAGCGATTCGCGTAAACGTATCTCCTCTAAAAATCGTCCTCGCTGTTCCTCAGCATCTGTCAGCTCCTGAAAACCATTCCCTAATTCCAAATCACCAATATAGAGTTCAGTCCGTAAAGCATAGCGTGAGTCTTCAGGATTTTTTGCAGCCAGAGACGCTTGCGACAGAGGGTAATTCCAAAGGAAAGTTGGCTGCCAGATGGTTTTGTTGTGATTCCAACCAAGATTCGGCTCTACTTCCGTCAAGAAAATCTTGAAAAACAAATCATCCCACGTGTCTTCTGTCTGAACGGTTCCGCCATGCTCTATAACAAGAGCAGCGAGTGCCTCTCGATCCTCCAGGATCTCGCCAAGATCAATATGCGCATAGACCTTCATCGCTTCAGCGACAGTCATCCGACGAAAAGGTGGCGCAAGTTCCGCGTCTCGTAAACCACGCCCAACAAATCTCAGCATATCTTCCGTCTCATCCATTAACGAAAAGAGGTCCGCACGTTTTCGGTACCATTCAAGCAGTAAAAATTCGGGAGCATGCGACCCATCTGTTGGCTCCCCGTCACGAAAGCATGGCCCAAGATCATAGATCTTCTCCAAGCCTGAAGCGAGAAGTTTTTTCATCGCGTATTCAGGCGAAGTAATCAAAGCACGATCAAATGCCCCGCCATGGATATCGTGCAGCTTGGTCCAGAATGGAGAAAGATAAGGCTCCTGACCCGGCAAGGCGACCATGCGCGGCGTATGCACCTCCAAATAGGCACGCGCGTCAAAAAAAGCGCGTACTCGCTTAACAATTTCAGATCGCAAAGTTACAGAGAGGTGCATAAGTGTATCAAAAAAGTCTAGAACATGTGCGGCTCTAGACTTTTTATATTTATCTCACGATATAAGGGAGGAGTCCCATATGTCTCGCCCGCTTAATGGCCGTTGCCAATTTGCGCTGATGCCAAGCACATACGCCAGATCGTTTACGTGGCACAATTTTTCCAAAAGAAGAAATGTAGCGTCGCAAGGTATCCGTATCCTTATAGTCAATGTGGTCCATGCCGTTCACGCTAAAATAGCAATTCTTAGGCACTGGTTTCTTTTTTCGTCTCTTCATCATATAGGTTAAAATGGAATCTCTTCCAGTCTTATTTCTTGATCTCCTAGCCCCTCGTCTCTTCCTTCGTCCTTCGACGTGCCAGTGGTGCTAGCCTGACTTGCATTTGTATTACCGACCGCTGCTTCAACAGGACCTGATCCTTTTCTGTCCAGAAGAATCATATTATCTGCGACAATTTCCGTGCGGTATCTCTTCTGACCGTCCTGTGTTTCCCAGTCTCGTGTTTGCAAACGTCCTTCGATATACACTTTACGTCCCTTACCGAGGTACTGCGCACAAATTTCTGCCAATTTTCTCCAAGCGACAATATTGTGATACTCGGCGCGTTCTTGTTGCTGACCCTGCTTGTCTGTCCAACGCATATTGGTCGCAATACTGAAGGAACAAACACTCTGTCCTCCTGTCGTTGTTTTTAATTCGGGATCACGCGTAACATTCCCGATAATCATTGCTCGATTTAAATCCATAGAAATATTATACGTCTTTAATATCTTCCTTCAAAGCTGATTCGATTTTCTTTTCAACTTCTGCTTCTGTAAGCTTCTTCTCCGAATCTTTGTCTGCCCCTGCGGCTGACTTTTCCGTTTCAGCTGCATGATGCTGCTCCGCCTTCGCTCTTTCCTCTTGCTTGCGTTTACGTCGAGCTTCTTCCTTAGCTTCAATATCAATCTCTTGAAATTGCACAAGATTATATTTCGGAGTCACCTTGTCTGCTTTCACGATCATGTGACGCAAAACTTCTTCCGTAATACGAAGATGCTCTTCGATCTTAGCGACACTCGATCGTGGCGCTGTAAAATAGACAAGAACATAATGCCCATGGCGTTGCTTCTTGATGGGGTAAGCGAAACGTAGTTTTCCGAGACGATTCACGGAATCAATGCTCGCTCCATCCTTTTCTAATAAAGTTGAGACTTTGGTCTCGACGCTTCCAATCTCATCATCCGCATAGGTGGTTGGGACGATGTAGAGAAGCTCGTATTTCTGAATTTGTTCTTCACTCATAGTAGACATGCCTCCGGTTGTGCCGGAGAATCCCTCTTGGGGATATGGCCTGGTCTTAATAATTAATGACGCAACCTTAATGAAATACGTGTTTTTTGTCAATCGTTATACATAGTAAAAGCCCCGAACCGTTCTTGACGATTCGGGGCTTGATGTTCCCTAGTGTTGGGTGCCAGGAGGCCTCATGGTTAGAGACCGAAGCCGATCCGGCATTTTCCCACCATTCTGGAGAATAAGGTGATTGGACAGGAGATAGAGCGGGATATATTCCCCCGAATAAAAGGGGTTCTCCACCTTCGCATAAGCAAGCAATCTCGCAAGGTCGACCACACTGGCACGATCCATCGGAAGAAAACGGCCGCCCTGCAGCGATGGGTCGATCCGGTCAACGAGCTTTACGATCGCATCACTGAACCGAATCAACTCTGACTTGCCAATGGGGCGCTGTACGGAAGGCACTCTGGTGATCTGCTCGGTATCCCGCGTGGGACGCCGATGGGACTCAGGCTCTTACCAGAAAAGCTCCGCTCTTTTTCTTTTGTTCATATCTAGACGACGGAGCGTTGCATTGTCGTTCAGAAGTTCTGACTCCCGCACGTGGCTCTCGGAGAGCTGCCGACGAAGGTCCTCCAACTTGGAGGTGAGTTCCCGATTTTGCTCATCGGCAGCACCCTCATACTCTTCGACTTGCGTCTTGAGTGAGGCCATCTGCTCCATCAGACGCCGCTCTGTTCCAAGCAATCGTCCTTCGAGCCTCGCTATGACCGTGTCTCGCTCGGACTCAGCTGAGGGCGTTCGCGTGGACTCAGGCAGTCGTGCCAAGAACTCTTTTTGAAGCAGCTGAAACGCTTTGCGTTCGCCAAGCATGTTGACATACAGAGCGTCCGCTTTATTGCGATCACGTTCGAGCGAAGCTTCCATGGAAGCCGTGGTCGTATAGATCCCGGTCACTTCCATAAATAGCTCACTCAACTCTTCACGAAGTTCTGCGCTACGTCGCCCCTCCTCCGAAGACTCGAACGCCTCGATTTCATCCTCCGTGCTCTTGATTAAGCTATCGTAGGACAATGAGATCGTAAGCAACTCTCGCCGATGCATGCTCACATGGTCATCCATCGCTTCAGCTCGTGCCAGAGCCGTGTCACGACACCGTTGGAGCGTACGCAGTTGCGAGTAGAGTCTGTCGAGCGTTGGCGGCTTCAGACTCTCGAGCTCATTCATGAGCTTCGGAATACGTTCCGTCGCCTGACGACGTCGTGCTAGCTGCGCCTCCAAAGTGAGGATTCTCGCTTGAAGTTGTGCAATCAAGAGCTCCTGATCGGATTTCTTGGACGGCTTGAAAGCATCATCAGAAGAGGTGTCCGCCCCCTCCTGAGTTCGGGTAATAGATGGTAATTCTCCTTGGTCGATCCCGAATGATTCGACCACGGCTTCCGGAAGGGGAGGCGCATTCAGCCTGTCATTCAGTTGTTCGATGTGAGTATCACGCTGCCTAAGCGTCTCGCTGGTATCCGCGAGAGTCTGCGTCAGCTGACGGACTTGCGCGATATGTTTATCGCGGGCATTCACTAAACGACGATTTTGACGTCGCAGCAGACGCAGCTCATCCACCTGCTCTCGTACCTTCTTTTTGAGAAGGGTTGCATGTTTATCCAGTGTCTGACGTTGAAGCCTTCCAGCTCGCCAACGATCAAAGGCGAAGAACAGAAAAGCGAGACCGAGGCCCGCCAGAAGACCAACAAGAAGTGTGACCCCCTCGGCACGCGTTTCCGTGGCCTCGGTGAGATCCTGATTGGTCGCTCCCAGTGTTTGAGATGCCGACCCTCTCGAATGAAGACGCTCAATGATCCGATCTCGGATCGCCACCATGTGCTGCAATCGCGCGACTGCCGACTGCAGTGATGGCGTTACCGGTGCCGCCGAACCAACCACATTCGTCACAAGCGAAGGCGCTTGTACGACATAGGTCAGCCCCTGCACGAGCCAATACTGTCGGTACCTAGAAGCACACAAATCATGTGTCGAGGCTCGTCTAGAACGCGCAAGCGTCCCGTTAGGCAATCGACACACGTAAATAATCTTTCCTGGATTTGCTTCCAGGATATCTTGTCGCGTGAGCTCCGATGAGTCTCCGAGCGATTGATGCGACAAACGCACGAAACCCGCGAAAGTTGCATCGGAACCAGCTCGAACGAGCACGGTACCGTTCGCACGATCGACATGCGTCACGCGAGAATAGGTGGTCGGCATCTGTGCCAACGATCGCGCCGGGCAGAACAGTGCCAAGCACATGAAGCTCAGCACGTTGATCTTGAGGAAGAACTTGTTGAAAACCTGGTTCATCTGAATCTCCTTTTGTGAAAGAACCCGGTCACATTGGTACATGATTTTGAGGCTTTGTCAATCCGTCAATATAAAAGAAACCCCGATATTGTCTATCGGGGTATCCAGCTGAGAGTTAAGGGAAGAAAGCTATGACGTCGGCCTCAGGGTTCGTCGTCACTCCATCCATCGCCTGATCCCGGACCGGGACGGATGGTCTCAGGAAATTTTGACAGTTGCCCATTCCTGGGCTTGCCAATGCCGGAGGCCGCACGAATAACCGTTCGAGCGTTCTCATCGACAAGAGAAAAAGGACTCGTAGAAATACGCGAGAGCTCTCTAGGAAGTTCGCCTTCCTCGATCCGAGCATCATCCAACGGGGGTGATGACTCGGAGAGGAGAGGATCGGAAATCGCTATGGTAGCGATATCTCGACCGGTACTCCCCACGAAAGCCTTGTCACGCAACTCCGTGATATCTCTCTGAAGAACCATCAGCGCTCCGTAAATCGCACTGAGAATCTGATCGACCTCGTGGCTCTTCTTACCGAAGCTCCTGACCCGACCATCAATCTGGACAAGATCGTACTGGTCAAAGATGTCCAGCACAGTCTCAAAGTGCATCCACGCTGTACGTGAGATAGCAAGAAGTTCGTTCGCTTCCGCCATATCCTCGTCAGCGGGCTTCGCCAATTTCATGGCACGCATCTCGGCTTCCAGCGCTTCACAACGCTGAGCGCTTGTTTGCGCCGCCTCATAGATCAGGTCGTGAGCGATTGCCAGCGACTGGTTCTTCTCCCGAAGCTCCTGGATCTGTCGCGCTGAGCGCTTGAGATCCGTAAGCTCCTTCGAAAGCGCCGTGGCGGAGTGTATATCCGTACCGGAAGGAAGAGCTTCTTGGAGCACCCTCTGAACAACGCGAGCAGCTCCGACCTCAGCGAGCACCTCTCCGAGGTGTTCGTGAATGTCTCCGTAGGCTGGACTCCAACCATCTTCTCGACTCATCGCCCGCACAATGGTCGCATGTGAACGCGCCATCTGAACGATGTGCGCCGGCGTAGGTTCACCGGGCATATCCGCATCACGCCACGCAACCCGAAGGGAATTGTCATGTTCCACGTGCTGAAGTTTGAGCTCCAACCGCTTCACTTCCTTTCGCGCTGCATCACGCTCAATCTTGGCCTTGCGATACAAGTGCGCGAGGATGCCGCCCCCGAGCATGAGTCCGAAAAGAAGAAGTAAAAGAACGCTGAACACAGGACTAGATGTGCTCTCGTCTACAGAAGCTGTATGAGACTGATCGACGGCTTCCGCGGAAGCTGCCGGCGTCTCTTCGGGAGCTGATGTCGCTTGTGCGGACACCGGCTGACGAATCGGGTGCTGACGAACCTCGTCCGAAGCCACCGCATCGGACGCGCGCGTAAGCGTTTGTCCCATGCTACGAATGACGCTCTGCGTCTGTCGATAGGTCGGCGGCTGGGTCTCTCCCATGAGTTCCGCCAATTCGGTGAGCTCTGCTCCCAATTGAGCAGGGGCCGGCACCGTCTCTTCGATCTCGCTCGAGTCGAGCATGCGCACCATCTCTTCCGCTCGTTCACCGGGCGTCAGCTGGCGCGAAGCCGGTACACGATATATGGTCGGATGACCCGCATCTACCGTGGCGATCGTCCATCGACGACAGGTTCCCGCGGAGCAAAAACGGCTCCACGAAACCGGCGCCGACGTTCTGTTCTGCGTCGGGCAAGACCCGTTGCGCCTCCATGCTCCATCAGTACGATGGTAAATGAGTCGGCAAGGGTTTGCCGCTTCAAATTGAGCAAGGGTGATATGCGAAGACGCGTCCTCTATATCACTATTCACTCTCTCGAGCATCTGCTCATAGGAAGCGCTTCGTCCGGCGATGAAACACCGGTATCCATCAGGACAACGCGCATCATCACTTCGAAGTTCAAGGATTTCTCTACTCCCTGGTAAAGAGGCGGCTTCTTGAGCCAAGACCGCCCCCGGAATCATCAGGAAAACAACCATGGCACATGCCGTAAACCAACGCATCTTTTCTCCTTATCAAAGGTCCATTTAATCACTCCCCGAAATGAGGTAGCGACAACTCAGCCCATCATACCTTATACTATATGTCAAGAAAGTCCCATCACACATCAAATACCTATTTTTCGCTAATATGAAACGTTTTTGCCTATTCGGTAACCATCCCTTGATCTCACTTGCCGAAGTGAGTCGTGTTTTTGATACAAAACCAGCATTTCAGGTCCAAGCCTTAGCCGTATACGAAACTAGCTTAGACACACAAAAAGCCGCAGATGCCTTAGGTGGTCTTGTGAAGGCTGGAGATATTATTTGGCAAGGAAAAAGACAGGATTTTAATATCAGTTTATTGGCTGATTGGATAAAAAAACACCATACACAAGACAAAATTTTATTCGGTCTCACCATATATGCAGAAAATAAAAAGGACATGGTGAAATTCAAGCATCTTCCAATTGAACTTAAGAAAGCTTTAAAACCTCTGGGAAAGAAGGTGCGCTGGGTTACAGGTGAACGTGGCGAAATTCGCCCTGTAACGATCCAAAAAATGAAATTAATCGACGAAGGATATGACTTCGTGTTTATTTTATATAAATCCGATATCTATATCGGAAGAACGAAGCACGTACAAAATGCCGATGCTTGGAGCCATCGAGATTATGGACGTCCTTTTCGTGATGCAAAAACCGGCATGCTGCCTCCAAAGCTCGCACGTATGATGGTGAATCTCGCGGTCGGCAAAAAGCCAAAAAAAGGGGCGACCCTCCTTGATCCTTTTTGTGGAAGCGGAACCGTCCTTATGGAGTCAGCTATGCGCTACCCACATTTGCACGGTATCGGAACTGATATTGATAATAAACAAGTACGCGGCGCCGAGCGAAATATGCAATGGCTGCACAAGCAAGGCACGGTTGCCTCGACGAGCAAAATCGAGTGGATGACATCCAGTGCACAAGATATTTTAGATAAAGTAAACTCACCAATTGCCTATATTGTGACTGAAGGCTTTCTTGGACGTCCCTTACAAGGTCGCGAATCAAGACAAGAGCTGGAGCGCAATATGCATGAAGTCCAAACCATTTGGAAGGAAACGCTTCCAGCCCTTGGCAAGCTCCAACAAAAAGACGATATAATGGTTTGTGTCTGGCCGGAATATATGGTTGGAAAAGAAACCGTCGCCCTTAAAATGGAGGCTGTGGTGAAAGCGGCCGGATACACACGGAAAGATAAACACGACCTGCTATACGGACGTGAACAGCAATTCGTTCGTCGACGAATTGTCATCTTGAGAAAGCAACGCGGGGATTGACATAATCACAAAAAAATGTCATTCTTTCCTGTTCCGCAATGTCGCGGTACATGTTCTTTTGGAGAAATCCATGTCCTCAGACAAGTCCCCGAAACCCGCACATCTTCGGCTAATTAGCCAAGATCAAGATATCGATACACTGGAATCGGACGATGATGATCTCTTGCGCGACACGCTCGTTGAGGACATCACCCCAGAGTTCGATCCGATCGATCCACTCGAAATGCTTCCAGTACAAAGGTTTGACCGTGGAGTCATCCTCCAGGAGGCTGAAGCAACTGAGCGTCGTCGCTATTTCCTCATTCTGGATGGATTAGCTGAGCTCCGCTTCCTCGAAGGAAACGGATCCTTCTCGAAACATTTCGAGCATCTGAAGAAGGATGATGTCATCGGCGTTGCGTGCTTCGCCGAAGTCAGAACCTCGAGCCGGGTAAATGTTCGTGTGATCGACCTCGATGAGATCGATCGCCTGAACCATCCGGTACTTACGCAGCGCGCCTACGCGCTGATCCTCTCCGCGAGCTTCCTTGCCGGAAACATTGCCCGACAAGATGCAGAGCGTCACAAAGAGACGACAAAAGAGCTTGAAACGGCTCTCGAAGCCTCTATGGAGTACACCAATGGTCTGGCTGACAGCTTGGAAGAATGGCGTCAGCGGTCGGAAGCTGCCGAGCGGAAGACCAGGGAAATCGATGCCCTCGCCAAGGAAACGATCCGTACGCGCATCGAAGAACTGCTCAAAAACAAGTTTGCGCCAATGGAGCAAGAACGTGACGAGCTCGCTCTGAGGCTGCGAAGTCTCACGCCGTGGCTCATTGAATTCTTCTCTCAATGGCCACAACTGCAAGACGAACTGGGAAGACTTCGTAAGGATCAAAAAGCAGATACGACCTCGGTCGTGAATACGCTTCAGATCTACCACGACTTGGTCGAGTCCCAAGGGGCAGAAATCGACCAACTACAAAATGAAGTGTCCGAGCTACGCGAACACTTCGCCGAGTACGTCTACCCGGTTATTCAGCTCCTTCTCGACAGTAATCAGCCTGAGCTTCAACGATGGGCCGTGCGCCTTCTCGATGAGCTCTATACGCTGAGACTTCCTATCGGACACCGCTAGTTCGCGTGCGTCCGCTAGACACAAAGGTCCCAACGGCATCTCCGTTGGGACTCTTTATATTCCTTATTATTTATATCTCCTTTGAAACAAGCTATTACGGATAGATTTGATTTCCCTCTTCATCGTATAAAATAATCGCCTGCGTTGGACATGATTGAGCGGCTAATAAAATCGTCTCATCATCTGCTCCCTTTTCATCAATAATGACCGCTTTGTTTTCCTCATCGAGCTGAAAGACAGCGGGCGCTACAGTAACGCATGGCGCGGCTCCGATACAAAGGTCCCGATCGACCTCGACCTTCCCTATTTTAAGTGGCTTAAGTTCTTCTTGATTTTTGTGAGGTTCTACATCAGACATATGGTACTAGTTACATGGAATAAAAGCGCGGTTACCGTCGCATAGGGATTATGCCCCAAAATATTTTTCTTTGTAAAATCGAATGAGTTGTTCTACTTCAGGAATACACGATGGATCCCCCGTACCAACCTTGGTTTTTGCCTGTACTTTCTCCAAGGTATCCGCTCCTTCAAGCACCGCCTCTTCAATGTCATGATCGGTAATTTTCAAGACGTTATCAACGAAGCGACCATGTTCAATTTGTAAACGATCGAGTTGCCCTGATTTTCTAAAATAGTCGTTTATCGCACTACGCAAAGCCTTGTCACCAAGAACGGAACAATGAACTTTCCTCGCTGGAAGACCTCCCAATCGAAGCATAATATCTTGCGGTCTTAAAGCAAGGGCCGTTTCAATATTCATACCACCGTTTTCCGTCACCATCACGGAGAGCATCGACGTAGACGCAATAGCACTCGCGCAACCAAAGGTTTTCCATTTAAATGCTTTGATACGCTCTTCTCCATCCGCCTCCTTTTCAATACGTAACCATACCTTCATTGCATCACCACAAGCAGGTGAACCTACCATGCCAAGATAGGCATCAGGCATTTCTTCTTCCTGATCGAGAAAGTTTTTTGGATGAAAAAAATGTTCCTTCACGACATCGGTGTAAAACCAGCCGGCTTTTTTATTCGCGACCACATCCCCTTTTCGGGCACTGTTTTTCGCTGCTTCAATAGGTTGTTTCATATAAGATTAGCTCTTTGAGCTCGTATCAAGTGCCGGATCCTCTGGGTGAAGACTGGCGTCAAAATATTTCATGTCAAGATTCACAGGACTCATCTTACGCAATCGTTCAATCACCTGTGGCATCGTCTGAATGACATACGTAATGTCCTCTTCTGTTGTATGACGCCCAAGCGTAAAGCGGATAGAACCATGTGCAGCTTCATAAGAAAGGCCGGTCGCTAAAATGACATGCGACGGATCAAGAGATGTACTCGCGCAAGATGAGCCGGTCGAGGTCATAATGCCTTCCGCATCGAGATAGAGCACCGCGGCCTCTCCCTCAATATCCATAAAGGAAACATTTGCGCTTTTTGGTAGGCGCTCGGTTGGATGACCATTTAATATACTTTTTGGAATACGGAGCAGACCTTCAACGAGCTTATCGCGAAGTACGGATAATCTTGCTGATTCTTCCTCTCGAAAAGTATCAACCAGTCGAACCGCTTCGGCAAGCCCAATAATAGCCGGAACATTTTCTGTGCCTGAACGCATATTTTTTTCTTACCCACCGCCGAGCATTTGCGGCAGCAATCGAGTTCCACGACGCACGAATAACACCCCAATTCCTTTTGGTCCATAGAGCTTTGATCCGTTGAAGGTTAGAAGATCAACATGCATTTTTTCAACTGAGAGAGGCTGATAGCCCGCAGACTGGCAAGCATCGGTATGAAAAAGAGGGTAGGGCGTATTCTCAGATTTTCTCCACCGGAGCAATGCTCGGCCAATTTCTTCAATGGGCTGGATAGTGCCGATTTCATTATTTGCCGACATAATGGAAACAAACAATGTCTGCGGACGAAGAGCTTGTTTGAAATCTACAACGTCTACCTGTCCATAACGATCTACCGGCAAGATGGTTAATTCAATGCTCCCCTTTTTCTGAAGCGCTAATAAAGGCTCAAGGACAGCGTGGTGTTCAATCGCACTTGTAATCACATGAGGAATCTTTTGACCGGATTGAGCCTCTATTGCATCCCGGTGAGCTTTGAGCTGAGTGATCCCCATCACGGCAAGATTATCAGATTCCGTTCCACCTGAAGTAAAAATAATCTCGTCTTCATGCGCTCCAAGAAAATGAGCAATTGCCTTTCTTGCTTCCGCTACCGCTTGCTGTGCTTTTAACCCAACAGAATGGAATGAAGAGGGATTTCCATAGATCTCTGTAAAAAAAGGTAGCATCGCCGTAACCACACGCTCATCCGTTGGCGTTGTGGCCGCATAATCTAAATACACGTCTCGTTTATTCATACAGACATCGTAATAGAAGCGAGCGTTGTTTCATTGAGAGAAGCCACGAGCTTTGCCTGTAGACCGCTCCACAGTTGTTGGCTATGACATCGTGCCTCTACCGGGCAAGTGGTTCCCGCTTGGCATTCCACAAGAGAAATCGGCCCTTCAATCGCTTCAATAATATCCCCAGCGGAAATACACTCAGGAGATCGTGTGAGACGATATCCGCCACCAGGACCTTTCCTCCCCCTAATTAAGTCCGCCTCCTTTAATCGTTGTGCAATCTCTTCCAAATAGCCTGCAGAAATAGACATGCACTCAGCAATCTCAGAAAGGGACGCGTACTTTTCTGAATCAAAAATGGCCGCGAGCTCAGTCATAAGAATAAGACCGCTATGATGTCGTTCAGAAACACGAAAAAGGGAGTTCATAGGAAATATAGGCTCGAAAAATAAAAACCTAGCTAACAGCTAGGAATTTACGTCGTCCCTCAAACTTCGTCAAGTTGAGATTGGAATATCTTTTCTATCCTTTTTCGGAAAACCTCGATGCGACAAATAGATCGCCGCAAGCATCAAGGTAAACGTCACAAAAGATAATTGCGGGATATCAATAAATCCAAACAATGAAAGATAATGCGTGGAGCAAGAGACGCCCAAGCTACACGCCTCCACCGTTTTTGGAAGCAAATGATAATATAAGAGATTTTGAAAAACGGAAATCAACCAGCCAATAATGGCGAATGGATAAACGTAATAATGGAGACGTTTATCTTCCAAAAGCATACCCACCAATAAAATAACAACGAGCGGATACATCGCGATGCGCTGATACCAACAAAGCACACATGGAGCGAGCTTCAAAACCTCACTAAAATAGAGAGATCCTGCCATCGCTATGACGGACAAGAGAAAGGCGAATGGCATGGCATATGATTGAAGACGGCATTTTTTCATAATTGTCGAAGAGAGATTAATCCTATAATAGCCCTATCCACCGCAACGAGAAAGGTTTCTTTGTTATCCGCAAAATGCAGTCGCATCATATTCACTAATGAAGGCTCTATCTCAATGCCTTCAGATTGAAAATAGTTCGCATATCCAAACCAGAACTCACCAAGTTCACTTGTGCCGATAAACACCTGCTGAGGAATATATTGTACGTCGTCAAAAGACATAGGCGTCACAAGCATATCCGTACTTCGAGCAAGAAGCGCCTTTGCGAGATCCTGACATTCTGAATTTAACACCAAGCCCGCACTGATACGAATTAACTCACTCGCGGAAATGCCTATTTCCGGAAAAATATCAGCCACAACGATACGCATCGAGTCATCGTCACGCCCTCTATCTTTAGGCTCTTTTTGACCTGTTCGACGAAAACGCGCCGTTGCACTCTGAACTAAATCTGTCAGCATCCTTTTCATACTCTCCGGAGTATAGCAAAATCCCCCGTTCTATACAGTCCGGAGGATTTTGCGAGAGCTCACGCTAGCGAGTAACCTGAATGGTTTCTCCCAGTTCACTACTGGAAGCATAGACCGTGACCCTAGCATTCGTTGAGGTACTCTTGCTAATCCAGTACCCCGTACCATTAGCTGATGAACCCGTTGGATCCGTTGGTAACCCAACGACATATAGTTCATCCGCATAAAGTTCGTTTAAATCAACAAGCCCCGTACAACTAGAAGTGGCAACGTCACTACGACAAATCTCCGTTGAGGCCGTTGTAATATTTGCCGGTAAAACGCCTGAATTATCAATCGTATATTGATACACAGCATTAAGAACCGTATTCACATCACTTCGGCGCTGCGCGTTATTTGCCTGAGCGAGCTGACGTGATGGATTAATCGCGATAATAACGATCGCGGCGAGAATGGCGATGATAGCGATAACCAAGAGAAGCTCGATGAGTGTGAAACCTTTTTGAAATTGCTGTTTTTTCATAAATGAAAGAAAAATTATTCTGAGAAAAGTATAGCAAATTAGTCTGGAATCACAAAACTTAAACCACTCTTCGGCTTTTTACTACGCAAAGCAAGCCCGGTTAATACCGCCATAGTTGCCGGCGTCTCATCATCAAGCAAAACAGTGCTTTGAGGCAAAATGACGGGCAAAGCGATGGTTTTCTGAAAAAAATCATTAAGTCCCTCCATCTGCCCCGCTCCACCTGATAATACTACTTGTGTAACCTTTCTATGCGTTTTTCCCTCATAAAAAGCTTGAGCTTTAAGAAATTCAGCAACAAGCGGCTCATACACGGTTTCTGCTATACCTTTCACGGCGCCCGACATCCCAAGTTTTATTTTCTCTCTTTCCGCCTTTGTTATACTGATCTTTTTTTTCTTGGCTAAAGCCTCTGTAAGATTTCCTCCGCCGATAGGTTTTGAAACGGCAAGTTGCTGCCCCAGTCTATCCGCAAAAACTAGACGGCTCCCGCGTCCACCAATATCAATAATAGCCACAGCTTTATCGTCTGTAACCATACTTTTAGAAACCAGGGCGCGCGTCAAAGAGGTTGCCTCCGGCTCAAGAGCGATGAGATCCAAGCCAGCTAACATCACCGTATTCACATAGCCTTGCACAATTTCTTTTTGAGCCGCAACAAATAAAATATTATAATCCGTCTCCCCAGTAGAAAGAATCGTATAGTCCCAAGCGAGCATATCGAGAGTAAACGGAAGCAAATCTGCCGCCTGTTTCAGTACGAGCTGGTCCAATGCCTCACCAGACGCCTCATTGGGAACGGTAATATGCATAGAAAAAACTTGCGCTTCGGGAATACCAGCAATCACATGATGCGCAGAGAGTTTCTTCCCGCTCGCGTCATTCACCAAACCACGAAGTAGCTCGGAAACCGCTTCCTGATCTTTTATCTCCGCGTGCTCAATCACACCCTCGGGCACCTCGACATAAGCACTCGCTCGCACGCGCATTCCACGCAAGGCAAGCAATCGCAAAGAGCGATCGGAAAAATCGATTGCGAAGGCACTCGGTCCAAATAGTCTTGAAAAGAAAGCCATGGTTAGAAGTTTACCACAATCTGAACAGATATTGATTACCTTTCCTCTGTACTCAATCTCGCTATAGCGCTGCGGGAGTAATAATAATCACCTCCTGCGAATTACTCGCCGTCGCGGCAAAAGCTCGACTAGCTGAAACACCAAGCCCATCAACAGCAGTAACAAGATTGAGCGTCGCGGCTTGAACTACGGAGGCTGGGTTCGATAGATCAAGAACAACAAATTCATTCGCAGCGTCATCCATCCCAGCGAAGACAAATCCATAGCCTGCGCGAAGAACATTAATGCGTTGATAATCCGCAGAGGAAAGAATAGTAGGGGAAGCCGGCGTTGAAACATCAACGGCATAAAATTCTTGAGCTCCTCCGCGATTGGCCGTGCCCACAAAGGCCACGGTTCCTGAAACAGCGGCAGCATAGGCATTCGCCTTCCCTGATAAATCTAATGAGCCATTTACCGACAAACTTCCCGGCGTCGTCACATCCACGCTTTGGAATTCTTGTTGATTACTTTCACTCGCGATAAAGGCGTAGTCAGTCCCACTCTGCGAGAGCGCCACATCAAATTCCCCACTAATATTCGCACTTCCAAGGGAAGTGGGCGCGCTAGGCGTCGAAATATCAAAAATATGAAAGGTAGGATTACTCCCGAAATTATTCCGTGTCACATAGAGACGGTTCCCTTTTACAGCCACATCACGTCCGTCACCGGTTCCGGCAAGATCGAAGGAAGTTGCAATCACAGGACTCGACGGCGTCGTCATATCCACAACAATCAGTTCATTCGTATTACTCTTTGTCACGACATAGGCGTAGTCCCCGGAAATGGCAATGCCATTTACATTTCCAGGAAGATCGAGTGAGCCGACAATACTGGGATTTGCTGCATCGGAAGCATCAATAATATAAAACTCGGGATCCGTCGAACTTTTTCGGCCGATATAGCCCATTGTTCCAACCGCTGCCGCGGAAAGAGCATTTGCCGTTCCTGGAAGATCAATCGTCGAACTCACAGATGGGTTCGTCCAGTCATAGACGATCGGTCCACCACCGGTTGAGGTGGAGAACGATGTAACATCACGCCAGGCGCTGATACTCAAGGTAGGCTGAACCGTCGCGACATTGACTTGAATCTTTCTTGTTACACCCAATACCGTACTCGTCGTTTGCACCGTACGATTCGTATTCCCGGTTCCGCCGATCGTCCGCACATAACAAGTATCGTCGCTCACTGGAAGCAGTTCCCCTCCCACATAACTCGTTGAGTTAAGTAATGAATATAAAGCCTGCTCTGCACAAGCGGTGGCTGCAACCTGCGCGCGCGCTGAAGCCTCTTCCTGAATACGCATCTTAGAAACCCCTGCCGCACGAAATAATCCACCCGTAAGAAACAAAACCATTACCGCTCCCAAAATAAGGACCGTCAGTAAGGCAATATATCCTTCACGATATTTCATAGACGTCTTCGTATAGTTGCGGAACCAGTAAAAATATTCTCCGGAGCATTTCCGGTTCCAATATCTGATGCTGTGGAACTCACCGACATATCGATATGAATACTCCCCGGCGAACTCGTTGCCGCCACATTCGTAAAGACAATATCCTTAATTCTAATCGTCTTCGCTGTTAACGTAGAGGTGGCGGCCGTCCCTTCTTTTACTTTGAGTACCTCGTTCTCAACGAGAAATATGGTCGGATTCGAAGACGTGCCCGGCATGGTCAGGGTTAATTGAGAACTAGTCGCACCCTGCAGAGGCAATGTCACGCTATCCGCATTACGAATGGTCGTCAGCATTCTTGTCATGGCCGATGAGCCACCTTCATTCACTGCATATACAGCATCTGTTTTTTGCATCCCCTGCAAAACTTGAATCAACAAAGCAGATGAAATAGATAAAAAGACACTGAGAATCATAATATAAAAGAGCGTCTCGATTAAAGTAAATCCTTGATGATATTTCATACTTAAGGGGCGGGAATAAGAATCTGGACTTCATTTGAATTATCCGCTGTCACAGCAAATCCACGCTCCGTAGACATGCCTAGCCCAAGCACAGGAGCAGAAAGATTCAATGTGGCAACCGCATTAATCGTATTTGGATCTGACATATCAAAGACAACTAATTCATTGGCAGCGTAATCCATCCCAGCGAAAACCAATCCATTCGCAACACGAATGACATTAATGCTTTGATAACTGGCCGAAGCAATATTTGTCGGAGACGTGGGGGTTGCGACATTTACGACATTAAACTCATTGCCGGCGCCTCCGCGGTTCGCCGTCCCAAGGTAGGCGACTGTTCCTGAGACACCTACGGCATACGCGTTTGCATTTCCAGATAGATTAAGCGATCCACCAACACCCATACTGACGGGGTTTGTGACGTTCACCGCCTGAAGCTCCTGAGCATTACGTGCACTCGCGATAAAAGCGAAAGAGGTCCCAACTTCGGATAGCGCCACATCATATTCACCGGCGCCTAAATTTGCACTTCCAAGCTCAACCGGTGAAGCGGGGTTGGAAATATCAAACACATGAAACACGGGTCTCGACCCAGAGTTTCTCCTCGTAAGATAGAGGCGATTTCCCTGAATAGCTACATCGCGTCCGTCGCCGCCACCGGGAAGATTCAATCTTGTTACAAGGCTTGGACTGGATAAATTAGACACGTCTACTACTTGTAACTCTCGACCGGAGGTTGCTAAATACGCATAGGTACCCGTCACAGCAACTCCATACACTCGACCGGAAATATTGAGATAACCAAGCACGCTAGGACTCGTTGAGCTGGTTGCGTCAATGATATAAAATTCATCGTTCCCACTGCTAGACTGTCTACCAATGAACCCAATGGTTCCGCTTGCCGCCGCCGAGAGCGCGTTTGTATTACCCGGTAGATTTACCGTCGAAGCAAGCGAGGGGTTCGTCCAATTACCGGCGGAAGGCGGGGCAATACTTTTTTCCCAATTTTTGATAATCGTCGCGAGCACAATAGAACGCGGCTGACCCCCATCCACCCAACTCACCGTAGAAGTAACATATCTCGTATCGACATCTGGCGAAGCGATTTCAATCGTTCGCGTAAAGAGGGCACTCGTATCACTCGTTCCGGAAAAGGACCATTGAGCACCGGAAAGAGCAATGCCATGTGTCCCGCTAACAAGCTCAGCAAAGCTTCGGTCACGTATAGCGCGCGTCGCCTCAATACCTTCTTGAGCTAAACGAAATCCATCCGTACGATTCACCGAATAAAAGCTTCCTCGATAGATATCGATGAAGGAAAAGACAATAGCTCCCATCACAATCGAAAAAATAGCGACAGCTAATAATACTTCGATTAAACTTTGTCCATTTGCAAATCGCATCTTAAACATATTATTCCATCTCAATATTACCAGATGAATAAATGCGTATATTCCTTGAGAACGTTCCGGCGAACACTGACCACACACCATCAACGGTGGATGTGCCATATAGTTGGGAAAATACAACCTCAGTAGAAGTAGCTGTGACCGTCACGGAAGGTGAAACAGGATATGTCTGGTCTTCCGAGGTAAGACGGGTCGCATATGTCTCTCCTTGAAAAAGAACATAGGTGCTCGAAGCAGGAAAAATACGTACCCCATGTGGCGTATCACCAAGATTTGCCACTGAATAGGTGCGCGCGATAGTTAAGGTATCTTGCAATTGTTTTGATGCGTCCGTCACGAGTTGATTTTGATAAAACTGAAAAACAAGTGGAGCACTCATCAAGAGCATGACCGCGCTAATAGCAAGCACCATGAGCAACTCAAGTAAAGTGAAGCCGCTCGCTATATGCCAAGGCTTTTTATTTTCGCAGTGTGAGACTGGAAGTGATTTCATAAATCGGCATGATAATCGCAAGAGCCACAAAAAGAACGATCAGCGCGATGATGAAAAGAAGTACTGGTTCCATCACGGTTGGCAGACGCTTCGTCGCCGTATCAACCTCACGATCATAGAATGACGCAAGATAATCAAAACTCTCACCGAGTTTGCCACTTTTTTCACCAACCGCAAGTAAGGCGATCGTCTGTTGCGGAAAAAAATGAGGATACTTATCGAGGATCACGGAAAGTGGTACGCCCGCAATAAGACGTTTATGCGCTTTCTCTAAAACCTGCCTATAACGAAGATTGGTCACAGCTTTCGTCGTCGCTTCTAGCGAAGCTTGAATGGTGAGACCGCTACGGAATAAAGCACCGAAGACCTGACTAAAAAGAGCAAGCTGATAATCCATAAAAATCCCCCCGATGAGTGGCAGGCGAAGACTGAGGCTATGCACAAAAAGCTTCACTGGCTTCAACCGCACAAGAAAGAGAGCTATAGCGACAAAAATAGCGATACCCACAACAACCAAAGATCCGTTTTGCTGGAGAAAATTTGATATAGCAAGCAACACACGCGTCATTAATGGCAGCTTCACATTGAGAGAAGTAAACAACGGGATAAGACGGGGAAGAATGAAGATGGCAATACCTCCACCGATAACAAACGCAAGAGTCAAAACAATTTCAGGATAAATTAACGCAGTTTGTAGTTTTTCTTTTAACTCTTTCTGTCTCTGAAGCAAATCCGCGATATAGCGAATATTGTCTTCAAGCGTACCATTCACTTCTCCCGCTTGAATAATGTTCACGGCCAAATCACCAAAAATATATCGCGTCTCTTCCAAAGCATCTGCGAATGAGGTTCCTCCTTCCACCTGCCTCTTAATACGCTGAAGAATCTTCTTAAATCCGGCCGATCGAGTTTCAGCCGCTAAAACTTCTAACGCCTCATTGAGTGGGATGCCACTCTTCACCATGAGAGCAAGGTTCTCAAAAAAATTCGGAATGAGCGACCGGTATGAAGCGGCAACAAAGGAACGAAAAAGAGAGATTTTCATCCCCCTTAGTATAACATGACTGAATAAATGCCGTGATCCTTTTACGTCATTCTCAAAAAACGCGAAAGTCGGCTATCCATTTATGTTTTAGTCACACGAATGACTTCGGACATGGTTGTCTGTCCTTGAAACGCTTTCTCTACGCCATCTTCAAGCATGGTGCGCATTCCTTGATCTTTCGCTGCTTGGCGGATCACATCGGAGCTTGTATTTTTTACAATCAATGGACGAATTTTCTCGGTCACTTCCAGCACCTCGAATAACCCCATACGTCCAGAAAAACCCGTATGCGTACAAACGCTACACCCCTTCCCTTTATAGAGACGAATACTTTTCACTTCTTTTTTTCTGGAGACACGTTTCACGGCCTCTTGTATCCCTAAGTCTCGCTTGATAGCTAAAACCTCTTCTTTATCCGGCGTATAGCTCACCACACAATGGCTACAGATTTTACGCACAAGTCGTTGAGCGATAATGATATTCACGGAACTCGCAATCAAAAATGGTTCAACTTCCATTTCATATAAACGTGGAAAGGTCGCCGCGGTATCATTTGCATGAATCGTGGAAAGAAGAAGGTGCCCCGTCAGAGCAGCATTAATACCAATCTTTGCCGTTTCTGGATCACGGATTTCACCCACCATAATAATATCAGGATCTTGACGGACAATCGATCGAAGACCCGCTTCAAACGTGAGATTCGTGCGATTGTTTACCTGAATCTGGCGTACCCCACGAATATCATACTCAACAGGATCCTCAATCGTCATGACATTCACGTCCGGCTGATTCAAAATCACCATAATGGCATAGAGCGAGGTGGTCTTCCCGGAACCAGTCGGTCCCGAAGAAAGCATCATGCCATGCGGGAGACTCGCCGCATGCTTCACTTTTTGTAAATCATCATCTTGTAGCCCCAAATCCTCCAAACGCAGACGTTGAAACCCCTCTGAGAGAAGACGCATCACGACATTTTCTCCATGGGTCACCGGCAAAATGGAAACACGAAAGTTAATGTCATTGGTATCCACGGAAATAGAAAAGCGTCCGTCCTGAGCTTGCGCGTGTTCGTCCGTACGCAATCGTGAAAGAATTTTTATACGAAACACGACTTTATTATGATACTCGATTGGATAGTGCAAAACATCGTGCATGCGACCATCAATACGAAAACGCACGGTAACCTCTTCTTTTTCCGGTTCAATATGAATATCAGAGGCGCGCTTCTCATAAGCTCCCTCCAGCAAAAGACGAACAATTTTTACAACATCCTCATCATTCTTCCGTTGCTTCATTACTTTTAATAACGTTCGTATCTGCGCAAGAATATCTCGCTGATATTTTTTAAGCGCAACTTTTACACCTATGGAGGTTGCATAATCGATACTCACCGGTTTATGTAAAAGCTTTTCCACCAATTTAAAAAATTCATAATTATCTATACGTGGTGTCGCAAGCTTAAAATGGTCTTTCTCCTCTTTATAAATAATCGCCTCCTGCTTTTCTGCGACACGCTCAGGAAGCAGCGTAAGTAAATTAGCCTCTATGGGTACCTTGGTAAGATCTACGTACAAATACCCCACTTCCTCAGCCAGAAGTCGCCCAACTTGAGCATCTGACATAAAGCCAAGCTCAACCACCGCCTCAGGAATCGTCCAATGATGTCGCCCACTTTGTTCTTTTGCTGTATCAAACTCCTGAGAACTTAAAAACTTCCCTTCTACAAAAAGTGCTCGGACTCGATCCTCCGTAAGGTTCATGACTTATATATATTTTTTGATGAAGTCTGTGATTTGAGCCAAGGAATAATCTGCTTTTACAAAATAATCCTCAGCGCCAAGCTTTAGCCCGCGTTCCCTATCGTCTTCTTGCCCAAGGTTCGTCAGAATGAGCACGGGGATCTTTTTCCAATCTTTGTGTTGTTGTATTTTTTTCAGCACATCAAACCCATCCATACGAGGCATAATCAAATCCAACAGAACAATGTCCGGTTTTTGAGACTCAATTTTCGCAAGACCTTCCTCACCATTATGAGCAACGCTCACGGAATAGCCTTCCGATTTCAATTTAACTTCATAAGCCTTGATGAGGAAGCGGTCATCTTCAATTACAAGGACCTTCTTTTCCTTCGATTTCGCCATATATGTTTACATGGTAACGAATTACAAAATACCTGACAATGGGCAGCTGAGTTAGTTGTACACATATACCAAGAGAATAATGCCTAAAATGCAATATCTCACCTGAAACCCCATGACTGAAGTATGCTTTTCTGTGACAGAGCCGTGCTCATGCACTCCAATCGGCATCACAGTATCGTATCGGCTTCAAATCTAATCCATGCCACCAAACAAAAACATCTCGTATAAACGAAATGTTTTTGCATGGCGGAGAGGGAGGGATTCCTTCTCCCCCAGCTTTCGCTGCCCACAAGTGGGTCCCTCCTCAAGCTTCCTCCAAAGCCGGCCGCATTCGAATTATGCCACCCGGCATAATTCTCTATGTCGGCTTCGAATCCGATCCCAATGCCGCCAACCAAAATACCCCGCGGGTGCGGGGTATTTCGTCTGGCGGAGAGGGAGGGATTCGAACCCTCGGTACGGTTTCCCGTACACATGATTTCGAGTCAAGCCCGTTCGACCACTCCGGCACCTCTCCAAATTTCTACCACGCCTAGCCTAGCGGCGACCCTTCTTCGCGTCAATGCCAAGTCTCATACTGAGAAAAATCAACAGCCAAAAGATAATAGCTAAATCGTTTTTGAAATAAGGCACATCAACAAGTCCATGAATACAAAGAGCGAGGAGCACCGCCATCACCGTCACTCGTGAGGTGCGTGAAGCCCGCCACAACCAAGTAACAAGTAACCACAGAAAAGCCAGCACACCCAAAATCCCCATTTCTGACCAGAAATTAAAAAGGATATTGTGAGGATACTGAAAAATCTCAATTGCTGTCGCTTTATGATACGCGGCAAATACCGTTGGGTAGCCACCAAATCCTGCTCCGAGCAAAGGTCGGTCCTGTAACATCGTCCAAGTCTCGCGCCAAATATAGAGCCTGACATTTCCCGACCAGCCTTGAAATGTCACCTCTTTCACGAGTGGCGCACGGACACTTGGCTGCGTGAGAAAAATAAGGGCTCCAGCAAGGATCATGGCAATAGCCCATTTTCTCCCCCAATCGGACAAGAAGAGCACAAATAAGACAGCTACCGTGAGAGCAATCAATCCACCGTCGCTCTGCGCTAAAAGAATCGCACCGAAGCTCGCAAGAACAGTAAGTCCAGCAAGCCAGGTTTTCTCTTTCGAGAAACGTGCCGCAGCCAGAGCAGCGATAGGCACCACAAATAAAGCGACAGCGTTTGGAAAAGGGAAGGGGCCCGTCGCACGACGACCATCTGTGATAGCAACATTCCACGGATGAGGAATACCCGTCCCCGTTACAAACTGCCAGAGAGCCCATATCGAAATACCGATGACAGTCAGGTACAGATTTCGTAAAAACAAATGGATATTCGTTTTTGTATCAAGTACGATCGGAAGGACAAAAAACAAAAGGAGTGGCTCGAGGATATAGGCGCGCCAAAGACCGAGCCCGGCAAATACATGAGGCGACCAGAACACGGAAGCAAAACTCACTAAGACGAAGAACAGGATTGGCGCGCGCCATGCTCCAATCAACGCTCCGGCGCGCCGCCAGCCGCTTCGTCCATAAGCGATCGTAAAAAGCGTCAAAAGAGAAAAGAGATACAATTCAAGAAAAGTGGTTGGCACAGGACCAATCATGATGCGTATGACATAAGCTGGCAGAATGAACGGCAACCCCAAAATGAGCCAGCGTGTGACTCGTGAGGCTTTTTGACGAATGTCCTTCCAATCAAGCATGATGTATAAAGTGTATCTTCTGTCTTCTCATAAAATTATTTCAAGAGTCTGCCGAGCCAAATGGAAGCTGAAATGAGGTCATAAGAAAGACGGGAGCTCGCCCTCTCAGCCTAACCCTGAACAACAAATATGACAAAAGAAGACTTGAGAACCATGTGTTTTAATGCCGACGGGAGCGTGAAGCCAAAAGCGGAATGCCGAGCCGAAATGATCAATGTGTTGATTCTTGATGAAATGATGGATATCGATGAGGCAGAAACCTTTATTGATAAATCCCTTCTAGAATTCAATCTTTGGGGCGAACCGAGATTAGAGGATCTCTTAAGAGAGACTGAAGAAGACGAAACAGAAGAGAAATAATATAATGAGAAAAATAAAAAGCTCTCGCGTAATGCGGGAGCTTTCTTGTTACCGGCAAGCATGGCACCGGCAACGGCAAGCGAACTTCTCCGCTTACTCGCGCGACAAACCTGATACCTCCGGTTTATCGCGCGAGTAAATGGATAAATGCCCATGACTCTCTGCTATGACAATTTCTTATCACAATGCGACCTCACGTCAAATCACGTTCGTGGATAACTTCTTGTCACTCACTCTAATTTGAACAAGGCCGCGACATCATCTTCGTACAAAAGATGAAAGCGCGAATCACGCTTTAAACGTCGAATCATCTTTGTATCCGTTTCTTGTTCATAGAGAGCGACCGATGAATCAAATTTGTTTCGTATCACATCATATGGATCCACTGTCTCTTCTCCCGTCATGAGCGCTGTATAATCATAGGATAAATCAGGGTGCGCTTTAAGAAGAAATACCGGATCGAGTCCAGCGACATATTTGTATTCATCTCGTGCCGCAAATAACTCAGGAAACTGTGCCCAATTGGAATGAAATAATCTATCGCCCGGAGCTAAATACTGATCCGCGACTTCAAGCGCCGGAACAAATCGATTAAAGGCGCGCTCTCCCATATGAAAGAAATCATGGGTTACCCATAGCCCCCGCCCAAAAGCAATAACAAGAAAAACCATTAAGAGCCCCTGAAGATATTTTTCCGTTGAGCGAAATTCCTGAAGCATATTCCTCCAGTCAATCACTCCACCAAGGACCGCGAACCAAAGGACGAACGCCGGCGCCATATATTCCCCGAAACGACGACTCTTCAGTGTCAGGGCGAAAAGCACGGCGGCACAAAGACCAAGCGCAATACCCCATCGCATCACCTTATCCTCAACCACTGCTTTTCTTGCAAATAAGAATCCAAACAATAAAACGAGCGCCATCATCCAGAGTAAAGAAAAATCAAACAGAAATGAGGAGAGTGGATAGGGCAACCATTCGATACCGAGGATGACTTGATCAAAGGGCGTTTGGACCCCAATAGAAAAAATCTGCGTCTGTAGAAAACTAAGAAGACCGGCGCGATAAGGATGGATGAGTATCCCAAGGAGTGTCCCAGCAAAGAGAGCAAGAATGGTTTTTATAGTGCGCGTATCAAATAATGTACCTAGCTTTTTCCAAGGGTGTTCACGCACCATGGTTTCATACAAGACTTCCCCAAGAAAATACGCAGCAAGGATAATAAAAAGAAGGGGCCACCCGCCATGTGTCATCACATAGAGTGGCATGACAACCAGAAGAGCTTTCCATGAGCGCTTCATGACAGCGACAAGGCCGAGAAAAAAGAATAGGAGCGCAAGGGGACTGGCTTTACCAAGATTCAGCCGCGCAATCATTGGTGGCAAAACTCCGAGAAGTACAGTCCATAGCGCGGCGTGACTCACACGAAGCCATTTCAAGATAAGAAAAAAGGTTGTGATGAAACAAGCAGCAAAAAAGACGCTCCCAACTTGGTGCCCGGGTAACATGCCAAAGAAAAATACGAATGGCGCATCAACGATGTGGTATAAAAAATGTTGATCGACAAATTGTTGTCCAAGGGTCGTTAAATCCAGCCAAGGAAAATGTGTCACGACCCCATGTTGAAGCAAAAGGCTCGACATTTTCGCGTGATAAAAAGCATCCGGATCACGAAAAGCGCCCCATGGTTGAAAGAGGGAGAAAAAGAGAGCTGATACAAGCAACACTGACAATGCTTCCAACGTTCTTTTCATAAAATCAGTGTAGCAAGAAATAAAAACGCCCGCTCCAGATACAATCTGAAGCGGACATTGGAAGAGTTGTCCGGGACCGCCGGACGCGGGCTCTTACGAGCGGAACAAACAGGGAATCCTTACGGACTCTACCTGCAGCGCCCCATGCGTCGAGACAACTCCCGATAGGAGTCGGTACGCGCATGAAGCGAGTCGCAGCTCGGGAGGTCACCTGAAGCAACCTCCATTCCCTGAGCTCGCGTGGACGCCATCGGAATCGGCGGAACCGGAGCGACACCCAGTGACGGATGGCGCGTGGACGCCACCGACCGAGGCTGTACCACAGAACGTGTGGAAGGAGTAGGAACACGTGCTGTACGATGCGCGTGATTCGTCACGCTGATCGCTGGTTGAGCATGGTGCGCCGACGGATGGTACTCACCGATATAGGCATTGGCACCAGCCAGATGAGCAACCTGCCCAAGGGTCAGCACGACAAGAACGGCTCCCGAAAGAGCCAGAAGGCCGGTACGAACCTTCCTCACCCACTTTCCCTCGACCGGAATCTTTGTCACGACGTATGTCGCGGGAAGGACCAGCGCGAGAATCTTAACGTATGTGATGAGGCTAACGGAGGCGAATCGATTCCACCACCAGAAGATCCCATGGTTACCGAGATACTCCCACACATTTCCAACCCAGCCAACGTCGACGAGAAACTCGACGATATGGAAGGTGGCGAGGAGCAAAGTCACGAAGCCGATGAATCGACCCGTGGCTTTCATGCTTTCCGTGATGTCATTACCGAAGCCTTCAGCCGTTACCCCACCGAAACCGATGAAGATGAAGGCTGCCACAGCAACGAACCAGAAGAACGGATGCGGAAAGGATCCAAGGAAGGCGATGCATCCAAGGAGGAACTTTCCGGGCAGAGAAAACGCAACCGTCTTGAAGACGGGGAGGATCTGCCCAAAGGTGACCCTGGGCAAAAGCTGCTTCGCTTCCTCACCTTGGATATTCGGCATTGCGGTGAGCACGATGTCCCACGTAGCCTTGAAGAGCGCGCCGGCATAAGCCAGCAAGTTCTTTGCCAATCCATCCGCGAGAAGCAGCGTCCCCAACAGCACCACACCACCAATGAAGAGGAGGGCGATGCCGAGAATGAGAAGCCCTGCCAAGTGCCACCACTTCGGGAAAGCTCCTAGCTGGAATCCCCAAAGGGGGCCCGCGGCGGTCAGCCACGAAGCGAGTCCGAGAATCAATCCGGCGTTCACGAGGTATGAGAGCACCGCGAGAAACGCCGTGCCCATACCAAGCTCCCCCTTCTTGCCAAAGGCTCCTTCCAGAACCAATTGCTGTTCCTCGGACGTCCTCGTGGCAAGCTCGATCTGAGTCAGAAACTCTGCCTCATCAATCGTGATCCCAATAGCCACCTCGAGCAACTCACACAAATGTTCCCGGTCGAAACCGGTCTGATGCATGAGCTCGACAAGGTGACTCTGTGAAATCATCGAAGCGTCGTCATCCTCCGCCGCCTGATCCGCGAGCCAAGTGTAAAGCTCTTCAACGCGCAGAGATTCTGTGGACAAGAAGTCCTCGAGTGCCTGCTGCGAGAGAGGCTTCACGGTAGCGAGCGCACGATAGCGCGTCGCGATAGACAGGAGCAGCGCGAACGTTGCTAGAGCCCAAACGACGATCACGCCTTCAGCGACGTTCACGTGAATCTCATCACGAATGGCGAAGATGAGCGCCACGGCGTATATCCCGCTAAGAAGCGAGAATGCCGCGTTCACCATCCCCGCGACACCGAGAGCCTTCTTCGCCTTCGCGGTGAACTGATGGTGCCACCAAAGGGAACCCCTTTGGTAGGCGGCGTGCAGCGCCTTGGCGGACCAACCACCGAAGGATGCGATGGCGTGATGCCCCGCGACAATCGCCGCCACGAAGGCAGCGAAGCCCGCAAGGTCAGCCATTTCCGCGCCAACACCAGAAGGCGGAGCGGTGGTACCTGTCGATTCCTGATCGTCGGCCATGCCGACCTCCTATTCTCCCCATAGAGGGGCTTTGTGTTTATATTTGTATTGTCAAAAGAAACCGTGGGCATTCACCCACCAAAAAAGATAAGCGTTTATCTACTTTGGTTGGCGCCCGGCTCACAAGTAAATGCAAGCCGGGCAGTCAAAAGAACGAATCTAGTAGCCAAGCCGGGAGAACCGCTTGATCTTCTTCTCCAGCTTGGCCTTGCGCCTGTCCAGAGCCTCGATGAAGCCCTTGGCATGCTTTCCCTCGGGACCAAGAGCCTTGGCGCTGGTGCCAAAGCGACTCAGCACTCGATCGAGCACGCCCTTCTCAGACTCCTTCAGAAGCGGAGCCTGCTCAAGGAGGATGAGGAAGGCCTGGTACCGCTTGCTCTCGGGCGTGTTCAACATGAGACGCAGGCGTGCCGCGGAGATACCTCCACGCTGCCCCATGCTTCTCAGGAACTCCTCTTGTCGAGGCTCCGGAAAAGTGTAGAACATCGCCTGCCAGTGCGCCTGCTCCTCCGATGAGAGGTCCTCGGCGATCACGTCGAGAATGGTCTTGCCGTCGCGTGGCTTCTTGATGACCTTCTCGAGTTCTTCCTGGAGCTTGCTCATTCGCGAACGAACGAAGGTCCGGCGCTCCGCCCCCTCGGGATGGAGCTCCACCTGCTTGGCGATCTCCTCCAAGGCCTCCTCGATGGCGCCACTGAAGGCGTTTTCCGAGGAGTTGCTGAGACCGAAGCCCAGGGCCACGAGCATCCCCAGCCCCCGAGCGAGCTCCTCTTGAACATCATTGCTCTCGCGCAACCTTTTGGGGAGCTTGCTCGCAACGATCTGCACCCATCTGATGGGCAGGTTGCGGACCCCTACCTCGGCAAAGCGCCGAGACAAGAAGTCCACGCCTTCAAACTTGGCGATATTCCGCACTCCGCCTCTTGCTGCTGCCATACGAACCTCCATGTCCAAAGGACAGGTAAAACTTGAACTTTTTCCCTTGCGGGATTCACTGAACCTATTTCAATGAACGTCCTTTTATATCATAAAAATGGGATTTTGTCAATGGAAGCCCTCATGAACGAGCTTCATGAAAAAAAGCAGAACTTAGCCAAAATGTTGGGTCTATTTTTTCGCTAAAATTAGCCAACAATAGACTTGACAAAAACCGTTATTCATGCTATAGTTACTCGTTCGAAAATGAGAGATGGTCTCTCAGAAGTAGACGCCTGTACCCTCAACAATAAAAGGGTTGAGTATGAACCAAAACAGAAACCTCCCCAATTGGTGGGGGTTCGTCACCATGGTCCTTCTTGGACTTTCGGGGATCTCCGGCTGTGCGGTCACGCATAGCTACTCCCACGATGGCCCCATGGGGACCGTCTCGGGAAGCTCCGAGCTGTACGCGGGCGGCCTCGTCCAGCGTACGCATAGCGAGTCGTCCAGCGAAGCTCAGTACCGCCAGTGCATGGCGGACCGAGCGAGCCAGCGGCAAAGCTGGTCATCCCAATACGTCGATGACCAAGCTACATGCTTCGGTCAGACGACGAGCGGGCGAGCGCTCACCACCGGCCCCATGCCCTATCTGGGTTACGGCGGATACAGTGGCTATGGCTATGGCTATGGTCAGTTCGCCTTCTCGCCAACTGGCGGAGCGGCAGGTGTGCGATGAAGAGCTTCATGCTCAGCATCGCGGTCGCCCTCCTCGTATTCACGTCCGGATGCATGTCGACTCGTCGTCATGTGCCCACGATGGCGCGAGGTCAGCTCGGCTACCAGCAGCAGCCGTACGGCTATCAGCCGGGCTACGGTCCAGGCTACGGCCAGTACGGCTACCAGCAGCCGGGCTACCGCGGCGGATATGGATATAACGGAGCGCAAGTTCCGGCCATGTTCGTCAGCGAGTACGCCGGATCGACCTACGATCCGCGCACAGCCGGCGCCGTCGTACAAGCGGAAATGGCGCGTGAACAAGCGCGTCGTTCCGCTCAAGTAGCGGCACCCACCATGCAACGAGTACCGATCTGCCCCAACTGCACATCAGCAGAAGGAGCAGAAGGTCTCAACGCAGTCATGGACGAAGTCGACGCGCTTCGTCAGGAGGTAGATGGACGGTAAACCCGTCCAACTCAACTCCCACCCCTCTGTCCGATCGAAGTTCTCTTTGATCGGACAGTCACTTGAGCAGAAGATACATTCTTCTTTTCAAGTGGCTGCCGTCATAAGCAACCACTCGTTTCGTTCTCATAACAACCAACAATCTCCCGCGAGGGAGAGAAAGCGAAGGTCTATCATGACCAAGTTCATCGTTCTTTTCACCATGAGCATCGTCATCATCGGCTGTGCGGGTACCACCGCCCAGTCCCGATCGACAACGCCCACCGCCGAGGTTCGCCCCGGCACCACCGTCATCTCGACGGAAGAATACGCGAGGCTCCAGCAGCGTTCGCAAGAACGCGATCAGCTGATCACCTCCCAGATCTCCGACGAGGAGAGAGCGACAGCGCTCAATCACTACGTGGCCACCCACCGGCCTCAAGAGGTCGATGAGCCCGCGACGCCGGCCCCCGCGACCAGGAGCCCGGAGGAGAGCCTCCAGGCGTTGGAAGCGGCAAGGAATGCCCAATCGGCTCCTCCTGCGCCGCGACCGGCTCCTCAAACAGCTCCTCCTGCGCCTCAAGCAGCGGCGCGACCGGCTACTTCTCGGCAGGGCTTCGCCTCTCCGATGCCTCCGACGAGTAGCGGCAGCTATGCCCCTCCCGGCATGGTGACGCAGACGCAGGCCTATGCCGGCGGTTCCGCTCCGTGGCAACGCTATGGAGGTCAGACCGGTGGCCAGGCGTTCACCATCCAGGTGAACAGCGAGTACGCCATTGCCATCGCGATCGATGGACAGATGGTTCAACCCATTGCCGGTGGTATGCCTCTCATGGTTCCCGCCTACACCGGTGGGGGCATCAGTCAGGTGCCGGTGATTCCCGCAACACGCGCAGGCGGCTGGACGGGAACCCAGACCACGCGAGACTATCAAATGCTCGCGGACGCGCCCGGCCGACATCAAATCAGCTGGACGTGCTACTCAGTCGTCTCCGGACGAGCGGGTCGTCTCGCCGGACAGGGGGTACGCACCCTGAACGTACGCGCGGGGACACGCTTCCTCATCAATGGCTCGATGTGCCGCTAGCTCACTAGCGCCTTCCCGAGTCTCACCGCTCTATTAAGAGCCCGCGTCCGGCGGCACCGGACTTCTACGCTCGCTCTCAGAATCTATTCTGGAGCGGGCGTTTTTCATTACAAAAGACTTCCTGTATAAACACGCATCGTAAGAGAAAAATCGAAAACAAAAACTCCCGCCGTAACGGGAGAGTTTCTGCTTTCGTTGCGCAACGAAATTAGGCCGTGATGGTAACCAGCTGTGTGAGCACAAATGAGGAGATCGCGTATGAAGCTACAATGATGATAAGCCCAATAATGGCATTTCGAATCATGGTCTTTGCTTCATTAACTCCGTCCTCGCTTCCACCAGATGTCATCCATTTGAATCCTCCCCAAATGAGATAGATCAAGAGCACGATCCCAAGGAAACCAAGCACGATATTAATGATACTTCCAACGAGCGTTGGCAAATCTGTCGTCGTACTAATACCAGCCGCGCCGCCTGTCGTTTGTACAAGATCTCCCGCCGTTTGAAACGGGTTCGTCCCTTGTGCATGCGCAATCATTGGAAGGGCCCCTCCAAGAATCGCGGCTCCGGTTCCATACATGAAATTTTTCAATCCATTCATATTCTGTAATTAGTGAATTAGCAACTTAACCTTTACCCTCCAATATCTCTACAAACGCCAGCCTCACAGGTCGCAAGCGGATTGCTACACTGTCGACTCGTCGTGCATGCTCCTCCGTCAGCAACACTGCCATCTGCTGGCGCGTCGCCACTCCCTCCTGCTGAACTGCTACCCGTGCTCGATCCACTGGAACCCGTAATCGTTCCAAGTTGGCTCACCACAAATGAAGCAATCGCATATGAGGAAGCAACAATCACAATGCCTGCAACCGCATTCACCAACATCGACTTTGCTTTCTTAACCTTTTCCGGATCTCCACCAGCCGTCATCCAGGTAAACCCTGCATAGATCAGAATGGCGAGAAGGACAATGCCTAAGAAGCCAAGCGCGACACCGATCAGGTTTCCGATAATACTCGTAAGACAATCCGTCCCTGAGCAACTCGTTGCGAGTCCGGACCCTGCTGCAGCTGAAGACAGCCCGGTATTCCCGGCTGTGAGCGCCGCCGAAGCCATCGCCGGCATCATCATCGCGCTTACGATGACAAGACCTGTTCCAAGTTGTGTAAATATTCGTTTCATTTGAACATGACCGGCGAATGGCCGCGTTATACAGCTGAAGTTGCTGTTAAGAGTTGACCAATAACGAAGCTGGTAATCGCCCATGCAGATAAAATAATTGCAAGACCGATAATACCCGCGACGATTAAATTCTTTGCTTCGGATGTCTTTTCTTCATTACCCCCGGAAATCATATATTTAAACCCACCGACGAGCACGATAACCACGGCAATAATACCGAGGAAACCGAGAGCAACATTAATGATACGAGCCGCGGTCTGACGCACATCGCCCGACCCGAGCTTAATATCATTCTGGATCGCATTGACGCCAAGATCATTAGCCGTCAAACCCTGTGCCATAGTGATTGCTGGAAACATGGTTCCGGCAGCGAGAACCGCTGTAGCCGCGATGCCAACAAATTTCTTCATACGTGTATTCATTTTGCCACCCCCTTTCTAAGTTTAGAATAGTAATCTCGTTCACTGAACGATGAGGGAATTATAGCAGATTGTCATTGAATGTTGAATCCAAGATCTCCCCCTAACCTGTTAATGCCCCAGCAATGCCAAACAGCACATTGATAATCATATACGAGAAGACGACGACAGCCATACCAATCAATGCATTAAACAGCGCTTGTTTTGCCTTCTTCACTCTTTCCGCCTCTCCCCCAGCCGTCATCCATAGCGCCCCTCCCCAAACAAACATGGCAAAAAAGAGTGCGCCGATGGTTCCAATAGCTACGCGAATGATGCGACCAATCACGGTATTAATATTTGTTGTTCCGAGCGGATTCACATACCCATAACTTGCCGGTGTACGAGCGCGATCGGAGCCACCAGACGATGGAGTGGGTGATGTTGCTCCGGTAACGGCTGGACAGACCTCCGAAGCGCTATTGTATTGAACACTTTCCGCATGGGTGTCAGGCGTACTACACGCAGCACAACATTGCTCCAAGGTTGGATCACTTATCGGAGCTGCTGTCCCATCGGTACATTGACACACAGCTTCACTGAGAATCGCCGTGTCCGTTGCATCACAAACGGTACCTGAAACACCGCCAAAACCCGTCATCTCCCCACCAGCTCTAGCGCACTCAGTCCTACACACTCCGCAGGAAGCTTCATCGCGCGTGCCCGTCGAACATTCGCAGACAGTAGCTGAAGCATACGGAGTCGCTACCACGAAAAAGCTAAATATCAGAGTAAGGAGTAAGCCGAATGGCGCAAAGCGTGAAATATGCATAGGCTAACCGTTGAAAAAACTAAAGAAGATAGAAATAATCGTATACGAAAAGAAGATGAGGAGAATCCCAATAAACGAATTCTTTAAAATATTTTTTGCGCTCGTCACACGCTCTTGCGATCCTCCTGCTGTCATCCAGGTAATCCCTCCGTAAATAAACATGAGCAAAGCCAGCGCGCCCACGATACCAATCACCGCTCGTATTCCGCGACCGATAAATTGCGTCACCGTCACATCGGTCCCTAGTGGATTATATAGTTGAACTGGTTCAGGAAGCGGGGTCTCCGTCCCACTACCAACGGGAACAGATGGCGCGGCCGGACAGGCTTCCGAAGCACCGCTGTATTGAACACTTTCCGCACGAGCGCTAGGCGTACTACACGCAGCGCAACAGTCAGTTAATGTCGCCCCGCTCACCGGAGCCGTTGTCCCATCGGCACATTGACACACAGCTTCGCTGAGAATCGCCGTGTCCGTTGCATCACAAACGGTACCTGAAACACCACCAAAGCCCGTCATCTCCCCACCGGCTCTAGTGCACTCAGTTCTACAGTCTCCGCAGGAAGTTGCGGTGTGCGTGCCTGTCGAACATTCGCAGACAGTCGAAGCACCACTCGGAGCTGCGGGCGCGCTTGGACACGATCCGTTACCAGACTCCGTTCGATCAATATATCCCGTTTCATCACAAAAAGCCGCTCGCCACGTCCTATCGTGAAGATTCGCACAGTAATTATTGCAATAGCTTAAAGCGGCTGAGCTATCAAGCGGCCCAGGAGCGCTTCCACAATTGGTTACACCAGAGCCAGCCGAGTAATGCTCACATATCCTCTCGGGGGGAGTGGTGCCGCACCAACAGTCCACGGCAGCTGCCTGATTGAATGGAAATAACGTAAAAAAGAGCATCATCCCAAAAACGGCGGAGACGAAAACTACGCCGAGGAGAACGTGATCAGAAAACAAAATGGAAGAAGATCTTTTTTTCATATTTATGGTGTTGCTGGACAGCAAACATTTGTTGCCCCTCCTGGGCATAGCCCCGTCACGCATCCGCGCGTACGTATTTCAGTAGACAGATTTGCCGACGGCAAGGTGGTACAACTAAAACCAGCATGCGTCGTTTCACAACGATCACTCGATCCGCCTCGAAAGGCATTGTAAACGAAGGTCACCATGGCCCCGGCTCCCACCACGAGTAACATCCCAATGGTAGCCTGCGTTAACATTTTTTTTGCCTTACTAATACGATCCGTAGATCCGCCAGCTGTTAAATACAGAATTCCCGCATACACGAAAATGGCAAGAAAAATCGCTCCCGAAATCCCGAATAAAAAGTTTGCGAAATTCACTCCCGTTTGGACTATATCGTCTAAAGAACAATGCCCGTCGCTGACGCAAGCAGGTAAAATCAACCCTCCCGACACCCTTCTTGGTGTTGTTGATGTTCCGCTTGAAGTTTCTCCGGCTCCAGGACGCGGCGCTACGGTACTTGGTAAACAACAACGAATATTTGCTGCTCCAGGGCATAGGCCCGTCACACAGCGCGTGTCCACGCTACTGCTAGAAAGGCTCCCAATGTCTTGACAAGAGAAACTTTCAGCCGTGGCTCCGGCATTGGTCGAGGTCACATTATTTATCGCCGTCTGCCGAGCGGGATTCATCCGACTATTCGCAGGAAGAGCACAACCGTCTCCGGTAGCTTGAGCAAACGCCGTGGATGGTAGGAAGGCGCCAGCCAAGAGCGCGGCGAAAGTAAGGAAGGCCCAGGTAAAAATCCGTTTCATAGTATTAATAGGTTTGAGCAACTTTATCTCTAGCAAATTTCATCGCTTTATTTATTGGCAAACTCCCCGCAAGGACAACATTAATGAGTTCACTCATTGCCGCTTCCATCGCAGTCGCATTTTTTCCACGATACCAAGACTCAGCTGTGAGCACTTGTGCGGCAAAGACGCCAAGGCGCTCACTTTCCAATTGTCCGGACAAAAGACTTTTTCTTGCTGATGGTCGACCCGCTGCCTCGAGCACCGCCGGAAGCATGGCCGGATCAACTAATCGATTCAAGAAATTCCAAGCAATGGTTTGATGCGCCGATTTTTTCGCGACACCAAAATACCAGTAATTCGCGACATTTTTTGGTGACTGTCCTTGTATCTGCGGAAGAGACGCGATCCCAAGATTCAACTTTGGCGCGCGCGAGCGAATCTGATCATAGTGATACGCATAGCCAAAGAAGAAAGCGGTTTGTCCCTGAATAAATGCGTCGAGTGAATTAGGCATCTCACCATTCCACGTATATGTTTCCTTATCTGGGTTTGCAAAATCCGTATAAAACTGAAGCGCTTGATAGGCTGGCGGGACGTCCCTAACATTTCGCAGCGTGTCTGGCACTTTATTAAATGCCGGGAAGCCACTCGCATCACTCATTTCCGTCCCATTTTGAATCATGAGTGCCGTCAAAAGATCTACCGCTCGTTCTACATTATTTGATGTCCCGATGCCGGCGGCAGATTGAGTGATCTTTCTATCCGGATCATATTGCGTAATCGTCGTCACCTGTTGCACAAATTCATCCCATGTCGTCGGCGGGGTTGGAATACCGGCAATATTCAAAATATCCTTATTGTAATACATGGCCATGGTATCAATGCCCGTTGGCATGCCGATCACGCGCTCTTGAAGCACAGGAGAACTCCCCGCTGGCGCGACATTAACTGAACGCATCGTGTCGGCTACGGCAACATCTGCAAAATCATTTTTATATTGTCTATTGGTAATCGAAGCTTCTGTACGAAGTTCCCAGACTTGCTTTCTTCCTTGCTGCACTCGGTAAGCAACACTCGCTTGCGCTGGCATTGGGGCAAGTTTCGCTAAGTACTTATCCGTCCATGTATTATGCACCATGAAAATATCCGGACCACGATCTTCCGCAAAAGCATTCAATAACTCATCCTCATATTCCTCCAATCGAAAACGGCGATAATTGAAAGAGACGTTCGGATGATCCGCGCGATACGCGTCAAAAGCGGAACGATAGACATCGAAGTCATCATTCACTCCCCAGACGTTAATCGTGAGCGGCTGAGAGGCGGTCACCGTCGCTGCCGATGGAGCACGCGTACATCCTTGTCCAACAAGAACGAACGCGAGAAAAGCAATAAAAAATCGTTTGAAGTATTTACGCATAGAAAAGCACACTTAAAGGCGGAAGGTTGTTGCTACAAACGAGCAACTTCAAACCATTCGCCTATCAGTACATTGATTTTAGCATGCGCTTGACGTCTTTGGCTAAATCTTCTCGCTCAAGAGCAAAAGTAACATTTGCTCGTAGCCAACTTGAACGAGAACCGGTATCAAAATATTCTCCTTCAATTTCCGCCGCCACAAGACCCGTTTTCTTCATCATAGCGCTAATGGCATCGAGTAAAACATACTCCCCACCATGTCCAGGCGTAAGCTTTGCCGCATAAGAAAAAATATCCGGAGGCAAAATATATCCCCCAATAGCCGCAAGACGACTCGGCGCTTTTTTGGGGCCGGGTTTCTCAACGACGCTCGTAACCTCATACACGCCGCTCCCCAATTTCTTGCCGCGCTCAATGATGCCGTATTTTTTTGTGCCCTCTGTATCAGTTTTGAGAGCGGCGATCACTGGCTTCCCATGTGTCTCATAGACATCAAGCATTTGTCGAAGACGCGGACGTTCACATTTGAAAATATCATCACCAAAAATCACGGCGAATGGTTCATCACCAATAATATCTCTCGCGTTCAATACTGGCGTAGCATTTCCATACGGGCCTTTCTGTCTAATATAAATAAAATTCGCTAGCTGGCTAATACGCTTAATCTCTTGAAGCTCTTTTTTCTTTCCTTTTTTCTCAAGCCAAGATTCCAATTCAAAATTATCATCAAAATGATCCTCTACCGGACGCTTAGTATGACTCGTTACAAGGATCACGTCGGTAATTCCAGAGGCTACCGCCTCTTCAACGATATATTGAATTACGGGCTTATCAACAATAGGCAACATTTCTTTTGGCATCGCTTTCGTCACGGGAAGAAAACGCGTACCGTAACCGGCCACGGGAATAATCACTTTGCGTACGGGTTTCATATATCGTACAGCATAAAACAAAAGCCCCACCGGCAAAAGATGGGGCAAAACCTACACGACGATATTCACGAGCTTACCTGAAATATAAATCGTTTTGCGTATTTGTTTATCACGAATAAACGGCTGGACTTTTTCACTCGCGAGTGCGACTTCTTTTGCATCTTCTTCAGAAATATCCGAGGAAACCTCCGCTCGATCGCGTAGTTTTCCATTCACTTGAATCACCAGTTCGAAAGTTTTTGCCGCAAGTTTACTCTCGTCATACGTCGGCCATCCAGAGATATGGATAGAGCCCTTCTTCCCCAACTGTTGCCAAAGCTCTTCCGTTTGATGCGGAGCGAATGGCGCAAGCAATTGCAAGAATCCCTCTCGCATCTTTTCCGGAACTCCTCCCGCTTCCTGAAACGCATTCGTAAGAATCATGAGTTGCGAGACCGCTGTATTGAAGCGCATCGCTTCTAAGCCATCCGTTACTTTTTTCACTGTCTGATGATAAAGCGCTTCTAGTTCAAGACTTGTCTCAGTTACTGGCTCAGCTTCAACCCAGTGCCACACCTTATCTAAGAATCGCTTCACGCCTTCAATCCCATTCGTGTCCCATGGAACCGGCTGATCAAATGGTCCCATGAATAATTCATAGAGACGAAAAACGTCAGCCCCATATCGTGCAATCACATCATCCGGATTTACAACATTTCCTTTGGATTTCGACATCTTTTCTCCGCCCTCAGCCAAAATCAATCCATGCGAGCGACGTACTTGATAGGGCTCCGGTCCACACGCCTCCGGTACGACACCCATATCCCATAAAAACTTATACCAGAATCGAGAATATAAAAGATGCAAGGTCGTATGTTCCATACCACCATTATAAAGATCTACCGGCATCCAATAGGTTAGTTTGTCCGGTGAGGCCAAAGCTTCATCATTATGTGGATCGGTATAACGCAAAAAATACCAACTCGAACCTGCCCAATTTGGCATAGTATCCGTTTCACGTGCCGCATAACCGCCACAATCCGGACAGGTTACTTCTACCCAATCGCGCATAGATGCCAATGGTGATTCCCCTCCATCCGTCGGCTCATATGCTTCAACTTCCGGTAACGTAACAGGAAGATCACTTTCAGGAACGGGCACCGTGCCGCAGGTATCACAATGAATAATAGGAATAGGTTCACCCCAATAACGCTGACGAGAAAACACCCAATCACGTAATTTGTAATTGATGGAACGCTCGCCCTTTTGATGTTCTTCCAACCAAGAAATGATATCGTCCTTCGCTTTCCATGTCGGTAATCCATCCAAGAAGTCGGAACCAACCATATGTCCTTCACCCAAAAAAGCCTCTTCCATCACCGGACATGTCGGCTCAGGATAATTCGGGCAAACAACCTGTTTCATTTCTAAACCAAACTTCTTCGCAAAAGCGAAGTCACGTTCGTCGTGCGCGGGAACGGCCATCACGATTCCCGTGCCGTAACTTGCAAGCACATAATCTGAAATCCACACCGGGAGCTCTTCCCCGGTGACAGGGTGGACGGCATGCATCCCCTGCAAAGGAACGCCCGTCTTCTCTTTTCCTTCAGCCATACGCTCGATATCCGTCTTTGTCCCGGCCGCACGAATATATTCCGTGACCTCGTCTTGATTGTGAATCAACTCACGTCCAAGCCACGTGCGCACCAACGAATGCTCTGGCGCAAAAACAATATACGTCACACCAAAGAGCGTATCGGGTCGCGTGGTAAAAACAGAAACTACGCCTTCAGACTCCGTCCCAAATAGGCCAAACTCAATACTCGCTCCTTCACTTTTTCCGATCCAATTGATTTGCTGGGTTTTAATCTTCGGAAGATAGTCGACCATCTCAAGATCTTCCAAAAGTCGTTCCGCATATTTCGTAATGCGAATCATCCATTGTTCTTTTTCTTTTTTGATCACCGCCGTACCACAACGCTCACACACACCACCCACGGCTTCTTCATTTGCGAGGCCGATCTTGCAACTTGGACACCAATTAATGGTCGACGTAGATTTAAACGCCATACGAAATCCATTCTGATACTCGTGAACCGCTCGTTCTCCCATAGCACGCACATCCGACGGAATTGGAAGCTCATCTATCGGTCTCGCACGCTTCTCATCTTCGTCGTACCAAGCGTCAAAAAATTTCAAGAACTGCCACTGCGTCCATTTATAGTAGGCTGGATCCGTTGTATTGATTTCACGGCTCCAATCAAATCCGAAACCAATGGACTTCAACTGACGGGTGAAATTTGCCACATTCTCTGCCGTCGCGACTTCCGGCTTCACCTTATGCTTTATGGCATAATTCTCTGTCGGCAATCCGAAAGCGTCCCACCCAATGGGATAAAGCACATTTTTTCCTTCCATACGCTGCTTGCGACAGATCGCATCAATCGCCGTATAGCTACGCGGATGCCCCACATGCAAACCAGCGCCGGATGGATAAGGAAATTCCACGAGACCATAGAATTTCTTCTTTTCTCCCGCTTCTTGTGGGTCGCGCGCTCGATAAATACCGGACGTCTCCCAGTTGGCTTGCCACTTCGCTTCAAAGTCTTGGAAATTTCTATCACTCATACTAAGGACAACGGTAGCACAAACCTCCGGAATCGCAATCTATCGCGAGAAGTCACCGTCTTGGCAAAAAGGGGGAGCTATGTTACCTTCCTGATCGCTAACTCATTACGAGCGATTGGATCATTTCGGTCTACTCGCCACGCCTATCCGGCAGCTTCCGATCTTGAAATGATTCCATGAGGGATCTTTCAAAACCGAAAGACGCCGACGAGTCACTATGATGACCCCAGAAAAAAAGAAACGCATCATTGCGAAATTCAAGATGCACGCTACGGACACCGGTTCACCACAAGTCCAGATCGCCATTCTTACAGCCGATGTCAAAGATCTCACCGAGCATTTGCGAACGCATAAGAAGGATTTCTCCTCACGTCGTGGTTTAATCAAAAAAGTCAGCGAACGTCGTCGCCTCATGAAATATTTGAAGCGCGAAGATCAAAAAGCTTACGACGAATTGATGGCAAAACTCAAGATCTAAAAAGAGAGGCGAAAGCCTCTCTTTTGTTTCCCTATGTAGTATTGACAAAACGCCTGTATTTTGCCATGTTTCAACGCCGCTCATTTACCTTCTTCCTCAAATGAAGCGTGAGTTAACGCTTGTACTTACACTTTGTTGGAAGAATTTCAACGAGCTAGAAGGGCTGACGGTAGGTTCTTCCCTCAATATATTTACCGTATGGGGGTCTCTTCATTTTTCTTCCCCAAGTAGACAAATGAAGTAGAGCTGGGTAAAGTCAATAAGCGTCCCTTATTTATATATTTTATTTTCTTACCGTGTTTATGCTCTGTATTAGAGCACGCGGTTCATTCACTTTCTATGATTCAAAGACCAGATCAACGTGTTGCTGTTTTTATTGATGCGCAAAATCTCTATCACAGTGCAAAACACGTTCATAATTCACATGTAAATTTTTCCTCCCTTGTAGAAACGGCTGTGGGAAGTCGACAGATTGTTCGAGCTATCGCCTATGTCGCTAAATCCAAAACAGGCGAAGAGAATGCTTTTTTTGAAGCTATGTTACAAAGTGGCATCGAATTAAAGATCAAAGACGTGCAAGAATTTTCGAGTGGAGCAAAAAAGGCTGATTGGGATGTCGGTATGGCCGTTGATGCCATTGCGCTTTCACCAAAAGTAGACGCCGTCGTGCTCGCGACAGGTGACGGAGACTTTGTGCCCCTCGTGGAATATCTCAAGGGTCACGGGGTGATCTGTGAAGTCGCGGCTTTTTCCGAAAGTACCAATCAACGCCTTCGCGAAGTCTGCGATGCCTTTATGGATTTATCCGAAGAGCCAGAAACCTTCCTCATGGGAGGTAGTAGCAAGCCCAAGGGAGGCAGCAAGTCTAAGCGAAAGGCAAGCACCGCGACAAAAAAGCCCGCTAAAAAGTCTTCAAAAGACTCCGGCGGAGAAGAGCGAAAAATTCGCGTAACGTTTTAATTCAAGCTCGATCCAAACGCCTAGTTGATTTCATCCCTGATTTAGGCTAGGTTTTGTGTACCTTATTAACTACGTTCGCCCTGGAACGACGGTCCTGCCATGCTTGAGTCTGCCAATAAAAACAAGGCAAGAGCTCATATACGGCGCACTCCGTTCCCGGGTGAATAACATTCCTTATGAACGAACAAAAAGAATATTCTATCCCTCTTGCCGGGCGTAAACTCACGATTCGCACCGGCCTCCTTGCAGAACAAGCAAATGCCTCATGTACCGTCCAATTTGGTGACACGGTCGTCCTGTGTACTGCCACCATGGGCAATCCACGAGAAGGCATGAACTTTTTTCCTTTAGCCGTAGACTTTGAAGAACGTATGTATGCCGCGGGGCGCATCAAAGGCTCACGGTTCATGAAACGCGAAGGTCGTCCAACCGATGAAGCCGTGCTTTCCGGGCGTATGATTGATCGCGCTATTCGACCCCTTTTCCCAAGTAAGCTTCGCAATGAAATTGCGGTAGTCACAACGGTTTTTTCACATGATCAAGAAAATGATGCGGACATTCCAGGACTTATTGGTGCTTCCTGTGCGCTCGCCATGTCTAATATTCCGTGGAATGGTCCGATTGCCGCGGTACGCATCGGCATGAAAGACGGCGCATTCGTCCTCATGCCAACTTATGAAGAAATTGCGACAGGCAAACTTGATCTTGTGGTTGCCGGTACCTCCGACAAAACCATTATGGTGGAAGCAGGAGCCAATGAGCTCCCAGAAGACAAAATGCTCGAAGCCATGGCCCTCGCTTCAAAGGCGCTTGGTCCAATTATTGATTTGATTAATAAAATCGTTGCCATTCATGGGTTAGAGAAATTGAATCCGCTTGCGCCAAAAGATAAAGATGAAGCAGAAGCGCAGAAAAAGCTTGAGGTTTTACGTGGCTGGGTCTATGACCGCCTCGCAAAAGAACGGAACAATATGTTCCAAAAGCCCCTCGTCAGAAAAGCCGATCGCAAAGATGTTGTTGATCAGCTTCAGCTCATTATTCACAATGAAGCGGAAGAACTCGGCATCGAAGAGGACATGCATCGTGATGCAATGAATTTCGTAGAAGACTTTATTGAAACCGAAGTCACCCGACTCATTCTGGAAGAAGGTCGTCGCGTTGATGGTCGCGGCCTCTTTGAAGTTCGTCCTTTACATGGACTTACCGGCCTCATGCCTCGATCTCATGGCACAGGATTATTCGAGCGTGGAGCAACCCAAGTCCTGACGTCTGTGACACTCGGTTCCCCTGGAATGCAACAAACGCTGGACACCATGGAATTCCAAACAACAAAACAGTATTTCCATCATTACAATTTTCCAAGTTATTCAGTGGGAGAAACAAAACCAAACCGCGGGCCTGGTCGCCGGGAAATCGGTCACGGTGCCCTCGCGGAACGTGCACTGGAACCGGTCATCCCAGATCGTGAAGCGTTCCCATATACCATTCGTGTCGTCTCTGAAGTCCTCGGCTCGAATGGTTCCAGCTCTATGGGAGCAACCTGTGGCTCAACGCTCGCCCTTATGGATGCTGGCGTCCCACTCAAAAAACCTGTTGCTGGGATCGCTATAGGATTAGCCAGTGACGAAGCCGCTAACAAATATCAAGTCATTACCGATCTTCAAGATCTCGAAGATGGTGAGGGCGGAATGGATTTTAAAGTGACGGGAACGCGCGACGGAATTACAGCTATTCAGATGGATACAAAGACCCAAGGACTCCCATGGGCCGTTGTTCAAGAAGCGATCACAAAAGCAAAAGAAGCTCGTCTTCAGATCCTTAAGTATATGGCGAGCGTCATTCCTGAACCAAAAAGTGAACTATCAAAATACGCTCCTCGCATTACTTCATTCCGTATTAATCCAGATAAGATTCGTGACGTCATTGGCCCAGGCGGAAAGATCATCAATAAAATTATTGACGACTTCCATGTAGAAATCGACATTGAAGATGATGGGATGGTGATGGTAACGGGCAGCGATGCGGAAGGCGCAACAGGCGCCGTTAACCTAATTAAACAACTCACAAGAGAAGTAAAAGCTGGTGAAATTTTCGATGGAAAAGTGACAAGAATCATGGATTTTGGCGCATTCGTAGAAATCCTTCCAGGGACAGAAGGACTGGTCCATATTTCTGAGATGGCAAACGGGCGTACAGAAAAAGTCACTGATGTACTCAATATTGGAGACTCAGTAAAAGTGCTTGTGTATGAAATAGATGACATGAAGCGTATAAATCTTTCAATGAGACGCTTGAATCCAGACTGGAAAGAAAAATCCGAAGCCGCAAGAAACAGCGGCGAACGTGATCGATCAAGTAGACCACATCATGACCGACCAAGAAGCACATCTCGAGATACAAATCGCCGACCACCAAGACGAAAATAATTCATGTCGAACGAAATCAAATTTGGCGGTCAATCAAATTTCATTTTAGCCGAAGGGAAGCGTGAAAATCCCTTCGGTGTTTGGTGGTTAATTGCTGTCGGTATTATCGCAACGGTCGTCTGTGGCACCATTGCTCTCATTATCCTGCTTTCCCAACCGATACAAATACCAAAAGGAGCGACACTTTTCATTACCGCTCCCCCAAAAGCTCTCGCGAGTCTGCCTCATGCATGGCAAAACGTCCTCCCAAGCGAAATACGCGAAGTGATCGACACACAGAGCGCCTGGCCGATTACGCTTGGACTCTACCGTTCACAAGAACAATGGCAGTGGTTCATGCTCGGCCCACGCTGGGTGATAAAAAATCAAACCAAAACAAATGGTCTGATCGCTTTTTTTACAAGCGACATGTCTCCGGAAGAAACAGGTCGAGCATTTCATTATACAAAATCCCTGGCCACCGTATTACCATTCGGCAAAACGATGTCCATGGAACTGGAGCCTCAATTACTCACTGAAGCAAGCGGATTAGCTATTTCTCTGGACGAACAAGCGATTAAAGGGACATTTGAAAATGGCATCCTGCAGTTAGACCTACCCTTTAAATCAGCTCAACAAAATCCACCGCTGCAAATAGCTGATTTTGGCATGACCATCCCAAAGGACGGCATCATAGAAGATACAATTAAAGATTTTATCCGACGTCTCAGCAATGGGAGACATAGCGACTTAAATCTGCCCGAACTCGCTCAATATCATGTATGGATTGACGATAGCGGCCGTCCAACACAAACAATGTATCATTTTGAAACCGCCCTCTCCAATGAAGATGCGGCTCAATTACTTGGCGCTTATGGGTTTTTCAGTAAAAAAACGATTCTTTTACCTGATGGAACCTTGAGTTACGAGCATATTGTGCCGGTTACAAGCTCGTCTACCAGTCTTTTTGGGGAGCATACAAACAATCAAGGAGAGCTCATCACCCTCAATGCAAAGGAGCTCATCGTACAAAAACCCAATCAAATGTCACCGATAGTTGAAGATGCACCGTTCTGTGACCATAACCCATGGATGCGCCTTTCCGGAAAAAGCCTAAAATATATTCTTAGCACAATCGAAAATAAGAGCGACATGAATGCCATCCTCCCGCAACTCCCAGATATACAAATAGGTAGCCACAAGAATAAACTAACCATTTGTTTTCAGTGAAGTAGCAATGAGTTCATAGCTTATCCATAAGATATCCACAGATAATGTGGATATCTTATTTATGTAAAGAATTATTATTTTTCGCTGAGATTAGTCAAGGAATGCCATGTCCTTTGACATTTAAGTCATTATGGTAAAATAGAAGTGACCCTTAAGATCAAATGTGGGGGTCACCTACACTGTTCTCCCGCCATAAAGAACTATGCCATTCTCCCGCCATAAAGAGTGGAAAAACGCACCTTTATTTCTACGAGCCTCAATGCCTTCGGGAACCCCGAATAAGCTTTTTAAAGGCCTCGTCAATTAGAATGGGATCGCTTATAGCGATCGATAAGCACGAACATCATTAAGACTTTGTACCTTCGCACCTTAAACTGCTATAGAACCGGCTCCCATCCCGCTTCCATATAACCCATATGTGGGACATAAGTTGAATGGGTGTCGATGACATTCTTCCACTCAGCTCGGTTATGTTTGAGTTCGCTCAAACGCCAAGAAATAAAAACAAAAACAAAGCTCTTTCCAGCAACCTTTAATTGGTTCATTCCAATGGGGCTCTGCTAGAGCCGGGTAGAAGAAGCAGTCTCTCAGGACCTGGTCTCGTCGTGTCGATAGTCTTGTCGCTTTCCTCAGCGCTTTTGTATGCGCAGAGATGTGCCGACGAGTGAGACCTAAGTCTAGGCCCAAGCGTCGCACCGCCATATCTTCCAAAGTTTAGGGCGTAGATGCGGCGCTTTTTCTTATCCAAAACCGTTTATATAGAGTATTTCACTGGTGAAGATTAAGCTCCTTAAGCTATTTACAAGCATTTTCTTATTCCCCCGATACTCCTTGCTTATTTCCTTGCTCAAAGGTAAAATCTCTCCATATGGAACAAGCGATTATTGATGAAATCAAAGCCAAGCTAGAAGACGAAAAGGCTCGTTTAGAGCACGATTTAGCCGATATGGGCTATTCCGTGAATGAAAAAGGGGAGGAATCGCTTGTTTATCCCGAATCGGGGGGCAATTCCAACGATGACAATGCTCAAGAAGTTACCACGCTTGCGGACGAAATGTCTCTCGTTGAGAAGCTTAAAAAGGATCTGAGAGATATAACAAAAGCTCTTCTTGCGATAAAGGAAGGGAAATACGGTATCTGCAAATACTGCGGCAAAGCAATTTCACCAAAAAGACTCGCTGCTCGTCCAACCTCTTCGTCCTGTATCGCATGCAAGAAGACCCTGACACAAGAAATGTAATCTCTCAAAAAAGAGGCCTCATTATTTTTGTATTAATCTCATTTTTTACTTTTTTGATAGATCAGCTCACAAAACACCTCTTTTTTTCTGATATCTACGCAGGTCGTGCCATCGTGGGAAATGTCTTACAATTTGTCCTTCATACCAATTATGGGATGAGTTTTAATATTCCTATTCCTAGACTGATTATTCTCGGTATCACATTCCTTGTGCTCATAAGCATTCTGTATGTGATGTATAAAAAGAAAGTGCACCATACAGCCACCTGGCTTGGCTTAGCCCTTGTATTTGGAGGTGCTATTGGAAATATGTCTGACCGCATTCTATTTTCATATGTTCGTGACTGGCTCCTTTTGTTTGGTCGCTCGGCAATCAATCTAGCAGATATAAGTATCCTTATTGGCATCGCCCTCTATTTGTTCTCGCAAGAACATCATCACCAAGAATCAAAGGAGGCTGCTTGACACGGTAGTCGAAAGATGGAACGGGGTGAGATATATGGCATCTCACATATATACAGGGAGTATTATTGGCTTGGACGCATATTTAATAGATATCGAAACGGATATCTCACAAGGTCTCAATGCCTTCAATATGGTTGGCCTCCCAGACGCAGCAGTAAAAGAAGCGAAAGAGCGTGTACGAAGTAGCATTAAACATCTTGGCATCTCTTTCCCAAGAACACGTGTCACACAAAATTTAGCCCCGGCCGATGTAAAAAAGTCGGGGACACATTACGACCTCCCTATTACCCTGGGGATTCTCACAGCACACGGCATTCTAAAAGAGGCTCAAGTAGAGAATCGTTTATACGCCGGGGAACTAAGTCTTGATGGAAAAATCCGTGGGATACACGGAGCTTTATCGCTTGCCATCCTAGCGAAAGAACGTGGGTTCAATGAGCTGGTCATTCCTTCTGCAAATTTAAAGGAAGCTTCACTCGTTCGTGACATTCAAATTATTGGCGTAGAACATCTCTCTGAACTTCTTGAGCATATCAAGGGAATCAAACGCATTTCACCCCTTGAAAGACACCCAGAAGACCTTCCTATCCTTAAACAGGAGCCTCTGCTTGATTTCAAAGACATTCGAGGACAAACACAAGCAAAGCGCGCACTGGAAATCGCTGCGGCCGGCGGACATAATTTACTTATGCAAGGCCCACCAGGATCAGGCAAGACACTCCTAGCTAAGAGTTTCGCCTCTATCCTGCCAAGCATGAACCAAGCCGAGATTCTTGAAGTTACGCGTATCCATTCCATCGCCGGAAGCGATAAGGAATATCATGTACACAATGAGCGACCTTTTCGTTCTCCACATCACAGCGCAAGCGCTGTCGCATTAATAGGCGGAGGATCGATACCGAAACCCGGTGAAATTTCTCTCGCACACCGAGGCGTATTGTTTTTAGATGAGATTTTGGAATTCCCGCGACATGTCCTCGAGACCCTCCGGCAACCACTTGAATCAGGCACGGTAACAATCAGTCGTGCAACCGGTACATGTACTTTTCCGGCAAAATGCATGCTGATTGCTGCAATGAATCCCTGCCCTTGCGGTTACTTCACCGACAATGAAAAAGCGTGTACGTGCAGTCCCATGCAGCTCCTCTCATATCGAAGGAAGTTGAGCGGTCCACTCTTGGATCGCCTCGATCTTTGCATTGAAGTCCCAAAAGTTACCCCATCCGAGCTGATGACCCATGAAGTAGCTGAAACAAGTGAGGTGGTGAAAAAGCGCATCGAGCGGGCGCGTAAAATACAAGGGGAAAGATTCAAAAAAATAGGCTGTTTCACAAATGCTGAGCTCACCCATCAACAGACAAAAAGTTCGATACGCCTCTCGGAATCAATGACCCCGCTTGTAAAGCAAGTACTAAATACCCTCAAACTTTCAGCCAGAAGCTATTTTCGCCTCTTGAAAGTGAGTCGTACTATCGCCGACTTGGAAGCAGCCCCCTTGGTGGAGCCCCGCCATCTACTAGAAGGTCTCCAATATCGCTTTCAATCCGTCCTCGATGGCGAAAACGCCGTACTTGACAGCCCATTGCTCGCTTATCAGACTAAAGGTTCCTAGGATTGACAATATAGCTCATTTGACCTATATTACATGAGCTAAAAATAGATAGTAGGTTTCTCGAAAACAGTCTAATTATTAAGCTTTTCCAGGCTTATCGTCTCGCTGAACATGGATGAACAAGCGTGCGGATGGTGTCTGTTGAACGGCATACTGGAGGTCATATCTCTACCCCACTTAAACAGTTTCTCGTGCGTCTTAGCTTAATCGGAATGAAAGCTTTGGCGTATATCAAAAATAGCTTTCGCAAGATAGCAAAATCTGTGGCACCCGCCCTCACCGTAGCGTACAGTATATTAGTACGCTTTTTATTGTTGCCAGCTTATAAGCTCTTATTACTCACCCGTCTTCGTCTTGGACGACTATTCTCATCTGTGCGAAGCACGGTCTTTTTCCTATTTACGAACCGATATATTTTTCATGGGATGCTCGCCATTGTCTCGATTGGCGTCATCTTTACTCAATTACAAACAAAGCCAGCAAATGCCTACGATGCTGGTCAGAACACGCTTCTTTATACCTTGGTAACCAAAGGACAGCCGACCTTTGTAGAGGAAACGGTTCGTCCATAGCTCATTGTTCAAGATAGCCACTACTTAGGTGCAGAAACGGTTGATGCAAGTCTCGGTGTAGATTTTAACTATGAGAAGAATGCCGCCGATCTTCCAATGGCAGATACCTCGGTTCCAGGAACAATTGCTCTACAACCAGGGACAACGGAAGGAGCGCTTCCAGGCTTACCAAAGGCGGGGAAACGCACAAAAACAGAAATATATACCGTACAACAAGGAGATGTTATTGGTCAGATTGCAGCAGACTTTGGCGTAAATGTTGGAACTATTCTTTGGGCGAATGGCCTCACGGCACGTTCAACGATCCGACCGGGACAAACGCTAAAAATCCCTCCGGTATCCGGTGTATTACACACAGTCAAATCAAATGAAACGCTTAGCTCCATTGCGAAGCTCTATAATGCATCTATAGATGATATCCGTGAGGCGAATCAGATGACTACAGACTCCGTCTTGAGCCTAGGAGAAGAGCTTATTGTCCCTGGAGGCACCCCTCCAACAATTTCTGCTCCAGCAGTGATCGCGACGAGAAGAGCACCGGCTCCAGCGCCCACCACGAGATCCAAGTCTGGAACCATCCGAAGGGATGTCCCAATCTCTAGAATTCGTGGAAAAAGCTACGACATTTACCAAGAAATTTCAGGAAAAACAGATACCCGTACGAAGCCAGCGGACCAAACAAATACCGGGACATCAAGATTGTTTTGGCCAACAGACTTTCACAAAATCAACCAATACTTTGGCTGGGCACATACCGGTGTCGATATTCATGGTCGATATAATAATGCGATCTACGCTGCTGAAGACGGTGTTGTAGAAAAGGCTGGTTGGAATAGCGGAGGGTATGGACTCATGATCTTGATTAATCATGGCAATGGCTTAAGGACCCGCTATGCTCATTCCTCCAAACTCTTTGTCAGAGTTGGACAGCATGTAAAACGAGGTGAAGTGATCGCCATGGTAGGAACCACGGGTCGTTCAACCGGTCCCCATCTTCACTTTGAAGTCATATTGAATGGGAGGTTCCAAAATCCTCTGGCATGGACAAGGTAATAAGAGCTTACAGAAACAAAAAAACACCGCGTTTCCGCGGTGTTTTTCTTTATCACTAAACAGTCACGACAGTCAGTGACGTTGTATCGAGCTCTCCTCGAAAGAGAATGTGCGGCACGAGATGATAGAGAAGTGGGCGCAGCCCCTGGGCAATCTCTTCTTTGTAATACGCTTTTGTCCCCTTAGGAAGGTTGCTATACCGCTCCATGTCTTGGGGCTTGAAAGGGATAATATTGCGTTCATTAATTGATTCCTCTTCATCGGGGAATTGATATAAGTAGACAACGGTATGCGCAGAATCAAGAAGCTGGGCGGGGACCTGGTAATACTTTCTAGTGAAGTTCGGATCCTGTCCGCCCTCAATAAGCGCCTGCTTCACGAACTTTGGGTGAACAGCTGTAAAATGCAAGACATCATTCCATAAACAGTCCAGCTTAGGTAGCTTTTGCCGTAAAGTATATTCACGACCTGCATATTTTTTTACTTCTTCCGCGTAGACATCGGGGAAAATTGTTTTAAGCCGATTCAGTGGATATAAAATGTCGCCTTTCTGCTGTTCAGGAACGCCATGATAGAGATAGTTCATACACCCAGTCTAACAGTTGAGTGCCAAACAAAAAATCCCTTGAGAAAGCCGTCTTGATTGGTGAATCTTATAGGATTCCTGAATGCGAATGGTCAATCGCAGACAGATCCAAACAAACTCCCTACGCTCATCCTACTTCAGGATCCGAAATAGCAGTGAGAGTATCCTGAATGGAACAGGCCAAACTCCGCTCGCCTGGACCAGAGAATCATAATACAAAATATACGGAGTTTATCCGTACATTTTGTATTATCTGCTATATTATTTCTTCTTTTTTGTGGCCATGTTCTCGGTAATATCCAGAACAACTTTCATAGGAGGTTCTGCTGAACTAATTGTTTTGCTGTCCAGTTGCATCACCGTCATAAATATGGGCTTGATTTTAAACACGGCAGATTCTGTATCCTGATATTTGAAAATAGGTGGCCAAAAACCAGGCTCCAAGCCCGCCTTATGTATAAGCTTTTCAAAAATCCAGTCCGCCCCTTTCACGCGCTCTGCAATTCCCTGCCACTGAACGTTCATCTCATTTGGCGTCCAAATAACCCCGCTCACGTGAGGGTTTGCGAATAGCCCTCGCACCTTACGACTCGCTTCATGCGTGGCAAAATAGAAATGATCTTTCTCAAAAATAAAGAGCAGAACCGAGGTATGTGAAAAGCTAGACTGATCAGATTGACAAGTGCTGATTGTCATGAAAGGTTGCTTTGCAAAAAAATGAAGGAGCTCCTTAGGCAACGTTGACATATCTACAAAGGTATCATGCTTCCAATGAAGCGTGAAGAAACAGGTCCCTATAAAAAGATTATTCTCACAAATTAAAACACCCGACCGTTGTCGAGCATTTTAATTTGGTGGGCCGCGTTATTCACGAGTTCGAACGTGGACCTGCGCGCCCTTGCCGATGTCTCTTGACCTACGCACTTCACCGCTCATGAAAAGTGACCCACCTGTGGTCGGCAAGAATGACCTTTAGCGGCACGCTAAGACGGATCCGGTTGAGCGGCGTGTTGTGATCCGCGGCTGAGGCTGGCGGGGAGTTCTGCGCGTGCGGACAAGGTGCACGGCGCAGGCGGCCGGCCGACGCTGATGGGATGTCAGCAAGTCTTCGTTGTTCGGAGTGCCGTCGGAGGTTCGTGCCTGCGCGTTCGGCGCAGGGATCTCAGCGGGTGTGCGGACGCGTGTGCCGCCGTGCGCGAGATCGGGAAGCCGGCTCGCGCGCGCCGGCGTGCTGAGCTTGCGGAGGGGCGTCCGGAGGAGGATGCGCGCGCTGCCGCCGCCCCCCTTGTCGAAGGGGCGCTCGACACGGCCGAGTTCAGCAAACGCAAGGTGACCTGCCAGGTGGAGATTGAAGCATGGCGCAAGCGATGCGAGTCACCCGCGGCCGAGCTTGACGCCTGGCGAAAAGCTGTGACCAGGCTGCTGGATTTTGGAGCGACTCTCGAGCGTAGATTCCGGGACGGCACCGATGACGAGAAACGAACCATCCTGACTCGCCTGTGTTCGGACTTGGTCGTGACCAACCGCAAGACTGAACTCGTGCTGAGAGAGGAACTTTGCATTTTGGCGCTTCCACGGCCCAAAATGGACACCGAAATTGAGCCATTTTCGAACTATCTCGAGGCCCCCAATTCTTCGCTAACGCAAACGAAAAACGCGCGAGTCGGATGTCGACGATCGCGCGCAAATATTCGATGGTGG
>Ga0114931_10000265_pt1 | contig 61348 bp, 78 predicted proteins | sample 2SBtaG_FD_89579 | JGI IMG/M metagenome (GOLD analysis project Ga0114931, IMG submission 89579) | Deep subsurface microbial communities from Kolumbo volcano to uncover new lineages of life (NeLLi) - 2SBTROV14_V59a metaG | ecosystem: Environmental > Aquatic > Marine > Volcanic | place: Kolumbo... | reverse complement strand
GCTTCAAAATCTTTTACCGAACCCGGGTCGGTCGCGATGATATGCAGAACCTTGCCACTGGCCAGCGCACCCAATGCCTTCTTGGCACGCAGGATCGGCAACGGGCAGTTCAGGCCGGACGCATCGAGTTCTTCATCAAAATTTGCCATGTCATTTACTCCTCTAGGCGAGTTGGTGAGGGAAACCAATATTATTGGTCTGAAATCGTAAGGGCGTACTTATAAGTGAAGTATCCCGCAAACGCAAGCTTTTAACATTGCGGCCACAGGCAGCAGAACTTGAATCCGGCTACGCCGACATAACCGCCGAATCGGGTGCAAGCAACTGATTTCCCTGCCTCACCCAGTCAATTATGCCGCCACGCAGATTGAGCACCCGCTCAGGGTCCGCCCCCCGGCTGACAAGAAACATGGCTGCCTGAGCCGAACGCGCCCCGCTGCGGCAGTACAGCACCACCGGTCGGTCATTATGAATCAGTTCATCCACCTTCACTGGCACCAGGTGCAGTGGCAAAGGTTCACCCGAGGGAAGCATCCCTTGTGCCATTTCTCCGGAGGAACGCACATCGATCAGCCGCACCGCCCGCGCATCCTGTTCCAGAAGAGCGGCCAGGGAACAACTGTCAATTTCCTTTATTCCATTCATCTTCAGATCCGTTCTCAAACGTCGCTACTCAAAAAATATTAGTGAATTATAATATAAGGATGGCTAATCCTGTCAATTGCCAATCTGAAAATCCCGCCAGACAACGTCTCTCTGGTCACGGAACCTTGAGTTCCGTATGGTGGTCTTTGTTTCATGTGACTGACGCACGCAGAGCCCATATTCCATACGCAATCGTGACCAGACCCTTCTTTCGCCTTGCCGCCCTGATAATGCTGTGCCTGACCGCAAGCATTGGGCTGACCGATCCACTGGCATTGCCAGATATCGGTGATTCTTCCCAGAAAGTGATATCCCCCGCACAGGAAGAGGCTCTGGGACGGGCCTTCATGAACCGCTTGCGTGAAACCACGCCCCTGGTCGAAGATCCGGCGGTCACACACTATATCAGCCAGCTCGGCCAGAAACTGGCTTCCCATAGTGTTCATCACGGCCGGAACTTCACCTTCTTTGTGGTTGAAGATCCCAGCATCAACGCCTTTGCCGCACCGGGGGGATTCATTGGTATTCACAGCGGTCTGATACTCGCCGCCCGAAACGAAAGTGAACTCGCTGGGGTCATGGCCCATGAAATCGCCCATGTCACTAAGCGTCATCTGGCCCGTGCCTATGATAATGCCAGCCGGATGAGTCTGCCGACCGCAGCCGCCATTCTGGCCGCCATCCTGATCGGCACCCAGAACAGCGAGGCGGGACAGGCGGCTCTGATGTCCGTGCAGGCCGGCAGCATTCAGCAACAGATCAACTTTACGCGCAGCAATGAAGAAGAGGCCGACCGAATCGGCATGCAGACCCTGGCCAGCGCCGGCTTCGACCCCCGGGGCATGCCCGGTTTTTTTCAGCGCCTGCAGCAACAGACTCGCTATTACGGTAATCGCCCTCCCGGTTTTCTGAGCACTCATCCGGTTACCGGTGACCGTATCGCCGAGGCCTACAGTCGGATCGATCAACTGGACGCATCACCCCATCCCGACAATCTCAATTTTTATTTGATGCAGGTCCGCCTGCGGATACTGATCGACCCCGACCCTACCCGTTCACTCAATCTGTTTGAAAAAAGCGGCAAAGAACTGCATCTGCCACGGCAGGCAAAACACTACGGCCTGGCGCTGGCATTACTGGCCAACCACAAACCACAACGCGCCTCCGACATTCTGCAGTCTCTGCACGATAACGATCCAGACCGCCTACCCTACCGCATGGCGTTGGCACAAGCCCTGCTGGCGCTCAATCGGAGCACAGAAGCCCTCGATCTACTGGCGGATTCCGTGAAACTCTACCCGGAAAATCCTGTTGGCATACTCAATTATGCCGACACACTCATCGCCGCGCAGAAATTTGAGCCGGCGATAGAGCTCCTGCAGAGCGCTATCCGCCATGCACCCCGGAACGCGGCTCTGTATGCCTCGCTGTCCCGAGACGCCGGAAATGCCGGCCGTAAAGCCCTGGCCTATCAGGCTAGCGCCGAAAACCTGTATCTTTCCGGACGCCTCCACGCCGCCATCGGGCAACTGGAACAAGCTCTGAAATTACCTGACATCAATTATTATCAAGCGTCCCGGCTCGAGGCCAGGCTGCAGACTTTCAAACACGAGGTACTGGCGAACGACAAAAAATAGCCCGACGGATAAATATTTCATCTCCTAAAGTCCGGCGGGGGGAATAATTCATCGGGCTCCTGCGTCTTTTTTCAGGCGTTGGCTGTCCGGGACAGCAAACAAAAAATTTTGACGATTCAAAATTCTGAGTCTAGTATCCCGTTAAGCCCGTGTGACAGCCGGGCTTGAATTGACAGGCAATCGTAAGTTCAACCCACAATAGCAAATGATTCACCACACCCATGAGGAGGCACCGATGCGGCACCCATTTGGCTTCATCAAAAGCGCGGCTTCTCTAGCAGTGATACTGAGCTCGCTGGCAATAATGCCAGTCAGCACAGCCGCCGCGGAAGAAAGCGCATCAGTCATTGAACAAGGCAAGGCAATCGCCTTTAACAGAAAAAAAGGCAACTGTCTGGCCTGTCATCAAATCGAGGGAGGTTCCCTGCCGGGCAATATCGGCCCCCCACTGGTTGCCATGAAAGCCCGCTTTCCCGACAAGGCGAAACTGCGCGCTAAGATCTGGGATGCCACCAAAAACAACCCAGGCACAATCATGCCGCCGTTTGGCCGCCACAAGATTCTATCGGATAGTGAAATCGACAAAGTTGTCGAGTTCATTTATACCCTCTAACCGACGTCATCGGGAGATTACATCGTGACAAATATTAAACGCCGCTCCTTGCTGAAAGGTACTCTGGCCGCTGGCGCTGTTGGCGCGGCCATCAGCACGGGTCTGCTGACCCCACGCGCTGCCATGGCCGCCTGGCCTAAAAATGCTTTTGAGGCCAAAAGCGTCGATGAAGCTCTCAATGCCCTGCTCGGCAGCAGTGCTCTGGAAGGTTCTGACAAAATCACTATCGACGCACCGGATATCGCTGAAAACGGCCGCGTGGTACCCGTCAAAGTCAGCAGCACCCTTTCCGGCGCTGAATCCATCAGCATCATCGCCGAGAAAAATGCCGCGCCTTTGACCTGTTCCTTCAAACTGGGTCCCTCAACCGATGCCTTTGTTGCCACCCGGATCAAAATGGGCAAGACCTCCAGTCTGATTGCCGTAGTCAAAGCCAATGGCAAGCTCTACAGCACCGGCAAGGAAGTCAAGGTCACCATCGGCGGCTGTGGCGGTTAACGCCGGCCGCAATCGGAATTCGCAACATTTTTCATAGAGGATTAAAACATGGCTACCATTAAAGTCCGCGCTTACCTGGACGGCGACACCACCACGGTAAAAGCGATTATCAGCCACCCGATGGATACCGGGCAGGCTAAAGACAAAAAAACCGGGAAACTGATCCCCGCGCATTACATCCAGGAAGTGGTCTGCGAACACAACGGCACCTCGGTGATGACAGCCGAATGGGGACCCGCGGTTTCCAAGAACCCATACCTGTCCTTCCGTTTCAAGGGAGCCAAGCTGGGCGACAAGCTGTCTTTACGCTGGGTCGACAACAAAGGTGAAAACGATTCGAGAATCACCAAAGTTATTGCCAAACCCCAATAGAACAGTCGACACCAATGTCGCACGAAAGCTTGAGCCAGAGGAGGCACATTATGAAAAATCTCCTACGCCTGATCATTGCATTGGGCCTTTTAGCCGGCGCTGCACCGCAAATTGCCAGCGCCTCACCGGAGTCGGATCTTAAGGCCTTCAGGGACTATTACATCAAACGGTTCCCTGACACCCCTTTCAAAGACTTCATCAACGGTGTTTATGCCATCGACCCCGCTTCACGGGAACAATGGCTTGCCATTGAAGAATTTCCGCCTTACGAACTCAATATCGATAATGGTAAAGAGCTGTTCAATACGCCATTCAAGAACGGCAAGACCTACGCCAGCTGCTTTGAAAACGGCGGTATCGGCATTCGCCAGAACTACCCCAAGTTCGACGACAAGACCGGAGAGATCATCACCCTGGAAAGCGCCATTAATGACTGCCGGGTGAAAAACGGCGAGAAACCGTTGAAATGGGCCAAAGGAAAAATCGCGGATATCTCCGCTTACATGGCCTTCACCTCACGGGGAAAGTTGATGGATATCAAGGTTCCGAATGATGAACGGGCACTCGCTCAGTACGAGCGTGGCAAACACCATTTCTATGCCAAACGCGGCCAGCTCAACATGGCCTGCGCCGACTGCCATATGTACAATTCCGGCAACCGGATCCGGGCCGATCTCCTCAGTCCGGCACTGGGTCATGTCACACACTTCCCGGTATATCGCTCCAAATGGGGAGGACTGGGCACCCTGCACCGCCGCTTCAAAGGTTGCAACAAACAGGTCCGCGCCAAGCCATTCAAGCCGCAGAGTGACGAATACAAGGCGCTTGAATATTTCGACTCCTACATGAGCAATGGACTGGCGGTGAATGGTCCAGGAGCCCGGAAGTAATACACTATATGCAAAGTTACCCGGCTGGTTGCAGCCGGGTTTTTTTTCACTCTGATTTTTCCAGCTAGTCAGCCCTTATCTGTTCTCTGCCACCGTCGCTGGAATATCAAGCTACAAATCAGCGTCTAACCGGCAGTATCCGTTTCAGTCGAACCCTATTAAAAAGCGTTAACGTGGAGATTTTCTAAATGAGCATTTCGCGCCGCGAATTTCTGCAAATGCTGGCCATTGCCAGCGCCTCGGGCCTGAACCTGGCCGGCTGTGAAAATGGCTCGGAGACGCCATCCGCTCCTGCAAGTATCAAGGCCAACAAATCCCCTTCCGACCTATACGAGGTACCGACATTCGGTAATGTATCCTTACTGCATTACACCGATTGCCACGCCCAGTTGACCCCTATTTATTTCCGCGAACCCAGTATCAACCTGGGTATCGGCGACATGCGGGGCCGGCCGCCGCACCTGGTCGGTGAACAGTTTCTGAAATATTTCGGCATCGCGGCCGGATCGGCCGAGGCACATGCTTTTACTTACCTCAATTTCGTCGAAGCAGCTAAGAAATTTGGCAAGGTCGGCGGGTTCGCTCATCTGGCAACGCTGGTGAAAAAAATCCGCGCCCAACGTCCCGGAGCGCTGCTGCTGGATGGCGGAGACACCTGGCAGGGTTCCGCCACCTCGTTGTGGACCGATGCCCAGGACATGGTCGACGCCCAACTGTTACTGGGCGTGGATGTTATGACCGCACACTGGGAAATGACCTTTGGCGCTGACCGGGTCCGTGAGATCATCGAAAAAGACTTCAAGGACAAGATCGATTTTGTCGCCCAGAACGTCCTGGATACCGAATGGGAAGAACCCGTCTTCAAGCCTTATACGTTACGTGAAATCAACGGCATACCTACAGCGATCATCGGTCAGGCATTCCCTTACACCCCGATCGCCAACCCGCGTTTCATGATCCCGGACTGGAGTTTCGGTATCCGCGAAGACCGCATGCAGAAAATCGTCGACCAGGCCCGCGACGAAGGCGCCCAGGTCGTGGCCGTACTGTCGCATAACGGGATGGATGTCGACATCAAGATGGCCAGCCGGGTCCGTGGCATCGATGCCATCATGGGCGGTCATACGCATGATGCAGTACCCAAGCCCTTGATGATTGACAATGCCGGCGGCAAAACGCTGGTCACCAACGCCGGTTCCAACGGTAAATTCCTTGCGGTGCTGGACTTCGACGTCAAAAACGGCAAAGTCGCCGATTATCAGTACCGCCTGCTGCCCGTTTTCTCCGATCTGCTCGAGGCCGATGCCGCCATGGCCCAGCATGTGGAAGCGGTCCGCGCACCCTACAAAGACAAGCTGGAAGAGGAACTGGCCGTCACCGATACGCTCTTGTACCGGCGCGGCAACTTCAATGGCACGTTCGATCAGTTGATCTGTGATGCACTGATCGATGAAATGGGTGCCCAGATCAGCTTTTCACCCGGATTCCGCTGGGGCACCACGCTGCTGCCCGGACAGGCCATCACATTCGAGGATCTGATGACCCAGACCGCCATCACTTACCCCTCGGTGACACTCAACAACATGAGTGGTGCACGGATCAAGGAAATCCTGGAAGATGTCGCCGACAATCTGTTCAATCAGGATCCCTATTATCAGCAGGGTGGCGACATGGTGCGGGTCGGCGGACTCAAATACGCCATCGACCCGACCCAGACAATCGGCAAACGGATCACCGATATGGAGCTGGACGGCCACCCCATCGATGCCTCGAAAGAATACGCGGTGGCCGGCTGGGCCAGCGTGGCGCAGCCGCTGGATACCCGCCCGGTGTGGGATGTGGTGGCCAGCTATCTGCGCGATCGAAAGACCGTTTCCGTGACCGAAGTCAATACCCCCACATTAAAAAATGTTGCCGGTAACCCGGGGCTGGCGTAGAATTCCCTCCAGATTAACGAACCCCATTTACCCCGCGCCAGCGGGGTTCTTTTTGCCCTGACCCCGGAGGGGTAGGGTACTCATCATGAAACCCGCAGGGGTTCTCTGAGCGCCCTGACCCCGGAAGGGTAGGGTACTCATCATGAAACTCGCAGAGGTTCTCTGAGCGCCGCGGTATACTGCGCGCATGCCAATATTCGGACTCACCCGCCAGCAATGGTCCTGGGCCTGGTATGACTGGGCCAATTCTGCCTTCGCCACCACGGTTATGGCCGGTTTGTTTCCGGTGTTCTACAAAACCTACTGGCACCTGGAAAGCAGTGCGGCAACAGGCACTTTTCATCTCGGCCTGGTCAACGCCCTGGCCAGCCTGTTTGTTGCCCTGTCGGCGCCACTGCTGGGAGCGCTTGCCGATGCTCTGGGGCGGCGTAAGGGCATGCTCCTGCTGTTTGCCCTGCTGGGCATCCTCAGTACCGGCTCATTGGTTCTGATCGCCGAGGGAGCCTGGCTGGGCGCCTCACTGCTGTATATGGCGGCCATCATCGGCTTTTCCAGCAGCAACCTGTTCTACGATTCGCTGTTGCTCTTTATCAGCCCGCGCAAAGACCGTAACCGGCTGTCCAGCCTGGGGTTTGCACTGGGCTACCTGGGAGGCGGCCTGCTGCTGGCGCTGAATGTGTGGATGATCCGTCAACCGGGACTATTCGGGCTGCATTCTGCCACCGAGGCCGTTCAGGCCGCTTTTCTCATGGTGTCACTGTGGTGGGCGTTGTTTTCGCTACCCCTGCTGATCTGGGTCGAGGAACCTTCCCAGCAATCCGCAGCGCGGCAAACCCTTGCCGGCAGTCTGCGCAAGATTCAGACAACCCTGAAAAATATCCGTAAGTTACCGGAAACCTTTTGGTTTCTCCTGGCTTATTGGCTGTATATCGACGGCGTCGATACCGTGATTCGCATGGCGGTCGACTATGGACTGAACATCGGACTGTCCCGCAATGCACTGATCAGCGCTTTGCTGATCACCCAGTTTGTCGGCTTTCCGGCGGCTTTGCTCTACGCCCGGCTCGGTGCTTCGATAGGCACCCGCCAGGCGATTCTGCTCGGTCTGGTGGTCTACATCGGCATCACGCTGTGGGCATCCAAGATGAATAGTGAGACCGCTTTTTACGCCCTCGCGATTGCCGTGGGACTGGTACAGGGCGGCATTCAGGCGCTCAGCCGCGCGCTCTACAGCCGGCTGATTCCCCACCGTCAGGCCAGTGAATTTTTTGGCTTCTACAATCTGTTGGGAAAATTCGCCGCCGTACTGGGGCCGCTGATGGTGGGCTCGCTCACCCTGCTCACCGAAAACCCCCGCCTGAGTATCCTGTCGCTGCTACTGCTGTTCGTCGCGGGGGGCTGGCTGCTGTCCCGGGTGGATATCCGCAAGGGTGAGGCTGACGCGAATACCGGTTAGCCTCAAACCCCACGGGTAATAAAAAGCGCCACGGAAAACCCGGAAGGCACGGACGGGTAACGATTATCACGCGCTACATGGCTGACCGGTTGCGGGTAACGGCCGACTTACGGAGGCCTTCCGGCCGGAGGGAAAGAGACGGGTACCCGAAGCGTAGCGACTGTATCCGTCCCCGCAGGCCGGAAGATCAAGCCGCAGCACCGGAGGCCGGGAGCCGTAACCGGTCAGGAAAAAACAGCACCTGCCCGGGGCCTTGCGGTTGGGTTTCCTCGCTTCGGCTCGCTACGCTCACAGGCGCTCGAAAATCCCACCCCCAATGCCCCAGATGAGTCATCTTGTATGTTTTTCGTGCCTTTCGTGGGGTTCGTGGCCGGTTATATGGCCGGGCCGGCCAGCTTGGCTTCCAGTTTGCCGATCAGGCCAGCGACGCCTTCTTTCTTGGCAATCGTGCCGTAGCTGCTGCGATAATTGCTGATCAGACTGACGCCCTCGATGACCACATCGTAGATATACCACTGATCGTCCCGCAGCAGCGTTTTGTAGACCACCGGTGTCTCTTTGTCATCCATCACGATCGCGGTGCGTACCTCGGCATATTTGTCTTTTTTGATACTGGCATCTTTATAGGCCACGGTCTCGTCGGTATAGGACTCGACCATGACCAGGTAAGTGTCTTCCAGCAGATGGCTGTAGAGTTCCACGAACCGGCCCTGCTCTTCCGGGCTGGCTTTTTTCCAGTTGCGCGCCAGTGTGCGCTGGGACATGGCACGAAAATCGAAACGTTGCCCCAGCAGGGCGCGGATTTCGTCTTTCTTGGCAGCCACATCTTTGGCGTCATCCTTCAACACCATCAGTACCGCGTCAACCGTGCTCCGCACCTGATCCAGCGGTGCCGGAGCGGCTTGCAGCAGAGATGAAAACAACAGCAAAACAGACAATAAACCGGCAGATAATTTCATCTTGGGAACCTCGTCAAACATCATTCCTGTTCAGACTTGTCGCCGCCCTCAAAAATATACTTGGAGACCAGCTCCTCGATATCCAGCGCCGACTCGGTCTCGATGATTTCGTCACCATCGACAAGATAGTCATCGACACCACCCGGGGTAAGCTTTATATAGCGGTCGCCGATTATCCCGGAAGTCCGAATGGAAGCAATGGTATCTTCTTGTAATTTAACATTGTTTTGTATAGATAGCGTGACCACGGACTCATAACTTTCCGGATCCAGAGAGATGCTTTCGACCTTGCCGACCGGCACCCCGGCCAACTCCACCACCCCACCGGATTTGAGACCGGAAGTATTCGAGAAGCGGGCCGTCACCGCATAGCGATGCTGATCGAACAGGCCGATATCCCCCATCTTCATGGCCATATAGAAAAAAGCGCCCAGCCCGGCCAGCATGAACAATCCCACCACAAACTCGATACTGAATTTACGCATAATCCTTCCCTTTCCTTATCTGTCCTTCACAGCATGATGGCGCTGATCAGATAATCCGCAATCAGAATACCAATGGTCGACATCACCACCGCGTTGGTGGTGGTGCGACTGACCCCTTCGGAGCCATAGGCGCCTTGCGGATCCAGGTGCAGCAAAAAACCTTTGGCGGTCGCCACCCAGATAATGATCAAACCAAAGATGACCGACTTGACCAGCCCCATGGCGATGTCATGCCAGACCACGGTGTGGTACATGCCCTGGAAATAAGCGGCCTCATTGACCCCGAACAACACCACGCCGACCAGCCAGCCGCCGAAGATACCCACGAAGATGAACAGCATGGTCAGTGCCGGTACCGCCAGCAGCGCCGCCAGCAGCCGTGGCACAATCAGAAACCGGTAGGGGTCGATGGCCATGCACTCCAGGGAATCGATCTGCTCGTCTCTGCGCATAATGCCGATTTCGGCGCAGATCGCCGAACCGGCCCGGCCGATCACCACTAATGCCGACAGTACCGGCCCCAGCTCGCGGATCAGGCCCAACGCCACCGCCGACCCCAGCATGGCCACCGAACCGAAACGCACCAGCGTATCGTAAAACTGCAACGCCACGACCATACCGGTGAAAGCGCCCGCCACCAGAATCACCAGGGTCGAACGCGCGCCGATGAAATGAATCTGTTTGATGACCGGATACAGGGGGAGAGGCGCGCTGAACGCTTTTTTCAAAGTGGTATACAAAAACACACCCAACAGTCCCAGTTGCCCGATAAAATCGAGCACACCGCCTCCCAATCGCTCTATGGCCCGAACCATGGCTCAACCCCCTGTCAAACGTTGCAGATACGCATCCACATCCACCGCCTCGTCCCGCGGCCGGCGGTTGAGCAGATCCTGCACCCGCGGCAGAGTGCTGTTTTTCACCTCGTCCACCGTGCCCGTGATCAGCACCCGTCCCTGATCGAGAACGACAAGGCGATCGGCGATATCGAAGGCGCTGTCCAGTTCATGGGTCACCACCACGATGCTCATGTCCATGGCGTCTCGCAGGTTGAGAATCAGCTGATCCAGTTCGGCCGACACCACCGGATCCAGACCGGCAGAAGGTTCGTCGAAAAACAACAGCTTGGGATCCATAATCAGTGAGCGGGCCAGGCCGGCGCGCTTGAGCATGCCGCCGGACAGCTCTGCGGGCATCAGATGGCCGAAGCCACCGAGATTGACCATCTCCAGTTTCATGCGGGACATGACCTTGATGGTCTCTTCATCCAGACGGGTGTGTTCGCGCATCGGCAACTGCACGTTCTCGGCCACGGTCATGGAAGAAAACAGTGCCCCGCCCTGAAAAGCCACGCCAATCTGGCGTCGCAGGGCATACATCGCCTGCTGCGACAGACCGGTCGTCTCCTCACCGAGAATACGGATCGAACCCGAGGTTGGCCTTTTCAGACCCAGCAGATGATGCAGCAGAGTGCTCTTGCCGGAACCGCTGCCGCCCATGATGACCAGGATCTCTCCCCGGCGAACCTCCAGATCGACCCGGTCGAGAATCTTCCGCTCGCCGTAATGTGTCACCAGCTCCCGCACCGAGATCACTAACTCGAAAGCGTCGGCTGGCTCAACTGTATTCCCTGTTGCGTGCATGTCCGTCCTGACAGAGGTTGATATCGGCCGCGGCTGCATGGCGGTCCCTGTTCCGGTACTATCGGCACATGGTCACGCATCTTCAGTCAGCTCCGGACACTCCCCTCGATGCGGCATAACGGCAACAGGTCATCCTCCGCACCCGGGAATGCATCCAGCTCGCCGAGACCCTGTTCGGCCGGCGCTTCAGCCGCCCCGAAATCTGTTTCAGCCTGGGGGGCTTGCGCGCCGGAACCTATACCTGGCGGCGACGCGGCGGCAGTCACATTTCCTACAACCCGCAGGTCTTCGCCCTGGATTTCGCCAATCATCTGCAGGATACCGTGGCGCACGAAGTGGCCCATCACGTGGTTTATCAACTGTTCGGACCGGGCATCCGGCCCCATGGCCGGGAATGGAAAACTGTGGCCCGCGCATTGGGAGCGCGGCCCCGGGCACGCGGTGATTACCCGGTCGAGGGTGTGCGGGTACGCAGCCAGCGGCGTTTCGACTACCGCTGCGCCTGTCAGGAATGGCAGCTCACGACCACCCGGCACAAGCGTATCCAGGCCGGCGCGGAGTATCGCTGCAACCGCTGTGGACAACGGCTAGTGACTGGTGCCGCGTGAGAAGGTGATTTTGTTGTAGACGTTGTATTTGCCCGATGGCTTATTCATGGGCAGGCGTTTGATTTCTTTCAGAGTCCGGGCGTCATACACCACCACCGCCCCGTCCGGATCCCAGATACTGAGCAGGGCATATTTTCCGTAACGGTCGAATTCCACGTGGGCGGCGGTCTTGCCCGGCGCCGGCCTCAGGGTCTTGACGATTTCCAGCGTCCGTTTGTCGATGACATGCACGGCGTCCTTGTCCGGGCCGAAAAACACATCGACCCAGGCATAGGGCGTGTGTTCATGACTACGCATGAAAAATCCCGGACCCAGGGTTTTGATACGGCGGATGGTTTTCCAGTTTTGCATATCGATCACCGTGACCTCGCCCCGCTTGAGGTTGGGCGTGACCAGTACCGGCCTGCCCTGGTAGTCGAAAGTAATGCCTGAACCGAGGTGCGGCATGCCATCGATATCGAGGTCGGCAATCTTGCGCCGTACATTGAGGTTGATGACCTGTCCCTGACCGCCATTCCGCGAAGCCCCAATGACATTGTCATAGCCGGCATCGAAGAAAAAATCATCCAGCGGTTCATCAAGCAGGATGTGTCGCACCGGGAAGCGTCCCCGTTCCGCGAGCGCCTCCCGGTAGCGATAGTCGTGCACCATGCCGCGGAACACCGGCTCCGGGTCGTCGGCATAGCTGATCTCCCAGATCTCGGGCAGATCCTTGAGCGCCACGATGAAACTGTTACGCGGTGGCGCAACATAGACCGCGCTGACCCGGGAACGCTGGCCAAAATCGTCTTCCACGGCTATGGATTTGATCAGGGATAGATCCCTGGCATCCAGGATGACCAGGCTGTTGGGCAGATAGTTGGCCACCATCAGGTAACGGCCATCGGCCGACGCCGCCACATTGCGTGTATTGATGCCGGCCCGGATTTCCACCACGGTTTTCAGATTGTAGATATCGAACTTGCTGATCCAGCCATCGCGCGAGGCGAAATAGACATAGCGCCCGTCCGGTGAATACTTGGGTCCGCCATGCAGGGCATAACGGGTGGCGAAGCGATGGATAGGCTCCAGTCGGTCGCCATCCAGCACCGTGGCATGGTGGTCGCCCAGTTCGACGACGATGAACAGGTTCAGGGGATCGGCATAGAACTGCGGCGTGTCCTGTAGCTGGTCGGGCGTATAATGCACGACCCGGCTGGCGCGGATACGGCCATCATCCCAGACCGTTTCATCCGCCGGCAGGGGCTGATAGATGAAATCGACCAGTGACTGGATATCCGTGTCCGACAACGACTCCAGGAAACCCGGCATCTGGGTCGCGGTCCGGCCGTTCCTGATCACCCTGAAAGCTTCCTCGCGGCGGGTGCGGCCCAGGTTTTCCGGCAGCAGGGCCGGCCCCATCCGCCCCAGCCGGTCGGCGCCATGACAGCGGGCGCAATGCTGCTGGAACAGTGCGGGAGCAGCGGCAGTCTGATCAGTAGCAGGAACGACGGGGGACTGGAGAACGCCCCACAGTACCAGCAGCGAACCGACTAACCGGGCGAGGATACGCATTCTAGGGTGTCGCCCTTGCTGATAACCGGTTCCGGTGGTACGGGGTGTTCTGTAGCCGCTCCCGGCCGGATTCGACGCCGATTTCCGCATCGCTCAGGTAACAGGCCGGATCCTCGGCCCAGAAGTCCCCGGTCAGTTGATAGGCCCTGACCCGGGTATTGCCGCCACAGACATCCAGGTACCGGCACTCACCGCAGCGCCCGGTCACCGGACGGGGCTGCTGCTTGAGTCCGGCCATCAGGGGATCACGGGTGTCCTGCCAGATTTCCGAGAACGGGCGCTCCCGCACATTACCCAGGTCATAGTCCCACCAGAAGGTATCCGGGTGCACGTTGCCCAGGTTGTCGATATTGGCGATATACAGACCGGACGCATTACCCCCCAGTTGGCCAGTCGCCGGCGCATCGCATCCAGCTGTTGAGGATGATGCCTGGCGACCCACTGGAGCAGATAGACGCCATCGGCATCATTATTGCCGGTCACGAATTCCTTTGGCGAACCCTTGCTGATGCCGTCCCAGCAGCGCTGGAACAACAGGTCCATGGCCTCACGGGTCATCCGGTGACGCACATCGTCCTTGCGATTGCGATTGCCACGACCGGCATAATTGAGATGGGAAAGATAGATCTTGTAGAGCTGCAGTTCGTCCAGCATATCCAGTACGGCCGGCAGTTCGTGAGCATTGTCCTGCGTCAGGGTAAAACGCAGGCCAACCTTGATCCCGGCTTCACGACACAGCCTGATGGCCTGCAGGGATTCATCGAAGGCGCCGACCCGCCGGCGAAAACGGTCATGGGTTTCACGCAACCCGTCGATACTGATACCGACATAGTCATACCCCACGGCGGCGATCGCGGCAATATTGTCCTCGCTGATCAGGGTGCCATTGGTCGACAGAGCGACATAAAAGCCCATGTCCCTGGCCCGCCGGGAAATATCAAAAATGTCCGCCCGCAGTAGGGGCTCGCCCCCGGACAGGATGAGCACCGGCACGCCAAAGGCCCTGAGATCATCCATGACACTGAACACCTCGTTGGTCGATAGCTCGCCGGGGAAATGACTGTCCGCTGAAATGGAGTAGCAATGCTTGCAGGCCAGATTGCAGCGTCTGATCAGGTTCCAGATCACCACCGGTCCCGGTGGCTGACGCTTCTCGCCCGGCGGCTCGCCATGGGCCAGGGCCTGCATATACTGGGTTATCTGGAACATGGTCTGTCCTCAGTCCTTGTCGGGTTCCGGTCTCATGCGCAAGCCGGTCTTTTTCAGAATCCGGGTGCTGAACAGCACCTCATGAGCGCGACAGGCCTCGCCCAGCCGGTCCTGGATCAGCTGGACCTGTTGCGCCACTTCTTCACGATCATGGCCATGCACCATGGCAAACAGGTTGTACGGCCAGACCGGCAAGTGGCGCGGGCGCCGGTAACAATGACTGACAAAGGACAGTTTTCCGATACGCTGCCCCAGCTCGCGTACCTGCTCGTCAGCCACGTCCCAGACCGTCATGCCATTGGCCTTGTAGCCCAGTCGATAGTGATTGGGTACGGCCGCGATGCGGCGAATGATACCGCGTTCCTGCAGGGAGCGGAGATGCGCCATCAGTTCACCGGCCGGCATGCCGAGCCGGTCGGCCAGTTCATGATAGGGCCGGATGGAAAGGGGCAGGCCGGCCTGACAGGCAATAAGGACGCGACGCTCGTCCGCCTCCAGCGCCCTGTGTTCCGCATCATGCTGTTGTGCCGGACTGTTGTTCATACCGTAAAGCGCAGATTGAGCGCATATTCCTCCTGCTTGGGCAGGTCATAGACGGGATGACCACTGCGCTGTTCGATTTCCCCGATAACGGCCCGCACCTGTTCCGGTTTTTCCGTGGCGATCACGAACCAGAGATTCAGATCGTGCTCACGCTGGTAATTATGCGCCACCTCGTCATAGCCGTTGATCAGCCCGATCACATCCGGCAACTTCTCTTCCGGAACCTGCATCGCCGCCAGTGTCACCCCGCCGCCGAGCACCCCGGTATCGATCATGGGGCCGAAACGGGACAACACCCCCGCATCCAGCAAGGCCTTTACCCGCCCGACCAGGCTTTCCTCACTGACCCCCAGTTCATCGGAGAGTTGCAGATAAGGCCGTTCACACACAGGAATGCCATCCTGCAGACGGTTGATAAGCTGCCGATCCAAATCATCCATGGCCGAAATCCGAACGTTTCCGGTAATTGGCCCCGCGTTGCTTGAAGCACCGCTTGCTGAACAATAGCCGATGCGGAATATCCCCTACTTCACAGGCCGACACGATCTGCCTGACCCTGTCCTGCACGTCTTTACGCTGTTTGCCATGGATCATGCAAAACAGGTTGTAAGGCCATTGCTCGCCACGCCGCGGCCGCTGGTAGCAGAGAGTGACGAAGGGAAAGCCTGCAAAACAGCGACCCAGCTCATCCACCCGGTCATCCGGAATATTCCACACCACCATGGCATTGGCCCGGTAACCCAGCTGGCGATGCCGCACGACGACACCCATCCGTTTGATGACGCCGATCTTCCGCAAACGGGCGATACGCTGCACGACTTCCTGTTCTGACAGGCCGATCCTGTCACCGATCTGCCGATAAGGACGCGATACCAGGGGCAGGCCATCCTGTATCTCGTCGAGTAACAGACGGTCCTGTTGATCCATACCACTTCGATCGATCAGCTTCTGGTTCAGCGCCATCTCCATTAGAGTTCAAACCCCAGATCTATGTGATAGTCCTCGACCATGGGCAGTACCAGGGCCGGGTAGCCCGTCGCCCGCTCAAGTTCACTGATGGTCTCGGCCAGCTGCAACTCATCGGCCGCGGTTACCACGAACCAGATATTGAAGTGGTGCTCGCTCGTAATTGTGGTTCACTGCCGGGTGCTCGCTGATCCGTTGCGCCACGGCTTCCAGCTCAGCTTCCGACACCGCCATGGCGGCCAGAGTACTCGCGCCCAGACGGTGGGTGGCCAGCACCGGGCCCACCCGGCTGACCACGCCCTGCTGCTGCAGGTGGGTCAGATGCTCCAGCACCTTTTCCTCGGCGATACCCAGTTGCCCGGCCATATCGGCAAAGGGCGTCACCGTCAGCGGCATCTCGTGCTGAAAGTCATTCAGCAGGTGTCTTTCCACGGTCGACAGGGTCTCGATATCCATTGGCTACAATCCAATCCGGTGCGCCCGGTCCGTGAAGAATATGCCGCTGGGTTTCCGCGCCGGCAGTCGGGCTGCAAGAGCAAAGCTCGCCGTGTCATACACATCCACACGATCCTTGTCACGGACCGAGATCCAGACCTGCTCGCCCCGCGGGGTGAACTCCATGTGCAACACGGACTTGCCGGGCGTGAGTGTCTTGACCAGCTCCAGGCTGTCCACGTCGACGACCTGCACCGTATCATTCAACGGATGGGCGAAGTTGACCCATACCTGCCGGCCATCGGGGCGTGCCATAACGAATACCGGCTGACCATGGACCGGAATACGCCTGACCAGCCGCCAGCTGCGGCGGTCGGTGACCAGCACCTCATGGTGGCCCACTGCCGGGACGAAGGCGTACTCTTCGGTCATGGCCCAACCCTCAAGATGTGGCATTTTGTAAACCGGGAGTTTCTTTTCTCCCCGGCCATAATCCGGCAATACCCGTACGACACCCTGTTCAGGATGCCACAGATCCAGCCGGGCCAGACCATCCTCGCCAAACAGCCCGGCCATATAGAACCGGCCATCCGGTGAGATCAGGGCATCATAGGGTTGCCGCCCAACCTGCCGGAAACGGGTCACCCGCGGCGTTTTCGGCGAGCTGACATCGGCCAGCCAGATCTCGCCGGCATCGAACAGGCTGAAGACAAACTTCTGCCCGGGAGCATCGACCAGACCGACTACCTTGGAGGTTCTGCCGGTAGCGTCGTACCGGGCCGGGATATCCACGACCGGATCAAGCGTCCCCGCATCGAAGATACGTACTCCGCCCGGTTCATAATTGGAAACCGCAACCAACCGGCCGTCCTGGGAGATGGCGCCACCGATACTGTTGCCGGATTGCAGGATGCGCCGCACCAGCCGGCAACTCAGCAGATCGACCTTGCTGAGCCCGCCATCGCGGCCGAAAACATAGCCAAAGCGCTCGTCGCGGGAAAAAACGACCGAGGCGTGTGACAGGTCACCCAGCCCTTCGATCCGGCAGAGAGTCCGTTGATGGCTGCTATCGACCACCAGCACACTGCCCGTGGCGCGTTCTATGATAATGCCCAGGTCACCGGTACCGCGCCGGGTGCCAAATTGAGAGCAACCGGCCAACAGCAAGAACCACAGCACCACAAAGACACGGATCCTATTATTCTTATTCATCAGCCGGCCCTCGACGTAATTCCCCGATCAGCCAGCGGACCTCATCGACCGTCAACAGTGGCGCCCAAGGCGGCATGGCCGTTCCCGCGCGACCGTTCAGAACGGTATCCTCCAGAAAGGCATCCGACTTCCCCTGCAAGGCGGACGGCAACAGGGAAGGCCCCAGCCCGCCCTTCAGCCACATGCCATGACAGGAGCCACAGTCCTGGCGCAGCAGATAACGCAGCTCGCTCTGACGCGCAGCCGTCGGTTCTGCCCGTACCACCGAAATGGAGAGCAGTGCCAGTAACAATATCAACTCTCGACCCATGAATCTGCCTGTTTGAAAAAGCCCGGATCAGGAATCCGTGCGGGCAACCCCGCACGATTCCGAACAGTGGATCAATCAATACACGTCGTGCATTGTGTTATACACATTGAACTTACCCGTCGGGGTTACCAGGCGCTTGTCCTTGATCACGGCCTTGAGTTTACGGGTCTTGTCATTCACCACGACAATGGCGGACTCCATGGTCTTGCCGTTCCACACCGAAAACCAGACTTCGTCACCACGCCGGTTATATTCAGGCTGTACCACGCGTTTGGGACCCTCACCCAGATCTGCCCATTCGGCAATTGGGAGAACCGTATAGCCCTTGTCAAGGTGCCGGACATCAAAAACAGCAGCGGACTGGCTGATTTTCTTGTCCGGATTGAGTGCCGTGTCGACATACAGATTATGCGACTTGGGATGCGTCTTTATGAACAGGGAACCACCTCCCTGCCCTTTCAACATGCGCACCACCTTCCATGCGTTGCTTTTGTGTTTGACCGGATCGGTACCAATCACTGCTATCTGATCATCACCAAGTCACTGGTTGCCCAAACCGGGCCATATTCAGGGTCAATGAAATTGGCGCCGCGGCCGGGGTGGGGAATTTTACCCACATCAATCAGCTTGACTAATTTATCTTCCTTGGAATCTACCACAGCGATTTTGTTAGACTTGTTGGCCGCGGTCAGAAAATACCGCTTCGTGCTGTCCCAGCCACCATCGTGCAGGAAGCGGGCCGCATCAATCGTCGTAACCTTGAAATTATTCAGGTCCTCGTAGTTCACCATCAGCACCTTGCCGGTCTCTTTCACATTGACAATGAATTCCGGGTGCTCATGCGAAGCCACAATGGCTGCCACGCGGGGTTCGGGGTGATATTCCTGGGTGTCTACCGTCATACCGCGGGTGGCGACGATTTTTTTCGGCTCCAGCGTATCACCGTCCATGATCACGTATTGCGGCGGCCAGTAGCTGCCGGCAATGGCATACTTGTCTTCCCAGCCCTTGAATTTCGATGTCTCCACGGAGCGTGCCTCCATGCCGATTTTGATTTCGGCGACCGTGGCCGGGTTCTTCATCCAGAGATCGATCAGATCGACTTTGGCATCTCTGCCGATAACATAGAGATAACGCCCTGAAGCCGACAGGCGGGAGATATGCACAGCGTACCCCGTCGGTATGACCGTGATAATCTTCTTGCTGTCGCCATCGATCAACGCAACCTGACCGGCATCCCGCAGCGTGACCGAGAACAGATTCTTAAGATTGAGCTTGTTGAGCTGTTTTGTTGGCCGCTGCCCGGTCGGCACAACAACCTTCCAGCTTGCTTTCATTTCCTTCATGCCGAACTCGGGAGGTTGTGGCGGCTCATGCTGCAGATAACGGGCCATCAAGTCCACTTCGGCCTCACTCAACTGCCCCGAAGTACCCCAGTTGGGCATGCCCGCCGGTGAGCCATAGTTGATAAAGGTCTTGAGATAGTCCGTACCCTTCTCCATGGTGATATCCGGAGTCAGCGGTTTCCCGGTCGCCCCCTTGCGCAAAACACCGTGACAGCCGGCGCAACGCTCGAAATAGATCTGTTTGGCACGGGCGAATTCCGCCGGCGTGACTTTGGGCGCCTTGGGGGTCAGTGTCTCCTGGGCGCTCTCGGGATTGATGGTGGTTGGCGCACCTTCATAGCGCATTTCCTCGGAAGGACCCGCGGGGTGTTTACCGGCAGCGGCGCTTGCGGCACCGGTGCTCACGGCAAGCAGCACCATGGCCGCAACCCGGCTGAATGGGTGAGTGAGTGGGTGATTCATTATCGTTTCTCCTGTACGACTGTGGGTAACTTTTCCCGGCAGTTGTAGATCAGGAGCCGCTCTTCGGCCTTGACAAACGTCAAGCCCACGCAAAAATCCCACAGCAGATTTGATATAGCTCAACTATTCGGAAAGTTGCGCATAAAGCAATGGCAATTTGTGAACCAGTTCCGCCGGCTTGCGGATCAGCACATACCCATTGCTGCCAAACAGATGGGGAAGATAATTTTTCGCCTTTTCATCAATGGTGATACAAAATGGCACCAAACCTTTCCGGCGTGCCTCACGCAGGGCCATCCGGGTGTCTTCTATACCGTAGCGCCCCTCGTAATGGTCCAGGTCATTGGGCTTGCCATCCGTCAGGATCAGCAGCAGGCGGCGGCTGGCCGACACAGCCTCCAGTTCCCGGCTGGCAAAACGGATGGCGGCTCCCATCCGGGTATAAAAACCGGGCTTGATAGCCGCTATGCGGCCATTGACCCGGGCGCCCGGCGATTCTGAAAATGCTTTCAACTGATGCATGCGAACATCGGCGCGCCTGCGGGAAGAAAAGCCCCAGAGCGCGAACCGGTCATTGGTAACGGCCAGTACCTCGGAAAAAACAAACAGGATGTCACGGATCACATCGATGACGCGCTGTTCATCATCGACCCAGCTATCGGTCGACAACGACAGGTCGGCCAGCAGCAGGCAGGCAAGGTCCCGTTCCTGTGAACGCAGGTCACGATACCAGCGCTGCCGGTCGCTCCTTGCCCCCGCCAGCCAGTCGGCCCGGTCCTGCAGATAAGCATCGAGGTCTATCTCCTGTCCCTGGGCCTGGGCACGCTGCCAGGTTCGCGCCGGCAATAATGCCAAAAACTGTTCGCGCAGCTTCCGTACCGTCGATTTGAGATGCGCCGGGGAAGACCGGGCCTCGGCATGGGCACTGACCATCGGCTTGGCAATACAGGCCTGTTCCACCAGTCGCTGTTGGCGATGATCCCATTCCGGAAGAAAAACCCCTTCTCCCAGGGGCAGATCATCATTCTCACCGGCCGGCAGATCGAGATCGAAACGGATACGTTGCACCGTGGCCCGGTTGTCCCGGGCGACACTCAGCACCTCCATTTCATCGGCTTCCCGCTTCGCCTCCGACATATCGTCGTTCTCTTCCGTGCCCCGGTCCACCTTCAGGTATTGCGCCCAGCCGAAGATCGACTCGAATCTCAAAGCCAGCAGACCCCGGTTCCGTTCGGGAGACTCGACCCGCTGCGCCTGCCGGCGCCGGGCCAATTCATCACCCTCGACAGACTGCCCCGCTGATGGCTCGTCCCCGGCCGGCATGGCCGCAGATATGCCATCCTCGGGATCTGCCGAGGCCGGTTGCAACCACAGGTGGACCGGCTGTGGTTCACACCCTGTCTCCGGCCATTCCAAGACCGAACCCGGCTCCAGCAGGGCCTGCCGGATGGCCGCTTCCTGCCGGCCTTCACCGGCAGCCAGTTCCGCGGGCTGCATCCGGGTTGGCAGGTAGGCCGCCACCAGGCGCTGATAACGTCTTCTGAGTCCCGGCAGTTCATCGAGCACCCGGCGGGTCAGGCACTGGTTGTCCTGCCACCATGTCTGTTGTTCTGGCGCCCCCTTGGCGGCCAGTACGCTGAGCCACAGGTACAGATCCCGGTTGAGTCAAGGGTCGGCAAACAGGGCGATCTCCGCGGGCAGGCGCAATGCCTGGGCATCCCGTGACGCCAGTGCCACCCGCGCACCGGTCCCTGCCAGACGTTGTAACCAGCGCCGCCGCCCACCATGGGCCACCGGGTTCGCAGCCTCGACCCGCAGACCGCTGTCACCGCCGCAGGCACGAAACAGCACCCCCACCGAATGCTGGACACTCGCCAGGGGCACAGCAGCATCCGGGTGATAATGCCGACGCGCTGCCGAGGTCACCAGTTTGTGCCAGAGAAGTCCGACCTGCTCTTCCATACGCCTAGCCCTTCTCCGCCGTATCGAGCAGTGACCGGCTGCGCGTGAACTGCTGCGTACGACCGGGTTTCTCCAGGTCGGAAACCTGCAGGGCATCCTGGCCCGCAACCCAACGCAGCAGGGGTTGCCGGTCTTTTCCCTGCTGCACCTGTTCGCAGGCACTGATACACTGGGCGCACTGCGTACAGGTAAAGATCTTGCGTTTTATCGAGCGCGGTTTGAGCCGCATGGGGCAGGCGTTGTCACAGGCTGCGTTGCAATCGATACAGCTGCGCGCGCGGGCGCTATCGAAGCCGACCACCATGGCTTTTTTATTGGCCATCCAGGCCAGGCTCTGAAACAGGCCCACCGCGCAACCGAAACGGCAGAACAGATGCCGGGCCAGATAGAAATCCGTAAAGAACGCCAGCGTTGCGATAGCGATGAACAGGGACTGGTTGCGGGTCAGCGTCCCCTGCCAGAGATTTTCATATATCTCCGCGGGCGGCAGCAGGTAGGTCAGCAGCACCACGGCCCAGACGAATGCCCCCAGCAACACAATCACCAGGGTCGGCAACCACAGCCATTGATGCGGTTGCAACCGCCGGCCATCCGGGCGTAGCCCGGGTAAAGGCCGGCGCTCCCACAGGGTTGGCTTGCCACTGGCGCGCAGCATCAGCCCGTTGATCAGCTCGACCATGGAAAAGTGTGGACAGAGCCAGCCGCAATACAGCCGGCCATACTTCCAGGCCAGCCACAGCCCCCCGCCCACCACCAGCACGATCGGCACGAAACCGCGCAACAGGATATTGATGAAGGCGCTGCCGATACCGGCCTCTCCCTGGAGAAAGGCATCGAGCCCCAGGGTCCAGTCCATACCCAGAAAGATGAAATGCCCCTGATACAGATCCAGACGAAACAGGTCGAACACGGGCGCGAACAGGAACAGGCCAAAAAAGGCCAACCGGATGATCAAGCGTCTGCGCTGCAAGGATGTCGTCATGGGTAACTGTCAACTACCGGCCCGATCACCGAGTAACGAAATGTCTGTCCCTGCATCGCCCGGACCAGGCCCAGCACCCCGAGCAGAATCAGGGTCGAATGGCAAAGCGCGAAATACAGCACCAGAAACACCCAGGTGCCCGGGTTGTCCAGTCCCCCGAACAGCAGCGCCACGGCACTGACCAGAACCAGCAGCACCCCCGCCCACAGGCTGGCGACCAGTGCCTGCCGCAGATGATTCCGCACCACCGGCCCGGCAGTCCGGCGTCGGGTGATATACAATCCGCAAAGCACGGCAAAGGCTATGCCGGGCAACAATAACAGGTTGAGCAGATAGAGCGCCTCGGCCATCACTGCCAGTCGCAGATCGGGAGGTGCGGCCTCAGTCTCCAAGGGTGGCATAGGCCACTTCCATCAGGGCAGCCACTGTTTCCTGGTCATCGGTCAACGGTTCGATCAACGCGGCACGACAGGCCTCCAGGGGAGCATAACCGGCCTGGATCAGGTTGGCCGCATAGACCAGCAGCCTGGTGGACGCCGGCTCATCAAGGTCGTGATCTTTCAGCGCCCGTAACTGGTTGGCCAGAACGACCAGGATATTGGCGAAATGCTCATCGATACCGGTTTCCCGCTTCAGCACCTGGCGTTCGATATCGGGAGCCGGAAAACCAAGATGCACGGCCGTGAAACGCTGCCGGGTGCTGGGTTTCATACCCTTGAGAATATTCTGGTAGCCCGGATTGTAAGAGACTATCAGCATGAAACCCGGCGGCGCCCGGAGGGTTTCCCCGGTGCGTTCCAGGGGCAGCATGCGCCGGTCATCCGTGAGCGGGTGCAACACAACCGTGGTGTCCTTGCGCGCCTCCACCACTTCATCCAGATAACAGATCGCGCCTTCCCGGACTGCCCGGGTCAGAGGGCCGTCATTCCACACGGTCCCTTTATCATCGATCAGATGACGCCCGACAAGATCGGCCGCCGTCAGGTCGTCATGGCAGGAAACCGTTATCAGGGGGCGCCCCAGGCGCGCCGCCATATGACTGACGAAACGGGTCTTGCCACAGCCGGTCGGCCCCTTGATCATCACCAGCAGGTGACAACGATAGGCCTGTTCGAACAGCTCACACTCGGTACCCTGCGGCTGATAGAAGGGTATGTCCTGCTGTTGTACAGAGGCATACTCGGTAACCGTGGCATCCATCATTCAACCTCTGTATCTAGTTGGGAGCTGCCTCGGGCTCATTCTGCCCGACGAAAAAGCTCAGTACATACAGCACCAGTCCGATCAGGAAGATGACACCCGCCAGTTCCCGCATCCAGTAGAACAGGGCGATCTTGTCCTGTACCACCATGAAACCGAGCGGTGCATCGCTGTAGCGCTGCAGCCAGACCTGCAGGACACCGGCCGCGGTAAGGAACAAGGTGATAAAGACCATGGACACGGTCATCAACCAGAACGACCACATCTCCAGAACCTGTGAGCGGGCACTGTTGGCGGCCGCCCGGCCTCGCATCAGCGGCATGGCATACGAGATCATGGTCAGTACGATCATGACATAGGCGCCGTAAAACGCCATGTGTCCATGCGCGGCGGTGATCTGCGTACCATGGGTGTAATAGTTGATCGGCGCCAGGGTGTGCAGAAAACCCCAGATACCCGCGCCCATGAATGCCATCACTGCCGTTCCCAGCGCCCACAGCACCGCTGCCTTGTTAGGGTGATTACGGCGCCGGCGATTCACCATGTTGAAGGCGAACACCGTCATCATGAAGAAAGGTATCGGCTCCAGGGCGGAGAACACGGAACCCAACCACTGCCAGTATTCGGGAGTACCGATCCAGTAATAATGATGCCCGGTGCCGATAATGCCGGTGATCAGCGTCATGGCAATGATGACATAGAGCCATTTTTCGATGACTTCACGGTCGACGCCCGTGACCTTGATCAACACAAAGGCAAGGATGGAACCCAGGATCAGCTCCCAGACCCCCTCCACCCACAGGTGTACGACCCACCACCAGTAGAACTTGTCCTTGACCAGGTTGACCGGATTATAGAAAGAGAACAGGAACAACACGGCCAGTCCGGTCAGACCGATCAGCAGCACCAGGGTCACCGAAGTCTTGCGGCCCTTGAGTACCGTCATGGCAATATTGAACAGGAAGCCCAGCGCCACGATAACGATACCGATTTTGGTAATGGTGGGCTGCTCCAGAAACTCACGACCCATGGTCGGTAGTAAATCGTTTCCTGTCAGTTCCGCCAGGGTGGCATAAGGCACTGCCAGGTAACCGACTATCGTCAGTGCCCCGGCAACCAGAAACACCCAGAACAGCAACAGAGCCAGCCTGGGACTGTACAACTCGGTCTCGGACTCCTCCGGCACCAGGTAGTAGGAAGCGCCCATGAAGCCGAACAGCAGCCAGACAATCAGCAGGTTGGTATGTACCATGCGCGCCACGTTGAAGGGAATTTCCGGAAACAGAAAATCACCCATCACGTATTGCAACCCCATGATCAGGCCAAACAGGATCTGCCCGACGAACAACCCGATGGCAGCGATAAAATAGGGTTTGGCAACCGCTTGTGAAGAATATTTCATATACTTGTCCCCTTAGCCTTGGATATTGGGTGGCCAGTTGGCAGTATTGATCTCGGAGCTGTATTTGAGAAACTCCGCTATCGCATCCAGCTCTTTATCGTTGAAATTGAACTGCGGCATGCTGCGCCGTCCGGGAATACCCTCCCGGGGACGTCCGGCAATGAAGCCCTTGATGGCCTCCTTGCTGTTGCCGAAACGAGTGTAGACATTACCCAGTTCGGGTGCGAAATAGGCCCCCTCGCCCAGCAGGGTATGGCAACCGATACAATCATTTTTCTCCCACAGCTTTTTACCCAACGCCACCTGCGGCGTGATATTTTCCCGGTTATCACGCTAGGGCGACGTGGCTTCGGTATCGAAGGTCAATACCAGAAACAACAGCACGAAAAACAAACTTCCTCCATAGAAGATGTTACGCGCCATCGATTTTGTGAATGCTCCGCTCATCGATAATCTCCCGCTGTCAGCACACCTGAATCATTTCACCTGAGTGTGATCGCCATGTTGCTCCCGCCAGCAGGAGGTTATCCTTGATATTTATCAAAATGCTTTTGGGGTGAGCATGAAAGTTGACCTGGAGCAAAGAGTCCGGTCATCGGGGGGGATTCTGTCTGCCAGATTACTGCCAGCTGTATGGGGAAAAACCGGTCAGCACACCGCCTCTGGCAGAGACTTGGCCGAAACGAAAAAGCGGTCAAGCCCAAAGGACTTAACCGCTTGATTCACAGACTGAAATTTTGGTGGGCCGTGTAGGATTCGAACCTACGACCAGCCGGTTAAAAGCCGGATGCTCTACCAACTGAGCTAACGGCCCCAAAGGGGGAAGGCGGCATCATACAGGAGCCGCCGCCCCTTGAAAAGCCTCGTGTTTACAGGGCTTCCAGCTTGCGCATACTCCCCGGCAACAACCGGAAATCCACCAGGGCGGTGATCAGCGCCTTGCCGAACGTGGCATCGTTTTCATACAGCAGTTTGTAGTACTGGATTTTCATGGTCAGCGCGCTGCCCAGGACAATCGCGCCAAACGTGATGAAAGAGCCGACGGCCAGCGTCGAAACCCCGGTCACTCCCTGGCCAATGGTACAGCCCAGACCCAGCACGCCGCCGAAACCCATGAGTACGGCGCCAATGGCATGATTGAAGAAATCCTTCCAGGAGACGAACCATTCCAGCCGGAAATTTCTGGTGACCAGCGACCAGGCCAGAGAACCGAGCACCACGCCCAGCACTGCCATGACGCCGAATGTTACGAAAGACGATTTGAAGTGCGCCGTGGCATAACCCAACATCTGCCCCATCGGGTTGATAAAGGTGTAAGACTGGGGTGCCAACGGCCGGCTTTCCGCCGGCTTGCCGGCGGAAGAGTCCGCCAGAAAGTCCCATTCCTGCATGTAACTTTGCAGTGAATACTGATCACCATCCACCGACACGGTGACCACGCTGGTGACATACCAGGCGCCCAGGACGCCCAGGCCGATCACCAGCCAGCCCAGGATGTTATCGAAGCGGCCGCGAAAATCCGTCGCCATGAGAGCAAAAACAATCAGGGCGGCCCCCAAAATCAAGCCGATCCACAACCGGGTGGTCATGGCATTTTCCGTCCCGCCGATCAGTGAGCCCAGATCCTGCGGGGTGGACAGGCTGATCGCCAGTGGCCGGATCCAGTCATAAAACAGCACGGACATCAGAGTCTGGTCGGTCCCGGGAAACGGATGGGTCATGAAATAAGCAATAACGGCAATAATGGCGAACACCAGGATGGATTTGAGATTGCCGCCGCCGATGCGCACCAGGGTCTTGTTGCCACACCCGGAAGCCAGCGTCATGCCGATACCGAACATAACCCCGCCCAACAGGTTTTCCGCCCAGATCAACTGAGTACCCCGGTAAGGAGGAAAGGCCTCGCCCGCATGTACCAGCCCCTGGCTTTCCAGTACCACCACGCCGATCATGGCGATGGCGATGGCAAACAGCCAGGATCGAATGCGTCCGGTATCGCCCATGTTCACCCAGTCCGATACCGCCCCCATGGTGCAGAAATTCGTCTTATTCACCAGGGCGCCCATAACAAAAGCAATAGCAAAGGCTGACCACAGCATGGTTTGCCAGGCCTCAGCGAAAGTGTCGAATACCATGTGGATCTCCTAATCTGATCGATACCGCCGGCCGCGCAACCGTCAACCGGCATGACTCAACTTTAGTCTATTTCAACGTAACGGGTAGGGTCCGCGACCCCGGCCGCGGCAAACCCCGCGGCACGCAGCCGGCAGGAATCACACTTCCCGCAGGCCCGCCCCTGCTCGTCCGCGGCATAACAGGACACGGTCAGCCCATAGTCCACCCCCAGTGAGGTACCTGCCTGGATAATGTCAGCCTTTGACAAGTGGATCAGCGGCGCATGGAGATGGAAAGGACGGCCTTCAACTCCCGCTCGTGTTGCTAGATTGGATAGACGCTCGAAGGCCGCGATGTATTCCGGCCGTCAATCCGGATACCCGGAATAATCCACTGCATTGACCCCGACGAACAGCTCGCTGGCGCCCAACACCTCCGCCCAACCCAGCGCCAGGGAAAGAAAAATCGTATTCCGCGCAGGCACATAGGTGATCGGGATACCCTCGCTGGGCTGCTCCGGCACGGCAATACGGGTATCGGTCAGCGCCGAGCCTCCAATCTGGGTCAGATCCAGGCGGATGATTTTGTGTTCCTCGACCCCGGGTGACTCCGCGATCCGGCGCGCGGCATTCAACTCGGCCTGATGGCGCTGGCCGTAATCCAGACTGAGTGCGTAACAGACATAGCCCTGCTCGCGGGCCATGGCCAGCACCGTGGCCGAATCCAGGCCGCCCGAGAGCAACACCACCGCCTTGTCCGCTGGCTTTGTCATCACACCCCCGGCCGGTCACCCCATAACAGTTTGTGCAGTTGCAGTTGCAGACGCACCGGCAGTTTTTCCTGCAGAATCCACCCGGCCAGATCAGCGGGCGCCAACTCACCGAAGGCCGGAGAAAACCACACGCCGGCTATCTGGGCCAGTTCTTTGTCGCGCACCTGGTCGCGGGCCCATTTGAAGTCGCCGCGGTTACAGATCACAAACTTGATCTGGTCGGCCGGACTCAGATGTTCCAGGTTGCACCAGCGATTCTTTTCCGCCTCACCCGACGCCGGCGTCTTGATGTCCATCACTTTCACCACCCGCGGGTCAATGCGATGCACATCCAAAGCGCCACTGGTTTCGAGCGACACCCGGAAACCGGCATCGCACAGGCGGGCCAGCAGCGGCCGGCAGGCCGGCTGTGCCAGCGGTTCGCCACCGGTGACACAGACATGCGGCACACCAAAGCCGGCAACCTGCTCCAGAATATCATCCAGTGAAACCCACTCCCCGCCATGAAAGGCATAGCTGGTATCACAATAACGGCAACGCAGTGGGCAGCCGGTCAGGCGCACGAAGACCGTCGGCGCACCGGCGGAATCCGCCTCACCTTGCAGGGAATAGAAGATTTCTGTGATCCGCAGTCGTCCGGAAGATTCTTCAGACATGGTCAGGAAGTATAACAAACCGCCAAGGCGCCAAAAACGCCAGGAAATGGTATTTGCTGCTCACGGCTCTTCATCATGCCTGCGAAGACTGGATCCAGGCATAGTAAAGACCGGATTAGCTCGCCATCCCCGGGGCTGACAAGAGCTCTGGGGCTTGGTCTGCGCCGGAACGACAAAAAATACTACTCAGTAAACAGCATTTTTTTACCTTGGCGTTCTTGGCGACTTGGCGGTTCCCGGTCAATGCCTTTCCTTTTCCATCCGCGCCAGGCGCTCGCCCGCCAGACGCGCCGCGGTCGAACCCGGGTACTGCTGTTGCACGGATTCCAGCATGGCGCGGGCCTTGGCCCAGGCCTTCATTTCGTAATAAATAAAACCCAGTTTCAGACGCGCATCCGCCAGTTTGGTGCTGTTTGGATACTGCTCGACCACCTTGTTGAAGGCTTCCAGGGCGGTATCGAACTGTCGGGTGACATAAAAAGTCTCGGCCAGCCAGTACTGGGCATTGTCGGCATAATCACTGTCCGGATACTTCGCCAGAAACTGTCGGAAAGCATCGGCCGCCGCCTGGTAGCGACCCTGTCTGAGAATAGTCAGTGCCTGCTCATAAGCCTGACGCGCCGCATCGGCCTGCGCTTGACCGGCCGCCGGCGTGGCCGGGGCTGCCGTGCCGGTCCCGTTTGCCGCATCTGATGCCGCGGGTGCCGGTGCAGCGGCTGATGGCGCCACGGCGGGCCGGGCTTCCAGTTGCTGCAGACGACCGTCGATATCACGGTACAGATCACGTTGCCGTTGCTTCAACTGTTCCAGGGTATGCCCCTGCAAATCCACATCACCCCGCAGCCGCTGGACCTCCTGCTGCAACTGTTCCAGCTGGGACAGCATTTCCATCAGGCCCTGGCTTTGCATCAGTCTTTCCAGCCGCGCCACCCGTTGCTCCAGTGGGTCCCCGGCCGGCGCGGCGGCGGCCGTGGTGCTGACCAGCAGTGCGGCCACCAACAGACTCCGTTTCATTAGCCCACCCATTACCTTATTGCCCCGCATACACAATTTCGACCCGGCGATTCAGGCTCCAGGCACTTTCGTCATGTCCGGCCACGGCCGGCTTTTCCTCGCCATAACTCACCGTACTGATCTGCGCGGGATTCACGCCCATGAATTCCAGCATACGTTTCACCGCCTGCGCCCGCCGGTCACCGAGACCGATATTATATTCCCGGGAACCCCGTTCATCGGCATGGCCTTCCAGGGTGACACGCGACATGGGGTGCTTGATCAGATAATCGGCGTGCGCGGCCAGCACCTCCCGGTCGGCTTCACGAACACTGGCACTGTCGAAATCGAAATACAGGATCCGTTGCGACAACGGGCTTTCGGGGCCTCCCAGTGCCGACCCGGCCAGACCTTCACCCTGAGACAGCCCCTGAGTCTCCGCGCCATAACCGGACTCCGCCTCACCACCCGTCCCCTGGGCAGCTGACGGCTCTTCCACGCTAGCCGCCCCTTCATCCGACCGGGTACCCAGGGAGCCGCAGCCGAACAGGCTCAGACTGAACAGCGCCAGCAACGCCAGCTTCCAGAAACTTTTCATAATCAATGCTCCTTAGAAAAAACCTGTTGAATAAGTTCTATTCACTTGCAAAGGGAGACCAGGCCGGTTCCCGCACCTCACCCGACTGCAACCGCAGCCGCTGACTGACCCGGCCATCCACCGAGGAAGCGGCCAACACGCCGCGGCCGTCCGCTTCCGTGGCATATAACACCATGCTGCCGTTGGGCGCTACCGAGGGTGACTCATCCAGCCGCCCGTCACTCAGCACCCGCAACAGCCCGCGCTTCAGATCGAGCATGGCCACGCGGTAATTATCCTGCTGGTCGCGATGGATGAGACTCAGACTGTTGCCGTCCGGAGTGAAGTCCGCACTGGCATTATAACCGCCCTCGAAAGTCAGCCGCTCGGCGCGGCTTTCCCCCAGCCGTATCCGATATAGTTGTGGCGAACCGCCGCGCCCCGACGTGAATACCAGCGTACGCCCGTCGGGCGACCAGGCCGCTTCGGTATCTATGGCCGGATTTCGGGTGATACGCTGCAGTTGGCGGGTGGCCAGATCCAGAATATAGATTTCCGGGTTGCCATCATTGGAAAGCGTCAGCGCCAGGCGTCGGCCGTCCGGTGAGAAAGCCGGCGCCCCATTGATTCCGGGATAGGCGGATACCGCATCACGCCGTCCGCTGGCCAGATTCTGAATATAAACCGTGGCCCGTTTTTTCTCGAAAGAGACATACGCCAGTTGCTGACCATCCGGCGACCAGGCCGGCGACATGATCGGTTCCCGCTAGGTCACCGCCGACAGCGGGTGATAACCATCCGCATCGGCAACCTGCAAGGCATAGCGCCGCTGGTCTCCGGCGCCGGTCACGGTAACGTAGGCGATACGGGTACTGAAGGCGCCGCGCTCACCGGTCAAAGATTCATAGACCAGATCGCTGATATGATGAGCCGCGGCGCGCAGTTTGTCCGCGCTCACCGGTATGCTGTAGCCTGCCAGCTGTGTGCCGCGGTAGACATCGAACAGACGGAACTGCACCTGAAAGCCCGCCGCGCTGTCCGGCACTACCCGGCCGATAACCAGGTTGTCCACCCCCAGGGCCCGCCAGTCGCGAAAATTGATCTGGCTGACTTCGGTCGGGCGGGAAAACATATCGGCGGCCGGCAAAGGTTTGAAACGGCCACTGCGGGTCAGATCGGACTGGACAATGGCGGCCACATCCTCGTTCCGGGGCAGACCGGCCGGCCAGCCGAACGGCACAATGGCAATCGGCAGGGCACCTTCCACGCCGGAAGTGATTTCGATCGTCAGCTCGGCGCTGGCATTCCCAGCCAGCAGCAGCCAACCCAGCAGATTAAGCAGTATCAGTGTCTTTTTCATAAACGGTCGTATCTCACATCCATGAACTAGCTGATTGATTCGTCATCCCGGTACACCTTCCGTCATCCCGGCGCAGGCCGGGATCCAGGATTTTGATTTTTCTGGATTCCTGCCTTCGCCGGGATGACCTTTATATCATTAATCAGGGTTTCCCTAAGTTTATTCGGGCGCAAAACGAAAGGTCAGTTCGCGGAAACGCTCGAACAGCCCCTGCTCCGGGGGCAATGGCAGCGGATCGGCGCGATATACCGCTTTTTCCACCGAATCGTCGAACGCCGGGTCACCGCTGCTTTGCGCGATCTGGACACTGGCCACACCGCCTCCCGGTATCAAGCGCACCTTGACCACACAGGACAGGCCGACCCGCGACCCCGGCGGCTGAATCCAGTTGCGCTCCACGCGCTGTTTGATCGCCGCGACATACTGATCGACGATCTGCTGGTTGCGCCGTTCCTGTTCCGCCGCCAGCGCCGCCTGCTCCTGCTCCAGTTTTTTCTTGAGCGCTTCTTCCTCCGCCTTGCGCTGCGCCTCCTCGGCTTGTCGGCGAGCTTCCTCCTCGGCTTTCTTGCGTGCCGCCTCCGCCTGACGCCGGGCCTCTTCCTCGGCCCGGCGTTTGGCCTCCGCGGCCAGACGTTTGGCCTCCTCGGCCTTTTGCCGCGCCAGCTCCTCTGCCTCGCGGCGGGCTGCTTCCGCCTTGCGTTTGGCCGCCTCCTCTGCCTGACGTTGCTGCTCCAGCTGTTTCAGCCGCTGTTGCTCGGCCTGCTGCTGCTTCGCCAAAGCCAGTTGTTCGGCTTTCAGTTTGTCGATACGGCGCTGCTCGACCTGCTGTTTCTGTTTCAGCTCAGCCTGTTTTTTCGCCTCCAGCGCTTTTTTCCGCTGGAGTTCAGCCAGACGCTCCTGTTCCGCGCGGCGCTGCTGTTCAGCCTGGCGCGCTTTATTTTCCAGCTCACGCAGTTTTTTTTCCGCCTCGGTCTGCTTCTGCCGTTCCGCTGCCTTGAGCCGTTCCACTTCCTGCTGTACGCGCTGTTGATCGACAGCAACCGCCTTGATCACCTCGGGTTTGACCTGCCCACCGGCGGGCTTGACCGTCCAGTCCATACTCACCGACAGCAAGGCCAGCAACAACACATGGACCAGCAGCGAATAGATCAATGCCTGAGGATAGTCCTTCAACATCGCCCACAGATCACGCATCGCGACTATGAACCTGTCTCGGGGGGCTCGGTGATCAGGCCGACACTGGGCGCTCCGGCCTGCTGCAGCAGCACCATCGCCTGCACCACCAGGCCATAATCCACCTCGTCATCACCCCGCACCAGAACCGGCGTCTTTGGCTTGTATTTGAGCACCGCCGCGGTACGCTGCACCAGGGTAACGGCGTCCACCGGCTGTTCCGGGTGTTCACCGACATTCATATACAGACGGCCATCGCGATCGACGGTCACCTGCAGGGGCTCATCACTGTCCGGCGGCAGGGGTTCGGCATTGGCCTGGGGCAGCTCCACCTTGACACCCTGGGTCAGCAGCGGCGCGGTGATCATGAAGATGACCAGCAGGACCAGCATTACGTCGATATAGGGTACAACGTTGATCTCGGCCATGGGCTTTTTCTTATGCCGTTGCCGGGCCATATCAACCGTGCACCTGGCGATGCAGAATCGTGGCGAACTCTTCATGAAATTATCGTAGCGATTGATCAGACGTTCGACATCATTCGAAAAGCGGTTGTAGGCCACCACCGCCGGGATGGCGGCAAACAGACCCATGGCGGTGGCGATCAATGCCTCGGCAATTCCGGGTGCAACCAGCGCCAGGGTGGCATGCTGGACGTTACCGAGCGCGCTGAAAGCATTCATGATGCCCCACACGGTGCCGAACAACCCGATATACGGGCTGGTGGAACCCACGGTCGCGAGAAAAGACAGATTCTTCTCCAGACAGTCCTCGGCCCGCGACAGCGCGACCCGCATGGCCCGCTGCGCGCCATCCATGACCGCACTGGCGTCCGCGGACGACTGCTTGCGCAGCCGGGCGAATTAGGAGAATCCCAACTCGAAGATTTCGGCCATTCCTCCCGAGGCATTGTCGTGCTGTTTGACATCCTGGTAGAGCTGGGTCAACTCGCCTCCGGACCAGAACCGGCTTTCAAACGCCCGGGCTTCCTTGTTGGCCGCGCCCAGTACCCGCCATTTGTGGAAGATCATGGCCCAGGAAATGATTGACAACACCAGCAGCAACAGCATCACGCCTTGCACGATCGGACTGGCGCCCATGATCAGCTGCAACATGGATAAATCAGCCGACATTCGGTAACTCCTTCATGAGATTTTCCGGCATTGCCGTGGGGCGGAACTGGTGGCTGTCAATACAGACGATACGCACCCTGGCGCTGCAACAGGGACGGGAAGCTTGCGCCAGTGGATAAACCGACTGGGCAAAAGTCAGGCTGGCGCGTTTTTGTTCCACCAGCCTGGCCGTCACTTCCAGTTGCTCGTTGAAACGAGCCGGATGCAGATAATCGATGCTGACATGATGCACGGCAAAAATCACGCCTTCGTCTTGCCGCATAAGATCCTGTTCGAAACCCAGACTGCGCAGCCATTCGGTTCGCGCGCGTTCCATGAATTTGAGATAATTGGCATAGTAAACCACGCCGCCGCTATCAGTGTCTTCATAGTACACACGCACCGGCCAGCGAAAAACTTCCACCTGAATCGACTCCTTCATTTTACGACAGCGAATCTTTGGAAAGATTCATGGGTTAACCGCCAAGCCTATTCCTCAAACAAAGACAGGTTCGTCTTGTCCCCGCTGGTCAGATTATCCAGGTTATTCGGCGGCCGCAGACCGAAATGCCGATAGGCCGTCCGGGTTGCCACCCGGCAGCGCGCGGTGCGCATGATATAGCCCTGCTGTATCAGATATGGCTCGATCACGTCTTCCAGCGTGCCACGCTCCTCGCCCACAGCGGCCGACAGATTATCGATGCCAACCGGCCCACCGTCGAATTTCTCGATCAACGCCGCCAGTAATTTGCGATCCAGGGTATCGAAACCCTGCTGATCGACGCTGAGCAGGTCCATGGCCGCCTGCGCCACCGCCAGATCCACCGCACCCCCGGCCCTGATCTGAGCATAGTCGCGCACCCGCCGCAACAGGCGATTGGCGATACGCGGGGTGCCGCGGGAGCGGCGTGCCACTTCGGCCGCGCCCGCCGGATCCATATCGACGCCGAGGATGCCGGCCGAACGCCCGACAATGGCGGCCAGATCATCATGATTATAAAATTCCAGGCGCTGCACAATGCCAAACCGGTCACGCAATGGCGAAGTCAACAGACCGGCCCGGGTGGTTGCACCGACCAGGGTGAAGGGCGGCAGATCCAGCTTGATGGAACGGGCCGCCGGCCCTTCGCCGATCATGATGTCCAGCTGGTAATCCTCCATCGCCGGGTACAGCACCTCCTCGACCACCGGGCTCAGGCGATGGATTTCATCGATGAACAGCACATCATGCGGCTCAAGATTGGTCAGAATAGCCGCCAGATCACCGGGTTTTTCCAGCACCGGACCGGATGTCTGGCGCAGATTGACACCCATCTCGTTGGCGATTATATGGGCCAATGTGGTCTTTCCCAGCCCGGGCGGGCCGAAAATCAGCACATGATCGAGCGCCTCACCGCGGCCCCTGGCCGCACCGATGAAAATATCCATCTGTTCACAGACCCGTGGCTGACCCTGATAATCCGCCAGGTTCCGGGGCCGGATGGCGCGGTCGATCCGCGCTTCGTCAGCCGAGCGGGCGTCGGCATCGATGAGGCGATCCTGAGTCATGGATTATTTTGCAACCCCCTGCAGCGCCTGGCGGATAATGTCCTCGTCCGCCAGCTCCTGAGTTTCTATAGCGCGCACCATACGACTGGCTTCCGGCGATTTGTAACCCAGCGCGATCAGGGCACTGACCGCTTCCTCGATCGGCGAGGAAGTGACCGCCCTGGCGGAATCACCGATCCCGGCAGCGGCCGGACCGCCGGCAACCGAACCACCCCAGTGATCCATTTTGTCACGCAGTTCGACCACCAGGCGTTCGGCGGTCTTTTTGCCGATACCCGGCACCCGGGTCAATGCCGCACTGTTGCTGTCCTGAACACAACCGACAAATTCATCGGCGCTCATGCCGGACAGAATTGCCAGCGCCAGACGCGGCCCCACGCCATTGATGCGAATCAATTCCCGAAACAGATTACGCTCGGCAAGACGCGCAACCCGAACAAGGTGTGCGCATCCTGGCGGACCGATAAGTGGGTAAACAGCGTGATTTCCTGTCCCGGCTCGGGCAAATCATAAAAAGTCGTCATGGGTGCATCGATTTCGTAACCCACACCCTGCACATCCAGCACCAGTTGCGGTGGCTGCTTGGCGGCAATTCGTCCGCGCAGAAAACCGATCACCGGTAGCGCCCTCCACGAATGTTCCGCGCGCCGCCGACCCGCCGCAGACTGGCGCGCATATGCGCGTGACAAATGGCCACACCCAGGGCATCGGCCTGATCCGCCTGCGGATGTTCGTCCAGCCGCAACAGAACCTTCACCATGTGCTGCACCTGTTCCTTGGCCGCATTGCCCTTGCCGACCACAGACAGCTTGATTTCGCGCGGGCTGTATTCGGCCACGCCGAGGCCCTGACGCACCAGCGCACAGATCGCGGCACCGCGTGCCTGCCCCAGTTTCAGCGCCGAATCGGCATTACGCGACATGAAGACATTTTCGATGGCCGCCTCCTGGGGCCGCCATTCGTGCAGCAGTTGATGAATTTCGGAAAAAATAAACCCCAGGCGCTCGGGCAGATCTGCCCCGCTGATTTTTAAACGCCCGCTGTGAACATGGGTGTGATGGTGGCCTGCGACATCGATAATACCGAAGCCGGTGTTGATGGAACCTGGATCGATGCCGAGGATACGGGTCACGTGTCAGGCCATTGCCTCCAGCACCTCTTCCGGAATATCGGCATTGGTATAGACTTCCTGCACATCATCCAGATCTTCCAGCATATCGATCAGGCGCAGGACTTTCTCGGCCGATTCAGCATCAATCGGGGTCAGGGTATCGGCCTGGAAGGTGACCTCGGCATTGACCGGAGTCAGCCCGGCCGCTTCCAGCGCCGCTTTGACCACAGCATAGTCCTCCGGGCTGGTGAGCACATCGATCGAGCCGTCATCGTTGCTGACCACATCGTCGGCACCGGCTTCCAGCGCCGCCTCCATGATCGCGTCTTCGTCACCCCCGGCAAATGAAATAATGCCTTTTTTCTGGAACATATAGGATACCGAGCCGTCGGTGCCCAGGTTGCCGCCGAGCTTGGTAAAGGCATGCCGCACCTCGGACACGGTACGGTTGCGGTTATCGGTCAGACAGTCCACGATCACCGCCACGCCACTTGGCCCATAGCCCTCGTAACGCACCTCGTCATAATTTTCTCCATCCATTTCGCCGGCGCCACGCTTGCAGGCCTTTTCGATGGTGTCTTTCGGCATATTGGCAGCCAGCGCCTTGTCCACCGCCAGGCGCAGGCGGGGATGCGCATTGGGATCGGCCGTTTTACCTTCCTTGGCCGCCACCGTGACCTCACGAATCAGCTTACTCCACAATTTGCCGCGTTTTTTGTCATTCGCGGCTTTTTTGTGCTTGATATTGGCCCATTTACTGTGTCCAGCCATGCATTCCTCACTGAATACGTCAAAATCCGGGCAATTCTAGCATGACTGCGGAAGCTCACACACCCGGGATCCCCAGCGGACCCGGCATATCCGGTATCACGGCACAGGCCGAGAGCAGGCCCGTCAGCACCACCAGCAGCAGAATTTTCATCGTCCTCACCTTACGTCACTTGTAATCGATCCGGCACACGATATCATGCCCCTGACAGCAAAGAATGTGATTGGATTGCCAATGAAAGCCACTGCCGAACTACAGATCGTCCCGCTGGGTGAAGGAATCTCGGTACGCCCGCACATCTCCCGCGTGGTCGAAATCCTCAACCGCAAGAACTTTATTGTCGAAACCCATGCCTCGGGGACCAACATCGAGGGAGACCTGAAAGAAATACTCGCCACCGTCGAAGAACTGCATGCAACCCTGCACCATGACGGCGTGGTCAGGCTGCTGAGTTACCTCAAACTGGAAACCCGGACCGATAAGGCAATCACGCTGGCGGGGAAACGCCTGGACTGAACAACGTCACGGCCAGCCACAGCACGCCCATCAGTACCGGCTGATGTAACAGATAGACCCCCAGGCTGTGACGGCCGGACACCACCAGCCACCGCCCCAGGGGATGCTGCACCGGTCTGCTCAACCAGCCCCGCAGGCTTGCATGACGCGGTACGCTCTGTCCCATAAACATGCCGATCAGCACCACACCAAACCAGGGCAGCAATGGCACGTAGTCTTCGGTTGCCGGCTTGAATGTCATCAGCCCCAGCCATTGCAATGCCGGCTGATCGAAAGCCGCATGCTGGTAGAGCAACCCCAGCCCCAACAGACCCGCACCGGTGATGAGATTGAACCAATAACGCCGGATAAACAACAGCCCGAGCACACTGGCAACAGCGATGAAATGCAATACCCCGAAAAATATCCAGCGCTGGGTAAACTGGATATAACTGACCCCACTGATCAGCAAGGCACACAGCATCAGTATCCCCAGACTCCGGCCAAATGCCGGCCAGCGAACCTCCTCCGCCGTGGCCAGTACCAGACTGACACCGACCAACAATAAAAACAGGCCGACGATCAGGCCGCGGGCATACAACCAGAATGGTTCGCGGTAAAAATCGAAATCCGCCAGCCCGAAATAATCCAGGTCATAACAAAAATGGTAGGCCACCATCAAGCCGACCGCCAAGCCGCGCAACAGATCGACTAACGGCAGACGCTGCGAAATCCCGCTAGTCATGGCCGGCCTCTAATGCTACTCAAATACGGATTTTGTTTCAGGGTGAGACCGACAGCATGCGCTCCAAAGCCAAACGGGCCTGTTCCGCTTCGGCCGCCGGCACCTGAATTCGATTGACCGGCTGCCCCTCGACCAGATTTTCCAGGGTCCAGCACAGGTGCTGCGGATCGATACGGAACATGGTGGAGCACATACACACGGTGGGCGACATGAAATGAATCAGCTTACCCTCGTGCTGATGTTGCTCGTGCAGGCGATTGACCAGGTTCAGCTCGGTCCCCACCAGCCAACGGGTCCCGGGCGCGCTGTCGGCGATGGTCTTGATGATGAACTCGGTCGAACCCACTGCGTCGGATTTCTGACAGACCTCGAAGCTGGATTCCGGATGTGAGATCACCTTGGCTTCGGGATATTTAGCCTTGAACGCATCGATGTGTTCCGGGCGGAACATCTGATGGACGGAACAGAAACCTTTCCACAGAATCATGCGGGCCTGGTTGATCTGCTCGGGCGTCAGACCGCCCATCGGCTGATCATAATCCCAGACCACCATTTCCTCGAGCGGGATGTCCATGGCATACCCGGTATTGCGTCCCAGGTGCTGGTCCGGAAAGAACAATACCTTGTCGCGCTGACCGAAAGACCACTCCAGCACCTGTCGCGCATTGGTCGAAGTGCAAACTATGCCGCCATGCCGGCCACAGAACGCTTTCAGGTCGGCCGCGGAATTGATGTAGGTCACCGGGGTGATGGATGCATCGGGGTCCAGCACCGTACTCAGTTCCTGCCAGGCCCGCTCTACCTTGGCAAGGTTGGCCATGTCCGCCATGGAGCAACCGGCCGCCATATCCGGCAGGATGGACACCTGCTCCGGGCGGGAAAGAATATCGGCCACTTCCGCCATGAAATGCACGCCACAGAAGACGATGAATTCAGCATCGGACTGCGCGGCCAGACGTGACAGTTTCAGCGAATCACCGCTGTAGTCGGCATGACGGAACACTTCCTCTCGCTGATAATGATGGCCGAGAATCACCACACGCTCGGCAAGTTTATCGCGCGCCGCAATGATGCGCCGCTCACAATCGGCATCATCCAGTCTGACATAACGGTCGATCGCTGTGGCAGTCGCTGCCATATTGGTCTCCAGGTTTCACGAACTCAAACAGCAGGGATGGCTGCGAATATACGCGATATCAGAACCGCCGGCAGTACCACTTATTGAATAGATTCCGGAACATATCGCTCTATTGCCGCACGATTAGTGGCGGAACTGACCGTCAACAGTGCATCCTGCCGTGCCAGCCACTGGTAGTTATGGTGTTCCCGGCGACTGATTTCAATGGCTTGACGATGCGGCACTGGCAGCAGCAGCCAATGCTCCAGATTTTCCGAAACCCCCGGGGCATAACGTTCCCGCCAGGCCGGCAGAATGGGAAACCGCCGGGTCTCGCCGGTATCCACCAGTTTCTCGGCGACGAGCCCGGTTTCCTCATAGACTTCCCGTCGGGCGGCGCTGACCGGATCCTCCCCGGCCTCCAAACTACCGGTAACCGATTGCTAGAAACCCCGGGGCTGCTGCCTTTCCAGCAATAATACCTCACCAGCCGCGGTGTAGATAACCACCAGCACCGACTCGGGCCTTTTGTAGCGCGGCGTTTTCATCACTATGGATGATGCCATAGTCGCCTTTGCCAGTAAGCGGGGGCATTCAGATGATCTCCGGCGGGCTTCATTATGAGTACCCTACCCCTTCCGGGGTCAGGGCGCTCAGAGAACCTCTCCGAGTTTCATTATGAGTACCCTACCCCTTCCGGGGTCAGGGCGCTCAGAGAACCTCTCCGAGTTTCATTATGAGTACCCTACCCCTTCCGGGGTCAGGGCAAAAAAACGGAGCCATAAAGGCTCCGTTACTACCTAGGGGGAGATAAAATTGCTGTGTTTCAGGAAGTCTTGCAGGGCTTGCAGGTGCTCAGTCCAAGAATGGAATACAATGGACACCAGCCTATCAACCCGGTGACCAGGGGCACGATACCGATCAAACCCCAGGGGTAAAGCGTTGCGGTGAAAGGACCGACGAAAGTCAGCACCAGCAACGCGGCACCAACCACGATCCGCAGAATTTTATCGATGCTTCCGACATTAGCCATCGCTGTTCTCCTTCTTACTCCGTTGACTTGACTTGGAATGTTAAACGCCCGGGCACCCGCCTTCTGTGACATTGTCACATAAGCTGATCAGCCACCTCCCTGAAGGAGTTTTTCCAATGCGGCGGGCCGTAGAATGGTCAAAGAACCGCGGCCGGTTTCGATCCAGCCGGCCTGCTCGAACTGCTTTAGATGCCGGCTGACCACTTCCCGCGCACTACCCAGCTCCATGGCCAGTTGCTGGTGAGTGAGTTTGATGACAGAGGATTTGGCGCCCGCCAGATCCAGCAGGCAACGCGCCAGCTTGGCATCCAGACGGCCGTAGGCCACATCTTCGACCCGTCGGATCAGGTCACTTAGCCGGCTGCCCTGGTTGTGGAAAACAAACCGTCGAAACGAAGCGGATAACGCCATGCCCTGCTCGAACACCCCGCGGGCCAAAGCCAGCGCGGTGGTTTCGGTCTCGGTGATCCCATCGGCCGGATAGACCTCCTCGCCCAGCAGACAGGCGGTGGTGATAACACAGGATTCATGATCCCGAACCCGGTACAGTACGATCTCCCGGCCTGATTCGGTCAGCGCCTGCACCCTGACACTACCTTGCAAAACAACCAGATACATCTCACAGGCGTCACCCTGATGGAATACCGCCCGGCCGGCCGGCAGGGTCAGCACCTGGACCTGTTCCCGCAGCGGCTGCAAAGTCACAACCGCGGCCGGAAACCAGGTATCGATCAATTGTTCAAAAATTTGCTGGCAGGCACCATCCACCGGTTTCAGTCCATAGCTACACTGCTCCATCCTAACACCGTAAACCGGCAATGCGCCCAAAAAGCGTGCTGCAAACTTGGCCTCAGGAAACCTTGCTATCCTCGGCCGGCGGCTTGCGCAAGCGAATACCCAGTTCATGCAGCTGCCGCTCTCCCGCCGGCGACGGCGCATGGGTCAGCAGGCAGCTGGCCGTCTGGGTCTTGGGGAAGGCCATGACATCACGGATCGAGGGTGAATCGGTCATCAGCATGACCAGCCGGTCCAGGCCGAAGGCCAACCCGCCGTGCGGCGGACAGCCGTATTTCAGGGCATCCAGCAGAAATCCGAATTTGTCACGGGCTTCCTCATCACCGATACCCAATTGCTTGAGTACCTCGGCCTGGATCTGCGGTCGGTAAATACGCATCGAGCCGCCACCGACCTCGGTCCCGTTCAGCACCATATCATAGGCCCGCGAGTAACAGTTGCCGGGATCGGTGGCCAGCTTGTCGAGATCCTCTTCCTTGGGGGAGGTGAATGGGTGATGCAGGGACATCCAGCGATCTTCCTTTTCATCCCATTCGAACATGGGGAAATCCACCACCCACAGCGGCGCCCATTCCCCCTCGATCAGGCCGCGATCCTGGCCGAGCTGCACCCGCAGCGCGCCCAACGCTTCGTTGACCACCCGGGCCTTGTCGGCGCCGAAAAAGATCAGATCGCCATCCCCGGCGCCGGTCCGCTCCAGGATGCCCTCCACAGCTGTATCCGGCAGAAATTTCAGAATCGGAGATTGCAGGCCTTCCCGCCCCCTGGCGGTTTCATTGACCTTGATATAGGCCAGCCCCCGGGCGCCATACCGGCCCACGAACTTGGTGTATTCGTCGATTTCCTTACGGGTCAGACTGCCACCCTGGGGCACGTTGAGCGCCGCCACCCGCCCATGCGGATCGGCTGCCGGACCGGCGAATACCTTGAATTCCACTGCATCCATCAGGTCGCCGACATCGGTCAGCTCCAGCGGGATGCGGGTATCGGGCTTGTCGGACCCGAAACGCCGCATGGCCTCATCATAAGGCATGGTCGGGAAGGGATCGGGCAGATCGACATCCAGCACCTGCTTGAACAGATGGCGGATCATAGCCTCCATGAGACCCATGATCTCGTGCTCGTCAAGGAACGAGGTCTCGATATCCAACTGGGTGAACTCGGGCTGGCGGTCGGCGCGCAGGTCCTCGTCCCGGAAACAGCGCACGATCTGGTAATAACGGTCCACGCCACTCATCATCAGCAACTGCTTGAATAACTGAGGGGACTGCGGCAACGCAAAGAAAGAACCGTGGTGAGTACGACTCGGCACCAGGTAATCGCGGGCGCCTTCCGGTGTGGTACGAGTCAGCATCGGTGTCTCGATGTCCATGAAGCCCTGATCGTCCAGAAAATAGCGCAGCTGGCGGGTGATTTCGGAGCGCCGCTTCAGACGCTCGAACATTTCCGGCCGGCGCAGATCGATATAGCGATAGCGTAGCCGTAACTCCTCGCTGATATCGTCTTCATCGACCATGAATGGCGGCGTTTCGGCCGCATTCAGAATAGTCAGCGCCTTGCCCAGCACTTCGACCTGGCCGGTTGGCATCTCATCGTTCTCGGTACCTTCCGGACGGCGCCGGACCCGGCCCTTAACCTGCAGCACAAATTCATTACGTACCTTTTCGGCCGTAGCAAAAGCCTCTTCGGTATCCGGATCGTAGACCACCTGGATGATACCGGTTCGGTCACGCAGATCGATAAAGATCACGCCGCCATGATCGCGCCGACGGTGGACCCAGCCGCATACCTGAATCTCCGCATCGATATGGGCTTCGTTCAGCTCCCCGCAATAATGGGTGCGCATCGAACTCATGTGAGGCAACCTCTTGAAATCAAGCAATTCTAAAGGGCGGACAGGACCGCATGAAAGGCGGGAATGTTACTTGCCGGGACAACGGGGCGCAAGCCAGCCGGCAGACGGCAAAACGCCCGGACCAGCCGGGCGCAGTCTTAATGACGGGACAAAAGCGTCAGTGGCAACCGCAACCGCCACCCGAACAGCCGCCGGAAGACGAGGAACCCGACTCGCTGCCGGTGGATTTGGCCGAACCCGAATCGGCCACGTTCTTCTTGCGGCCGGATTTGAAATCGGTTTCGTACCAGCCCCCGCCCTTGAGACGGAAATCGTCGGCGGAAATCAGTTTTTGCAGGGTCGACTGCTTACACTCCGGACAATCGGTCAAGGGCGCATCGCTGAGTTTCTGCAATTTTTCCAGTTCAAAACCACAGTTTTCGCACTGATATTCGTAGATTGGCATAATATTCCACCAGAATTCAATCAATTATAACTAAACACCAAAAAAGATACCGCCTATCATCACTTAAATGGGGTTAGCACGTCAAAAAAGCAAGCCACCCGCGCACAGCGGCTTGCGTTCATCCGGTGTTATGAAAGAATGGCCGGTATCCACACAAGGAGAACCCCGTGGGACCTCATGGCCGCGCCACCGAACTGCCCGATACCAAGATTTCCGATCTGAAAACCCTGCGGGCGCTGCTGCCCTTCCTCTGGCGCTACCGGGGGCGGGTGGTGCTGGCACTCCTGTTTCTGGTCGGCGCCAAAGCCGCCGGAGTGGCCGTGCCGCTGTTTCTCAAGGACATTGTCGATGCGCTCGACGTCGAACAGGGCAAGCAACTTGCGCTGCCCCTGGGATTCCTGATCGGCTATGGTCTGCTGCGCCTGGCCAGTTCGCTGTTCAATGAACTGCGCGATTCGGTCTATGCCCGGGTGCGCCACGGCGCCATGCGCACCGTGTCGGTCCAGGTGCTGGAACACCTTCACCGGCTGTCGCTGCGCTATCATCTGGAACGCAAGACCGGCGGCATCTCACGCGATCTGGACCGGGGCACCCGCGCGGTCAGCTCGCTGCTCAACTACATGGTGTTCAACATCATTCCCACCCTGGTCGAAGTGTTGATGATCGCCGGCATCCTGTTACACAAATACAATCCCTGGTTCGCCGTGATCACCTTCGGCTCGGTGGTGATCTATGTGATTTTCACTTTCAAAATCACCGAATGGCGGATGAAATTCCGCGTCGAGATGAACCGTACCGATTCGCTGGCCAATACCCAGGCCGTCGACAGCCTGATCAATTATGAAACCGTGAAATATTTCGGTAACGAAGAACACGAAATCCGCCGTTACAATCAAAGTCTGAGCGCCTGGGAAGAAGCGGCGGTCAAAAGCCAGACCAGCATGTCGGCGCTAATGTGGGACAGTCCGGCATCATTGCCGTGGCCGCCACTATCATTATGATCATGGCCGCCCAGGGCGTGGTCAACGGCAGCATTAGCATCGGCGACCTGGTGCTGGTCAACGTCTTTCTGCTGCAACTGTTCATGCCGCTCAACTTTCTCGGCATTGTCTACAGCCAGCTCAAACATGCACTGGCCGATATCAGCCAGATCTTCACTATCCTGCACACGCAACCGGAAATCACTGTGAAACCCGACGCCAGGGAGCTGCAAGTCACCAACGGCCATGTACAATTCGACCGGGTGTCGTTCCATTACGATCCCGAGCGCCAAATACTGAAAGAAGTCAGTTTCGAGATTCCCGGCGGGCGCAAGTTGGCCGTGGTCGGCGCCAGTGGCGCGGGAAAATCCACCCTGGCGCGACTGTTATACCGTTTTTACGATGTCACCGACGGCGCTATCCGCATCGATGGTCAGGATATCCGTGATGTCACCCCGGAAAGCCTGCGCCGTGCCATCGGCATCGTGCCGCAGGATACGGTACTGTTCAATGATACGCTGTACTACAACATCGCCTATGCCCGCGACGATGCCACTCGCGCCGATGTCGAACAAGCCGCGCGACTGGCCAACATTCATGACTTGATCATCAGTCTGCCCAAGGGCTATGACACCATCGTGGGTGAACGCGGACTGAAACTGTCCGGCGGGGAAAAGCAGCGCGTCGCCATTGCCCGGGCCATACTCAAATCCCCGCGCATTCTGATCTTCGATGAAGCAACCTCCAGCCTGGATTCGCAGTCCGAGCAGATCATCCTGGACGCCCTGCGCAAGATCGCCGCCGACCACACCACCCTGGTCGTCGCCCACCGGCTGTCGACCGTGATGGATGCCGACAACATTCTGGTCATGGAAGCCGGGCGCATCGTGGAACAGGGCAGCCATGAGCAACTGCTGGCCCATAAAGGTCATTATGCCAGGTTATGGAAACTGCAGCAGGAAGAGGACGAAGAACGCCTGCAAGAATTGGCCTGAATCAGAACGGAACCGGGCTGGAAACGGTCAGCTGCTCTACGCTGACCGGATGCGTGAAAGACAGCACTTCTGCGTGCAGCAACAGCCGGCTGGCCGCCGCACTCACCGCCGGCGGTGCATAGAAACGGCACCCCTGAATAGGATGCCCGATGGCTGCCAGATGCACCCGTAGTTGATGAGAGCGTCCGGTCACCGGCGTCAGGCGCAGGCGCGTGGCGTTGTTACCCGCATCGACTTCCAGGCGCCGGTAATGGGTCCGAGCCGGCTTGCCATGAACCGGGTCCACTTGCTGCCGTGGACGGTTGGGCCAGTCCACAACCAAGGGGCAGATCGATACGGCCCTGCGCGGACTCGACCCGGCCCTGCACGATGGCCTGGTAATGTTTTTTCACCTGTCTTTGCGCAAACAACCGGTGCAATGCCCGCTGACTGTCGGCATGCAACGCCACCACCATCACGCCCGAGGTATCCAGATCCAGCCGGTGTACCGTTCGCGCCTGTGGAAAAACCGCCTGCAGACGGGTGATCAGACTGTCCCGGTTCAGCGGATGGCGTCCCGGCACCGATAACAGCCCGGCGGGTTTTTCCACCAGCAGCAGATGCTCATCCCGGTATAAGATCACCGGTTCAGCATGACAGGGAGGTACGATATAAGGGGTTGACATGAAGTCGGCGCCATTGAAAGGGAACCGATATTATAAACAACCAGGGAACATCTGCTTAAGTCGTCGGCAAAGATTCCCTGGAATTCAGTCCTGCGCGCTGTCCTGCTCCTCTCTGGCCAGTCGCCGCAGCTCGGTCTCGCGCTGCATGATATGACTGCACAGCAGATCTCGGTCCGATTCGCGGATCACCTCGTATTCCACCGCAATCTTCCAGGGATGCTCACCGGCGCCAACTGCGGTCCGCTGGCAATACACCACCTTGGCCACGCACAGTATGCCCAGCATATCGGGTACCATGGCGAAACGCATTTCCAGTAACTGTCCGGGGCTTAGCTCCTGGCGGGAGGGGAAAGTCATACCGCCGGCGCTGAGATTGACGATCACCCGCTGCTGCTCATCGGCCTGCATTTCGCTCATCACGAACAGGCGTGCGAGGTGGTTGAGTTTCTGGTCCATCATTCTCAGATAACGTGACAAATCCGGATTACTGGCCGAGAAACCCTGCAACATGCGGTTCATGGTGCGGGAATTGGTCTGGAAGGTCGCCGCCACGGTGAACCCGTCCGGCACCCGATCGGCAAGCCGCTCCCGCACCGCCGTCACTTGATCGGCTTGTACAAGACGATACTCCATGACGACTTCGTCATCGATACGGAAGAATTCGCGGCGCTCATCGCAGCCATTCAGTCGTTCGCTCATGTTATTCGGCTGCTCCTTCAGCAGGATTCCCGTTTGAAATAAATGGATCACTGGGCTTGTGGGAAAACGTGGAATCGCCCGACTGGCCGACTCCCCGAGCCCCGCCCTCGGTCAACTCCGCGCCACGATCCACCACCTGCGCACTGGAATGCAAGGGGTCGGTTCCGGGCGCCTGGCCGGAAACATGCGGATCTGCAGCGGCCGGTATCGCCACGTCGATGGCGTCGAGCGGAAGGGCCTCTTCAGCCGGGGCAACCGGATGACTGCTGACCGATCCCGAGCCCAGTTCCGACTCGGCAAACAGATCTTCACCCTGCGCCAAAACGATCTCGACGCGCCGGTTACGGGCACGATGGGACGGGCTGTCATTCGGAACCAGTGGTTGAGTATCACCCTTGCCCTCGACAGTGATGCGCTTTTCGTCCAATCCGCCTTCATCGATCAGTTCATGCACCACGGATACCGCCCGGCCGGCGGACAACTCCCAGTTGGAGCGATAGACGTCGCCGGTAAACGGCAGGTTATCGGTATGCCCGGCCACCAGAATATTTCCCGGCGCGGTTCGCAGTACTTTACCAACCCGCGCCAACACCGGCCGGAATGAATCGCGGATGAACACACTGCCCGCGGCAAAGGAGGCCTTGTCCTGGAGGCGGATAATGATTCTCTGATCCGCGGTTTCGATTTCCAGCTTGCCACCATTGATTTCGTCTTTAAGCGCTGCCCGGAGATTCTCGGCGACCTGCATCATCTGTCCGGCCGCCTTGGCCTTGGCGAGGGCTTTTGCCGCCGCCTGTGCCTTGTGCGCTGCTGCCTTGGCCTTGAGTACTTCCAATGCTTCAGCCTTGGGTAACATGACCATTTCACTGGTCTTTTTCAAAGACTGCTCAGCCTTGTTCTCGCGCCGACCCTCCGTAGTACCGGACTTGCCAGACTGATCCTTTTCCCCACCTTTTTTCTTGCCCTGCTCACCCTCATCGCGGTTTTTGCGGTCCTGCCCGGTTTTCAGATGCAACTGCCAGACATCCGTGGTCTGTTGCTCCATGACATTGAACACCGTGGGCTCCGGCTTGCCGGCGCTGAATTCGGTGGCAATGATATTGATTCCCTTCGGCACATCTTTGACTTTATATTTACGCTGCACACCGAAAGCCTCGCGCATCGAGCCGGCAATCTGCTTGTACTTGGAAATATCCATTTCGGAAAAAGACAACAGCAAGACAAAAAAGCACATCAACAGGGACATCAGATCGGCAAAGGTCATGACCCAGGCCGGCGCACCGGCATCCTGTTTCTTTTGTGGAGCGTCGTCTGACATGCCCGTACAGCCCTAGGCCGCTTCCTGCTCACCAATGCTGTCACGCTTGCTGGGAGGCAGATAGGTCTTGAGCAACTCCTCCATGACCCGCGGGTTGATGCCTTCCTGGATGCCATTGATGGCTTCCAGGATCAGCTGCTTGTTGAGGCGTTCTTCCATGGTCCGGTGTTCCAGTTTGTCGGCCAGCGGCAAAGCAAACGCATTGGCGATGACCGCACCATACAGCGTGGTCAACAGAGCCACCGCCATCGCCGGCCCGATAGATTTTGGATCATCCATGGCTGACAACATCTGTACCAGACCGATCAGCGTACCGATCATCCCCATCGCCGGCGCCATATCACCGAAGGCTTTGAAGATCGCCTGACCGCGTTCATGCCGTTCGATGGTGAGATTGATATCCTTGGTCAGCATGCTGCGCACAAACTCGGGTTCATGGCCGTCAACGCAAAAACCGATTCCACGGGCCAGAAATTCATTGCTGATTTCCTGACTCTCCAGCCCCAGCACGCCTTCTTTGCGCGCCACATTCGCCAAGGCCACACCTTCGCGGATCAGATCATCGGGATCCTCCGCTTTGTGCAGAAACGCTTTCAGGGCCACCTTGAAAGCGCCCAGGAAGTGCGCCAGCGGAAATTTCATCAGTACGGCAAACATGGTTCCGCCCACGACGATCAGGACAGAGGGAACGTTGATGAAAATCAGCGCGCTGCCACCCACCACGATGGCGGAAATAATGATGCCGAAGGCGCCCAACAGGCCGATAAGCGTAGCTAAATCCACGGTTTTATCCCGTGTTCAAGTGAATCTGAAACACCAACCTACGCGTACCTTATCGGCTTCTGGCGGGGATTCTTGACCCTCTGTCACGGTTCTTCCAGCACCCTCTCAGCCAGCGAATTTACTTTCCGCAGCAATAGGTTATAGTAATCAGCCAGTGACTCAACAGGCCTCGCCATGCCATTTTCCCCATTCTATTTCCTGTTCCTGGTGTCCCTGGTCGCCGTACTGTTCGCTTTCGTGCAACTCGGCCTGCTCAGCATCACCTTCGAAAAACTCGGCCTGCCACCCTCTACTGGCCTCAGTTTTCTGTTTTTTTCCCTGCTCGGCAGCCTGATCAACCTGCCCCTGACCCGCATCCAGGCCGAGCCGGGGCAGGACCCCGTGCCTACCCACTGGGTCTGGCAGGGTGCCTTGCGAAATTCCCGGGCTTTTTCCGGAACCACCCTGATTGCCGTGAATGTGGGGGGGTGCATTCTGCCATTGCTGTTGAGTGCCTATCTGGCCATCGTCCATGCCGTACCACTGGTTTTGCTGCTGCTGGCCACTTTCCTGACCAGCCTGCTGGCCTATGCGGTCAGCCGTCCGGTCCCGGGTCTAGGCATCGGCATGCCGATGCTGGTCGCTCCCCTGGCCGCCGCCATGATCGCTTCCCTGTTGTCACCCGAGTTACGGGCGCCGCTGGCCTATATCTCAGGAACCCTGGGCGTGCTCATCGGTGCCGATCTGCTGCATTTGAAAGATATTCCGAAACTTGCCACCCCCGTGGCCTCCATCGGAGGCGCCGGCACCTTCGACGGCATTTTTCTCACCGGCCTGATAGCGGCACTGCTCACATGAGTGACCGTACAATACTGATCACCGGTTGTTCCAGTGGCATCGGCTACCACGCCGCCCATACTCTGACGGAGCGTGGCTACCGGGTTTTCGCCTCGGCCAGAAAAACCGATGACGTGGCCCGGCTCACCGCCGAGGGACTGGAAACCTTGCAATTGGATCTACAGGATCCAACTTCGATGCACCTGGCATTGGAACAATTGCTTGACCGTACGGGAGGCCAGCTCTATGGCCTGTTCAACAACGCCGGCTACGGCCAGCCCGGCGCGGTCGAGGACCTGTCCCGGGAAGCCCTGCGGGAACAGTTCGAAACCAATGTATTCGGTACCCTGGACCTGACCAACCGGGTGATTCCCGTAATGCGGCAGCAGGGTGAAGGACGAATCGTCGTCAACAGCTCGGTGTTGGGTCTGGTCGCCATGGCGTTTCGCGGCGCTTATATCGCCAGCAAATTTGCTCTGGAAGGTTTGTTCGACACATTACGGCTGGAGCTGGCGGACACGGATATCCGGGTATCACTGATCGAACCCGGCCCGATCACCAGTGATTTCAGAAGCAATGCCTTTGGCATGTATGAAAAACATATTAACCGGGAAACCAGCCCATTTCGGGAGACTTACGCCGCCATGGAACGGCGTCTCCACAAGCCCGGGCCCGCCGCTCCCTTTACCTTAGGCCCGGAAGCCGTGACGGCGCAACTCATCAAGGCACTGGAAAGCCCACGGCCCAAGGCTCACTACCACGTAACCTTCCCGACCTCTCTGTTTGCCGGGCTGCGCCGCCTGCTGCCGACCAGCACCCTGGACCGGATATTGCGTGAAGTTTCCACCCGGGAAAACCACTAGAGCCTGTAAGCACGGATTGTAAAGTTCGTGCACCCGGCTCCGGGTACGTTTTCTTGATCTGGGTGAAGGGAAAGCGGCTATACTCTGAATACAATACAACCCTTAAACAGGCTTATCTAGGAGCTGGGATATGACAGATGACACACTAGCCAAGGAACTGGAATCGCTGAAAGCGGACATCAGCAAACTGCGTGCCGATGTCGCCGACCTGACCAGCGCCCTTAAGGGTGTGGCCGCGGAGAAGGCCGATACCGCTAACGCAAAACTGCATGAAGAGATCCGTGAAGCGCGGGATGAATTACGCCGCCGCATCAAGCATGCCCGCGAGTATGGCGAACAGCGGGTCGATGAGTTTGAAAATCAAGTCGGCGAACATCCGGTGGGAAGTGTATTGACCGCTTTCGGAATCGGTTTTGTCATTGCCAAACTCTTGGATCTGGGGGGGCGGCGCTGAACAGCCTGACAGAGCTTATCATCGCTCTCGCTGACCTGCTGGAAGCCGAGGGTCGTTCCTTGCGCCGGGCAACGGCGCGCCTTGGCGGGTCAATGGTTTTATTTGCCGTTGCCGGGGTAGTGGCGACGGTAGGTTTGTGTCTGTGTCTGTGGGGTGTCTATCTGTATCTGGCTGTCACCCTTAGCGGCGCACTGGCCGCCCTGCTGACCGGCCTGGCCGGTCTGCTGATGGCGGGAGGAATGGTGTGGGCGGGTCAGCGGATCAGCCAATGAGCGTCGCCATGGCGAAAGCCCGGCTACGCAGCGCTGGCGCGCGTCTGGGAATAAAACCCTGGATACGGCGCCATCCCATGCAGACACTGGTCATTGCCGCGACTAGCGGCTTTCTGGCCGGACGGGCACCTGACTGTCGCGGTCTGAGCACGACAAGTTTACTGCGCAGCGTATTGCGGTTATTACTGTAAAACATCCTCCGATGTTTCATTATGAGTACCCTACCCTTCCAGGGTCAGGGCAAAAAAAGCCCCGCCTGAGGCGGGGCATTTACCTGATGATGGGCGAGGTCGGTAGACCATGCATCAGGTGGAGGAGTCTCACAGAACCAACTGTTCACAATCAGAACTGCACATTACAAGTAATAGTCACGGTAATGACATAAATCAAGGCCGACAGTGAAAAAAATTTTCACTTGTTTAATGCGGCAGACTGCTTATGCGGCAGACTGCGCATTGGTTGTGGCCTTGGTGAATGTCAGCTCTTCTCCCGACAGATCTATCCGGATAACGTCGTCCGGTCCGAATTCGCTCGCCAGGATTTTCTGTGCCAACGAGTTTTCCAGCTGATGCTGAATGGCCCGTTTCAAAGGTCTGGCACCATAGACCGGATCAAAACCCGCCTCGCCCAGATGATCCAGAGCGGCATCGGAGACTTCCAGCCCGATATCCCTGTCCGCCAAACGCTGACGCAGGTGATCGATCTGAATATTGGCAATGGCTCGCACTTGTTCGCGCCCCAGCGGATGGAAGACGACAGTCTCATCGATCCGGTTGATGAATTCCGGCCGGAAATTGGACCCGACCACTTCCAGCACGGCGGTCTTCATCGCCTCGTAATCATTGGTATGCGCCATCTCCTGGATCAACTGCGACCCCAGGTTGGAGGTCATGACAATGACCGTGTTACGGAAATCCACCGTCCGGCCCTGACCATCGGTCAGGCGGCCGTCATCCAGCACCTGCAGCAGCACATTGAAAACATCGGCATGGGCCTTTTCCACCTCATCCAGCAAAATCACCGAATAGGGCTTGCGCCGCACGGCCTCGGTCAGGTAACCGCCTTCCTCATAACCCACATAGCCCGGTGGCGCGCCGATCAGACGGGCCACGGAATGCTTCTCCATGAATTCCGACATATCGATTCGCACCATGGCTTCTTCCGTATCGAACAGAAACTCGGCCAGCGCCTTGGTCAGCTCGGTCTTGCCCACGCCGGTCGGCCCCAGAAACAGGAACGAGCCATTCGGCCGGTTTGGATCGGATAAGCCGGCCCGCGAGCGGCGGATGGCATCCGCCACGGCCTTGACGGCTTCCTGCTGACCGATCACCCGTTTACCCAGACCTTCTTCCATGCGCAACAGCTTGTCGCGCTCGCCTTCTAGCATTTTGGAGACCGGAATGCCGGTCCATTTGGATACGACCTCGGCAATCTCTTCATCGGTAACCTTGTTGCGCAGCAGGGTCATCTCCTGCGTTTCGGCCTGGCTGGCCATTTCCAGTGATTTTTCCAGGTCCGGAATCCGGCCGTACTGGATTTCGGAAGCCCGCGCCAGATCACCGGCCCGGTGTGCCGTTTCCAGCTCCTGGCGGGCACGCTCCAGTTCCTCCTTGATATGGGTGGAACCTTGCACGGCGGCCTTTTCGGCCTTCCATACCTCCTCCAGATCGGAATATTCCCGCTCCAGCTGGCTGATCTCGTCTTCCAGCGCCTCCAGGCGTTTCTTGGAAGCTTCGTCGGTTTCTTTTTTCAGTGCTTCGCGCTCGATCTTGAGCTGAATCAGGCGCCGGTCCAGCCGATCCATCTGCTCCGGCTTGGAATCGATTTCCATACGGATGCGGGAAGCCGCTTCATCCACCAGATCAATCGCCTTGTCCGGCAACTGCCGGTCGGTGATATAGCGATGTGACAGAGTGGCGGCCGCGACGATGGCCGGGTCGGTGATATCCACGCTATGATGCACTTCGTAGCGCTCCTTCAGACCGCGCAAAATGGCAATGGTGTCCTCGACACTGGGTTCATCGACCAGGACTTTCTGGAAACGGCGTTCCAGGGCCGCATCCTTCTCGATGTACTGACGGTATTCATCCAGGGTGGTGGCGCCGATACAATGCAGCTCACCACGCGCCAGAGCGGGTTTGAGCATGTTGCCGGCATCCATGGCCCCTTCGGCCTTGCCGGCCCCGACCATGGTATGCAGCTCATCAATGAACAGAATCAGATTGCCTTCCTGTTTGGCGACATCGTTGAGCACTGCTTTCAGGCGCTCTTCGAACTCACCCCGGAATTTAGCCCCGGCGATCAGCGCCGCCATGTCCAGTGACAACAGGCGTTTGCCTTTCAGTCCCTCGGGGACTTCGCCATTGACGATACGCTGCGCCAGACCTTCGACGATTGCGGTCTTACCGACTCCGGGCTCACCGATCAGCACGGGATTGTTCTTGGTTCGGCGTTGCAGCACCTGTACGGCACGGCGGATTTCGTCATCGCGACCGATCACCGGATCCAGCTTGCCCTGCTCGGCGCGCTCAGTCAGGTCGATGGTGTATTTTTCCAGCGCCTGGCGCTGTTCCTCGGCATTCGGGTCGTCCACACTCTGGCCGCCGCGCATCTGTTCGATGGCGGATTCGATCAGGCTGTTAGTCGCCCCGGCCTTGCGCAAAATCTCTCCCAGGCTGCCTTTGTCTTCCACGGCTGCCAGTACGAACAATTCCGAGGAAATGTATTGATCCTTGCGTTTCTGCGCCAGCTTGTCGGTCATATTAAGCAGGCGCGACAAATCATTGGAGATGTGAACATCACCGCCCGCGCCCTCCACCTGTGGGAGCTTGTCCAGTGCCTCACCCAGCTGGGAGCGCAACAGGTTGACGTTCACGTCGGCCTGGGTCAGCAAATGCCGCACCGAGCCGCCCTCCTGATCGAGCAGCGCAATCATCAAATGTACCGGCTCGATAAACTGATGATCCTGCCCCAGGGCCAGGCTTTGAGCATCGGCCAGAGCCATTTGAAATTTACTGGTCAGTTTATCCATACGCATTGTCGCGTCTCTCCAAAAAATTCATAAGATGGCCTAAAGATGGGGTAGAGTCTTTAGCTTTTCAAGGGAAAACATTTAACCCATATCAGTTAAAATGGTCCACCCAGCCTTCTCGGATAGGAGTAATAAATTGTGATTCGTCTGGTTTCCTTCAATACCAACGGCATACGTGCGCGACAACATCAACTCGAGGTGTTGCGGGACGGCTATCACCCCGACATTATCGGTATCCAGGAAACCAAAGTACGCGATGAGGAATTTCCCCGGGAACCGATCGAGGCCCTGGGTTATCAGGCCTTATTTCACGGCCAGAAAGGCCATTACGGGGTGGCTTTACTCTCGCCCTGGCCGGCCGAGACCGTTCAGTATGGCTTCCCGGCCGACGGCGAAGAAGCCCAGCGGCGCCTGATCTGCGCCCGTTTCACGCTTCCGGGAGGCCGGCCTCTGACGGTGATAAACGGGTATTTTCCCCAGGGAGAATCGCGGGATCACGTCACCAAGTTCCCGGCCAAACGGAAATTCTACGCCGACCTGCTGACCTACCTGAGCGAAAACCATACCCCGGATGAGCAGCTCATCGTGATGGGGGACATGAACGTGGCACCGCTGGATCTGGATATCGGCATCGGCCCGGATAATGCCAAGCGCTGGCTGAAATCCGGTAAATGCAGTTTTCTGCCCGAGGAACGGGAATGGCTGCAGCGGCTGCTGGACTGGGGACTGGTCGATACCTTTCGCAGGATTCATCCGGCAACCGACGACCGCTTCAGCTGGTTCGATTACCGCAGCCGGGGGTTTGAACGGGAGCCGAAACGCGGCCTGCGGATCGACCTGATTCTGGCAACTCCCGTCTTGGCGGAAACCTGCGTGGATGCCGGCATCGCTTACGATATCCGCGCTCTCGAAAAACCTTCTGATCATTGCCCGATCTGGGCCGACTTCGTGCCCTAAGTGAAGGAACCCTGTGATATAGCTCACATTTCCCGGGGTTTTGGAGTGTTAAAATGTCGGCATGCGAGGCGGGGGGAAGCATGCCGTTACCAGCAAAAATTCAGCTATACCTGGACCGGCATAAAACCGGAGCCCAGCAGCATAATCATGCACCGACCGCCCGTCTGAGCGATGCGGTCAAGTGTACCGGCCTTCCTTCGGAACAGTTGATCCGGGCGGTATTGCTCGCCCAGGGCAAGCAGCGCCTGCTGGCCATCCTGCCGGCCGATTTTCTGCTGGATTTTCAGGCGCTGCACCAGCTCACCGGTACCCACTGGGTGCCGGCCGACCGGCAGCAGATTCAAGACTGCTTCCCGGACTGCCAGGCAGGTGCCGTACCGCCATTGGCAGCGGCCTATGGCCTCGATGCAATCGTCGACAGCCGCATCCGCACCATGCAAGCGGTGTGTCTGGAACCCGGCAGCCACGATTGCCTGCTGAACATGCCGGCAGCCGAATTCGAAACCCTGCTGCCAGGAGCCCGCTACGGTCACCTCAGTCAGCCACTTGCCATCCTTAAAGAAACGCAGCCGCGAGAATCGACGCTACCGGAAAAGGCCCGACTATCCCTGCCGGTCATGCAACTGCAACCCAGCCAGGACATCAGGAATCTGCTGCACCAGCTCGAACACCTGCCGGCATTACCCAGCATGGCTCAGCGTCTGCTGCGGCTGCGCAATAATACGCATGCCACGGTGCAGGATCTGACCGACATCATTCAGGCCGACCCCAGTCTGTCGGCCCAGATCATCCGCTATGCACGCTCGGCGTTTTTTTCCTATAAGGGCCGGGTGGAAACCCTGGAACAGGCCATCGGCCGGGTGCTGGGTTTCGAGACGGTGATGAATATGGCTCTGGGCCTTGCCGCCAGCCGCATCCTGCACAATCCGGCCGACGGCCCTCTCGGCTTGCAGGCATTCTGGCAACACGCCACCTTCAGCGCCGCTCTTGCCCAAACCCTGGCCAGCTACATTCGCCGCTACCTGCCCATCAATCCCGGAGTGGCCTACCTGGCCGGCTTGTTGCACAACTTCGGATTTTTGCTCGAAGGCCACCTGTTACGCGGCGAATTTTTTCTTCTCAACCGCCTGCTCAGCGCCAATCCGCACCTGTCCGTGCAGGTACTCGAACAACGCATTCTGGGTATGGATCATACGCAGATCGGTGCCCTGCTGATGGAATTCTGGAATATGCCAAAGGCGATTATTGTCACCACCCGGGAACATCACAACGAAACCTATCAGGAATAACATAGCCAGTACGCCGAGCTGATCAATCTGGTCGATCAGTTATTAAGCCAGCACGGTATTGGCGAGGCCGCCGGGCTGCCACTTTCACCCGTTATTCTCAATAATCTGGGCCTCGACCGGGACACGGCCGAAAGTATCACCCTGAATATCATTCAGGACAGTGAATCCCTGGCCCGCCTGGCCCGGCAACTGGCAGCCTGAAATTTCACCAACCATTATTCAGGTCCCGACCTTGCCAGTCTGGTGCTTAGTGGTACGGCATAGGCGAAAATTAATGATGCCGACTGACCACCTTCAATGCCGACATGGCATCGTCATAAGACAAAGACGGCGAGCCTTCTCCGCGTCGCCCGCGTTCCGCCATGGCAACGATATCGTCCACGGACAACATCCCCGCCACCACGCCATCATTGTTCACCACCGGAAGGCGACGAACCTTCTCCCTGAGCATAATATTGATGGCGGTCTGAATATCGTCTTCACTGGAGCAATAAGAAATAGTATGCCCGGCCATGACCTCACCACTGCTGATCTCCCAGGGTGATTTATGATTCAGGGCACAAGCCATGGCGATATCCCGGTCGGTAACGATACCGAGCGGGTGGCCTTCCTTATCGGTGATGGGGATAGAACCACAATCGGCATTCCTCATGATGCGGGCAACCTGTTCAAGATTCGTCTGGGCATCACAACAACTGACTGAAACTGCCATAATATCTCTGACCTGCATGATAATCCTCCTGACAATTTCCGCTTGCCGACTCGGGCACCGGCAAGCCCACACACACATGGTTACAGCAACATTTCCTGCTGTTCACAAACAGGACCTATTGGCAACCATAGATGCCGCCCGGCGGCTGTCAAGTGCTTACAGCTCTTTATCCACCCGGGGCAACACCGTTTTGTCGCGCTCGACAAGCGGCTTAAGGATCAACCAACCTCCAGGATCGATTGAACCGTTTCCAACCGTGTATTGATTTGAGACCCGCTGTTTAGCCATGACAGCAAGTTTCATCCAGGTCCGTTCATTCAATTCCCTCGACCAGGATGATGCGCGCTCGCCAGACCGGCCAACCGCTCCACCCCGCACAGATTGAGCTGCGGCTGCCAAAATTCCGATCCGTTCCACCTGGAGCCATAAATTACCGATCGGAACGTCTTGGCGGTTGCGGCCGGCATTTATCCATCGTCATGGAATACATCGTACAGGTTCTGCCGCAACTGTTCGGCTTCCCGCCGTTCTTCGATACGCCGGCGCGCCCGGGCGCGACGTAACGCGGCATTGGAGGCTCGAGCCTTATGTTTCTTGGCCGGCGCCGTGGCCGACACCGTTGTTATGGAATGTTTTACTGGGCACATCTACCTGATCCTCTGGCACATCAATCGGAACAGTCCCGAGTCAGCCTGACTCAATAGGATTAGCGGCCCGTCACGGAGAGCCTTTAAGAGCTCTCCGGCCATGGCCTCTCTACTGTATAACAAACGGATTTAGAAAGATTTTTGGAGGGGGCGAATCAACGGCGCCGTGGCCGCCCTTTGGCCTGGGCGATCGCCGGCATGATTTCCTGATAGGGGACGGCTTCGATCGAGCCAAACCGGGCTGCGGCCAGATCCAGGGTTTCGCTGGCGTCGGGCAACGCGGTATCGTCCGGGCGCAGCAGTCTCTGCAGACCCTGCAGACCTCCGACCTGCACTCTGATTTCTTTGTTGTGCGGCAACGGACCTTCGATGGCGGTCAATTGCAGGACAAAACGCGCCTTGGCCCGCACCTGATCCAGGAAGCTTTCGCACCGGCCCAGTTCTTCAAGAGACTGGCACCCGACCCCTTCACGGCCGGCCAGCAAAAACCGCCGCATACAGCGGCACTGTATCCGGCGGGCATTGAGGGCTTTTTCATAGACACAACGGGTTTCATTGATCTGCCGGTAGGTCGAACGGTATTCGTTTTCTTCCATGGCCGGCGCCGGTTATTTTTCCCATTCCATTACAATGGGTTTTTCCCGTTTTTCCTGCAGCCGTTCTTCGGCTTCCAGTTGCGTACCGGCAAAGATCACCTTGACGGTGACCGGTGAGCCGGCGCCCAGCTCGGCGCGCCGGGCGCGGGCAAATTTCTTCGCTGCCTGAAAGCCGTCGAATTGTTCTTGCAACGTAAGATTTTTCACCAGGCCGGTGGGATCACCGGTAACATCGTAAACAAAATATGGCATGGTTGCCCTCGCTTGCTGACTGCCGGAATTTTCAGGGCGGCTTGACACTTTGCTCCCAAGCCGTCCTAGTGTAACCCGGAGCCTGGACAAAACACACTTAACATTCCAAATTTCATGGGAAAATCGGTAAGAGATTGTTTTACAATAGTCGCACTATCCCAAATTTTGCCACCCATCTCCAGCATGCAAAACAAACCCCGCTTTCATACCGCACTCCCCAAACGGCGTCTTCAGATAGGCGAATTCACCCTGATCCTGCTCGGCGATATCGAGAGCAGCGACGGAATCGCTTACCGCTATATCCTGGCGGTAATGCAGCAAGGCGATCCTGAACCCGGTATTTATCTGACCTGCGAACCCCAGCCCGGCAATCAATACGCGATGCGGCTGATCATGCGTGACGGTGCCGAAATACTGGCCAGCTCTGACGACTGGAACGATGCGGATGTTTTTATGGAGGCTGCTCTGGAGACGGTAAAAAAATTACTCAATCTCGGCGATGAACAAGCCTTCGATCTGTCCTGAGACACGGCAATGACCTTTCAGGTCGAAATGCTTCCATCGGGTCATCGCTTTACGGTCGAAGCGGGAGATACCCTGCTGGACGGCGCATTGCGCTCGGGTCTGAATGTCCGCTATAACTGTAGCAGCGGCAGTTGCGGCGACTGTCGAGCACGTCTGATCTCCGGCAAACTCGGCCTGGTAGACCATTTCGATTATGTTTTCCGGGAGGCGGAAAAGCAGCAGGGTCAGTTTCTGCTGTGCCGCGCCCGGGCCGCCGGTGATCTGGTTATCGAGGCCCTCGAAGCCTCACAACCTGCCGATATCCCGCATCAGGAAATCTCCACCCAGGCCGCCGGCCTGGAAACACTGAGCGAAGATATCCTGACGCTGCAGCTGCGCACACCTCGTTCCAAAACGCTTTGGTTTCTGGCCGGCCAGCATGTCACGCTGCATCTCGACGGTCTGGCACCGCGCAGTAAATCGGTGGCCAGCTGCCCCTGCAATGGCCGGGTGTTACAGTTTCATGTGCGCCGCCGTCCCGGCGACCCTTTTTCCGACCGCATTTTCGACCAACTGAAACTGCGGGACAAAATCTCTCTGGAAGGCCCGTTTGGAGACTTCATCCTGGATGAAAACTCTGAGCGACCGGCAATTTTTATGGCTTACGAAACCGGTTTTGCACCGATCAAAAGTATCATTGAGCATGCCATCTCATTGGAATGGCCGTCACCCATCCACCTCTACTGGGTCGCCAGGGAAGAAAGCGGCCATTATCAGGAAAATATCTGCCGTTCCTGGGAAACGGCACTCGACGATTATCACTTCTACCCGCTCATCGGCAGCGGAGACAATCCCCACTGGCAGCCCCCCCAAACCCTGGCGGGACAGGACATGGCGAACCTGACAGCGGTGGAGCGCAGTCTGTTTCATGCCGCCTCGAGAATCGTCGTGGATTTTCCGGATCTGTCAGGCTTCGACCTGTATGTCAGCGCGCCCCAACATAGGCTGCGAAACCTGAGCTTGCTGTTGCAGCAACATCAGCTGCCCGCCGAACGCTTGTTTGTCGATCATATCCGGCATTACGACTGAGCCTGTAAGCCCACGGTTTCGACCCGGTGGCCGATCACCACCACGAAACCCTGCTGCCGGCTGACACCATCCTGGGAATAATCGAACGTGAACACCCGCATCAGCACCACCCGCCCCCGGGTGTTACGACCGATTTTCAGCCGCCCCAGACTCACCGTGGCATCCAGCAGTTGCAGTTGCTGGCGCCGGCAGGTCTCTGTTGCCGAAGCCCGAGCCAGGTCTCGGACTTTGAGGCTGTCCAGCCAAAACCAGACTCCGCCCAGGGTCAGCAGTAACGCTATCAGGCTGGCATCAAGCATCGAGGTCCGGAATCAAAGAACTCCTGAGCGTCTGAATCATGTCCTTGATCAACAGCTTGCGTTTTTTCATCCGGCTTAAGGACAGTTGATCCATCTCCGGGTCATGAACCAGCCGGTCGATCGCTTCATC
>Ga0114931_10000264_pt1 | contig 61390 bp, 58 predicted proteins | sample 2SBtaG_FD_89579 | JGI IMG/M metagenome (GOLD analysis project Ga0114931, IMG submission 89579) | Deep subsurface microbial communities from Kolumbo volcano to uncover new lineages of life (NeLLi) - 2SBTROV14_V59a metaG | ecosystem: Environmental > Aquatic > Marine > Volcanic | place: Kolumbo... | reverse complement strand
GGCGGCGGGGTGATCTTCGCGGGCGGCAGCGACGAATGCGTGGCGTTGGCCGAGCATTTGCAGGCGCCGGTGGTGGTCAGCTACCTGCACAACGATTCCTTCCCGGCGGACCATCCCCTGTGGTGCGGCCCGCTCGGCTATCAGGGCTCGAAGGCGGCCATGAAGCTGATCGCCCAGGCGGACGTGGTGCTCGCGCTCGGCACCCGCCTCGGCCCGTTCGGCACCCTGCCCCAGTACGGGATCGACTATTGGCCCAAGGGCGCGAAGATTATCCAGGTCGATGCGGATCACCGCATGCTCGGCCTGGTGCGCGAGGTTTCGACCGCGATTTGCGGCGACGCCAAGGCCGCCGCCAACGCCCTGCTGCAACGCCTGCAAAACCGCGAGATGGCGTGCCGCGCCAACGCGCCGCGGCGCCTGGACGAGGTTGAGTCGCAGAAGGCCGCCTGGAAGGAGGAACTCGATTCCTGGAGCCAGGAAACCGACGACTGGAGCGTGAAAGTCGCCAAGGAAGACGGCGGCATGCACCCGCGCCAGATGCTGCGCGAGCTTGAGAAGGCCCTGCCCGATAACGCCATGGTCTCGACCGACATCGGCAACATCTGCTCGGTGTCCAACAGCTACCTGCGCTTCAACAAGCCGCGCAGCATGTTCGCGGCGATGAGCTTCGGCAACTGCGGCTATGCCTTCCCGACCATCATCGGCGCCAAGGTGGCCGCGCCCGATCGCCCGGCGGTCGCCTACGTGGGCGACGGCGCCTGGGGCATGAGCTTCGGCGAAATCCTGACCTGCGTGCGCGAGGAGATCCCGGTCACCGCGGTGGTGTTCCACAACCGCCAGTGGGGCGCGGAGAAGAAGAACCAGGTCGATTTTTACGGCACCCGCTTCCTCGGCGTGGACCTGAAGAACCCGAGCTTCGCCGAGATCGCCCGCGCCATGGGCGCGGAGGGCGTGACGGTCAAGAACCTGGGCGACGTGGGCGAAGCCTTGGACAAGGCGTGCGCCGCGCAAAAGCAGGGCAAGACGACGATCATCGAGGTCATGTGCACGCGCGAGCTTGGAGATCCGTTCCGGCGCGATGCGCTCAGCAAGCCGGTGCGCCTGCTCGACAAGTACAAGGACTATACGGCCTGAACCGACTGGCGCGGGGGCGGGATCTCCCCGCCCCGTCCGCCGCCAGAGTCTGAGGCTGGACCATGGCACGAGAGGCGGTCGCGGTTCTGAACGCGGGCTCGTCGAGCTTGAAGTTCGCCTTGTTCCTGTTGCGCCCCGGCCAGGACCGGACTTGTCGCGATCCGGTTCCTCTGCTGCGCGGGCAGATCGAGGGCATCGGGCGATCGCCGCGCCTTGAGGTGCGCGGCCGCCGCGACGTGGCCCTTAAAGGGCCCTCGGCCGGCGCGATCGCCGAAAAAGCAACAACCCATGACGGCGCGTTGGCGCTGCTCCTGGATTGGTTCGAGGAGGACCGGGCCGGCATCCGGGTCGCGGCCGTCGACCATCGGGTCGTGCACGGTGGCGCGGTGTACGGCGCGCCGCAAGCCGTTACCGGCGACGTCGTGACCCATCTCGCCGCGCTCCAACCGCTCGCGCCTCATCATTTGCCCCACAACCTGGCGGCCATCGAGGCCATGATCGCGCGCAGGCCGGACCTGCCGCAGGTCGCGTGTTTCGATACGGCGTTTCACGCCACCCAGCCGGCGGTCGCCACCCGGCTGCCATTGCCGCGCGCCATGGCCGGCATGGGTTTGCGCCGTTACGGCTTTCATGGCCTGTCCTACGAGTACGTGACCGGCGCCCTCGCCGCGCACGATCCGCGACACGCCATGCCCACGCGCGTCGTCGTCGCTCATCTGGGCAATGGCGCCAGCATGTGCGCCATCCGCGATGGGCGCTCCATCGCGACGACCATGGGCTTCTCAACCCTGGACGGACTGATGATGGGAACCCGCTCCGGCACGCTCGATCCCGGCGTCCTGCTTTACCTCATGCGCGAGCAAGGAGCGGACCTAAGCGCCCTGAGCGACCTGCTGTACAACCGCTGCGGCCTGCTCGGCGTCTCCGGGATCAGCGGCGACATGCGTGCTCTGTTGGCAAGCGGTCGAGCCGAGGCGGCGGAGGCGATCGATCTTTATTGCTATCGTATCGTCCGCGAACTGGGCTCGCTGGCCGCCGCGCTCGGCGGGCTCGACGCGCTCGTCTTCACCGGCGGCATCGGCGAGAACGCCGCGCCGATCCGGGCCAAGGTGTGCGCCGGCGCGCGCTGGCTGGGGGTCGAACTGGATGCCGCCGCCAATGGGCGCCATGGCCCCCGCATTTCCACGGATATGAGTCTCGTCCAGGCGCTGGTGATCCCGACCAACGAAGAGCTGGTCATCGCGCGCCACACCCGCGATCTGTTGCTGGCGTGACCTCAGGCCAGGGCCAGAACAAGAGCCGCCGCCGCCGTCACGTCGTCCACGTCGGCGCCGCGCGAGAGATCGCTGATCGGCCGGGCGAAGCCCTGCAACACCGGACCGATGGCCCGGGCGCCACCCAGATATTGGGTCAGCTTGTAGCCGATGTTGGCGGCGTCCAGATCGGGAAAGACCAGCACGTTGGCCCGCCCCGCTACCGGGCCGTCGTCCTTGACCTTGTGGGCGGCCACGGCCGGGTCGATGGCGCTATCGGCCTGCAACTCCCCGTCGATCGCCAGTTCGGGGGCGCGGGCGCGCGCGATGGCAAGCGCATCTTGCACCTTGGCGACATGGGCGTGGCGGGCGCTCCCCTTGGTGGAGAACGAGAGCAACGCGACGCGTGGGCGTTCGCCCAGGAGCTTGGCGGCGCTCGCCGCCGAGGCCAGGGCGATGTCGGCAAGCTGCGCCGGGCTCGGGTCCACGTTGAGCGCGCAATCGGCGAACACGAACCGGCGCTCCCCTTCGCCCCCGTGGCCCGGAACGATCATCAGGAAAAAACTGGATGGGGTTTCGATTCCGTCGGCCAAGCCGATGCCCAAAAGTCCGGCTTCCAGCACGCGCCGGGTCGGCACCGTGGCCCCGGCGACCATGGCATCCGCCGCCCCCGCCCGGACCATGAGGGCGCCGTAATAGAGTGGTTTGCGCGCGAGGCGCAGGGCCACGCCAGCGCGCGCGCCGCCGCGCCCTTGGGCATAAAGATCGGCGAAGGCCTCCAGCTTGCCGTCCCGCGCCGGATCGGCGATGGCGAGGCCCTCGGTGGATACCCCCGCCTCGGCGGCGGCGGCGGCCACGGCCGCGCGCGCGCCCACGAGGATCGGCGTGGCCAGGTTCGCGTCGCGCAAAGCTCGCGCGGCGCGCAAGATGCGCCCGTCCTCCCCCTCGGGCAGGACCACGCGGCGGCGCCCGGCCGGCACGCCGGTCAACAATCGCGCTATGGTCTCCATGGGTCTCCCTTGCGCCGCCCGGTGGTTTTTCCGGGACGCATCTTGTCATACCGGGGGCGGTCTGAAACCATCCGAATAGGGAAAAAGAGGGCGGGCCGGTTAAACCAGAAGGACCGAGTGGCATGAGCGAGAAGATTGAAATCCATAGGGGATTGAAAGGAGTTTACCTGGACCGTTCGTCGGTCAGCTTCATCGATGGGCGCGCCGGCGATCTGCGCTATCGCGGCTACTCGATCCACGATCTGGCCACCCACTCGAACTTCGAGGAAACCGCCTATCTGCTGCTCCACGGAGAACTGCCCACGCGCGCGCAATTCGAAGCCTTCGACCGGGCCCTGAAGGCCGCGCGGGGCCTGCCCGGCCCGATCCACGACCTGATTCGCACGGTGGCGGATGCTCATCCCATGGACGTGCTGCGCACCGCCGTCTCCGCGCTCGCCGCCTTCGATCCCGAAACCGCCGACACCTCGTCCGAGGCGACCCTGCGCAAGGGCATTCGCCTGACCGCGCAGGTGCCGAGCATCGTGGCCGCCCACGCCCGCATCCGCGCGGGCGAAAAACCGGCCGAGCCGGACCCGGTGCTCTCCCACGCCGCCAACTTCCTGTTCATGCTGAGCGGCGCCGCGCCGCGCCCCGAGGCCACGGCGGTAATGGACACGGACCTGGTGCTCCACGCGGAGCACGGGTCGAACGCCTCCGCCTTCACCGCGCGGGTGGTGGCCGGCACGGACGCCAACCTGCACGCGGCCATGACCGCGGCGATCGCGGCCCTGTCGGGCCCGGCCCACGGCGGCGCGGCCGAGAATGTGATGCATATGGCCCGGGAGATCGGCGAACCCGAGAACGCCGCGGCCTACGTCAACGCCAAGCGCGCCAACCGGGAGCCGATCATGGGTTTCGGCCACCGGGTCTACCGGGCCGAGGACCCGCGCGCCCGGCATATCCGCGACGCGGTGGAGCACCTCTCGCGCGGCATGGGCGAAGCCAAGTGGTACGAGATTCTGGAAGCGGTGGTGGCCGCCATGAGCCGTTACGCGCGCCACGGGGTCAACGTCAACGTGGATTTCTACTCCGGCGTTGCCTATTTCCTGCTCGGTATTCCACAGGATCTGTTCGTGCCCGTCTTCGCCATTGGCCGGGTGCCCGGATGGACCGTGCAGGTGCGTGAGCAGACGGCGCGGAACATTCTGATCCGGCCGCTGCTGCTGTACGACGGGCCACCGCCGCGCGCCTATGTGCCCATGGAGGATCGCGGGTGATGCGCATGCGGTTAGCGCGCGTTCTTTATAAGGTCGGATAACAACTCGATACCTCGATCGATCTTTTCCGCCGGTATCGAGGAAAAGCCCAGACGGAAAAAATTTCGTGGCGGATCGGGCCTGTCGAAAAAGATCGATCCCGGCTCGATGAGTATGCCCGCCGCGAGCGCGGTTTGCGCCAGGAAGTCCGCGTCAAGCCCCTCGGGCCCGCGCACCCAAAAGCTGGTGCCGCCGAACGAGGGTGTCGTGGCGCTGTCCGGCATGTAACGGTGCAGGGCCTCGCCCATAACCTCCCATCGGCCCCGGTAGACCCGTTGCAGGCGATTAATCAGGGCGTCGTAATAGCCTCCGGCGATAAACAGCGCCACGGTGCGTTGATTGTTCGACGGTGGGTGGCGGAAGATGAGCCGGCGCAGCAGCCTGGCCTCGGCCACGAACGCCGGCGAGGCCACCAGATAGCCGACGCGCAGGCCCGGCGCGAGGCTCTTGGAAAACGAGCCGATGTAGATGACCGCTTGATCCGTGTCCATGGATTTCAGTGCCGAGGTGGGCGAGCTGACGAAGTTCGCCTCCGCCTCGTAATCGTCCTCGATCACGCTCACGCCGTGGCGGCTCGCCGCCTCCAACAGGGCGACGCGGCGCTCCATTGGCATGGTGACCGTGGTCGGCGATTGGTGGCTGGGTGTCAGGTAAACGCAGTCGCACCGTTGCAGGGCGCGTCCAACCGTCAACCCGCCGTCGTCCACCGGGATGGCCCGCACCCGCGCCCCGGAGAACGCGAAGATATTGCGGGCGTCCACATAGCCCGGATCCTCCACCCCCACCGTGGTGCCAGACCCGGAGAGCAGGCGCGCCGCCAGATAGAGCGCGTTCTGCGCGCCCATGGTGATCAGGATCTCGTCCGGCTGGGCGCGCACGCCGCGCCGGGGCAGAACCCGCGTGCGCACCTCCTCGACCAGCACCGGGTCGTCCTCGTCGAAGCTATCCTCGCTCCAGCGTTCGATCGCCTGAACCCCGAGCGCCTGGCGCGAGCACATGCGCCAGGCGGCGACCGGAAACAGCTTGGGGTCCGCCTGACCGTAGATGAACGGGTACGGTATCTGACGCCAAGTCTTGGACTTGCTGAGCTGGGCGTAGGCCGAGGGCCGCACCTTGAGGCGCCGCCGCCAATTCAGGCCCGCGTGCCCCTCGCCCGCCGCCTCGGCGTGGGCTCCCGCGCCGGCGCGGCTGGCCAACATATCCGCGTTCACGAAATAGCCGACCCGCTCGCGCGAGGTTAGGAAACCTTCGTCGGAAAGCGCCTGATAGACCAGGACCACCGTGTTGCGCGACACGTTCAAGGCTTTCGCCAAGTGACGGCACGAGGGCAGCGGGCTATCCGTCGCCAGGCGGCCATCCAGGATGGCATCGACCAGATGGCGCCGTAATTGCGCTTGCAGGCTCACCTCGCCGTCGTGCCGAACCGGAAAGATCAACTCGCGCATGCCGACGGACCCCGCCCTGTTGTGGCCTCATTGCCATCCATTTGTTGGCCCCAACGGACGACTGGCATAATCCTAGTGGGAAGTATGCGGTACAGGCAAGCCAGCGCGCCAGATAGGGCCGCTCGCGGCGCTCTCTATGGCGCCTCGCCCGCGATTTCCTCGAAGTGCCGCGCCGCGCCAAGCCCCTCGGCGCGGCACCAGGCGCGGTACCCGCCGAGGCCCCGGTTGCCCCATTCCAGATCGGCCGCGACCCAGCCGGCGATGCGCTCGGCCTTCGCCTGGGCGAGCGTGAGGCCGGCACGCCTGGTCATGCGCGCCAACTCGCGCTCGTAACCAACCTGCACGACCCGGGTCAACACTCCGCAGTAGCTCGTGACCGCGTAATCGTAAACCACGTCCTTGATTCCACGCTCAGAGCCGGTCCGCTTATTTGAAGTGCTTGGGTCCGCGGCCGCGCCCGGGTCCGCCATAAGCGGCCCCGGTACAAGAAGCCCAGCGATAAGTGCCAGGACCAACCCATGCTGGCACCCGCGCCGCCGCCCACGCGCCCGTAACGGCCCGCCAACACGGCCTACCAGGAAAGGCCTTTCAATCATATGCGCTCCAACGTGCCGAAATACCCGCGCGACAACCGGATCCATATCACAGTGTAGCGCAAGGTCCGCGTGGGTGGAATCGTTCCGCCGCGCGCGCGCCTCCCGAGTTGGCCCTAACCAAAACGCGAAACTGGCACTATCGTTGCCGCGCGGGTCCCTCTAACGTACTTCAATGGCGCGGTACGACGTGCCGGAACCGTGTTCGTGGGTACGAGGGTTCGACGCAACCGATGCACATGGGGCCGCCACGATCGCGAGCGCCGGCGACACGGCAACCTTGACCCGCCGATGGGAAGCCACCAAGGCGGTGCGACGGAGCCCATTTCGGGCTAATGCGTAGTCTTCGACAATACGGCTCGGATTGGGGTACTATCTATCGTCGCGGAGCGCCCGGTGGTTCGACAAAGAGGTGGCTCGACGAAACATAAAGTCCATGACAAGCAGGGAGTGACATCGTGACCAAAAAAGCACCAACCCGCTCAAGCAAATTGACCCAGCAGGCCGCGAAGGCGTTTACGCGCCGCACGCTCCTGCGGTACGCGGCGGCGACCACCGCCGTTGCCAGCGTCGCGCCGTTCGTGATCGGCGCCGAGGCGCGTGCGGCCTCGGGCACCATCAACATCATGATGTGGTCGGATTATCTGCCCAAGCCGTTCCGCAATAAGTTCACGAAAGAAACCGGGATCAAGATCAAGCATACCCCCTATGGCTCGAACGAGGAGTTGATCAACAAGATCAAGGCGACTCGCGGCCGCGGCTTCGATCTGATCAGCCCGACCAACGACCGCACCGGCCAGTGGCAGGATCTGAACCTGCTGCAAACCTTCGACATGAACCGGGTGCCGACCGACAACGTGATCGACTCCATGCTTAGGATTTCGGCCGGGTTCTAGTGGGACGGCAAGCCCCGCCACCTGCCCTACCTCTGGGGCACCGAAGCCCTGGCGTGGCGCACCGACAAGTGGTCGCGGAACTATGCCGACCTGTCCTACGGCGATCTGTGGTCGCCCGAGATGAAGGGCAAGGTCATGGGCCGGCCGCATTCCATGATGGCCGGGATCGGGCTGTATTTGGATCGAATCGGCAAGTTGCCCTCGAACCGGCTGCTGGACGCATACAAGGACGAAGAAAACATGCGCCGCATCTGGACCGAGATCACCAAGTTCGCGGTCGAGCACAAGCCCTGGCTGAAGCAGTTCTGGAACGACGCGGACGGCCAGATCAACGGCTTCATGCAGAATGACGTGGTGCTCGGCCAGACTTGGGACGGCCCGCCGCTCAAGCTCAAGGCCAGCGGCAAGCCGGTCACCTTCATGGCCCCGCAGGAAGGTGCGTTCACCTGGCTGGACGGTATGGCCATGCCGATTGGCGCCAAGAACATCGACGCGGTCTACGAGTTCATCAAGTTCGCGTACAACTCGGAAAACGCTGGCATATTGGCCAATCAGACCGGGTACAACGCCACGGTGAAGGGCGCCGACCAGTACCTGAGCGAGGCTTCCAAGCGCAACTTCAACGAAGCCTATCCGGGCGATGCGCTCGACAAGCTATGGCCATGGCCGCCCACGCCCTCGTGGTACGCCGAGATCCGGGCCGAGTATCGCGACAAGTTCGTCGCGGCATAAGGCACCGGCGGGATTCGGAACGGCGCCTTGACCCGCGGCTAAATCCAGCGGAGTCGAGGCGCCGGGTTCCGGTTGCGTCCCGCGGCGGCGCAAGAACTGGGGGCACGTGGGAACATGAGTGCTGACGTCGAGCTCGATCACGTAACGATTCGATTCGGGGACTTCACCGCGGTCGACGATGCCAACCTGCGCATCGAAGAAGGCGAGTTCTTCAGCTTCCTCGGACCCTCGGGCTGCGGCAAGACGACCATCTTGCGGGCCATTTCCGGATTTCTCGATCCGACAGAGGGCGAGGTGCGCATCGGCGGCCGCAACATGTTCGGCATTGGCCCGAACAAGCGCCCGACCGCGCTAATTTTTCAAAACCTTGCCTTGTTCCCGCTCATGTCCGTCGCGGACAACATTGCTTTCGGGCTCGAGGTACGCGGCGTTAGCAAGTATGAACGGCGCAAGCGCGCCGACGAGTTGCTCAGTCTGACCGCCCTGACCGGCCAGGGCGACAAGCTAGTATCGGCGCTTTCCGGCGGGCAGCGCCAGCGTGTCGCGATCGCCCGCGCGCTCGCGGTTGAGCCCGAAGTGCTCTTGCTGGACGAGCCGCTCTCGGCCCTCGACCTCAAGCTCAGGCAGCACATGCGCACGGAGCTCCGCGCCATTCAGCGCCGGGTCGGCATTACCTTTATCTACATCACCCACGACCAGGGCGAGGCCCTGACCATGTCCGATCGAATCGCGGTGATGAGCCAGGGGGTGATTCAGCAGATCAGTACGGGCGCCGACATATACGACAATCCGGCGACGCCGTTCGTCGCCTCGTTCGTGGGCGAGAACAATCCGTTTTTCGGTAGCATAACCAACGTCGACGACGACTATGCCGTGATCGACACTCGCTTCGGCGCCTTGCGCGGGCGCAACGACGGCGGCCTGCGCCCGGGCAACGAGGCGGTTCTTTTCATTCGCCCGGAATCCCTCACCTTGGCGGACGATGCGGGCGACCGGGAAAATACCATAGAATCCATCGTGTTGAACGAGGCGTTCGAGGGCGCGGTGCGGCACATCTATTTCCGCGGCGAGAATGGCAAGAACATCACCCTCTCCGTAACCCACGATGGTACCGCCCGATCGTTCGCGGAGGGAGACACCGCGCGAATCGCCTTCCCGCCCGCCCGCGCCGTGGTGCTGCCGCGAGGTCCCCTCGCCGATGAATGATTATATCGGAATCTTTCTGGCGGTTCTCCTGGCGCTTCTCGTGGCGCCGCATGCGCAGCGGCGCGCGGACGTGACGTGGGACGCGGTGTCGCGGATCAAGTTCGTCCAACGAAACGGCGTGGCCCTGTCGACCTATTTGATCTTGGCCGTTTTGATCTGGGTGGTCTTCATGATCATCCTGCCTCAACTCTACATGGTCAATTTCTCGTTCCGCCATAACCTGCCCTTGGCCGACGTCGGCGGGCCGAAGGATACCCTGACCCTGGATAACTACCGCTATCTCCTATTCGGCCGCGAGAACGACGAGGAGCTTTTGAACTGGCTGCACCTCAAGATCTTTTTCAAGACCATCGGGGTGAGCGTCCTGGTCACGATCGCGGACTTCGCGATCTGCTATCCCATCGCCTACTACATGGCTCAGGTGGCCCGTGGCGGCGGCGCGCGCTTGCTTGTGCTGTGCCTGATCATCCCGTTCTGGGTGAACGAGATTCTGCGCGCGTTCGCGTTCCGGATCTTGTTCGGTACTAGCGGGGTCATCAATGCCGTGCTCATTGGCTTGGGGATTACCGACCAGGGGATCGACTTCCTGCGCGCCGATGTCGGCCTCTACGCGGGCCTGACCTATGCCTACATTCTCTTGATGATCTTCCCACTCTATAACGCGATCGAGAGCCTGGATCACAATCAGATCGAGGCGGCGCGGGATCTGGGCTCCTCGTGGCTGCGCATCCATCGACGCGTCGTTATGCCCCATGCCAAGCCCGGTATCGCGTCCGGCTGCACCATGGTGTTCATGCTCGTCGCCGGCGCCCTGGCCGCGCCGCAGATTCTGGGCGGGCCGAGCAGCCTGTGGTTCACCCAGGTCATCTACCAGTGGTTCTTCACCGGGCTCAACTGGCCCCAGGGTTCGGCCTACGCCTTCGTCCTGCTCGCCACCAGCATCGTGTTCGTCATGTCGGTCATGCGCGTGTTCAAGGTGCGCTTCGGGGAGATCGCCAAATGAGTTCCCGGACAATCATGCGCCTGATGGTGGGGTTCTACATCGTACTGTTCTTCACCTACCTGTTCGGGCCGCTCATCATGATGGGCGCGGCCGCCTTCAACACGAGCCCGTTTCCGCAAGTAGTGCCCTGGGAGGGCTTTACGCTAAAATGGTTTGGCCAACTCGCCAATGACGATCTCATGGTCGAGGGCATCACCAATAGCCTGTTCATCGGGCTGGGGGTGGTCGCCTTGTCGGTGCCTATCAGCCTCGCGGCGGCGGTGATGATGGGGCAGATCTATGAGCGCCTGCGTCCCTATTACTATGTGATCGTGGTTTCGCCGGTGCTGACCCCGGGGGTGATCCTCGGAATCTCGACCCTGGTTTTCTGGGATCGGCTCGGCGTCATGGCCAACGCCGATTACGAGACTCTCTATTACAATGGCATATTCCTCACGATCGTCGGCCAGTCCACGTTCATCTCGGCCTATTGCATGCTTGTGTTCATGGCGCGCCTGCAGCGTTTCGACCGCACCCAGGAGGAGGCGGCACTCGATCTGGGCGCGACCAACGTTCAGGTTTTCTGGAAGGTCTTGATCCCGTTCCTGCGCCCGGCGATCTTCTCGGCGGCGGTGCTCGCGTTCCTGTCCTCGTTCGAGAACTACAATACGACGATCTTTACAATCCAGGCGGAAAGCACCCTGACCACCGTGCTGGCCGGCAAGGTTCGCATGGGCACCCAGCCGGATCTGAGCGCGCTGGCGGTGATCATCGTCAGCATCACGCTCATCGGTGCGATTGCCCACGAGATCATGCGCCGGCGCGAGGCCGCGAAGGAAGAGGCGTTGCGCGAGATTGCCAAGCGCGCCGAGGCCGTTATCGATACGAGCCTGACCGCGAAACCCCAGGCGGCGTAAGCGCCGGGCGAATCAGGCGCCGTCGCTCCCGCGCGGCAGTTTGAAATATTCGCCGATGAATTCCTTCTTGGTGTCGATGGACATCTGCGACAGGCTCATGCTCTTGCCCTGCTGCGCCCAGCTCATCTTCAGATAGACCGTGCGCTCCAGCCGCAGGATATCCATGTACGCCGAGTAGTGGGCGATGTCGAGATAGGCGATGGCGCTTTGCGCCCCGTAGTCGCCGGTCGGCTTGGGCGGCTCGGCGGCGCCGTAGCTTTCGAAAACCGCCACGCCCCGGCACACGTTCTCGTCGTCGTACAGGCGCACGGAGATCATCGAATGGGCGTCCTTACCCACCCGTTTGGTCAGAACTTGCACCGTATACCGGTTGACCCGGTGGACCGTGAGAGACATCGCTCCCCTCCCCCCGTCGTGGCGTGGCACGGGCGCCGGTGGCCGGCCGCTATTGGGCCTGAAGCACACCGCGCAGCTTGTCGAACATTTCGTCGATATGCTTGTCCTCGCTGACCAGCGGCGGGGAAAGCAAAACCGTGTCCCCCGTCAGCTTGACCATCAGGCCCGCGTCGTAAAGCTGCTGCATGACCGCCAGGCCGCGTACGCCCGGTGCGTCGAGGGGCGCCATGTCGATCCCGCCGAGCAGGCCATAGCCGCGAATATCCGTGACCACGCCGAGATCCTTGAGGGATTCGAGCGCGCCCATGAACTTCGGCGTCATGGCGGCCGCGCGCTCGACAAGATTCTCCTGGTCGAAGATGTCGCGCGTGACCAGCCCGGCCGCCGCCGCCACCGGGCACCCGGAATAGGTGTAGCCGTGGAACAGCTCGACCGAGGTCTCCGGCGCCGCGCCGGTAATGGTCTCGTAGATGCGGTCGCCGACCGCGACCGCGCCCATGGGCACCACCCCGTTGGTGAGCGCCTTGGCCATGGTGATCATGTCGGGCACCACGCCGAAGCTGTCGGCCCCGAACTGCTTGCCGGTACGCCCGAACGCGCAAATCACCTCGTCGAAGATGAGCAGGATGTGATGCCGGTCGCAGATCTCGCGCAGGCGCTTGAGATACCCCTTCGGCGGCACCAGAACGCCGGTCGAGCCCGCGATCGGCTCGACCATCACCGCGGCAATGGACTCCGCGCCGTGCAGGTCGACGAAGCGCTGCAGATCGTCGGCCAGCTCCGCGCCGGTTTCCGGCTGGCCAAGCTTGAACTTGTGCTCGGGCAGCATGGTGTGGCGCATGTGCAGGACGCCCGGCAGGCCCAGGCCGAAAGCCTTTTTGTTGGCCACCATGCCGGCCACGGACAGGCCGCCGAAGTTCACCCCGTGATAGCCCCGTTCGCGCCCCACCAGGCGCATGCGTTGCCCCTCGCCCCGCGCGCGGTGATAGGCGAGGGCGATCTTGAGGGCGCTTTCCACCGCCTCCGAGCCCGAATTGGCGAAAAACACATGGTTGAGATCGCCCGGGGTCAGGGCGGCGATACGGCGCGACAGTTCGAAGCTCGCCGGATGGCCAAATTGAAACGGGGGCGCGTAATCCAGCTCCAGGAGAGACTTGTGGACCGCCTCGGCGATCTCCCGCCGCCCGTGGCCGGCCGCCACGCAAAACAACCCGGAGGACCCATCCAGCACCTTGTCGCCTTTGTGGGTCGTGTAATACATGCCCTCGGCGGCGACGATCAGGCGTGGGTTCGCCTTGAAATGCCGATTCGCCGTAAACGGCATCCAGTATTGTTCGAGGGAATTGGGACTTTGAAGAATCGCGGTCATGGCAATGCCCATTTCTTGGAGACTATGTTCCGGCGAGGCTACCCTCGCCGGCTCGGTCCGATTAGGACCAGTTGGCCGGAATCCGTGAGGCCAGCAATTACATCGCCCCGTTTACCAATAACTTAGGGCGTCTTGATAGAGGGCCGATAGCTCCTCCCGGCCAATAGCGCGCGGGGCATTGTCGAGCAAACGCCGCTGCGGAAAAGACCCCTCGGTCAGCTCCGGGATGTCCGCGCCATCGTAGCCCACGCCGCCGATGCCGTTCGGCATGTCGGTGGCGCGCATCAACAGGACGATCTGCCCCGCCAGCACCTCGCCCGCGTCACGCGCCGTGGCGCCGCGGATATTGGCCCCCAGCAAGTCCGCCGCTTCCAGGTGCCGCTCAGGGCAGGCCGGGGCGGTGAAGCGAAAGACCGACGGCGCGTTGACGATGACCGACATGCCATGTGGCACGATGGGGTCTTCCGTGGGGTAGCCGTCGGGCCTGAACCCGCGCACCATGCCCGAAACCGAGTAAGACATCCCGTGGGGCGCGTGGCAGCCGGCGTTGCCGAACGCGATTCCGGCAAGGGTCGCCGCCCACATGAGTTGGGCGCGGGCCTCCCGGTCGGCCGGGTCGTTGACGCCGCGCACCAGGTATTCACCGAGCAGCCGCAGGGCCTCGCGGCAGCCCAGGTCGCTCCACGGGTTGGCGCCCTGGCTCATGGGCCTGAGGCTAGGCCGCGCCGGCGCGGGGCGGCGGGTATAGGGGCGCGCGGTATAGGATTCCGCGGCATGGCTAAGCACGTCGAACGCGCTTGCCGCGACCACGCGCTTGGGCAAGGTGGCGGTCACGTTGGGATCGACCAGCGCCATGGTCGGGCGCAGGCGGCGGGAGACGATGCCCGTCTTGGCCCGCATGGACAGCAGGTCGAACACCGCGATGCCCGTGCTTTCGCTGCCCGTGCCGCATGTGGTGGGGCAGGCAATGTGAGGCTTGAGGGCGCCCGGCACCGCCCGCGCCGCGCCAATCGGCTTGTTGACGTAGGTCGGCAGGTCCGCCGGATAGGTGGAGAACAGGTTGGCCGCCTTGGTCGTATCCATGACCGAGCCGCCGCCCACCGAGACGAAGCCGTCGAACGCGCCCTCGCGGGCGAACCGCGCGGCCGCCATGAACGACTCGTCGGTCGGCTCGACCCGGACCTCGCCGTAGACGGCAACGTCGATCCCCGCGGCCTCGAGCGAGCGGCGAACCGTCGCCACATGCTCCAGGGCGGCAAGGCGCGCGTCGGTAATCAGCGCGGCCCGCTCGATGCCGAGCGCGGCCGCGTGATCCCCCGCCTCGGCGAGCACCCCCGCGCCGAACGTAATCGCGGCGCCATCAACCGAGAATGCCTCGTCGCCGCCATCGGCGGGCGCGAAATAATGACAGCATCCCATGGCCGTTATGGTACGGCCGCTGGGAGGTTCACGACAAGCCCAACAGCGTCTCCGCCGGTGTGTAGGGCAGGCCATGGGCGTTTGCCACCGCCTCGTAAACAACCTTGCCGTGGGCGACGTTGAGCCCGTCGCGCAGGTGCGGATTGTCGGCCAAGGCCGCGCGGTAGCCCTTGTTGGCCAGGGCCAAGGTGAACGGCAGGGTCGCGTTATTGAGCGCGAAAGTGGAGGTGCGCGCCACCGCCCCCGGCATGTTGGTGACGCAATAGTGGACCACGCCTTCCTCGATATAGGTCGGGTCCGTGTGCGTGGTCCCGTGGGAGGTCTCCGCGCAGCCGCCCTGGTCGATAGCGATGTCCACGAAAACCGAGCCGGCGCGCATCTGGCTCATCATGGCGCGAGTCACCAGCTTGGGGGCCGCGGCGCCTGGCACCAACACGGCGCCGATCACCAGATCCGCGTTGACCACATGGGATTCGATGGCATCCACGGTGGAGTAGATCGTGTTCAGCATGGGGCCGAACTGGAGGTCGAGGGCGTACAGGCGCTCCAGGCTCTTGTCGATGACCGTGACATGAGCCTCCATGCCCATGGCCATGCGCGCCGCGTTGGTGCCCGAGACGCCGCCGCCGATGATCACCACCTTGGCCGCCGCGACGCCCGGCACGCCGCCCAGCAGCATGCCCGAGCCGCCTTGCTCCTTTTCCAGGCAATGGGCGCCCACCTGCACCGACATGCGGCCCGCGACCTCGCTCATGGGCGAGAGCAACGGCAGCCCGCCGTGGGCGTTGGTCACGGTCTCGTAAGCGATCGCCACGCAGCCGGACTCGACCAGTCCCCTGGTTTGCGGCAGGTCCGGCGCCAGATGCAGGTAGGTAAAGAGAATCTGATCCTCGCGCAGCTTGGTGTATTCGCTGGCTTGCGGCTCCTTGACCTTCACCACCATGTCGGCGCGCGCGAAGATTTCATCGGGGCCGTCGGAAATTTCGGCCCCGGCGGCGCGATAGGCCTCGTCCTCGAAGCCGATGCCGGCGCCGGCATCGTGCTCGACGACAACCTTGTGGCCGTTGTGCGCAAGCTCGCGCACCGCCCCCGGCACCAGACCGACCCGGTACTCGTGAATCTTGATTTCCTTCGGGACCCCTACAAGCATGCTCTTGATCCTTGTCTCTGTCGGTTGGTTGGTCGAATGTCTCAGACCCGTATGCGCTCGGACCTTGGATCGTACATGGGGCGCAGGCTGGCCCGCGCCGCGAAACGCGCGCCCGCCACCTCGATCTCGTAGCACCCTTCATTGACGAACGCGGCATCCACCCCATCGGGATGGCGCACGTAGCCCAGGCCGATGGCGCGGCCGAGCGCGTGGCCGTAATTGCCCGAGGTCAGGTAGCCGACGATCTCGCCGTCGCGATAGATCGGCTCGTTGTGATAGAGCAAGGGCGCCGGGTCCTCCAGGGCGAACTGAACCAGGCGCTTGGCGAGGCCGGCCTCCTTCTGGCGCAGCAGCGCCTCGCGCCCCATGAACGGCACGTTCTTGTCCAGCCGGCAGGCAAAGCCCAGGCCCGCTTCCAGCGGCGTATCCTCGTCGGTGATGTCGTGGCCCCAATGGCGGTACGCTTTCTCGATCCGGCACGAATCGAGCACGTGCATGCCCGCCGGCCGCAGCCCGTGCGCGGCGCCGCGCGCCACGATGGCGTCGTACACGCCCCGGGCGAACTCGCTTGGGATATAGAGCTCCCAGCCCAACTCGCCCACGTATGTGATGCGCGCCGCGCGCACCGGGGCATAGCCGATCTCGATCTCCCGGAGGCTGGCGAAGGGGAAAGCCTCGTTGGACAGGTCGGCCCCGCTCAACTCCCCCAGAAGCGCCCGGCTGTTGGGCCCCATGAGCCCGATCACCGCCTCGCCGCCGGTCACGTCGGCCACGCTCACGCGTGCGTCGTCCGGGATATGGCGGCGCAGCCAGGCCAGGTCGCGCCGGGCGGCCGCGGCGCCGGTCACCACCATGAACCGATCCTCGGCGAGGCGGCCGACCGTCAGGTCCGCCTCGATGCCGCCGCGCTCGTTGAGCCATTGGGTATAGACCAGGCACCCAGGCGCCACCGCCACGTCGTTGGCCGAGATGCGCTGCAACACCGCCTCGGCGTCAAGGCCCTGAACCAGAAACTTGGCGAACGAGCTTTGATCGAACAGGCCCACGGCCTCGCGCACGGCCATGTGCTCGGCGGCGGCATACGCGAACCAATTTTGGCGTTTGAAGCTGTATTCGTAAACCGGTTCGACCCCTTCGGGCGCGAACCAGTTGGGGCGCTCCCAGCCAGCCACCTCGCCAAAGCAGGCGCCTTGCGCCGCCACCGTCTCGTGCAGGGGCGAGCGGCGCACCCCGCGCGCGGTCTCTGGCTGGCGATAGGGCCAGTGCATGGCATAGAGCAGACCAAGGGCCTCCGCCGAACGCTGCTCGAGATAGACGCGCGTGTTCTGAAAGGGCTGCATGCGCCGGATATCCACCTCCGAGAGATCGAACGGCGGCGCGCGCCCCACGATCCACTCGGCCAGTGCCTTGCCGGCACCGCCGGACGACTGAATGCCGATGGAATTGAAGCCGGCGGCGACATAGAAGTTGCCCAGTTCCGGGGCTTCGCCCAGGTGGTAGCGGTCGTCCGGGGTAAAGCTCTCCGGCCCGTTGAAGAAGGTGCGGATGCCGGCACTCTCCAAGGCTGGAACGCGGTGCATGGCGCCTTCCAGGATGGGCATGAAGTGATCCATGTCCTCGGGCAGCTGATCGAAGCAGAAATCCTCGGGGATGCCGTCCATGCCCCAGGGCTTGGCGTTGGGCTCGAAGGCGCCGATCAGGAGCTTGCCCGCGTCCTCCTTGTAGTAGGCGCAGCCATCCATGTCGCGCAGCACCGGCAGGTCGGGGGTGACCCCGGCCATGGGCTCGGTCACCACGTAGAAGTGCTCGCAGGCGTGCAGGGGCACGTCCACGGCGCACATGCGGCCAATCTCCCGCGCCCACATGCCGCCGCAGTTGACCACCACCTCGGCCGCGATCTCGCCCCGGTCCGTGCGCACCCCGCTCACCCGTCCCTTGGCGGTCAGGATGCCGGTCACCTTGGTGTCCTCGATAATGCGCGCGCCGCCGGCGCGGGCGCCCTTGGCCAGCGCCATGGCGGTGTCGGCCGGGTTGCACTGGCCATCGTTCGGAAAGTAGATCGCCCCGATCACATCGTCCACGTTGAGCAGGGGATAGAGCTCCCGCGCCTCGCCGGGCGAGAGCGTGGCGACCTCGATGCCGCACACCTTGGCGGCGCCGGCGCCGCGCAGGTGCTCCTCCCAGCGCCCTTCGTTGGTGGCGATGCCGATGCTGCCGTTCTGCTTGAGGCCCGTGGCCTGGCCGGTCTCCACCTCCAGGGACTTGAACAGCTCCAGGGAATAGCTGGCCAGCCGGGTCAGGGTCATGCTGCCCAGCGCCTGGCGCACCAGCCCGGCGGCATGCCAGGTGGTGCCGCAGGTCAGCTTCTTGCGCTCCAGGACGACAACATCCCGCCAGCCTAGCTTGGTCAGGTGATAGGCGAGCGAGCAGCCGACGATGCCCCCGCCAATGATAACGACCCGCGCCTGGGTGGGTATGGTTCGCGCCACGTCAAGATCCTCGCCATACGCATCGGGAGCCCGACGGACCCTAAATCGGGTCCGTCGTCAACGCTAGGGCCAGTTGCCGAGATGACGTGAGGCCAGTTCACGACAAGAGGACGCATCGCGCCCCGGGCTAGAAAAGGGCATCGTAGATAGCCTGCCAAGCGGATGGGTCGGGCGCCAGGAGAAGACCCGATGCCCGGTAACTGCGCGCGCCATAGGGCGCGCCGTCGAGGGTTTGGGCCACCCCGCCCGCCTCCCGCTGTATCAGGCTGCCCGGCACGTGGTCCCAGGGCATCAGCTTGGTGAACAGGGCGAAATGCGTTTCCGCCGTGGCCAGGCGCAGATATTCGCGCCCGGCGCAGCGCAAGCTCTTGATCGCGCCGACACGCTCGCGCCGAGCCTGCACTTGCCGGACCATCTCCGGCGGCGCGAAGGTGCCGGCGTGCAGGGTGCCGCGCATGTCCGCCGCGCTCGCGGCTTGCGCCACCGCCAAGCGCCGGGCGCCGAGCCAGGCCCCTGCCCCGGCCTCGGCGGTCGCCGTGCGCCCGGCGATGGGGTCGTGAATCCAGCCGGCCAGGGTCTCGCCATCGCGCACCAGCCCCACCATGATCACGAAAACATCCACCCCACGGGCGAAATTGCTGGTGCCGTCGATGGGGTCGATAATCCATACCGGGTCCGCCCCGGCGAGGGCGTCCATGCGGGCCGGATCGGCCGCCGTCGCCTCCTCCCCCAGCACCAGGGAGCCCGGCACCAATGGGGCGAGGCGGCGCGCCAGCACGCGCTCCGCCGCCTCGTCGGCGACGGTGACCACCTCCCCGCCCCGCTTTTTGCGAATATCCGCCTCGGCGAGGGCGCGAAAGCGCGGCATCACCTCCGCCGCCGCCGTCTCCTCGATAATACCGATGACGGCTTCCATGGGGATGGGCATGCGAACGCGACCGACGACTCAGTGACCGGCCGCGCGGGCTCGCGCGCGCCGGGACCGGAAGCGCGTGAGGTCCGCCGCGGCCAGGCGCACGCGCACGTGGGCGACCCGCTCGTCGTCGCGCCGCTCCAGCACCTGCCCGTGATCGTAAAGCCAGGCCAGGCCGGCGCCATCGGCCAGATCGACCGTGAGATCGACCGGACGCAGGTTTGCGCTCAATACCCGGTCGATGGCGGTCAGGAGATCGGGCATTCCCTCGCCGGTCACCGCCGAGCACGGTATCTGGTTCGCTCCGCGCCCGGCCCGCGCACGCAGATGGCGGCGGCTCTCCCGGTCCAGAAGGTCGATCTTGTTTAGGACCTAAAGCATGCCGGTCTCGATTCGCTCGCCTAGCCCCAGATTCTCCAGCACCCGCTCAACGTCCTGGCGTTGCGCCTCGGTATCCGGATGGGAGACATCGCGCACGTGCAGGATCAGGTCGGCCGCGCTCACCTCCTCCAAGGTGGCCCGGAACGCGGCCACAAGGTCGGTCGGCAGATCGGAGATGAACCCGACCGTATCGGACACGATGGCGTCCATCCCGGACGGCAGGTGGATGCGCCGCATGGTCGGGTCCAGGGTCGCGAACAAGAGATTCTTCGCGGCCACGCGGGCCTGGGTCAGGCGGTTGAACAGGGTCGATTTTCCCGCGTTCGTGTAGCCCACGAGGGCGACCACCGGATAGGGCACCCGGCGGCGCGCCGCGCGGTGCAGGGCACGGGTGCGCTTGACCCGTTCCAGATCGGCCTTGATCCGGGTGATGCGCCCGGTAATCAGGCGCCGGTCGATTTCCAGTTGGCGCTCGCCGGGCCCGCCCATGAAGCCGAAGCCGCCGCGCTGACGCTCAAGATGGGTCCAGGAGCGCACCAGTCGCGTGCGTTGATATGTGAGCGCCGCCAATTCGACCTGAAGCTGGCCTTCCTTTGTGCGCGCCCGCTCGCCGAATATCTCCAGAATGAGCCCGGTGCGATCGATCGCCTTGCAGTGCCAGGCACGCTCCAGGTTGCGCTGCTGGATCGGGCTCAACACCCCGTCCACGATGACCAGATCGATCACCTCGGCCTCGACGTAGGCGGCGAAGCGCTCAACCACCCCGGTACCGAAAAGGGTGGCCGGGCGCGGCCGGGGAACTGACACCGCCTCGCCATGGGCGACCTCCAGGCCCACCGCGCCGGCCAGGCCCACGGCCTCTTCCAGGCACGCCTCCGGCGGCCGCGCGGCCGGCGGTCCAGCGCGCGGAACGGGGTGCAAGACCAGCGCCCGCTGGCGCGGGCCGCCGCTCGTTTCCGCGCCGTTGACGCGCGCGGTGCCTGCTCGGTGTGCGGGGCGCCTAGGCGTTTTGCGCCTCCGCCGGCGCCGGTTCGAAAAGTTGCACCGGCGTTGCCGGCATCACGGTCGAGATCGCGTGCTTGTAGACCAACTGCGAATGGGCATCCCGGCGGAGCAAGACGGAGAAGTTGTCGAACCAGGTAACGATTCCCTGCAGCTTTACTCCGTTGACCAAAAAGATGGTCACCGGGACTTTGTTCTTGCGAATGTGATTGAGAAACACATCCTGCACGTTCTGAGATTTTTCCGCGGCTATTCTAGCCACCTGCTGGTTTTGTGGTTGGGTTACGTCCAACTCGATTCGTCGTCGTTCGTATCCGAGCCAGGCGTTGCCGGTTGGCGACGCCTTGGAGCCATACGGCTCGGATCGGCACGCGCGCGCGGCCGTGAGTTTCAGTAGCACATGGCTCGCCCCGATTGCAAAATCACAATGACTGGAACGTGTCGAGAAAAGCGGCGCAGCTTGGCGCATGCAGGCGCGGCTCCATCCCGGAAAACTCCCCATCCGCCGGCGCGCCGGCGCGCAAGAGTACCGGGACGCAGCCGGCATCGCGGGCGCACAGCATGTCGATATCCGTATCGCCCACGAACCACACATCGGGCCCCGGCGCCATGCCGGCCCCGTCCAGAGCCAATTCCACGGCCTCGGCCGCCGGCTTGTCGCGGGCCGCGTCCCCGGCCCCCACGAGCCGCGCGAAAAACTCGGTCCAGGCCAAATGCTCGGCCTCCTGGCGCAACAGGCGCCCCTGCTTGTTGCTGACCACGCCCAGATACAGGCCCGCCTCCGCGGCGAGGGCGCGCAGCATCTCCTCCGCCCCGGCACGGGCGCGCAGGGCCGTCAGATGCTCGGATTCGAAGGCGGCGTAGAATATCTTCGCCGCCTCCGCCGCCCGCGCCCCGAAAAGCAGGGGAAAGCTATCCCGCGCGGAGGCGCGCACCCGCGCCCGCGTCTGCTCCAGGGTCCAGGGAGTCCGCCCCATGGCCTCGAAGGTCGCGGTCAGCGCCCGGTGGATCGTGTGCCAGGTATCGACCAGGGTGTTATCCCAATCGAACAGCAGTGCGCGAGGGCGAGCGAGGGTCAAGCGAACGCCTTCAGGCTGGTCATGTAGTCGACGTAAGCGGCGCGCAGCTTTCCGCACAGGAGGCCCGGGTGCCCGTTGCCCAGGGGCGTGTCGTCGATGCGCGTAACCGGCATGACGAAGGAGGTGCTGGAGGTGGCGAACGCCTCTTTCGCGCCCATGGCCTCGGCCACGGTGAACGGCCGCTCCTCGAGGGTGTAGCCCGCCTCGGCGATCAGGCGCACCAGGGACGCGCGGGTGATGCCGCTCAATATAGCGTGGCTCAGATCGCGGGTGACCACCGTGCCCTCGGCGGTGACGATCCAGGCGTTCGACGACGTGCCCTCCGTCACATAGCCTTCCGGATCGACCTGCCAGGCCTCGTAGCAGTCGGCCTCGGCGGCCTGCTGCTTGGCCAGGATATTGGGTAGCAGGGACACCGATTTGATGTCGCAGCGCGCCCAGCGGAGATCGGGCACCGTAATCACCCCAACCCCCTCGCTCAGCATCTCGGGGCTATGCGGCTTCATTTGCCGCGCGGTCATGACCAGGGCGGGCTTGGCCCGGTCCGGAAACTTATGATTCCGTGGGGCCACCCCGCGGGTGATCTGCATATAGACGATCCCGCGCGTGACCCGGTTGCGCCGAATCACCTCGCGCGTGACCTGCTTGAGGGCGGCGCGGCTCATGGGCATGTCGATTTGCAACTCACGCAGAGAGCGCTCGAGCCGGTCCAGATGGGGCTCCTCGTCGACCAGGGCGCCCTGGTAGACGGTGATAACCTCGTAAACGCCGTCCGCGAACTGATACCCGCGGTCCTCGATATGGACCGCCGCCTTGGCGTGCGGCACATAGCGCCCGTTGACATAGGCTTGACGCGACATCTCGTTGCTTCCTCGCCCTAGTGGTGCGACCCAAACGGATGGTACCCATCCGTTTGGATAAGTCGCCCCACAAGATCAATATGTTAGTGGGCCGATTCACCTAACGCTTGGGAACCAAGCGTTAGGATCGGACCACTAGAAAAACTCCAGCTTGACCGCGAATATCTCCTCGATCTTCTTGACCGCGGCGGTCGCGGCGAAAATGACGACCAGATCGTTGGTGCGCACGACCGTGTCACCGCGCGGAATAATCACCTCGTCGCCGCGCACGATCGCCCCGATGGTCACGCCCGCCGGCAGGTCCGCGTCGCGCAGGGGCACGCCGACCAGGCTGGAGGTCTCCAGCGCCTCGGCCTCGATGACCTCGCCGAAACCCTCGGTCAACGAATGCACCGAGCGAATACGCCCACGGCGCACGTGTTGAAGGATGGTCGAAACCGTGATGGAGCGCGGGCTGACCACCGTGTCGATGCCGAGCGGGCCGATCAGCGGGCCGTAGGAGGCCTTGTTGATCAGGGTCACGGCGCGCTGGCAGCCGTACCGCTTGGCCAGAAGCGACGCCAGGATGTTGACCTCGTCGTCGTTGGAGACCGCGACAACCGTCTCCGCGGTCGCGGCGCCCGCTTCCTCCAGAATATCGGTCTCCAGGGCGTCCCCATGGATCACCACGGTGCGTTGCAAGGATTGCGCGACGTACTCGGCGCGCTCCTTGCTGATCTCGATCAGCTTGATGGACACATGGGGGGCGGCCGCCTCAACGGCGCGCGCGAGGCTGAGGCCGATGTTGCCGCCGCCCACGAGCACGACGCGCCGCGCTTCTTTCTCCTCGTGACCGAAGGTCGCCATGGCGCGGGGCAAATGCTCGGTTTGGGCCACGAAATAGACGTTGTCGCCGGCGCGCAGCTCGTCGCGGGACCTGGGCACGATGCCCTCGCCGTTGCGCCAAATCCCGACGATCACGATGTTCAGCTCCGGGAACAGATCGGTCAGCACCCGCAGCGGCGTGTCGAGAATGGGGGTATCCTCCGTGCATCGCACGCCGATCAGGCTGACCTTGCCGTCCGCGAGCGGATACACGTCGAACGCGCCGGGGGTTCGCAGGCGCCGTTCGATCGCCCGCGCCACCTCCATCTCCGGCGAGATGATCACGTCGATCGGCATGTGCTCGCGGCTGAACAGGTTGGACCACATGGGATCGAGATAGCTCTGGTGGCGCACGCGCGCGATCTTGGTGGGCACGTCGAAGATCGAATGGCACACCTGACAGGCGACCATGTTGACCTCGTCGGCGTAGGTCACGGCGATCACCATGTCGGCGCCCGCGGCACCAGCGGATTCCAGAACGTCTGGATGGGACGCGAAGCCGACAATACCGCGTACGTCGAGTGAATCGCTGATCTTGGCGATCAACTGCGGGGACTGATCGATGACCGTGATGTCCGCCGCCTCGCCGGAGAGGTAGCGCGCGATGTTGAAACCGACCTGGCCGGCGCCGCAGATGATGACTTTCATGAAAGGGTGCCTGTAACCACTAGGGCCGGTCGTGGGCGTGAATTCCAAGCGAGCGGAGCTTGCGGTGCAGCGCCGAGCGCTCCATGCCGACGAAGCTGGCCGTGCGCGATATGTTGCCCCCGAAGCGCATGACCTGTGCCTCCAGATAACGGCGCTCGAATATTCCGCGCGCCTCGCGCAAGGGCAACGACATCATCTCCACCCCCGCCTCGCCGCGCACGAAGGACGGCGCGATCGAGCCGATATCCGAGGGGAGCATGTCCGAGGTCACGGGCTCGTCCTGCTCGCCGGGCGCCATGATGAGAATCCAGTCGATGACGTTGCGCAACTGTCGCACGTTGCCAGGCCAATCGTAGGCCTGCAAGGTCGCCAAGGCATCCTTGCTGATCTCGCGCGGCGGCAGGCCGGCCACGTCCGCGGCACGGCCCATGAAGTGATTCACCAGGTCGGGAATGTCCTCGCGGCGCAGGCGCAACGGCGGGACCGAGAGCGGGACCACGTTGAGCCTGTAATACAGGTCCTCGCGGAAGCGCCCGTCGCCGATCAGCCGATCCAGATCCCGGCTTGTCGAGCCGATCACGCGCACGTCCACCTCGACGTTGCCGTCGCCGCCCACGCGCTCGAACTTCTGATCCTGCAGCACCCGTACCACCTTGCCTTGCACCTCGATGGGCATGTCGGCCACCTCGTCGAGCAGAAGCGTTCCGTTGTGGGCGCGTTCGATCATGCCCAGCCGGCCCGGCGCCTCCGGCCCGTCAACCCCGGGCGCGCAGCCGAACAGGGCGATTTCCAGCTCCTCGGCGTGCATGGTCGCGCAATTCAGCACCACGAACGGCGCGCCGCAGCGCCGCGAGCGGGCGTGCAGGATACGCGCGACAACTTCCTTGCCCACGCCCGACGTGCCGGTAATGAGCACGCGGCTACCGGTCGGCGCCACCTTGTCGATCGCCTGGCGCAAGTGATTGATCGCCGGCGATGAGCCGACCAACTCGGTTTCCGGACCGGCCCGCAGGCGCAGTTCCTCGTTTTCCAGGCGCAGCCGCGTCGCCTCGATGGCCCGCTCCACGACCAGCAGTAGACGGTCCGACTTGAACGGCTTCTCGATGAAGTCGTAGGCCCCCAGCTTGATGGCGGTAACCGCGGTTTCGATGGTGCCGTGGCCGCTGATGACCACGACCGGAATGGACGGATCCTCGCGCTTGATGACCTTGAGCAGCTCCAGGCCGTCGAGTCGGCTGTTCTGCAGCCAGATATCCAGGATGACCAGCCCGGGCCGGCGGACGGATAGAGCCTCCAACGTTTGATCGCTGTTGGCGGCCTCCCGGGTCGCGTGTCCCTCGTCATGGAGAACGCCCGCGATCAGCATTCGGATATCCGCCTCGTCGTCGACAATCAAAATATCACGCGCCATGAGACCCCGTTTTCCTTTTCTCGTTCGGCGCGGCGCTGGCCGCCGGCCGATTGTGGGCAGGCAAAATCAAACGGACGCGCGCACCGCCCTCGGGTCGGTCCTTGAGGCGTACCTCGCCACCGTGGTCTTCCATGATCTTGGTGACGATGGCCAGGCCATGCCCCGTTCCCTCGGCCCGCGTGGTCACGTAAGGCTCTGTCAGCCGGTGCCGCTTCTCTCTGGGCAGGCCGCAGCCGTCGTCCTCCACCTCGATCACGCAGGTTGTCTCCTCCCGGATCAGACGCACGGTGATGTGGCCACGGTGCGACTCTTCACCGTCCTCGGCCGCGCCCCCGGCATCGGTGCGACGCCCGATCGCGTCAACGGCGTTTTGCAGGAGATTGGTGATCGCCCGGCCCATCTGCTCCCGGTCGCAACTCACGATGACGGGCGCCTCGGGCGCCTCGGTCGTGAACGCGATTTCCGGGTGAGCGCCTCGTTGCAGAAACATGGTCTCGCGCACCAGGTCGTCCAGATTCTCGTCCTGAAAGACCGGCGTGGGCATGCGCGCGAAGGATGAGAACTCATCCACCATGCGGCCGATATCGTTCACGCGCCGCACGATGATATCCGTGCAGGCGTCGAACGTTTCCGGATCGCTCCGCACCTCGTCCCGGTACTTTCGGCGCAGGCGCTCGGCGGAGAGCTGGATCGGCGTCAGCGGATTCTTGATCTCGTGCGCGATGCGCCGCGCGACATCGGCCCAGGCAGCCTTGCGCTGGGCGGAAAGAAGCTCGGTCACGTCGTCGAAGGTAACGACGAAACCGATCACGCTGGCTTCCTGCACCTCCGCGGCCACCCGCACCAGAAGCTTGCGCGTGTTCCCATCGGACCGCTCGATCTCGATGGTGCCCTCGGCCAGCTTCTCCGGGCGCCGCCGTGCCTCGGTCACCAGGCCGGTCATTCTCGGCACCACATCCCGAAGAGGCTTGTCGCGCAGTCGCGCCGGCTCCATGGACAGAAGCTGGCACGCGGAGCGGTTCGGTAGGGTAATGACGCCGTCCTTGTCGAGGCCGATAACGCCGGCGGAGACGCCGCCGAGCACCGCCTCGATAAAACGGCTGCGGTAGTCCAGTTGCCGGTTCGCCACCAGCAGGTCTTGGCGCCGGCTATCCAGCTCGGCGGTCATTTGATTGAAGGCCTTGGTCAGCAATCCGATCTCGCCCGGATCTTCCGCGTCGTCGACCCGCGCGCGCAGGTCGCCGGCGCCAACGCGCTCCGCCGCCGAGATCAGCCGCCCGATTGGCCGCGACAAGCGATTCGCGAACGCGAGACCGACCCAGGTCGCCGCCAGCAGGAGCATGAGGGCGACAACGACGAATATGAGCGCGAAGGTGAGTTGAAGATCGGACCGCTTCCCCTCCAACTCCTTATACAGCCGCACCGCGTTTTGGGTCCGGTCGATATGGGCCAGAACCCGCGGGTCGATCATGCGACCCACGTACAGGAACGTATTATCGAAGGAATCCAGACGCACGAGGGCGCGCACCTGGTCGTCGGTCTCGGCGGTCAGTATGGCGACTTGCCCTTCCTCGGCGCGGCGCAGGGCCCAATCGGGGATTTGCGGGTCGAATTCCATCAGCACGCTGTACCCGGCGGTCGCCAGAATCCGCCCCGAGCGATTGAACACAACGGCCTCGTTCAGGGAGTGCAGGTTCATCTGCCCCGCCAGCAAGCGGCTCATGAACTTCGGGTTCAACGCGAGCGAGACCCCGCGCTGGTTCAGGACCTGCGCCACCGACAGCGCGTCCGCGCTAATCGTTTGCCGGTGCTCCTCCAGGTAGGCGCGGGCCACGGCGAAGGATTCCTCGACCGCGGTGCGCACCCGGTCGCTAAACCACCCTTGCAGCCCGAAATCGAACAAAACGACCGAAAACGTAGCCACGATGATGGTCGGCGTGACCGCGACCAGGCCGAACAACGCCGCCAGGCGGATGTGCAGGTGCGCGCCCGCGGCGCCGCGCCTGTGCGCCACCCAAAGAATCACCGCCCGGCGCACGATCATCGCGCTAAGGCAGAGCAGCAGGACCAAATCCAGATTGAGCAGCAGCAGCAGGGACCAGGGGCTGACCGTAACCGGCAAATTGCTGGTCATGCCCAGGAAGGTGACAGTCCCCGCGGCGAACGTGGCCACGATCAGCGCGATCGCCACCTTGCGCTCCAGGCCGACATTCAACGCCCAGCGCTGAGCCCGCCCGAAAACGCTGGCCGCCGCCCCTGGGTCGGTCGGATTGGCGCCATTTGATAGGGTTGTGTCGGGCTGAATTGGGGTGTCGCCGCCCGGGGCCCCGCCCCCTGTATGTTGTAAATTTGCCACAGCCTATTTAAGGCCCCGAATCACCTGGATGTCCAGGTCGCGAATCTTCTTTCGCAAGGTATTTCGGTTTAGGCCGAGAAGCTTGGCGGCGCGGATCTGGTTTCCTCCCGTTGCCGCCAGGGACAGCTCGATCATGGGCCGCTCGACCTCGCGCAGGACCCTCTCGTACAGGCCCGCGGCGGGCAAATCGCCGCCGTGGGCCCGGAAATACTGGCGCAAATGGCGCTCGACCGCTTCGCTCAGGGATTCGCCATCGGTGCCGGCATCGGCCGCGGGAGCGCCATCGCCCCGCGCGGCGCTCAGTTCCGCCAGGACGATATCCCGGCCGATCGTCTCTTGGCTGTAGAGGGCGGCCAGGCGCCGCGCCAGGTTTTCCAACTCGCGCACGTTACCCGGCCAGCGATGCGCCTCGAGGGCGGCCATGGCCTCGCCGTCGAGGTGCTTGGCCGGCAACCCCTCGGCCTGAACCAGGGTAAAGAAATGGCGCATCAGCTCGGGAATATCCTCGGTGCGCTCGCGCAGCGCCGGGAGCCTGATGGGCACCACGTTGAGGCGGTAGAACAGGTCCTCGCGAAACAGGCCGTGGCGCACCATCTGGCCCAGGTCCCGATGGGTCGCGGCGATGATTCGCGCATCCGCGCGGATCGCGTGCCGTCCGCCCACGGCGGTGTACTCCCCCTCCTGAAGGACCCGCAGCAGCCGGGTCTGCGCCTCCAGGGGCATATCCCCGATCTCGTCCAGAAAGAGGGTCCCGCCCGCGGCCTGCTCGAAGCGCCCGGCGGCGCGCCCCGTGGCGCCTGTAAAGGCGCCGCGCTCATGACCGAAAAGCTCGCTTTCGATCAACTCGCGGGGCAAGGCCGCCATGTTGAGGGCGACAAACGGCCCACCGCGCCGCTTGCCGTAATCGTGCAGCGCGCGCGCGACCAGCTCCTTGCCGGTTCCCGATTCGCCGAAGATGGTCACGGTCAGGTCGGTTCCCATAAGGCGGGCGAGGGTCCGGTATATCTCCTGCATGGCCGGGGAACGGCCGATCAGTGGCAGCGCCTCGTCCTCGTCCGGGTGGAGCGCGCCGGGCGCATCCGCCGGGCCCGCCGGCGCCGACAGGGCGCGCGCCACGGTGGCCGACAGCACGTTCAGGTCGAACGGCTTGGCCAGGTATTCGAAGGCCCCGCTCTCCGTCGCCTTGACCGCGGTCAGCAGGGTGTTGCGCGCGCTCATAACGATCACACGCAGGTTCGGTCGGAGCTTGCGAATGCGGGGAATCAGGTCCAGGCCGTTCTCGTCGGGCATCACCACGTCGGTGACCACCAGATCCCCCTCCCCGGCCTCGATCCATCGCCACAGGCCCGCCGCCGTGCCGGTGGTGCGCACTTCGTAGCCGGCCCGGCCGAGGGCCTGGGTCAGGACGGTCCGGATCGCTCGGTCGTCGTCGGCGACGAGAATGGTCTTGCCGGTCATGACGCGCGGTCCTCGGCGCTATCGTCGATCCCGGGGGGCGCCACCGGCAGCCTCATGCGCATGGTCGTGCGGCTGGTTTTGCTATCGAGCTCGATCATGCCCCCGTGCTCGCCGACGATCTTGGCCACAAGCGCCAGCCCGAGCCCCTTGCCGCCGACCTTGGTGGTCACGAACGGATCGAACAGGTGAGCGCGCAGATCCTCGGGCACCCCGGGGCCGTTATCCCGCACGCTGACCCCGAGGGGCAACTCGACGCGGCTGTCCTGGCCGGGCACGGCCAAGCGCACGCCCTGTTCGTAGCGGGTCGCGAGCACGATCTCGCCGTCCTCCGCGGGGACCGCCTCGGCCGCGTTCTTGACCAGGTTGATGAGGGCTTGAATCAGCAGGTCCCGGTTGCCGTGCACGAGCGGCAGGGAGGGATCGTATCGCTCGACGAAACGCACGTGCCGGGCGAAGCCGCTTTGCGCGAGGCGCCGCACATGGTTCAGCACCTCGTGCACGTTGACCGCGCCGCGTACGATCGGGCGCTCGTCGGAGAACATTTCCATGCGATCGACCAACGCCACGATCCGGTCCGCCTCGTCGCGGATCAGCCGGGTCAGCTCCCGGTCCGTCGTGGCGGCGCCCTGCTCCAGGAGTTGTGCCGCGCCGCGAATCCCCGACAGGGGGTTCTTGACCTCGTGGGCCAGCATGGCCGCCATGGCGGTCACCGAACGCGCGGCGCCGCGGTGGCTGAGTTGATCGTCGATCCGGCGCGCGATGGAGCGCTCGTGGAGGGAGAGCACGACCCCATCGGCCGGCGCGCCGGCCGCCGCCGCGGCCACGGAGACGAAGCGCGCTCCGATCCGGGGGGTTTCGATCGCAACCCCCGATTCAGACACCGAGCGGCCACTGCGCCGGACCTGGCGAATGAGGTCGAACACCGGGCTGTCTAGGGGTAAAAACCCATCCAAGCCGCGGCCTGACATGGCGCTCAGGCCGGTCTGAAAAAACTGCTCCGCGGCTGGGTTGGCATAGAAGATTCGCGTGGCCCCGTCGACCACGAGCACGGGCCCCGGCAGGGCCGCCAGAATGCCCGCCGGATCGGCCGCCGCCGCGCGCGGCATGGACGCGGTGTTCGTCATCACGCGGCCACCGGCTGACGGTCCACCGCGAACAGAGTCGCGATCATGGCCCGGACCCGGCGCGGGTCGTCCTCGCGGTTGACCGCGGCGCGGAACCCGGCCCCGCCGGCCAAGCCCTTGGAATACCAGCCGAGGTGCTTGCGGGCCATGCGCACGCCGCGCACGCGGCCGTGATGGGCCAGCATGTCCTCGTAATGGGCGAGCACGATCTCGCGCCTCGCGCCGATCGAGGGGTCCGCGCGCCACTGGCCCGTGCGCAACGCCTGGCCCACCTGCCCCAAGCGCCACGGGCGGCCCAGGGCCCCGCGCCCGATCATGACCCCGTCCGCCCCCGAGGCCGCGAGCGCGGCCCGGGCATCTTCCGGGGTCTCGATATCGCCATTGACCAGGACCGGAATGGACACCGCCGCCTTGACCCGGCGCACGAACGACCAGTCCGCCGCGCCGTTGTAGAGTTGGCAGCGGGTGCGCCCGTGTACGGTCACCAGGCGCGCCCCGGCCGCCTCGGCGGCGCGCGCCAGCGCCGGGGCGTTGCGATCTGTCTCGTCCCAGCCCGTGCGCATCTTGCAGGTCACGGGCACGGAGACCGCCTTGACCGTCGCCTCTAGAATCCGCCGGGCCAGGGCCGGCTCGCGCATCAGCGCGGAGCCCGCGTACTTGTTGACCACCTTCTTGACCGGGCAGCCGAAATTGAGGTCGATAATGGCCGCCCCCAGATCGACGCACAAGCGGGCCGCGTCGGCCACCACGTCCGGCTCGCAACCGGCGAGTTGCACCGCGATTGGGCCCTCGCCCGCGCCCACGTCGGCCATCTTCAGGGACTCACGCGTGCGCCGCACCATGGCCTGGCTGGCGATCATCTCGGAGACCACGAGGCCGGCCCCAAGGCGCCGCGCGAGGCGGCGAAACGGCGCGTCCGTCACCCCGGACATGGGGGCCAGCACCACGGGCGTGTCGATGGGAATGGAACCAATGATAATGCCCATTTCTTAGGCATCTCTCTCGGCTGCTTAAATTGTGGGAGATTTATAGCCCATGGAGCGCCAATTGCAAGGGTTATACCTGGCAAGGCGGGGGTCTAACCGAGAATGACATCGGAGACGAACTTGACCCCGGGATACGCCAACGTGAGGAGAAGATAGGCGAGCAGAATCAGGCGCGCCGCCCGCTGGCCGCGCAAGCCTGTGCGATGATGCAGGATCAAGAGCCCCCCGATCAGCGCGAACGCCAGCAGGGACAACAGGGTCTTGTGATCGAACACCAGGACCTGCCCGACGTACAGGTATTCCTGGGCCATGCCGGTCAGGATCCCAAGGCCGAGGACGATCTCGGACCCGCCCAGCAAGTGGGCCTGCAGGCGCGAGGCCCCGGAGACCGACGGTAGCCTATGGGTCAAGGCGGTTGGGCGCTTGCGCTTGACCGCGCGCTCCTGGATCAGTACCGCGGCCCCGGCCACGGCCGCCAGGGTGCACATGGCGTAGGTGGTCACCGCCAGGGCGATGTGCGCCACCAGCCAGGCGTCCGTGGGCCCGGCGAGGCCTTCGTGGCCCGGCACGTTGCTCCAGACCGTGGCCAGGATGCCGAGCAACAGCAGGTAGGGTAGCAGCAGGGGCGCCAGGCGCCAGGCCTCGCGCGCCGCCAGCGCCATGACCGCGAAGATGACCATGCTGGCGGCGATGGACATCCACAACGCGACCGAAAATCCGGTCTGCCATACCCCGTCCAGGCGAACCAGGCTGACCGCGGCGGGGCCCGCCACGGCCGCGGCCACCACCGCCCAAAAGGTCACGTCCGGGCGCGGCGCCGACGGCCGGATCGACCACAGCGAGGCGGGCAACAACGCGACCAGCGCGGACAGGCTCAGCAGCATGGGGTTGGGCATGGCCGGGAGTATAGGCCCTTCGCTCGCGCGCCCGCCAGCGTCGAAGCATAAGGTTCGCGTCTTCTCATATGGCTCTTGGCCGGCGCGGTTCGGGCGACTAGGCTCGGCCTCCGGGATTCGGGTGGGACGACGCGAATGAGCGCAACGGTGGCCCTTGTGGTCGCGGCGGGCCGGGGTAGCCGCTTCGGCGACGCATTGCCCAAGCAATACGCCATGCTGGCCGGGCGGCCGGTCCTGCGCCATGCCCTGGAGGCGTTTTGGGCGCACCCCAGGATCGACGCCGTGCAAGTGGTCGTCCACCGGGACGATCTGGATCTCTATGGCCAGGCGGCGGACAGCCTGGACCTGCCCGCGCCGGCCCTGGGCGGCGCGACCCGCCAGGAGTCCGTGCGTAACGGGCTGGCCAGCCTGGCGCCCCTGCGCCCCCGGGCCGTGCTCATTCACGACGGCGCGCGGCCCTTCGTAAGCGCCGCCATGATCGACCGGGCGATCCATGGGCTGGCCAATGCCGACGGCGCCATCGCCGCCCTGCCGGTGACCGATACCCTGAAGCGCGCCACGGACGGCCGCGTGGCGGCCACCCTGCCCCGGGCCGATCTTTGGGGCGCCCAAACCCCGCAGGCATTCCGCTACGACGCGATCGTGGCCGCCCACGCCGCCGCCGCCGGCGCCGCGTTGACCGACGACGCCGCGGTGGCCGAGCACGCCGGGCTGACGGTCTCCCTGGTCGCGGGCGCGCCCGAGAACATGAAGATCACCACCCGCGACGATCTGGCCCGGGCCGAGCGGTGGCTGGCTGGCGCCATGGCCGAGGAGGTGCGCACCGGCCAGGGATTCGACGTGCATCGTTTCACCTCCGGCGATCATGTCATGCTGTGCGGGATCCGCGTCGCCCACGACGCGGCGCTCGCCGGCCATTCCGATGCGGACGTGGGCCTGCATGCCCTGACGGATGCCATTCTGGGCGCCCTGGGCGAGGGGGATATTGGGCAGCATTTTCCGCCCTCCGAGGCGCGCTGGCGCGGCGCCGATTCGAGCCTGTTCGTGCGCCATGCCGCCGGGCTGGCGGCACGGCGCGGCGCGCGCATCGCCAATGTGGACGTGACCCTCATTTGCGAGCGGCCGAAGATCGGCCCGCACCGAGGCGCCATGATCGCCCGTGTCGCGGAGCTCCTGGGCGTGGCGCCCACGCGGGTCGCCATCAAGGCGACCACCACCGAGCGCCTCGGGTTCACCGGCCGTGGCGAAGGCATCGCGGCGCAAGCGCTGGCGACCGTCACCCTCCCCCGCGATCTCCCCCTGGCATCCCCATGAGCCGCCCGCCGCCGGTGCGCGACGCAGCCGGGCTGTTGGCAACCTGGTGCGGTATTGGCCTCGCGCCCTGGGCGCCGGGCACGTGGGGCTCCCTGGCGGCGCTCGCCATGGGCGCGGGAATCGTTTTCGTGGGCGGGCCGTTCGCCCTCGCCGGAGCCACCGTGGCGGTGCTCTGCCTGGGCCTGTGGGCGAGCGATCGCTACGCGGTTCGCCGGGGCCTGGACGATCCGGGCGCGGTGGTGATCGACGAGGTTGCGGGGCAATGGCTCGCCATGCTGTTCGTGCCGCCCGGCTGGCTCGAATACGCCCTGGTCTTCGTCGCGTTTCGGGCCTTCGATATCACCAAGGTATGGCCGGTTTCCCTGGCCGAGCGGCGCTTGCCCGGCGCGTGGGGTATCATGGCCGACGATCTGGTGGCCGGGCTCTATGCCGGCGCAAGCGTGGCCGCGATCCTTTGGGCGACCGGCGAGGTGCCATGACCTTCGATAAGGCGCTGATCGAAGCCGCCGAGGCGGCGCTCGCCGCCTGCCGGCGCGCGGGTTTGCGAATCGCGACCGCCGAATCGTGCACCGGCGGACTGATCGCCGCGTGCCTGACCGAAATACCGGGCGCCTCGGATGTGGTCGAATGCGGGTTCGTCACCTACTCCAACGAGGCCAAGACGGAGCTTCTCGGCGTGCCCGCCGCGCTGATCGAGCGCCACGGGGCGGTCAGCGAGCAGGTGGCGCGCGCCATGGCCGAGGGCGCGCTCGGGCGGTCCCGCGCGGGGCTCGCGGTCGCGGTCACGGGCATCGCCGGGCCCGGCGGCGCCACGGCGTCGAAGCCGGTCGGCCTGGTCCATATGGGCACGGCGCGGCGCGGCGGCGCGGTGACGCACCAACGCCTCGTCTTTCCAGGATCGCGGGAGACGATCCGGCGCGCCGCGGTCGCGGTGGCGCTGCGCGCCATCGTCGAACAAGCGGGCTCCATGTGATGGGCGCGAAACCTCCCACGCGGCCGGGCACCGCTCAACCGAGTGCCTTGGCCCGCGTGCCCGGGACCGACCTACTGCTGTTCGCGATCATCGTGTTGGGCGCCATGCGCCTGGCCGCGGGCGCCGCCAACGTCCTAACCCCATCCCACGCCTTGATCGGCCCCGCCGGCAACAGCACGGCGACCCTGATCCTGGTCCTGGCCATGCTGGCGATCCAGGCGATCGTGGTTCTGGTCGCCGTCCGCGCGGTCATCTTGCGTCGCCACGGGCTGAGCTGGCGCGATCTGGGCCTGCGCCGAGTTTCATCCAACTGGTATTCGCGCGCGGTTCTGCTGGCGATCATGCTGGTGCCCGTGGCGGTTTTGATCAATGCGTGGCTCGGCCGGCTGGCCGGCGCGCCGATCGAGAACCCGCAACTCTACGCGGTCGCGCCGATCGGCTTTAGCTGGGGCGCGTTCGCGGCCATGTCGGTCATGGCCGGCGTGGTCGCGCCGCTCGCCGAGGAGATCGCGTTTCGCGGGCTGGTGTTCGCGTGGCTGCGTGTCCGCGTGGGGGTGCTGCCAGGGGCGTTGCTCAGCGCGGTCGCGTTCGCGTCGTTGCATGGGGTGCCCGCGCTGATCCCGGCGCTCACCGTGATCGGCTTCGCGCTGGCGCTGATCTATCAGCGCAGCGGGTCCCTGTGGCCCGCCGTGATCGCCCATGGGGTCTTCAACACGATCATGATCGCCATGTTGTACGCGGCCTTGGCGGCCGGTCGGGGCGCGCCGTAGAGGCGTGGGCGCCGGGCCGCTCGCGTGGCCCATAGAGCGCGCGGGCGCGCGTCTCGAAGGCGCCGACCATGCGCCGCACCGCCTCCTCGAACAGGACCGCGACCACCTTTTGCAGCAGGCGCGAGCGAAACTCGAAGTCCACATAGAAGTCGATCGTGCAGCCGTCGGGGTGATCCTCGAATACCCAATGATTGGTCAGGTACTTGAACGGGCCCTCCGTGTAGGCGACATCGATCCGCAGCGCTTCGGGGTTCAGACGAACCCGGCTGGTAAAGCGCTCCCGGAACATTTTGAAGCCGATCACCAGGTCGGCGACGACCCTGTTTTCGCCTTGCTCGCGAATCCGCGCCGCGACGCACCAGGGCAGGAACTCCGGATAGCGTTCCACATCGGCAACCAGATCGTAGAGTTGCTTGGGGGAATACGGCAGGATGCGCCGTTCCGCGTGAGTCGGCATATGGCGCCGCCGGGGCCGTCTAGCCCGCCGCGCCCAGGGCGTTCTCGCGCGCCGCGCGCAGGGCATTCTCGCGCGCCGTGCGCAGCCGGGCGAAGTCCTCGCCCGCATGGTACGACGAGCGCGTGAGCGGCGTCGCCGACACCATCAGGAATCCCTTGGAATAAGCGATAGATTCCAGGCGCTTGAACTCGTCCGGCGTGACGAAGCGGTCGATGGGATGATGCTTGCGGGTGGGTTGCAGGTATTGCCCGATGGTCAGGAAATCGACTTGGGCCGCGCGCTGATCGTCCATCACCTGCAAAATCTCGCTCTCCGCCTCGCCGAGCCCGACCATGATGCCGGATTTGGTGAACATGGCGGGATCGAGGGCTTTTACCCGGTCCAGCAGGCTGAGCGACGCGAAATAGCGCGCCCCGGGGCGCACGGTGGGATAGAGCCGAGGCACGGTCTCCAGGTTGTGATTGAAGACATCCGGACGCGCCGCGACCACCGTGTCCACCGCCCCCTCCTTGCGCAGGAAATCGGGCGTCAGCACCTCGATCGTGGTGCCTGGCGCGGCCTCTCGAATCGCCGCGATGACCGCCGCGAAGTGCGCCGCCCCGCCGTCCGCCAGATCGTCGCGGTCCACGGAGGTGACCACCACGTGGGCCAGCCCCAGGCGCGCCACCGCGTTGGCCACGTTGGTCGGCTCGAAGGGATCGAGCGCGCCGGGCTTGCCGGTCGCCACGTTGCAAAAGGCGCACGCGCGCGTGCACACCTCGCCCATGATCATCATGGTGGCGTGGCGCTTGGCCCAGCACTCGCCGATGTTCGGGCAGGCCGCCTCCTCGCACACGGTGTTCAGATTATTGTCGCGCATGATCTTGCGAGTTTCGTGATACGCCGGGCTGACCGGCGCCTTCACGCGAATCCACGCCGGCTTGCGCGGGATCGGGCTGTCGGGTTTGTGCGCCTTTTCCGGGTGGCGCGGGCGCGTGGTCTGCGTGGGTGCGTTCATTGTTCTAGAAGTGAATGGCCCGGCCGTAGGCGTCAAGCACGCTCTCGTGCATCATTTCCGAGAGGGTGGGATGGGGGAACACCGTGTGCATCAAATCCGCCTCGGTGGTCTCCAACTGCATGGCCACGGCGTAGCCCTGAATCAGTTCGGTCACCTCGGCGCCGATCATGTGCGCCCCCAGGAGCTCGCCGGTGGCCGCGTCGAACACGGTCTTGACCATGCCCTGATCCTCGCCAAGGGCGATCGCCTTGCCGTTGCCGACGAAGGGAAAGCGCCCGACCTTGACCTTGTGCCCGGCCTCCTTGGCCCCGGCCTCGCTCAGGCCGATGCTGGCGACCTGTGGGTGGCAATAAGTGCAGCCCGGGATGCGCCGCGTATCCAGGGGATGCGCCCCCGCCAGCCCGGCCAGCTTCTCAACGCAGATAACCCCCTCGTGGCTCGCCTTGTGGGCCAGCCAGGGCGGGCCGGTCAGGTCGCCGATGGCGTAAACGCCGGGCTCCCCGTGGCCATCCATTGGTCGGCGACCACGTGGGTTTTCTCGACCTTGATCGCAGTGCCCTCCAGGCCCAGGTCCTCCACGTTGCCGACGATGCCGACCGCTGAGATCACCCGGTCCACGGTCATCTCCCGTGACTTGCCGCCGGCCTCGATGGTAGCGGTCACCGAGTCCGTGCCCTTGACCAGCTTGGCGACCTTGGCGCCGGTCAGGATCTCGATGCCCTGCTTCTTGAACGCCTTGTGGGCGAACGCCGAGATTTCCTCGTCCTCGACCGGCAGTATACGCGGCAGGATCTCGACCACGGTCACCGCCGCGCCCAGGGTACGGTAGAAGCTGGCGAACTCGATGCCGATGGCGCCGGAGCCGATCACCAGCAGGGATTTGGGCATGGTCTCGGGGACCATGGCTTCCTTGTAGGTCCAGACCAGCTTGCCGTCGGATTCCAGGCCGGGAAGCTGCCGCGCCCGCGCGCCGGTCGCCAGCATCACGTTGGTGGCGGTGAGATCGGCCACGGCCTTGCCGTCCTTGGCGACGTGGACCTTGCGCCGGTCGCCGGAGGTGCCGTCGAGCCGCCCCTGCCCGTCGAAGACCGTGACCTTGTTCTTTTTCAGAAGGTGCCCGACGCCGCCGTTGAGGCGTCGCGCCACCTGCCGCGAGCGCTTGACCACCTTGGCCAGGTCGAAGGCTGGCTCCTTGACGCTGAGGCCGTAATCCCCGGCGTGGGTCAGGTAGTGATAGATCTCCGAGGTGCGCAACAGGGCCTTGGTGGGGATACAGCCCCAGTTGAGGCAGATGCCGCCCAGATGCTCCCGCTCCACCACGGCGACCTTGCCGCCAAGCTGGGCGCCGCGAATCGCGGCGACGTACCCGCCCGGCCCGCCGCCGATGATGATGAGGTCGAAGGCGTTGTCCGACATGACTTCATTCCCGATCTCGCGCGCCCTATTACGGGCCGCGCCAGGTTACAGCAGCATGGCCGCCGGATATTCGATCAGCTTTTTGAAGGCGGCCAGGAACTGGGCGCCCACGGCGCCGTCCACCACCCGGTGATCGACCGAGAGGGTGCAGCTCATCACGGTCGCCACCGCCAGCGCCCCGTCCTTGACCACGGCGCGCTGCTGGCCGGCGCCGATCGCCAGGATGCACCCTTGCGGCGGGTTGATGATGGCGGCGAAGTCCTTGACCCCGAACATGCCCAGGTTGGAGACCGAGAAGGTGCCGCCCTGGTATTCCTCGGGCTTGAGCTTGCCCTCCCGGGCGCGGCCCGCCAGGTCCTTCATCTCCGCCGAGATGGTCGCCAACCCCTTGGTCTCGGCCTTGGTCACGATCGGCGTAATAAGCCCGTTCGGGGTCGCCACGGCGACCGAGACATCGGCGTGGGCGTACAGGAGCACCCCGCTGTCGTCCCACGAGGCGTTGGCGGCCGGCACCTGCTTGAGCGCCAGCGCCGTGGCGCGGATGACAAAATCGTTGACCGAAATCTTGAGGTTCTCGAAGCGGCCGTTGAGCTCCTTGCGCACGCGCAGCAACTCGTCGATCTCGCAATCGATGGTCAGATAGAAGTGCGGGACCGTCTGCTTGGCCTCGCTCAGGCGCCGGGCGATGGTCTTGCGCACGTTGGAATGGGGCACGTGCTCGTAGGCCATGCCCAGGAGGTCCGCCAACGCCCGCGCCGACGGGCCGGTGCCCGCCGCGAGAGGGACCGGCGCGGCGGGTGCCGGTGCCGGGGTCGGCGCCACCTGGGGCGCGGCCGCCGCGCCGCCGGCCAGCGCCGCCTCCACGTCGCGCTTGACGATGCGCCCATGGGGGCCGCTGCCGGACATGGCGCCAAGGTCGAGCCCGGCTTGCTTGGCCATGCGCTTCGCCAACGGGCTGGCGATCACGCGCCCGCCGCCGGAGGCCGGCGCGGCCGGTACGGCCGTCGATGGCGGCGCCACGGGTGCCGGGGCCGGGGTTGGGGCCGCCGTCTCGGGGGCCGGCTGGGGCGCGGGCGTAGCCGCCGCGCTGACCGCCGCCGCCAGGGCCGAGGCATCCTCGCCCTCCTCCAGCAGCACGGCGATGACCGCGTTGACCGGCACCGCGTCCGCGCCTTCCTTGACCATGATCTTGCCGATGGTGCCTTCGTCGACCGCCTCGACCTCCATGGTCGCCTTGTCGGTCTCGATCTCCGCGATCACGTCGCCGGAGGCGAGCGCATCGCCCTCCTTGACGTGCCATTTGGCGAGCTTGCCCTCGGTCATGGTCGGCGAGAGGGCCGGCATCAGAATATTGACGGTCATTGGCGTTGGTTCCCCCCGGTCCGTACCGGATCAGTCGGCGTAACAGACCGCCTTGGCGGCGGCCACGATATTCTCGGGCCCCGGCAGGGCGAGCTTTTCCAGATTGGCCGCGTAGGGCATGGGCACGTCCGCGCCGCACACCCGCTTGACCGGCGCGTCCAGCCAGTCGAACGCATGTTCCATCATGAGCGCGGCGATCTCGGCGCCCATGCCGGCCGCGGGCCAGCCCTCCTCGGCCGTGACCAAGCGGTTGGTCTTTTTGACCGAGGTCGCGATGGTTTCCACATCGAGCGGGCGCAGGGTGCGCAGGTCGATGACCTCGGCCTCGATGCCCTCGGCGGCGAGCGCCTCGGCCGCTTCCAGCGCCTTGCCGACCATCAGGGAAAACGCGGTGATGGTTACGTCATTGCCGGGGCGGACCACCTTCGCCTTGCCCAGGGGCACCACCCAATCGTCCGCTTGGGGCACCTCGAAACTCTGCCCGTAGAGCACCTCGTTTTCCAGGAAGATGACCGGGTTCGGATCGCGAATCGCGGCCTTGAGCAGCCCCTTGGCATCGGCCGCCGACCAGGGCGCCACCACCTTCAGGGCCGGAATGTGGGCATACCAGCTCGCGTAACACTGGGAGTTCTGGGCGGCGACCCGCGCGGCCGCCCCGTTGGGCCCGCGAAACACGATGGAGGCGCCGATCTGCCCGCCCGACATATAGCGGGTCTTGGCCGCGGAATTGATGATCTGATCGATCGCCTGCATGGCGAAATTGAAGGTCATGAACTCGACGATGGGTTTCAGCCCAAAGAACGCGGCGCCGACGCCGATGCCGGTGAAGCCATGCTCGGTGATTGGCGTGTCGATCACCCGCTTGGCCCCGAATTCCTCCAGAAGCCCCTGACTGACCTTGTAGGCGCCCTGATATTCGGCCACCTCCTCGCCCATCAGGAACACGGCCGAATCGCGGCGCATCTCCTCTGCCATGGCGTCGCGCAGGGCCTCGCGCACGGTCATGGACGCGCTTGGGCCGTCCCACTCGGGTTCCGCCGGCCGGCTCGCCACGGTCGCCGGCTGGGCGGGCGCGAGGGTTGGCGCCGGGGCGGCGGCCGGGACGCTAGCCGGGGTGGGTGCTGGCGCCGAGGTGGCGGACGGGGCCGCGTCGAGCGCGCTCTGGTCCTCGCCGTCGGCCAGGATCAAGGCGATCGGCGTATTGACCGGGACGCCCTCGGCGCCCTCCTCGACCAGGATCTTGCCGAGCGTGCCCTCGTCGACCGCCTCCACCTCCATGGTCGCCTTGTCGGTCTCGATCTCGGCGACCGCATCGCCCGCGACAATGGGGTCGCCGGCCTTCTTGAGCCATTTGGCCAGCGTGCCCTCGGTCATGGTGGGCGAAAGCGCCGGCATGAGGATTTCGATCGGCATGTCCCCTCCGGGAGAGATGGTCCAAGGGCTGCGCGGCCCGGCGGGCCTCAGGCCTCGGCGTAAACGTCCGTGTAAAGCTCGGCCGGATCCGGTTCCGGGCTGTTCTGGGCGAACTCCGCGGCCTCGGTGACGATGGCCTTGACCTCCCGGTCGATCTCCTTGAGGCCCGCCTCGTCGGCCGCGCCCCGCTCAAGCAGCACGGCGCGCATGCGCTCGATCGGATCGCGCTCCTGGCGCACCTTCTGGACCTCTTCCTTGCTGCGGTACTTGGCCGGGTCGGACATTGAGTGTCCGCGATACCGGTAGGTCAGCATCTCCAGGATGTATGGGCCCTTGCCGGCGCGCGCTCGGGCCACGGCCTTGGCGCCCGCTTACTTGACCGCCATCACGTCCATGCCATCGACCTGCTGCCCGGGGATGCCGTATGCCTGCCCGCGATGAAAAAGGTCGGTGCGCGCCGAGGCCCGCTCGATGCTGGTGCCCATGCCGTACTTGTTGTTCTCGATCACGTAGATCACCGGCAGGTGCCACAGGGCCGCCATGTTGAACGCCTCGTAGACCTGCCCCTGATTGATCGCGCCGTCGCCCAGGTAGGTCAGGCAGACGGCCGGCGTGTCCAGATATCGGTGCGCGAAGGCGATGCCGGTGCCGATCGGGACCTGCGCGCCCACGATGCCGTTTCCGCCGTAAAAGCCGGCCTCGCGGCTGAACATGTGCATGGAGCCGCCCTTGCCCTTGGAATAGCCGCCGCGCCGGCCGGTCAGCTCGGCCATCACGCCCTTGGAGGCCATGCCGCAGGCCAGCATGTGGCCGTGGTCCCGGTACGAGGTAATGACGCAATCGCCCTCGGCGATCGCCGCCTGCATGCCCACGACGACGGCTTCCTGGCCGATGTAGAGGTGGCAAAATCCGCCGATCAGCCCCATGCCGTACATCTGCCCGGCCTTCTCCTCGAAGCGTCGGATCAGCAGCATGTTGCGGTAATGGGTCTTGAGCTCCTCGGGGCTTGTCCGCGCACGTGTGCTCGAGGGCTTTCGCGCGGCCTTCCTTCCCGAGGAGGCCGACGCCCGGTCCGCGTGTTTTGCCATGGTTCCTCCGACCGTCGGTCGCGGTGCGATGAGAGCGCAATTAGACAGGAGAATATGCCGGAGTAGTAAATTATGCAATGATCTTTAATTCATTGCGAAATAACGGAAATCTATAAAATAACAAGATATTGGTTATTTAGTCTCGTCTCGCGGCAGGAAGATGATGTACGAATCCTCCCGGCCAAAGTTGAGCACCGCCTGGGAGCGTTCTTCCAGCAGATCCGGATCGAGTCCGCCCGGGCGCATCAGGCGCACGCGGCGCTCAAGGCGCGCACGCCGGTCCGCCAGATCCGCCGCCGTCGCCTCGGCTTGGGCAAGCTCCTGTTGCAGCTTGTACATGGCGCGCACGCCGTACTCCCCCTGCACGGCATGATAGGCAAAATACCCGAGCAGGCAGGCGCCCAGCACCGGCGGGGCGATGTCACGGGCCTTGGCCCGAATTTCATAGAGCACGGACATGCCGCGCAGCGAATCACAAACCGATTCGCTCGGTCAACATAAAAGTCAAGATGCGAAGCGCGCGTGGCGAATCTGCGTGTCGCCCCGAGTCGCGTTCAACCGCGCGCCAGCGCGCCGGCGCCCGCGTAGCGCGCGGCCGGGCCCAGCTCCTGCTCGATGCGCAGAAGCTGGTTGTACTTGGCCAGGCGGTCCGAACGGGAGAGCGAACCGGTCTTGATCTGGCCGCAGTTGGTGGCGACCGCCAAATCGGCGATGGTCGCGTCCTCGGTTTCGCCGGAGCGATGAGATATGACCGCCGTATAGCCGGCGCGGCGCGCCAGATCGACCGTCTCCAGGGTTTCGCTGAGGGTGCCGATCTGGTTGACCTTGATCAGGATCGAATTGGCCACGCCGCGCTCGATACCCCGCGCCAGGCGCGCGGGGTCGGTCACGAACACGTCGTCGCCCACGAGTTGCGCCTTCTCGCCCAGAGCCTCGCTCAGGACCTCCCAGCCGTCCCAATCGTCCTCGGCCATGGCATCCTCGATGGAGACGATGGGATAGCGCCCGATCAGGTCGCTCAAATACGCGGTCATGGCGGCGGCATCCAGGGTGCGTCCCTCCCCGGCCAGCACATAGGCGCCGTCCTTGAAGAACTCGCTGGCCGCGCTGTCGAGCGCGAGCGCCACCTCCTCGCCGGGCCGATAGCCGGCCGCCTCGATCGCCTTGGCGATAAAGCCGAGCGCCTCGTCCGCGGATTTCAGGTTGGGCGCGAAGCCGCCCTCGTCGCCCACGTTGGTGTTGTGGCCCGCGTCGGCCAGGGCGCGGCGCAGGGCGTGGAACACCTCGGCGCCGGCGCGCAGGGCCTCGGCGAAGGTGGGCAGCCCCAGGGGCACGATCATGAACTCCTGGATATCCAGTGCGTTGTCCGCGTGGGCCCCGCCGTTCAACACGTTCATCTGGGGCACGGGCAAGGTGCGGGCATAGGTGCCGCCCACATAGCGGTAAAGGGGCAGCCCCGCGTCCTCGGCCGCCGCCTTGGCCACCGCCAGGCTCACGCCCAGGATGGCGTTGGCGCCCAGGCGGCTCTTGTTGGGGGTGCCGTCGAGGGCGACCATGGCCTGGTCGATCTTGACCTGATCCTCCGCGTCGAGGCCGGAGACCGCGTCGAAAATCTCGTGGTTGACCGCGCCGACCGCGCCCAAAACGCCCTTGCCGCCGTAGCGCGCGGCATCGCCATCGCGCAATTCGACCGCCTCGTGGGCGCCGGTGGAGGCGCCGGAGGGCACCGCGGCGCGCCCGAAGGCCCCGGATTCGAGGGTGACATCGACCTCGACGGTGGGGTTGCCGCGCGAATCCAGTATCTCGCGCGCGGTCATATCGATAATGGCGGTCATGGTTTCAACTCCCAGTGTGCGCCTAAGTGGCGTGCGCCTCGCGTGGCGCGTATTGCTATATTCGTTCCTTGGCCAGGCGATCGAAGGCGATCAAGGTCTCGACCAGCGCCGGCATCTTATCGAGGGGCACCATGTTGGGGCCGTCCGAGGGGGCGTTATCCGGGTCCCGGTGGGTCTCCATGAAAATCGCGGCGACACCGACCGCGGCCGCGGCGCGCGCCAGGACCGGCACGAATTCCCGCTGGCCGCCGCTGGTCGTGCCGCGCCCGCCGGGCTGCTGCACCGAATGGGTCGCGTCGAACACGATGGGGCACCCGGTCTCGGCGGCCATGATCGGGATCGAGCGCATGTCGGAGACCAGGGTGTTGTAGCCAAAGCTCGCGCCCCGCTCGCACAGGAGCACGTTGGCGTTGCCCGCGCCGCGGACCTTCGCCGCCACGTTCTTCATGTCCCATGGGGCGAGAAACTGCCCCTTTTTCACGTTGATCGCCCGGCCCGTGGCCGCCGCCGCCAACAGGAGATCGGTCTGCCGGCACAGGAACGCCGGGATCTGCAACACATCCACCGCCGCGGCGGTTGGCGCGCACTGCTCGGCGGTGTGCACGTCGGTCAGGACGGGGATGCCGCGGCTTTCGCGCACCTCGGCGAGGATCGGCAGGCCGGCGGCCATGCCGATGCCGCGCACGCTGTCCAGGCTGGTGCGGTTGGCCTTGTCGAACGAGCTCTTGTAAATGAGCCCGATGCCCAGGCGCGCCGTCATCTCGGCCAGGGCCTGACTGGTCTCCAGGGCATGGGCCCGGCTCTCGATCGCGCAGGGGCCCGCGATCAGCACCAATGGCCGGTCGTTTCCAAGGGTCAGATCGCCAACCGCGACGTGGTGGGATTGCGCCATCACCGGGCTCCTACATTAGCCGCGACTGGGCAACCGCGGCCTTGATGAACGAGGTGAACAGTGGATGCGGTTCGAATGGCTTGGACTTGAGCTCCGGGTGGAACTGCACGCCGATGAACCAGGGATGGCCCACCAACTCGACGATCTCCGGCAACTCGCCGTTGGGCGAAAGCCCCGCGAAGCGCAGGCCCACCTCTTCCAGCGTGGCGCGGTGGTTGATGTTCACCTCGTAGCGATGGCGGTGGCGCTCGCTGATCTCGCTGGCGCCATAGATCTCGTGGGTCTTGCTGTCCGGTGAGATCACGCACGGATAGGCGCCCAGGCGCATGGTGCCGCCCAGGTCGCTGTCGGCGTCGCGCCGCTCGACCCGGTTTCCCACGGTCCATTCGGTCAAGAGGCCGACCACGGGCACCTCGCACGGCCCGAATTCCGTGGACCCGGCGCCGCGGATTCCCGCCAGGTTGCGCGCCGCCTCGATCACCGCCATCTGCATGCCGAAGCAGATGCCGAAATAGGGCACCTTGCGCTCGCGCGCGAAGCGGGCGGCCGCGATCTTGCCCTCGGCTCCGCGCTCGCCAAACCCGCCGGGCACCAGGATGCCATGCACGTCCTCGAGTTCGTGGATGGCCCCCTCGCCCTCGAAAATCTCCGAATCCAGCCAGTTCACGTTGACCCGCACGTTGTTGGCGATGCCGCCGTGGGTCAGGGCCTCGGCCAGGGACTTGTACGAGTCGATCAGGGTCGTGTACTTGCCGACCACGCCGATGGTCACAGCGCCGTCCGGATTGCGGATACGCTCGGTTACCGTATCCCAGCGTTCCAGGTTCGGCGCGCCGCCGCCCAGGGCGAAGTAGTGGCGCACCTCCTCGTCCAAGCCCTCCTCGTGGTAGGCGCGGGTCACGGCATAAATGGTATCCACGTCGAGCGCCTGAATGACGGCGCTTTGCCGCACATTGCAAAAGAGCGCGATCTTGCGCCGCGCATCCAGCGGAATCGGGCGCTCGGAGCGGCACACCACGATATCGGGCTTGATGCCCACGCTCTGCAACTCCTTGACCGAATGCTGGGTCGGCTTGGTCTTGAGCTCCCCCGCCGCGGCCAGGTACGGCACCAGGGTGAGATGGATGTACAGGCTGCGTGACGGGCCCAGCTCGTTGCCGAGTTGGCGAATCGCCTCCAGGAACGGCAGGCCCTCGATATCGCCCACGGTCCCGCCGATCTCGCATACGATGAAATCCTCGTCGTGGAGATCGCCGAGCACGAATTCCTTGATGGCGTCCGTGACGTGGGGAATGACCTGAACGGTCGCGCCCAGATAGTCCCCGCGCCGCTCCTTGGTCAGGACCTTGGAATAGATTTGCCCGGCGGTCACATTGTCCCCGCGCCGCGAGGGCACCCCCGTGAACCGCTCGTAATGACCCAGGTCCAGGTCGGTCTCGGCGCCGTCGTCGGTGACGTAGACCTCGCCGTGCTGATACGGGCTCATGGTGCCCGGGTCCACGTTCAGGTAGGGGTCCAGCTTGCGCAGCCGCACCTTGAACCCGCGTGCCTGGAGCAGAGCTCCCAGGGCCGCGGCGGTGAGGCCTTTTCCAAGAGAGGAAGTCACGCCGCCGGTAATAAATATGAACCGCGCCATGGACCCGCACTATTGTCGCTTGGGGCGGCGCGGGCAAGGATTGTCCGGCCGCCGGACATGAAAAAATTCAACCGCGCCGTCGCGGCGCTCCTTTATGCGCCAGGCGCGCGCCTATTGCACCGGAACCGAAGGTTGGGCGGGCTCCTCCTGGGCCGGCGCCGAGACCGGCAGATCGTCCAGGATCGAACGCGGCTGGGTCGAGCGAGAGGCCAGGATGCTGAGGCTGATGCTGGTGAGCATGAAGAAGCCGGCCAGGATGGCCGTCGTGCGCGTCAACAGATTGGCGGTGCCGCGCCCACTCAAAAAGCCGCCCCCTCCGCCGCCGCCGCCGCCGATGCCCAGGCCACCGCCTTCGCTGCGTTGCAGGAGCACCACGCCGATCAAGGCGATGGCCAGCATCAAGTGAATTACGAGCAAAACGTTGATCATCGAAGTCGTCTTTCCTGTCTTCGGCCAACATGGCCGGCTGGAGTGTTTAGCCGCGCGCGGTCGCTATGGCCCAAAAATCCGCCGCCTTGAGGCTGGCCCCGCCGACCAGGGCGCCGTCCACGTCGGTTACACCCAGGAGCTCACCCGCATTGGCCGGCTTGACCGAGCCGCCATAGAGTATGCGTGTCGCGGCGGCCGCGGCCACGCCTCGAATCTCGCCCAGAAGGACCCGGATATGTCCGTGAACCTCGGCCACGTCGGCCGTCGTGGCGGTTTGCCCGGTGCCGATCGCCCAGACTGGCTCGTAGGCGATTACGATCTCCTCTCCGGTATCCGGCAGGGAGCCGCGAACCTGTGCCCCGATCACCGAGAGCGTTGCCCCCGCGGCTCGCTCGGCCCCGGTCTCGCCCACGCAGACGATGGGGACGAGGCCGGCCGCGAGCGCCGCCGCCGCCTTGGCCCGGACCAGGGTATCGCCTTCGCCGTGGTCGGCGCGCCGCTCCGAATGGCCCACGATCACATGGGTGCACCCGGCATCGCGCAGCATGGGGGCGCCGATATCGCCCGTATGGGCGCCGCTGGCCTCGGGGTGGCAATCCTGGCCGCCGAGGGCAATCGGGCCGCCCCGCAGCACCTCGCCGACCGCGCCAAGCAGGGTTGCCGGCGGGCAAACCAGGAGGTCGAGGTCGGCGGGCGCGCCGGCCTGGGCGCGCTCGACAAGGTTGGCGGCAAGCGCGCGGCCGTCCGCGCGCAGCCCGTTCATCTTCCAGTTCCCGGCGATCAGCTTTCGGCGCATGGTAATGGTGTCTGGGGTATCTGCCTGAGCAGGCGCCTACCTAGCATGACCTTGTTCCAAGGCCAAGCCGCCCGCGACCCCGTGTCGTGGGCATGGGGGCCGTCGGCGCCATATCCAACTTGGCGAGAACGACCGTGGCTGTGTATAAGACGAGCCCACCATGCAATATCCACGATCATGGAATCCTAATCAGCGATGGTGACTTGGTCACAGAAACCGACCGCCTCCGAGCGAGCACGGGCCGAGCGCGCGCGCGCAAGTGACATCGCGGTGCTGTGTCCGTTACTCGAAATGAAAAACCGGATTGGCGATGTCTACGGCAGCGATGATGTTTGCATGCTGTTTTATTCCTTAGTCCGGCGGGAACGACCCATGAACGTGGTCGAAATCGGATCGGGACTCGGCGTGACCTCATTGTGGATGGCGCAGGCGATGAAGGAGAATGGCGCCGGCCGCTTGTGGACACTCGACGACGGCAGCGATTGGCGGGACGTCAAGGAACTGCGGGCCACCATCGCGCCGCTCGCCGACGTCGAGCCGTTCGTGGCGCTTGACATTAAGAATTTAGACTACGCCCTATATATTCAAAACTGCATAGATCTCCTCCAGTTGACGAACCAGTTGACGTTTCTGGCGGGGCACATGGATATGGCCAACGAGGAGGCATTTACCGCGGAACGATATCCATTTCTCAAGCAGCCGGTGGATTTCGTCTTCCACGATATCACCCGCGCGCCGGATGACGTGCTGGATCTTTTGTTTCTGATGCTGCCTCACGTTTCGGAAACCGCGTCGATCTTTATCGACTCGGTCTCGACCAGTCTGACGGGATACCTTTTCCTCGAAAGACTGATCGGCCAGTTAAATAGCGGCAAGGTGCCGCGGCGATTTTTGTTGGGAAAATCAGAGAATCATCGTCGTGCGCTCGTTGACCTCGTGCCACGGCGGCGCTTCAGCCTGACGCACCTGATCGAGCGTAAGGCGCGCCCGCAAAACAGCACCGCCTGGATCAAGATCGAACCGAATGATTATCTTCCGCACCCGGAAACGCTGATGAAGTGGTAGCGCGCTTTTGTTTGGGCATCCGAGAGGGCGGCCCGCGGGAGCATGCGACGACGGCATTTCGCGCCGCCACGGCGAACCGAGGCGCGGCCCCAAGGCTGAATTGCGTGTTGCCCGGCCATGGCCGGCTTCCTAAGATACCGCGCGCTTGGCGTCCGGCCGCCGCTCCCACGCTTTGGGGCGCCGCGCCGATGCCGGGCTCCGCCCCCTCTCGGTAACCATGGAATAGCGCAAGTCCCTTGAACACTCGCAAAGTCCTGATCCGATCCGTGACGTTCGTCCTGTTCGGCCTGCTGATCGCCAGCTTCGCCGTGTGGGGTATCGGCGATATTTTTCGCGGCGTCGGGCAATCCACCTCGATCCTGGAAGTTGGCGACATAAAGATCGACCGCCAGGAATTCTCCCGCGAGTTGACTCGGGAAATGAACCGCTTGAGCGCCCGCTTTGGCGAGCGGCTCGACGGGGAGCAGGCACGCACCCTTGGCTTGGTGGACCAGGTTCTCGGGCGCATGATCGGCCGCGCCCTTTTCGATCAGACCGCCGCGGACCTGAAACTGGTGGTGACCGAGGACCAGGTTCGCCAGCGGATCCAGGGCGAGCCGGCCTTTAAGGACGAGCTCAACCGGTTCGACCGGGGCCGATTCATTCGCGCCTTGCAGGTCAGCAACCTGAGCGAGCAGGAGTACGTCTCCACATTGCGCCGCGATATCGTGCGCCAGCAGATCGCCGGCGCCCTGACCGACGCGGTGACCGCGCCCAACACCCTGGCCGATGCGCTATATCGGTACCGGGCGGAGCGGCGGGTCGCCAAGGTTTTAACCATTCCCAACGAGAGTATCGAAGACCTGCCGACCCCGGACGAGGCCAGCCTGGAGGCGTATCACAAGGAGTTCTCGACCCAGTTCATGGCGCCCGAACGGCGCGCGTTGACCGTGCTCGAATTGCGTCCCGAGGACTTGGCCAAGGAAATCACGGTCCCCGAAGCGCGGGTGCGCGAGGAGTTCGAGGCGCGCAAGGCCGAGTTCGGAACCCCCGAGCGCCGCCAGATCGAGCAGTTCGTCGTGTCCGACGAGGCCACCGCGCGAACGGCCAGCGGCCGCATTTCCGAGGGCGTCACCTTCGCCGCGGCGGCCAAGGACGCAACCGGCGACGAGCCCGTGGACCTAGGCCTCGTTGAGCGAAGCGGGCTGCCGGCGGAATTGGCCGACGCCGCGTTCGCCCTGGAGCCGGGCACCGCGAGCGAACCGATCAAAAGTTCATTTGGCTGGCACATCCTGCGGGTCGTCAAGGTGGAGCCCGGCAAGGAAGCCAATTTCGATGACGTGCGCGAAACCCTGGCCGCCGACATCGCCATGGCTCAGGCGATTGACAGCATCGTATCCATGGCCAACCAGTTGGACGATGAACTGGCCGGGGGCGCCACCCTCGACGAGGCGGCGGAGCGCCTCGGTCTCACGGTGCGGCGCATCGAGGCCATCGACCGCCAGGGCAAGGACCCGAGCGGCGCGGCGGTCGAGAACATCCCCGGCGGGCGGTTTCTCGAAGTCGCGTTTCAGACGGCGCCCGGCGAGGAAAGCCTGCTGAACGAGCTCGACGACGGGAGCTATTTCGCCCTACGCGTGGATCGGGTCACCCCGGCGCGGGTGCGGCCCCTCGGCGAGGTGCGCGAGCTCGTGGTTCAGTTGTGGCGCGACGCCCAGCGCGCCGAGCGCGCGCGCGCCCTGGCCAACGACATCGCGGACAAAGCGCGCAACGGCAAGACCCTGGATAGCCTGGCCGAGGCCGGCGGCTACTCGGTCGCGACCACGCAGCCGGTCTCGCGCTTCGAGACCAACCCGGGAATCGCGTTGGCGTCCGGCCTTCCCGCCAAGCTGTTCCAGCTTTCCGTCGGGGAGGTGGCGACGGTGAACGCGCCGGACCGGCAACTGGTCATCAAGTTGACCGCGGTGCGGGCGGCCCAGCCCGGGGCGGACGAAAAGGAGATGTCCGCCTTGCGTGACGGCTTGGCGGCGGCCATGCGTGGCGACGTGATCGAGCAATTCGTGGCCGCGCAGCGCCTGCGCCACAGCGTGCGGGTCAACCAGCGCATGGTCGACGACGTGGTCTCCGCGTTCTGAGCGATATGCGACCGACCCCACGGTTCGAGGCGTTCGCGCCCCATTACCACGCGGGCGCGGCGCAGGTCGTCCAGACCACCCTGGTTGCCGATCTGGAGACGCCGGTTTCCATCTTCATCAAGCTGAGTGGCGGCGCGCCTCATAGCTTCCTGTTCGAATCGGTCGAGGGCGGAACCACCATCGGCCGCTATTCGTTCATCGGCATCAAGCCGGACCTGATCTGGCGCTGCTTCGGCGCCAAGGCGGAGGTAAGCCATGGCCCGAACGCGCCCTTCGCGCCGGTCGCCGCCAACGCCCTGGCCTCCCTGCGCGAGGTGGTTGAGGCCTCGCGCATCGATCTGCCCCCTGGCCTGCCGCCCATGGCATCGGCCTTGATCGGCTACTTGGCCTACGACGCGGTGCGCCTGATGGAGCGCCTGCCCGACGACAACCCGGACGTTCTCGGCCTGCCAGACGGAATTTTCGCCCGGCCCACCGTGATCGCCGTGTTCGATCGCCTGGAAGACCAGATCACCTTATTCACGCCCGCGTGGCCCACCCCCGGCGTGGATGCGCGCGGTGCCTTCGATGCCGCGCGCGCGCGGCTGAGCGCGGCCGTGGCCGATATCGAGCGGCCGTTCCGCCTGCCGCGCGGACCGGCGTCCCACGGGGCGGACCTGCCCGAGCCGGTTTCCAACGTCACGCGCGCGGCGTACCACGCGTCCGTGGAGCGGGCAAAGGAGTACATCCGCGCCGGCGATGCCTTTCAGATCGTGCCTAGCCAGCGGTTTCGGGTTCCCTTCACCCTGCCGCCGCTTGCCCTCTATCGGGCCTTGCGCCGGCTCAACCCCTCGCCGTTCCTGTTTTTCATGGATTTCGGCGATTTTTCGGTTGTCGGTTCGAGCCCGGAAATCCTGGTTCGCGTGCGGGAGAATACGGTCACGATCCGCCCCATCGCCGGCACCCGGCCGCGTGGCGCGTCGCGCGCCGAGGACAAGGCTTTGGCGGACGAGCTCATGGCGGACCCAAAAGAGCGCGCCGAGCATCTGATGCTGCTCGATCTTGGGCGCAACGACGTGGGGCGCGTCGCCAAGGTGGGCACCGTGCGCGTGACCGAGCAGTTCCTCATCGAGCGTTACAGCCACGTCATGCATCTGGTGTCCAACGTTGAAGGGGAGCTGGACTCGAGCCACGACGCCCTCGCGGCGCTGGTCGCCGGTTTTCCCGCCGGCACCGTCTCGGGCGCGCCCAAGGTTCGGGCCATGGAGATCATCGACGAGTTGGAAACCGAGCGCCGGGGCATCTATGCGGGCGCGGTCGGCTATTTCGGAGCGAACGGCGACATGGATACGTGCATCGCGCTTCGCACCGCCGTGCTCAAGGACGGCACCATGTATGTCCAGGCGGGCGGCGGGGTGGTCGCCGACAGCGACCCGGAAGCGGAATATCAGGAGACGCGCAATAAGGCACGCGCGCTCATCCGCGCCGCGGAGGAAGCGGTTCGCTTCGCCGCGGAGAACGGCAAATCTATTTCCTAACCCGCTGTGTGGCTCGCCTGGCGCGCCACCTCGATGCGGTGGCGCACGATCGCGCTGATCGGCACCAGCGCGAAGCCGCGCCGGCGCGCCTCGGGCAGCCAGCGCGCCAGGGCGTCCAGGGTCAGCGGATGAGGGTGGCCGATGCCGACCGCGTAGCCTTGGCGCCGGGCGATGGATTCCAGTCGCGCCAACTGGCGCTGGATCGCGTTCGGGTCTTTCCACACGTTATCCAGGAACACGTCGCGGCGCGCGTATGGCACGCCGGCCTGGTCCGCCGCGAGCCAGCCAACGCTGCGCGCCGAGGTTAGGGAATCGAGAAACAAGAGCCCGCGCGCCTTGAGCTCGCGCATGACCAGGGCCACGCCCGCCGCCGAGGCGGTGAACTTGCTGCCCATGTGATTGTTGATGCCGACGAACCCTTGAAAGCGGCCCAGGTCCCAATCCAGGCGCCGCTGCAATTCCGCGGCCGACTGTCCGGCGCGCAGAACCTTTGGCCCAGCATCGAAAGCCGAATCGCGCGGCTCCATGGGAACGTGCAGCAAGAGCTCGTGCCCACGCGCGCGGGCCGCCGAGGCCAGCCGGTCGAGCCCGTCGGCATAGGTCATGAGCGAGAGGGTCAACGGCCCCGGCAGATCCACCGCGCGCCACGCGGCGGGCCGATTAAGACCCAGATCGTCGAGCACGATCGCGATCATGGGCAGTCCGTCGAGGGCCGCCGGGGCAACGGCGTAGCGCTGCCAGGCGGGTCGCCGCGGCTTGGGCACCGGCGGCTGCTGGCGCAACGCCGCGCGCACCGCGGTCTTGTGACTCGGCGTCAGGGCCGTGCGCGCGGTCGCGCCGCGCGCGACGGAGGATTCGACCGGCTCCTCGTAGAGCCGGGCCAGGGCATCCTCGTCCAGCCCGGTTTGATCGGCCGGCGCCAGCGTCTCCAGCGCGACCGGGGCCACGTCCAATGGGGTGTCGGCTGGAACACTCAGCGCAATGTGTTGTGTGGCGCCAGGCGCCGCGCCGACCGGCTCGAGGGCCAGGATTCCACCGACCAGGGCGCCCAAGAGCGCCACCACGCCCCCGAGCGCCGTCACCAGCCCGAGCGAGACGCCGTTCGCGGCATCGGCCCCTGGCGCGCGCTTGGGCGCGCCAGGGCGTGCGTTCTCAAAGAAGTTTTCGGGCCGGGCGGGGCCGGAGGTTCGCCGCATGCGGGAAGTTCCGTCGTTATCGACGACAGGTTAGCGCATTTTGCCGCTTCGCGGAACCGACGGGCAGGCAAAGCGCGTTGAAAACGAGATCCAGTCTACCTGCCGCGCAATTGGTGAAGTCTTAACGGTTGCTCCCGTTCGTCCCGGGCGCCGGCGCGCTAGCCAGGTCTTCCAGGATCGGGCAGTCCGGCCGGTCGTCCCCGTGACAGCGCGCGATCAGATGAACCAGTGTCTCGCGCATGCCGCGCAACTCCGCCATCTTGCGGTCGATCTCCGTAACGTGGCGGTTGGCCAGGGCCTTGACCCGCGCGCTCTGGCGATCGCGGTCCTGCCACAGATTCAACAGGCGGGACACGTCGCTGACCGAGAATCCCAAGCTCCGCGACCGCTGGATGAAGCGCAGGGTCTGAACGTCCCGCTCGCCGTACTCCCGGTATCCGGAGGCGGTACGCCGGGCCGGCGCGATCAGGCCGACGCTCTCGTAATAGCGAATGGTCTTGGGCGAAACCCTGGATTGTTCCGCGGCGGTGCCGATTTGCATAAATCCTCCCTCGAAGTCCGCCGGGCAAGCCAGCCACCTGCCCCACCGGGCGCCAACCGCGCCCCATGGGTTCGACCGTCAGCCCGGGCGTGAACGCCCGCTCATAAACATCTCTGTTACTGGAAGGTCAAGGTTTGTTTCGGGTGACCATGAGTCGCCGTCGGTGCCGTGTCTCGCCCTTGCGTCCGCTGCCCGGACCATGGTGATATATGGCCAGACACATATTTACATCCACCTTAAAGAGAATCGCATAGGCAATTGAAATGTTTTTGCTTATCGATAACTACGATAGCTTCACCTACAACCTCTATCACTTTCTGGGGGAGCTTGGCGCGCGCGTGGAGGTGCGCCGCAACGACGCGATCAACGTGGACGCGGCCCTGACCATGGCGCCACGGGGGATCATCCTTTCGCCCGGGCCCTGCGATCCGGACCGGGCGGGCATTTGCCTCGACCTGGTGCGCGCCGCCGCCGGGCGAGTGCCCCTGCTCGGGGTGTGCCTCGGTCATCAGGCGATTGGCCAAGCCTTCGGGGGGCGTATCGTGCGCGCGCCGGTTCCCATGCATGGCAAGCTGAGCGCGGTACGCCATGGCGGGACCGGGGTTTTCGCCGGCCTGCCCTCGCCCTTTTCCGCGACCCGCTACCATTCCCTGACCATCGCCCGCGAGAGCCTGCCCGAGGCCATCGAAGTGACCGCCGAGACCGAGGATGGAGTGATCATGGGCATCCGCCACCGGAAACTGCCGCTTCACGGGGTTCAATTCCACCCGGAGAGCATTGCCTCGGAGCACGGGCACGCGCTGTTGCGTAATTTCTTGACCCTGGCGGGGCACAACGCCGCGCCCGAGCTTTTGCGAGCCATGCCATGAGCGGTGACGTGACCGACCTCAAGGCGCTGCTGGGGGTTGCCGCGACCGGGCGGCCCCTGGACGGCACGCAGGCCGAGGCGGCATTCGACATCATCATGTCGGGCAACGCGACGCCGGCGCAAATGGGCGGGCTGCTCATGGCGCTCAGGGTGCGCGGCGAGACGGTCGAGGAGATCGTCGGCGCGGCCAAGGTCATGCGCTCCAAGATGCTGCCGATCGAGGCCCCGCCGGGCGCCATCGATACCTGCGGCACGGGCGGCGATGCCAAGGGCACCTACAACGTCTCCACCGGCTGCGCCCTGGTGACGGCGGCGTGCGGCGTGCCGGTGGCCAAGCACGGCAACCGGGCGCTCACCTCCAAGAGCGGCGCGGCGGACGTGCTGGTGGCGCTCGGCGTCAACATCGAAGCCGACATGCGCCTGGTGCGCAAGGCCCTGTGGGAGGCCGGGATCTGCTTTCTCATGGCGCCGCGCCACCACAGCGCCATGCGCCACGTGGGCCCGACGCGGGTCGAGCTCGGCACCCGGACCATCTTCAACCTGCTCGGCCCGCTCTCCAACCCGGCCAAGGTGCGCCGGCAATTTCTCGGCGTCTTTTCGCCCGATTGGGTCGAGCCCCTGGCCCATGTTCTCAAGGAGCTCGGGCACGAGCGCGCCTGGGTGGTGCACGGGGCCGATGGGCTGGACGAACTGTCCACCACCGGCCCCTCCATGGTGGCCGAGCTCAACGAGGGGGCGGTCCGCACCTTCGAGGTGAACCCGGAGGACGCGGGCCTGCCGCGCGCGGCCCTGGACGATCTGCGCGGCGGCGACGCGGAACGCAATGCCCACGTGCTGCGCGCCATGCTCGATGGGGAGCACGGACCGTTCCGGGATATCGTGCTCTACGGCACCGCCGCCGCGCTTATGATCGCCGGCAAGGTCGACGACCTGAGGGCGGGCGTGGCCATGGCCACGACCGCCGTGGACGAGGGCCGCGCCCGGCATACCCTGGCCCGCCTGGTGGCCATCACCAACGAGACGCCGCCGGGAGACACCCCGTGAGCGACGTGCTGGCGCGCATTTGCACGGACAAGCTGATGGATGTGGCGCGCCGCAAGCGCTCGACGCCCCGCGCGGACCTGGAGGCGGGCGCCCGCGCCGCCGCGCCGCCGCGCGGCTTCCACCGGGCCTTGGCGGCGCGCGCCGCCGGCGGCGCCTACGCGCTGATCTGCGAGATCAAGAAGGCTTCGCCGAGCAAGGGGGTGATCCGCGCGGACTTCGACCCCCCGGCCCTGGCGCGCGCCTACCGGGCGGGCGGCGCCACCTGCCTGTCCGTCTTGACCGATACCCCCTATTTCCAGGGCCGCGATGAATATCTCGCCGCCGCGCGCGCCGCCGTGGATTTGCCCGTCCTGCGCAAGGATTTCATGCTCGATCCCTATCAGATCGTCGAATCCCGGGCCCTGGGCGCGGACTGCGTGCTGCTCATCATGGCCGCGCTGGAGGATGTCCTGGCGGCGGAGCTGGAGACCGCCGCCACCGAGCTGGGCATGGACGTGCTGATCGAGGTGCACGACGCCGGGGAGCTGGACCGGGCCCTGGCCCTGGGCGCGCCCTTGATCGGCATCAACAACCGAAACCTGAAAACGCTCCGTGTCGATCTGACGACGACCGAAGACCTGGCGCCGCGCGTGCCGGCGGACCGCCTCGTGGTCGCCGAAAGCGGCGTGTCGCGCCCGGCGGACTTGGCGCGTTTGCACCGCGCGGGCGCGGCGGCCTTCCTGATCGGCGAATCCCTCATGCGCCAGGCGGACGTGGCCGTGGCCACGGCGGCGCTGTTGGCCGACGCGGCCCGCCCGGGCGCCGCGTCCTCCGTGGCCTAGGAACCATCGGGTCATGTCCGGCTTCACCCATTTCGACGCCGAGGGCAAGGCGGTCATGGTGGACGTCACCGCCAAGGCGGAAACCGCGCGCGTGGCGGTCGCCAAGGGTTCCATCGTCATGGCGCCGGAAACCCTGGAGATGATCCGCGAGGGCGCGCTCGAAAAGGGCGATGTGCTCTCCGTGGCGCGACTCGCCGGCATCATGGGCGCCAAGCGCACCCCCGACCTGATTCCCCTCTGCCATCCCCTGCAACTGAGCTCGGTCGCCGTGGATCTGGTCTTGGCGCCGGAGCGGTCGGCGGTCGACATCGTGGCGACGTGCAAGCTGACCGGGCGTACCGGCGTGGAGATGGAGGCGTTGACCGCGGTCGCGGTGGCGGCGCTCACGGTCTACGACATGTGCAAGGCGGTCGATCGGGGCATGCGCATCGTCGATATCCGTCTGACCCACAAGTCCGGCGGCAAGTCCGGCACCTTCGAGGCGCCGTGATGCTCTCGGTCGAAGAAGCACTGGCCCGGATCACCGGCGCCTTCACGCCGCTCGCACCGGAAACGGTTGCCCTGGACGCGGCGCTGGGTCGGGTTCTGGCCGAGGACGCGCGGGCACGGGTTACGCAGCCGCCGCGCGATGTTTCCGCCATGGACGGCTACGCCGTGCGCGCGGCCGACGTGCGTGTGGCGCCGGCGCGCCTCAAGGTCGTGGGCCAAGCGCCCGCCGGCGCGGCCTACGAGGCCGATCTGGGCCCTGGAGAGGCGGTGCGCATCTTCACGGGCGCGCCCGTGCCCGCCGGCGCCGACGCGGTGGTCATGCAGGAGGATACCCAAGCCGACGGCGAGACGGTGACGGTCAAGCTCGGCGTCCCCGCCGGCCACCACATCCGCCGCGCGGGCCTTGATTTTCAAGCCGGCGCGCTCGGCCTCGAGGCCGGGCGGCGCCTGAGCGCCCGGGACGTGGGCCTGCTCGCGGCCATGAACCATCCGTGGGTGCGGGTACGCCGCCACCCGCGCATCGCGATCCTGGCGACCGGCGACGAAATCGTGCTTCCGGGCGAGGCTCTGGGACACAGCCAGATCATCGGCTCCAACGGCCCGGCGCTCGCGGCGCTGGTTCGCGCGTGCGGCGCCGATCCGATCCACCTGGGCGTCGCGCCCGACAACCGCGAGGCCCTTGGGGCCATGGCCGAGAGCGCGCGCGGCACCGATCTTCTGGTCACCACCGGCGGCGTCTCCGTGGGGGATCACGACCTGGTGCGCCAAGTGCTCGACGATCGAGGTTTCGACCTGGATTTTTGGAAGATCGCCATGCGTCCGGGCAAGCCGCTGCTGTTCGGGCGTATCGGGGACACGCCGGTCCTGGGCCTGCCCGGCAATCCGGTCTCGACCCTGGTGTGCGCGCTGCTCTTTCTGCGCCCGGCGATCGACGCCATGCTCGGCCGCGTGGGCACCGACGATGGGCCGCACAACGCCGTCCTTGGGGCGGATCTGGCCGCCAACGACCGCCGGCAGGCCTACCTGCGGGCGCGCCTCGCCACGGACCCGGCGGGCCAGCGCGTGGCGACTCCCTTCGATCGCCAGGATAGCGCCATGTTGACCAACCTGGCGCACGCCGATTGCCTGATCGTGCGCCCGCCCAACGCCGCCCCCGCCCAGACCGGCGATACGGTTCCCATCGTGCCCTTTTCGGGGGGGGCCTGCGAAATTTAACGGGCGCGCGGCGCCGGCTCCGACCCACTGGCCGGGGCCCCTCCAGACCAGCCAACGCGCTCCAGGGCCAGCAAGCCGCTGGCCACGGCTTCGCGTACGCTGGCATCCTGGTCCGACTGGGCTTCGAGCAAGGCCCAGAAAGCTTGTTCGTGGCCGGTGCGCGCCAGGGCCGCCGCCGCGGCGCGGCGCACCGCCGGCGCGCGGTCTTCCAGAAGTGCTCGGCTCAGAGGGGCGATGGCGGCGCCATTGCCCACGCGCGCGAGCCCCTGCACCGCCCGCCGGCGCACCATGGGGTCGGCGTCCGACAAGGCATGGGCGAGGGCCGGAACCGTGGCCCGGCCCGGCCGGCCGCCCAATTCCGTGACGGCGCGGCGCCGGGCCCGCCGATTGGCCGCGGCATCGCTCGGGGCGGTAGTCGTGTCGGCGGCGGCTTGGTGCGCGGCGGGCGGCCCCGGGCGCGGCGGACGCAGAACCCGCACCTCGGTCAGTTGATTGCCGCCACCCGGCGCGAACACCGATAGATAGGAGCTCCCCGCCAACAGGCGCGCCACGGCGCGCGCCACGGGCACGTCATCGAAGGTCAGGCTGACCGGCCCGCGCAAGGGCTGCTTCAAGGTCAACTTGAAACCGGCGCGCGCGGCGATGGCGCTCAGAACCTCGCCGAGCGGTATCGCGCGCGCCTCCAGACTCACCCGCCCGTCTCGCACCCGCAGGTCGAGCCCCGCAACCACGGCCTTGCCCGCAACCACGGCCTTGCCCTCGGCCATGGCGCTTCCGGCCATGAGCAGCACGATCACGACGCCCGCCAGCGCCAAAAGCCGGCGGCGAAGACGGCGCCGGCGGCTACGGTCGAATATGCGGTGATGCACCGATCCGCTCCAATGTCACGGGGGTGCGATGGCGCGGCCGGGCCCGATGCCCAGAGCCCGGCCGCCCATCACCCTCTCACCGGCGGATCCGGGTGCCGTCCGGGATCACCGCATCGGCGGGAATGGCGATCCCGCGCGCCAGGATGCGGACCCCGGCACCGATCTCGGCGCGATCGCCGATGGTGTTGCGGCCACGGATAAAGGTGCCGTCGCCGATCGTCGCATCCGCGCCGACTAGAACCCGGGAGCCGATCACCACGTTCGCGCCGATGTGTGCGCCAGCCTCGATCACGGCGCCGGGCAGGATGCGTGTGTTATCGCCGATCACCACGTCCGGACCGATCTCCACGCCGCGCGAAATGCGCACGTTCGCTCCGATCTGGACGTTGTTCTCGATTTCGGCGCCGCGGCGGATGCGCGTGCCGTCGCCGACCACAACGTCGGTGCCGATCTCGACTCGGCTGCCGATGGAGGCATCCGCACCGATTATCGTGCGATCGCCGATGATGGCGTCGCGCCCGCCGATACGAGCGCCCGCGCCCAGCACCACATCGTCGCCGACCGAGTTGCGCGTGCGAATGATAACACGGTCGCCCAGCTCGACCCGATCGCCCAGGCGCGACTCGCGCCCGATGCGCACGCGATCACCGGTCACCAGACCGTCGCCCACCACGACCGCCCGGTCGATACGAACCCTGCTTCCGATCGTGGCCCGCTCGCCGACGACCGCGTCGCTGCGAATTCGGCTATCCGACCCGACGACCGAGGCCACGCCCAGGCTGGCGGTGGGGGCAAGCGTGCCCGGAGGCACACAGGCGTCGCCATGGCCGTCGCCATCGCTATCGATCTGATCGGGATTGGGCACGGTAACGCAGTTGTCGTCGGGGTCGGGGATACCGTCACCGTCCTCGTCCGGCGGCGTGATGACGAGCGCGGTGATAAGCGCCGGCGCGTTGAGCGTGGTCGCCCGCGCCATATCCGCCCCTCCCAGCCCCTCGGCGCTGACGGCCGCCGTCACGGCGCTGGAGGACACGGCATCGAACACGACGTTGACAGGATTCCCCAACACGCGCACGTCGAGCAGGAGATTGTCGTGGCCGTTGTAGAGGAACTTGTTGTCGAGATCGATTACCACGTCGAAGTCCAGCGGGCATGGGTTCGGTGGATTCGTGGCAAAGGCTTCGCTGAATAGTGGCAGCGACGGCGTGTCCAGAACCATGGTCTCGTCGCCACCCACGTTATCGGCGAACACCGGGCTGATCGTACTGGGCGTGGCCGTGGTATGGGAGAGCCTGACCTCGATCATAGGCCCTGTTCCACCCTCCAGGGGCAGCGACGGGCAATCAAGCCGCAGAATCAGCGCGTCGACTATGCCGACCTCGCCATGCAGCGCCGAGGCATCGAAAACCTGCTGGAAGCGCGCCGTACTGCCCGCGCTCATACAGCCGAGGGCGAACGGCACGCACGTGCTGGAATCGCCCTCGACAAGATCGAAACTATCGGGCACGAGAACCAGCGCCTCGCCCCGAACCGCCGCCGGCGCCATGGTCAAGGCGCCGTATCCGGCGATCGCCGCCACAGCGAAGACGCGAATATTTTGGAACACCCCGGCGCGGCGCCGCGCACGCAAACGATACCGTCTCATGGCAACCACCCTTAAATGACCACACGCACTCACATGCGCAAATCGCGATGGCATTTAAGCAGTCCGCCCTTAATAGACATATAATAATTTCGTCGTTTTAAATCTCCTTCTAAGAAAATGCGCCACATAACGCTGAAACTATATTTCACTTTTTTGACACGAAAAGATCAAACTCATATCTATTGCGTTGTTTTTGTGAGCGCGCTGGATCAGGCCAAACAAGTCCTTACTTATTGGATCTTAACGGATTTGGGATATGTCGGTGGTTGCGTATCGCCCATTGTCCGCAACCTTTATTCGGCCGATCGCCCGCACCTTGGAGAACCACCCGATGCAGCACGCGCAGATTGTCAGGGAATTC